>Ga0207655_1003778_pt1 | contig 11088 bp, 10 predicted proteins | sample KBSM44metaG_FD_184398 | JGI IMG/M metagenome (GOLD analysis project Ga0207655, IMG submission 184398) | Miscanthus rhizosphere microbial communities from Kellogg Biological Station, Michigan, USA - KBS M4-4 metaG (SPAdes) (version 2) | ecosystem: Host-associated > Plants > Roots > Rhizosphere >... | reverse complement strand
CTGGTGTCGCGCATCGCCGGCGTGATGGTCAAAGCCTTCCAGGGCACGGGCGCGAACGCGGCCGACAGCATCATGGCCAGCGTCAAGCACTTTGCCCTGTACGGCGCAGTCGAGGGCGGTCGCGACTACAACGTCGTCGACATGAGCCCGGTCAAGATGTTCCAGGACTACCTGCCGCCGTACCGCGCCGCCATCGACGCCGGTGCTGGCGGGGTAATGGTCGCGCTGAACTCGATCAACGGCGTGCCGGCCACCGCCAACACCTGGCTGATGAATGACCTGTTGCGCAAGCAATGGGGCTTCAAAGGCCTGGCCGTCAGCGACCACGGGGCGATTTTCGAACTGATCAAACACGGCGTCGCCCGTGACGGTCGCGAAGCCGCGAAGCTGGCGATCAAGGCCGGCATCGACATGAGCATGAACGACACCCTCTACGGCAAAGAGCTGCCGGGGCTGTTGAAGGCGGGTGAGATCCAGCAAAGCGACATCGACAACGCTGTGCGTGAAGTGCTCGCCGCCAAGTACGACATGGGTCTGTTCAAGGACCCGTACCTGCGCATCGGCAAGGCTGAGGATGATCCGGCCGACACCTACGCCGAAAACCGCCTGCACCGCGCCGAAGCCCGCGATGTTGCGCGCCGCAGCATGGTGTTGCTGAAAAACCAGGGCGAAACCCTGCCGCTGAAGAAAACCGCGAAAATCGCCTTGGTCGGTCCGCTGGCCAAGGCACCGATCGACATGATGGGCAGCTGGGCCGCCGCCGGCAAACCCGCACAATCGGTAACCCTGTTCGACGGCATGACCACTGCACTGGGCGCGCAATCGACGCTGATCTACGCCCGTGGCGCTAACATCACCAGCGACAAGAAGGTCCTGGATTACCTGAACTTCCTCAACTTCGACGCACCGGAAGTGGTGGATGATCCGCGTTCGGCCCAAGAGCTGATCGACGAAGCCGTGAAAGCCGCCAAGAATGCCGATGTGGTGGTGGCAGCGGTGGGCGAGTCCCGTGGCATGTCCCACGAATCGTCGAGCCGCACCGACCTGAACATCCCGGCCAACCAGCGCGATTTGATCAAGGCCCTGAAAGCCACCGGCAAACCGCTGGTGCTGGTGATGATGAACGGCCGTCCCCTGACAATTCTCGAAGAGAAGGAACAGGCCGACGCGATTCTGGAAACCTGGTTCAGCGGCACCGAAGGCGGCAACGCCATCGCCGACGTACTGTTCGGTGACTACAACCCGTCGGGCAAATTGCCGATCACCTTCCCGCGTTCGGTAGGCCAGATTCCGACCTACTACAACCACCTGAGCATTGGCCGGCCATTCACGCCGGGCAAACCGGGCAACTACACCTCGCAGTATTTCGATGACACCACAGGTCCTCTGTTCCCGTTCGGTTTCGGCCTGAGCTACACCGATTTCAGTCTGAGCGACATGGCACTGTCGTCGACCACACTGAACAAAACCGGCAAGCTCGACGCCAGCGTCATGGTGAAGAACACCGGCAAGCGTGACGGCGAAACCGTGGTGCAGTTGTACATCCAGGACGTGACCGGCTCGATGATCCGTCCGCTCAAGGAACTGAAGAACTTCCAGAAAATCACACTGAAGGCCGGCGAACAGAAAGTCGTGCACTTCACCATCACCGAGGATGACCTGAAGTTCTTCAACACCCAGCTCAAGTACGCGGCAGAACCGGGCAAGTTCAACGTGGAGATCGGCCTCGATTCCCAGGACGTGACGCAGCAGAGCTTTGAATTGCTGTAATTTTCAGGCAACACATAAAACCCTGTAGGAGTGAGCCTGCTCGCGATAGCGGTCTATCAGCTAGATCAATGCTGAATGACATGACGCCATCGCGAGCAGGCTCACTCCTACATTTGGTTTTGGGTGTGACGACTATCCCCGTCGATCCAGCAGATTCACCACCAGCCGATCCACCCATCCCCAAATCCTTTGCTTCACCCGCCGCCATAGCGGCCGGCGTTGCCATGCCTCCAGGCTGACTTCCTGGCTCTGCGCAAAGTCCCTCTCGAAACTTGCCGCCACTGCCCGCGTCAGCCCCGGGTCCAACGCCTCTAGGTTGGCTTCCAGGTTGAAGCGCAGATTCCAGTGATCGAAATTGCACGAGCCGATGCTCACCCAGTCGTCGATCAGGACCATTTTCAAATGCAGGAAACACGGCTGGTATTCGAAGATCTGCACCCCGGCCTTGAGCAATCGCGGGTAATAGCGGTGCCCGGCGTAGCGCACCGACGGGTGATCGGTGCGTGGCCCGGTCAGCAACAGGCGCACATCGACACCTCGGACGGCTGCCCGGCGCAGTGAGCGACGGACTTTCCAGGTCGGCAGGAAATACGGCGTCGCCAGCCAGATCCGTTGCTGCCCGCTGTTTAGCGCACGGACCAGCGATTGCAGAATGTCCCGGTGCTGGCGGGCGTCGGCATAGGCGACCCGGCCCATGCCCTCGCCCGTGGAAGGCACGCGTGGCAGACGCGGCAAGCCGAAATGTGAAGCGGGTTTCCAGGCGCGCCGATGGCGGTTGGCGATCCATTGGCGGTCGAACAGCAACTGCCAGTCGATGACCAAGGGACCGGTGATTTCCACCATCACTTCGTGCCATTCGCTGGTGTCTTCGCCCGGTGTCCAGAATTCATCGGTCACCCCGGTGCCGCCCACCACGGCCAAGCTCTGATCGACCAGCAACAGCTTGCGGTGATCGCGGTAGAAGTTGCCCACCCAACGCCGCCAGCTCAGGCGATTGTAGAAACGCAGCTCCACACCCGCGGCCATCAAACGCTGACGCAAAGTCAGAGTGAACGCGAGGCTGCCGTAATCATCGAACAGGCAGCGCACGCGCACGCCACGTTCGGCAGCCAGGACCAACGCCTGAACCATCGCTTCGGCACAGGCACCCGCCTCCACCAGGTACAACTCCAGTTCGACCTGCTCTTCGGCGCGAGCAATCGCGACCAACATGCGGGGGAAGAACTGCGGACCGTCGATCAACAGTTCAAAACGGTTGCCTTCACGCCAGGGGAAAATCGCGCCGGCCATGTCAGCGCGCCGTGAAAATCAGTACCGCACCCACCGGCACCGACAGACTGATGGCCGACAAACCGGCGACCTTGCGCAAACTGTCCAGGCCGGGGGCCAGGTCGAAATCCGCGGCATTGATGATCAGCGGTTCGAGGGTCACCACCTGGAAGCGTCGGTCATCGAGACGGGTTGCCAGCAGTTCGGCGTTGTATTCGTGTTGTTTGCCATGGAGGTTGACGGTCAGCGGCAGGCGCAATTCAAGTTGCGCGCCGGGCGCCAGATCGTTGATCGGGCGTAGATCAATCTGCGCGGTGATCAGTGCTTCGGGGAAAGTCTGGATTTCAAACAGCTCCTTGCGCATGCGTTCATCGCGCAGCGGGATGCCACTGTTGACCGAGTCCATCTCGATTTCCACCTCAGCCAGGCCTTTGGGATCGACCTTGCCGTGCAGCACCAGAAAGCGCTGCACTTCGGAGATATTGGTGTTTTTGGTGCTGATGAACGACAGCCGCGAGGACTCACCATCCAGATACCAATCGGCGTGGGCCGACAGCGTGGCACCGGCCAGCAGCAGGAAGGCGAGGGTTTTGCAGAGGAAGCGGTTGAACATAGAGACTCGTGGGGCAGATAAACCTGCACGAACCTTAACCGCCCTGAGACAGGTTGCAAACAAACTGTTATGCCAATTCGACCTTTGTGGCGAGGGAGCTTGCTCCCGCTGGGCTGCACAGCAGTCGCAAATCCTGAGTATGTGATCTTCCTGAAGAAATCCATTGTCAGGTTTTGGGAGCGCTTCGCACTCCAGCGGGAGCAAGCTCCCTCGCCACAAAGAGCATCTGCGCAGTCATGGCGATAGGCGGCAGCCTTGGCGTTCTCCGACCCACACGGCGCTGTTGCTGCGGCCCATGCCTCTGACCGTCACGCGCTTGCTGGCGGCGTCATCAGTAAAGCCACTGGTCGGCAGCCACTGCTTCACATAGCCGTGGCAATACTCGGCCGGGTTGTTCATCACGTAACGGCACGAACAATATTCCTTGGCGGTATAGCTGCTGATGATGTCCGGGAACGCCCACAGCGCCACGCGCTCCTGCCAGATCCAGCCGAGCAAGGCGACCAGCAGGATCAACAACAGCGTGCTGAACGGTCGGCGACGAACAAAGCTGCGACGGTTCATGGCTGCCCCTTCGCGGCAAATGCCTTGAGCGCGAGTTTGAGCAAATCGTTGTGCCGGTAGCTGCCGTCACGGTCATCGCCGTAGCGCACGATCACCAGGCTTTCGCTGGGAATTACGTACATCGCCTGCCCCCAATGACCCAGCGCGGCGAAGGTATCGTCGGGGGCAGCGGGCCAGGGTTTTGCCGCGCCTTCCACCGCGCGGTTAAGCCACCAATGGCCGCCGGGCACGGCGTCGTCTTGATTGGCTTGATAGCGGGCGAATGGTTCGCGGTTGAAGGCAACCCAGTCTTTAGGCAGCAATTGCCGCTCGCCCCAACGGCCGTCGCGGGCCATCAACAGACCGATGCGCGCGAGGTCCCGGGCGGTGAGGTAGGCATAGGACGAAGCGACGAAGGTTCCTGTGGAATCGCTTTCCCAGACGGCGTGGCGAATCCCCAAGGGTTCGAACAGAGCAGTCCATGGATAGTCCGGATAGCGGGTCGGGCCGACGATGTTTTTCAGCGCGGCGGACAACAGATTGCTGTCGCCACTGGAGTAACGGAATGCCTGACCGGGTTTGGCGTATTCACCGTGATCGGCGGTGAACGCAGCCATGTCCGGGTGACCACGGGTGTAGAGCATCGCGACCACCGAGGATTTCAACGGCGCGTACTCATAGTCTTCCTGCCAGTCCAGACCCGAGGCCCAATGCAACAGGTCGGCCATGGTCATCGTCGGGTGCTTTTCCAGCGGTGGATAAAACTTCAGCACTGGATCCGTGAGCTTGAACAGGCCTTCGCCATAGGCCACGCCGAGAACCGTGGCCATCAGGCTTTTGCTGATGGACCAGGTCAGGTGCGGGGTGTCGGCGGTGGTCGGGCCGGCGTAGTGTTCGTAGATCAGTTGACCGTCGCGGATCACCAGCAAGGCATCGGTGCGGAGGCCTTTTCGGGTGGCTTCATCGCGGGGCGGGAAGGCGTAAGTCTCCAGCGCTTGAAGCGCCGGCCCGGTGACTGTCGGGCCGGTCGGCCATTGCTCGGCAGGCCAGTATTCGGCGTGGGCCGAGAGGCTGAGCAGGAGCATAAAAACCAGGGACAAGCCTTTGAACATGGCGGGGGCTCGGAGGGATGAACTGGCTGAGCCTAGCCGAGGTTGATGACAGTTTTGAAATTTGCGGTCCGTCAATTCAACGCAAGTGCCTTGGCCAACCGCTTCCCCCGCGCAGCCGCTGCCAAATCCATCACACCCTGATCGCGCTGCCACATCGCCGCCCAATGCTGCGGGCCATCGGCCAGTGCCTGAGCCACCTCAGCCTTCAGCCCATCGAACTGCGCAAACAAGCCACCGAGCAACACATGTCCGGACGGATTATTCGGTGCCTGCCGGCTGACTTCCGCACACCCGGCCAGCAGCGCCAGCAACCGCAGTTGCAAGGCTTGCGGCCAGTCGTTGTCCTGACCGATGCCGCACAGCCAGGCGGTCATGGCGCTCAGAACGTAAATGTCTTCAAGGGTGCGGAACGGTTTGATGTAAGCCTCCCAGCCATCCCCCGCCAACAGTTCGCACTGAGCGTTATCGAGAAACAGCCGGCCATGGCTGATGTCTGGCATCAACGGGATCGCCGGTAGTTTCTCCACACGCACGCCCGGTTCATCGGGATAGACCACCGCCAGACTCAGGCGCGGTTTTTCGTCGGGGGCTTCACTGCGAGCAGCGATCAGCAGCCAATCGGCGGCATCGCCTGCGGTGACAAAATCCTTGCGCCCGCTCAGACGCAAACCGTGCAGACGGGTCTGCATGTCCGTCACCCGCAGGCTGCGCTGTTCGGTCGCGCACAAGGCGCCAAGGCTCAGCGGCGCGCTCGGCCAGAGCATGCGCAACGCCGCCTGATAGCCCACCAGAAACGCCAGCCCCGGCGTCGACATCACACGCCCGCCGGCCACCGCCAGTTCGAACGGCGTGACGTTGCCCAACTGGTGCAACAAGGTTGCGAACCCCTCGCCCAGATCCGGGTTGGCGGGCAGACGATCGCGGCGGCGCAGCAGGTTTTGCCAGGGCATAAGAGGCTCCTCGTGGGCTGTCATATAAGCATCACCAAAGCTTCATGGCGATGACACCGGGGCTACATAGCCTGACTTTGCACAACACGGCTGCATAAAGAAAGTCGATCGGCTGCAACCCACGACGGGTGAACGGCCCGTACGGAGATTCGCAATGACTCAGATCGCCCGCATCAGCGACACCGGCAATGAACGCCGCCTGCAAGCCGAACGCCTGGTGGGCGCCGAGGCCTTGCAGGAAGCCCAGGCCCTGCGCTTCAACGTGTTCAGCGGCGAATTCAACGCCAAACTGAAAGGCGCGGAGCTGGGTCTGGACATGGATGACTATGATGTTCACTGCGCCCACATCGGCGTGCGTGACTTGAACACCGGGCGTCTGGTGGCGACCACCCGTTTGCTCGACCACACGGCCGCCAGCAGCCTGGGCAAGTTCTACAGCGAAGAAGAATTCAGCCTGCATGGCCTGGTCCATCTCAAAGGCCCGATCCTGGAAATCGGCCGCACTTGCGTCGACCCGGCTTACCGCAACGGCGGCACCATCGCCGTACTCTGGGGCGAACTGGCCGAAGTGCTGAACCAGGGCGGCTACAGCTATTTGATGGGTTGCGCGAGCATTCCAATGCAGGACGGTGGCATCCAGGCCCACGCGATCATGCAGCGCCTGCGCGAACGTTATCTGTGCACTGAACACCTGCGGGCCGAACCAAAAAAACCGCTGCCGAGTCTCGACATCCCCTCCAACGTCATCGCCGAAATGCCACCGCTGCTCAAGGCCTACATGCGTCTTGGCGCGAAGATCTGCGGTGAGCCGTGCTGGGATGAAGATTTCCAGGTCGCCGATGTGTTCATCCTGCTCAAGCGCGACGAACTCTGCCCGCGTTATGCCAAGCACTTCAAGGCGGCCGTGTGATGAGTCGGTTACGGGTGTACGCGCGAATTGCGCGAGTGTTGGTGGTGGTGACGTTGGGTTTGAGCATGGCCGGTGTGTTCGGGTTGTTCGAGCGTTTGGGGATTGCTCATTCGATGGTCCGCCGCCAGCGCTGGTCGCGATTTTTCATGGCGCGGCTGAGCAATGCCCTGCCCTTTCGCGTGACGGTGCACGGTGAATTGCCGAAGGCGCCGATGCTCTGGGTCAGCAACCACGTGTCCTGGACCGACATTCCACTGCTGGGCATGCTCACGCCGCTGTCGTTCCTGTCCAAGGCCGAAGTGCGTACCTGGCCGGTGGCGGGCTGGTTGGCGGCCAAGGCCGGCAGTTTGTTTATCCGTCGAGGGTCGGGCGACAGCCAGTTGATTCGCAAACAGATGACCCGTCATCTGGAGCAGGAACATCCGCTGCTGATGTTCCCGGAAGGCACCACCACTGATGGCCGTTCGTTGCGCACGTTTCATGGTCGCCTGCTGTCTGCGGCAATCGACTCTGAAGTGAAGCTGCAACCGGTGGCGATTCGTTATCTGCGCGACGGAGAGCTCGATTCGCTGGCACCGTTCATTGGCGATGATGATTTGCTCTCGCACTTGATGCGCTTGTTTGCCCATGATCGGGGTGAAGTGGAGATTCATTTGCTCAAGCCGATCGCGTGTGAAGGTCGGGAGCGTGCGGCATTGGCGTTTGAAGCGCAGCAGGCGGTGCAGAAGGCGTTGTTTGGAGCGATTCCGGAAACACAGCAAGCCCCGATGCGCCCCGCCATCGCTGCCTGAACACATACCCCCTGTAGGAGTGAGCCTGCTCGCGATAGCGGTATATCTATCGACATAGGTGTTGGATGATAAACCGCTATCGCGAGCAGGCTCACTCCTACAGGGGGTCTATGTTGTTGGGTAGTTTTGGGCGAAGTCCTGAAGCTGCGGATAGAACAAACGAAAGTCATCGCTCAACGGTTCATACAACACCCGCAATTCCTGCATCGCTGCGGCCAGCTCCTCAGGCTGCGTCAATCTCCGTGAAATCCCTCGCAGCACCTGCTCAAGCACCGCAAATTCCCGATAAGAACCCAACCAGTCATTGGCCACCATGTGCGGCGCGATCTGCGCCAGACGTTCCGGCAATTGCGCCTCGGCGGACAGCACCCGGTACACACCTGAAGTGAACTGCTCCAGCGGCTGATCCGAGTAAAGCGTCCAGTCCCGGGCCAGGCAATGGTCGAAAAACACGTCGAGCACGATCCCGGCGTAACGCCGGCGGGTCATGGAAAACCGTGACAACGAGACGTCCACCAACGGATGGCGGTCGGTAAAGACATCAATGCTGCGATGCAGCTGGATGGCCGCTTCGATCTCCGGATCGAACTGCCCTTGCAGCCGCCCTTTGACGAAATCGCCATACAGACTGCCGAGCAATTGACCGGGGCGCTGCCCACCGAGGTGCAGATGTGCGAGATAATTCATGCGCGCAGCTTAGCACTGCTCCTTTATGTCGTTACACCCAACATATCGTTATAACTCGATATACCGAATTACTCGGTCATCAGACCAAAATCATATTGGTATATCGCGAAGTACCGATTTAAAGTTCGCCTCATCGCGATATAGCGTTTTACTCATCACGAGCCCAACACCATGACCATTAATCTCGACGAAATAATAAAAGCCCTGGCACACCCAGTACGGCGAGAAATCCTGCACTGGCTCAAAGACCCAACCGTCGAATTCCCCGACCAGTCCCACAGCAACGAGCACGGCGTCTGCGCCGGGCAGATCGATCAACGTTGCGGTTTGTCGCAGTCCACGGTGTCTGCACACCTGGCAACCCTGCAACGCGCCGGCCTGATCAGCAGCCGCAAAGTCGGCCAGTGGCACTTTTTCAAACGCAATGAGGAAACCATTCAGGAGTTCCTCAGCACCTTCAGCAAAGAGCTCTGACCCTTAACGTCAGCAAGCCGACAAGGAATCAACAATGCCCCTCTCGCTACTCATTCTGGCCTTGAGCGCCTTCGCCATCGGCACCACCGAGTTCGTCATCATGGGCTTGCTGCCCGATGTGGCGGCCGACCTCGGTGTGTCGATCCCCGGCGCCGGCTGGCTGGTGACCGGTTACGCCCTGGGCGTGGCCATCGGTGCGCCGTTCATGGCACTGGCCACCTCTCGATTGCCGCGCAAGGCCGCGCTGGTAGCGTTGATGGGCATCTTCATCGTTGGCAACCTACTCTGCGCAATGGCCACCGACTACAACGTGCTGATGTTTGCCCGTGTGGTCACCGCCCTCTGCCACGGTGCGTTCTTCGGTATCGGTTCGGTGGTGGCAGCAGGTCTGGTGCCTGCAAACAAACGCGCTTCGGCCGTGGCCCTGATGTTCACCGGCCTGACCCTGGCCAACGTGCTTGGCGTTCCGCTGGGCACCGCGCTCGGTCAGGAAGCCGGCTGGCGTTCGACCTTCTGGGCGGTGACCGTGATTGGTGTGATCGCGTTGATCGGTCTGATCCGCTTCCTGCCGGCCAAGCGCGATGAAGAGAAACTCGACATGCGCGCCGAACTGCGCGCCCTCAAAGGCGCCGGGATCTGGCTGTCGTTGAGCATGACCGCGTTGTTCGCCGCTTCCGTATTCACCCTGTTCACCTATGTCGCTCCGCTGCTCGGCGATGTCACTGGCGTCTCGCCCAAAGGCGTGACCTGGACCCTGATGCTCATCGGCCTGGGCCTGACGGTCGGCAACATCATCGGCGGCAAGCTGGCGGACAAAGGCATGGCCGCAACGTTGATCGGCGTCTTTATCTCGATGGCCGTGATCTCGACCGTACTGACCTGGACCAGCGTTGCGCTGATTCCTACCGAAATCACCCTGTTCCTTTGGGCCACCGCGTGCTTTGCCGCCGTGCCCGCCCTGCAAGTGAACGTGGTGACCTACGGCAAAGCCGCACCGAACCTGGTGTCGACCCTGAACATCGGCGCTTTCAATATCGGCAACGCACTGGGTGCCTGGGTCGGTGGCAGCGTCATCGCCCACGGTTTCGGCTTGACCAGCGTTCCTCTCGCGGCAGCCGCACTGGCGGTTCTCGCCCTGCTGGTGACCCTGATTACTTTCCGTCAGAACGGTGATCCCGAACTGGCCCCTGCTACCAACTGATCTCTACAAGAGAGCTATTTCATGACGACTATTTTCGATCCGATCAAACTGGGCGACCTTGAGTTGGCCAACCGCATCATCATGGCGCCGCTGACCCGCTGCCGCGCCGACGAAGGCCGCGTGCCAAACGCGCTGATGGCCGAGTACTACGTACAACGCGCCTCGGCCGGCCTGATCCTCAGCGAGGCCACTTCGGTCACGCCGATGGGCGTCGGCTACCCGGACACCCCGGGTATCTGGTCCAACGATCAAGTGCGTGGCTGGGCCAATGTGACCAAGGCTATTCACAGCGCAGGCGGCAAGATTTTCCTGCAACTGTGGCACGTCGGCCGGGTTTCCCACGAGTCGTACCTGAATGGCGAGGTGCCGGTCGCACCGAGCGCCATCCAGCAAAAAGGTCACGTCAGCCTGGTTCGCCCACTGGCCGACTACCCTACCCCGCGCGCCCTGGAAACCGCTGAAATCGCTGACATCGTCGACGCTTACCGGACAGGTGCCGAGAACGCCAAGGCGGCCGGTTTCGACGGTGTGGAAATCCACGGCGCCAACGGTTACCTGCTCGACCAGTTCCTGCAAAGCAGCACCAACCAGCGCACCGACAATTACGGCGGCTCCCTGGAAAACCGTGCGCGCCTGTTGCTGGAAGTGACCGATGCCGCGATCGAAGTCTGGGGCGCGGGCCGCGTGGGTGTGCACCTGTCACCCCGCGCCGATCTCCATGACATGGGCGACGACAACCTGGCCGAGACGTTCATCTACGTCGCTCGC
>Ga0207655_1003773_pt1 | contig 11106 bp, 2 predicted proteins | sample KBSM44metaG_FD_184398 | JGI IMG/M metagenome (GOLD analysis project Ga0207655, IMG submission 184398) | Miscanthus rhizosphere microbial communities from Kellogg Biological Station, Michigan, USA - KBS M4-4 metaG (SPAdes) (version 2) | ecosystem: Host-associated > Plants > Roots > Rhizosphere >... | reverse complement strand
CTCGATCAACAGCTGTTCATCCAGTGGCACGATCTGCATCAACTGGCCGTTGGGTGGGACCACGCCGCCAATGGTCGTCACTTCGATGTCCTTGACGATCCCGCGCACCGGCGAGCGCAGGGTCAGGCGCGACAGCGAGTCGTTGCGCCCGCGGATCACCGCCACCAGCATCTGCGCTTCGGCGTTGGCCTTGGCCAGGTCCTCGCGGGCACGCACCATGTAATCGGACTTGGCCTCGGTGGCCTTGAGTTCCAGTTCCGAGCGCTGGCGGTTCAGGCGCAGCACCTCGACCTTGCTGGATGCGCCGATCTTGGCCAGGTTCTCGGTGATTTCCAGCTCGCTGCGCACCAGTTTCAGCGAGCTTTGAATGCCGGTCAGGGTGTCTTCCAGACCTTTGCGGCGGGCCTTGTAGAGTTCACTTTCGGCGCGGATCAGGTTGGGCGAGTCGTTGAGCGAGGCGTCGAATTTCAGCGGCTGGTCGCTCACCTCCGCCTGCAGGCGATTGACGCTGGCCAGTGCCGCCTTGTACTTGGCTTCACTCTCGCCGACGTTGGACTCGGTCTTCACCGCATCCAGTTGCGCCAGCACCTGGCCGCGTTCCACCAAGGCGCCTTCGGTGACGTTCATCTGCTTGACGATCCCGCCCTCCATGGACTGGATCACTTGCTCCCGGGAGCTGGGCACCACCTTGCCGGTGCCGGTGGACACCTCGACCACCTCGAACAGTGCCGCCCAGATGAAGAAGCACGCCAGCATCAGCGCGCAGCCCCAGATCACCCTGACGCCGCCGCTGACCTTGCGCTCGTCGCTGCCATCCAGATACGAAACCTGATCGGGCAGGCGTGGGGTGTTGTCAGCCGTCAATGCCTTCATGCCGGTGCTCCTTGCGGTGTACGCAGCCTTGCGAGGGCGGCGTCGCGATGGTCATCGATGACGATGCGTCCGTTGTCCAGCACGATGATGCGTTCCACCAGTTGCAGCACGCTGACCCGGTGGGTGGCGACGATCAGGGTCCGGCCCTGGCACCAGGTGGCGAGTTTTTCCAGCAGGAAACGTTCGGTGATGTCATCCAGCGAGGCGGTGGGTTCGTCCAGCAGCAACACCTGGGGCTGGCGGATCAACAGGCGTGACAGCAACAGGCTCTGCCGCTGCCCGCCGGACAGCCCGAGGCCGCCTTCCAGGACCAGGTGGTCCATGCCCTTGGGCAACTGGCGCACGAAATCCAGCGCGCCGGTCACGGCCAGCGCGGCGATGATTTCCTGATCGCTGGCCTGGCCCGCGCCCAGGGTGATGTTGTCCCGCAGGGTGCCGTGGAACAGCCGGGCCTGCTGCGACATCAGGCCGACGTCGCGGCGCAGGTCGGCGGGGTCCAGGTGGCCGAGTGCGATGCCGTCCAGGGTGGTTTCGCCGCTGCTCAGGTCCATGCCGCCGGCCAGGGCGTGGAGCAGGGTGGATTTGCCCGCGCCGTTGCGCCCGAGAATGGCGATGCGCTCGCCGGGACGGATCTTCAGGTCGATGCCACTCAGGGCCATGGGCGATTCTTCGCTGTAGCGAAAACCGGCCTGACGCAACTGGTAGTCGCCACGAATGGCCGGCAGGTGCACGCGCTGGCTGCCTTCGGGGTGATCCACCGGCATCTGCATGATGCGGTTGAGCCCTTCGAGGGCGACCTTGGCCTGCTGCCAGCGGGTGAGCACGTGGGTGACCTGGGCCATGGGGCCCATCATCCGCGATGACAGGATCGAGGCCGCCACCAGGCTGCCGGTGGTCAGGTCGCCGGAGATCACCATCGGCGCGCCGCAGACGATGACCACGGCGAACACCCCGCCTTGTACGCTCTGGGTCCAGGCCACCAGGCTGTTGGTCAGGTTGCGCAGGCGCAGGCTGCTCTCGGCGGAGGCTGCGTTGTAGTGGTTCCATTGTTGCTGGAAGCGCTGCTCGGCCTGCAATGCCTTGATGTCGTCCATGCCTTGCACGCTTTCCACCAGCATCGCGTTGCGCAGCGCGGCTTCACGCATCGATTCGTTGGCAAGCCTGGCGAGCTTTCGCTGGGCCAGAATGCCGGGCAGGATCATCGCCACCAGTGCGATCAAGGGGATCAGCACCAGCGGCCCGCCGATCAGGTAGAACACCAGCAGAAACAGCAGGAAGAACGGCATGTCGGCCAGCGCCGTGGCGGTGCTGGAGGTGATCAGGTCGCGGATCTGTTCAAGTTCGCGCAACTGCGAGATGAACGAGCCGGTGGACTTGGGCCGCGCCGAATTGCGCAGGCGCAGGGCGTGGCCGAATACCAGGTCCGAGACGCGCAGGTCGGCGCGCTTGCCCAGCACGTCGGTGATGCGCAGGCGCATCAGGCGCATCACCAGGTCGAACACCAGCGCCAGCATGACACCGCCGAACAGCACGTACAGGGTCGGCATCGATTCGGCCGGAATCACCCGGTCATAGACCTGCATGGAAAACAGCACCCCGGCCATGCCCAGCAGGTTGGCCACCAGCGAGGCGAGCATGACCTGGGAATAGGGGCGCAGGTCACTGAGCACGATGCGGCGGAACCAGTGTTCGTCGTAGGGCTTGATGTAGTCGTTGGTGCGCACGTCGCTGAGTGGCTGGGTGGGGCGCAGGATCACCGTGCGCAGCGCCTGTTCGGCCAGGGTCGCGGGGTCCATGCGGCTCTGCAGGCCCTGGTCGCCACTGAAGGCGATACCCAGTTCGCCTTGCTCGCTGACACTTTCGATCACCCCGACCTGCCCATCGCGCAATTGCACCACCAGCGGCGTGCGCCAGCGGCTCAAGCTCTTGCGGTCGTAGCTTGCGAACTTGACGCTCAGGCCGGCCTGGCGCGCCATGTGCCGGACCACTTCCTCGACCCGCCCTTCGTTTTGCAGGGAGGCCAGGCGAATGCTTTCCGGGGAGACGTCCAGCCGGTAGTGCCGCGCGACCTTGAGCACGGCGTCCAGCCAGGGCCCGAAGTTCTGCCGGCTGCCGTCTGCGCTGCTGTCGCTTGGAATGACGATGGCATCGGTCATGGCAGGATCTCCACGTGCTGAATGCTGCTGTGATCAATGGCAAATGCCCGGCGCAGGCCGCCGCTGTTGTACAGGCAATCGATTTGCAGGCGGCGCAGGTCGGCCTGGGTATTGGCCAGGTCGAAACGCGACTGGTGGATTTCCTGCTCGGCGTTGAGCAGGTCGAGCAGGGGCCGGGTGCCCAGATCCAGGTACTGCTTGCCGTACAGCTCGCGGGCCTCGGTGATGCTGTTCTGGCGTGATTCCAGGGAGTTGAGCCGGCGCGTGAGGCCGGAGGTCTGCGCCTGGGATTCGCTCAAGCCCTGGCGGGCCTGAAGCTTGGCCGCGTCTTCGGCCGAGTCGGCAGCGGTCAGCGCGTAGCCTGCCGCGCGGCTGCGGGCGCTGATGGCGCCGCCCTGGTAGATCGGCACTTCCAGGTTGAGAAAGATCGCCGCCTGGGTGCGGTCCACGGCCGGGTTCTGGTTGTCGTAATTGTTGTCCAGGTACTGATTGAGCGAAGGCTCAAGAGACAGTGTCGGATAGGCCTCGGCCTTGGACTGCGCCAGTTCGGCCTGGGCCTGGGTACGCTGTGCAACCGCCTGCAGCACCGCAGGCAGTGCATCGGTGATGATCGGGGCATTGCAGGACTGGTTCAGCGAAGGGTCGAAGCCGTCGTTGACCTGTGGGGTGGTCTGGCGGCCCAGCAGGTTGGCCAGGGTCATCTCCCAGCGCGCGTACTGCGATTTGTATTCCTGCAGGGTGGCAATCGCGCCATCGACCCGGGATTGCGCCTGCACCACGTCCGAGCGGGTACTGGCGCCCATGTCACTGCGCTGCTTGGCCAGCTCGACGATTTCGCCCACGCCGTGGATCTGCTCGCGGGCGATCTCCAGCAGGTGCTGGTAGCGCTGCACCTCGATGTAGGCGAACGCGGTGTCGCGTCCCACCTGGTCGATGGCCAGCAGGATGCTCGCCTGGCTGCGCGCTGCCTTGGCCCGCGCTGCCTGCACGGCGTTGTCGACCTTGCCGAAGTCGTACAGCATCTGCTTGAGGGAAATGCTCACCGACTGGCTGCCGGCGTCGCTGCCGTAACCACTGCTGTAACCTCCCTTGATCCCGCCGGAAATCTGCGGGTAGTAACCGGCCTCGGCGACGTTGATGCCCTCGGCTTGCTGGTACAGCGTGCCGACGGCTTCGGCGATGCTGGGGTGCCAGTCCACGGCCAGTCGCACGGCCTGCTGCAGGCCCAGGGTTTCCCCTGTTCCGGTCCCGGGCACACTGGCGTCGCTGCCCGGAATCTGTGGATAGGCGGGCGTCTTGCCGGGGTTGCCCGGCTGTTTCCTGCGGTCCTTCTCCGGCTGGCTCTGCAGCCGGGAAGGGCTGATGCTGCGCAGAGCCGGATCGATGTAGTCCTCGCCCCACGCCCCGATGATGTTTCCCTGACACAGGCCGATGGTCAGCACGACCATCGACCATTTCCTGCGGCGAACAGACTTCACATGATTCCCTTACTGTCGGTTTGCTGGCTGCCTTGCGTCACACCACGTGTATGCCGTTCTGTACCCACAAATGGTGGTTCGGATCCTCCGTTGGGGTGTATTGGGTATAGCCGATTCCATCGATTTGGTGGGTTCCGGTATCGGCAGTCCAGGTGTCGGTCATGTGCACGCTGTCCTTGCTGTCCCCCTTGATGATCAGCGTGTTGTTGTCCGATGAAGTGATCGCCAGCACGTCGGACAGGTTCAGGGTCAGCGACACCGCGCTTGTGGTGTTCAGGTCCAGGATCTCGATGTTGTGGATGCGGCTTTGCAGATCCCCCAGGTTGATCGCCGCATCGCCGCCGGCCCACAACAGGGTGTCGGTGCCTGTGCCGCCATCGACCGAGGCGAAGTGCTGGTCGGCGATGATCAGCGTGTCGTTGCCCGCGCCACCGTTGAGGGTGACGGCGCCGCCGTGGGAGCCGTCCAGCGTGTCGTTGCCGGCGGTGCCCTGAATCAGCTCGGCACTGGAAGCAGGTCCGACGGCCACGAGCGCGCTGTGATCTTCCACCGCGCTCAGGCTCGAGAACGTGGTGGCGGTCACGGCACTGGCCTGGTCCAGGGTGACGACCAGGGTGGCGGTGTCGGTGGTACCGTTAGGGTGCGTCAGTTGATAGGTGAATGTGTCCTGATGCCCGACCACGGCACTGGTCGACCCGGCGTTCAAGGTGTAGATGTAGCTGCCGTCGGCATGCACCAGCAGCGAGCCGTAGGTCCCGGTGAGGGTGGTGCCGTTGTAGCCCGGGGTCACGTAAGTGCCGGCCAGCAACACACTGAGCACGGTGTAGGGCGAGCCCAGTACATCGACGCCGCCGCCTGCGGTGTCGGTCAGCAGGTTGCCCGAAACCGGCGTGTAGCTGCCGACCACGAACTGGTTGCTGTAGGTGGCGGTGTTGGTAACGGTCGTGGTGACGGTGGTCAGGAGGCTGACGCCGCTGACGGCGACTCTGACCTGGTAACTCCCGGCGGCCTGCCCGGTGAAATTGATCCCATAGTCGCCGCCGCCAATGCTGAGCAACGCATTGCCTGCGTAGGATTTGACCAGTTCATACTGGCCGCTGGTGGTGTTGAGCTTGTACAGCCCGACCGTCAGGCCGCCCAGCAGATTGAGCAGGTTGCTCGCATGCAGCACGACGTTCAGGTTGCCGGTGGCGTTGGCGGCGACGGTGGTGTTGTAGGAGCCACTGCCAGCACCCAGAACGATGCCGAAGCTGCCGCCGGTGGTCGAAGTATCCACCTTGTTCGCCAGGGTGATGCTCGAATGGGCGATGTCATCGGTGGCGTCCACCAGCAGTGCCGGGCTTGCCAGGCTGCTGTCGTTCCAGATCTCCGTGGCCTGCGGGCTGTCGATGCGCACGTAGAGGTTGGCGGTGCTGCTCAGGCCGTTAGGGTGCACCAGCTGGTAGCTGAACACATCGACCTTGCCGACACTGCCTACGCTGCCGTTGCTGGTGTAGCTGTAGTGGCCGCTGGAGTCGATGGTCAGCGTGCCGTACAGGCCTTGCACCGTGGTGCCTGCGCCTGCCGCGACGTAGCTGCCGCCTTTCATGATCTGCAGCACGGCACCGTTGTCCGGCCCGGTCTGGTCAACCTGGCCATTGGTGCCGACGTCGGTGATGACGTTGCCGGTAGTCGGAGTGCCTGCGGTGCCGTTGAACTGGGTCAGGCTGTGAATATCCAGTTCCAGCTGGGTGTTGACCGTGGTCACCAGGCCCACGCCGGAGCTGGACACCACCAGGCGGTAATCGCCGCTGAGCAGGTTGGCCATCTTCACTTGCAGCCCGGTGGTGCCCAGGCCCAGGAGGTCGAGCAGGCCGCCATTGCCGTTGACGTCCAGGGTTACCCAGGTGCCGCTGGCATTCTTCACTTGCAGTGTGTAGTTGATGCCGTTGAGCAGGTTGAGCAGGCTGGACGTGGTCAGTGTCAGCGTCGGGTCGATGGTGGTGCCGCTGGCCACGGTGAAGCTGTAGGTCTTGGTGAAGCCTGCGAGCAGGGTGGAGAACGAGTCGGTGTAGTTCTGCACCACGGTCGCAGGGGTGATGTTGACCGTCGCAACGGCCAGGTTGTCGCTCGCGGTCACCGGCGCATTGGCGTCGATGTCCGGTGCAGTGACGTTGGCGCCCACCGAGACGTTGCCCCGCGGGTCGGTCAGGCTGACCACCAGTTTTTCGCCGTTGATCTGCGCCGCGTTCAAGGTGACGCTGAACACGCCGGTGCCGCCGACAGTGCCGGTGCCCAGCACCACGCCGCTGGCGGATTTGACCGTGACGGTCGCACCGGCTTCACCGTTCCCGCTCAGGCTCAGGCCATCGCCGCTGACCACCAGGGTGGTGGCGGCAACCGGAGGCGTGAGGTCGGGGGCCGTTGCGCTGGCCACCGTCGACACGTTGCCGGCCGCGTCGGCCTGGGTCACGTTCAGCACTTCGTTGTTGATCTGCGGCGTGTTCAATGCCACGGAGAAGGTGCCGTTGGCGGCCACCGTTGCCGTGCCAAGTACCAGCCCTGCGGCGGTGCGCACGCTGACGGTGGAGCCCGCAACGCCGGTACCGGTCAGCAGTGTGCCGGTGGCATTCACTGCCACGCCGGTCGGGGCGCCCGGTGCCGTGGTGTCCGGCGCGGTCAGGGTGCCTGCCGCCGAGACGTTGTTGGCCGCATCCACCAGTCGCACGGTCAGGGCCTGGCCGTCGAGCTGCGCGGTGTTGAGTGTCACGTTGAAGGTGCCGGTCACCCCGACCTGGCCAGTCCCCAGCAGCACTCCGGTTGCGCTGTATACGTTCACCGTGGCACCGGCTTCGCCGGCACCGGTGAGGGTCAGGCCGTTGGCGGCCAGCGCCAGAGACGTCGGTACCAGCGGCGCCTGGATATCCGCAGCGGTGAGGTGGCCGACAGGGGACAGGTTGCCCGCAGGATCGCTCTGCTGGATGTTCAGCACCTGGCCGTTGAGCTGGGCGCTGTTCAGGGTAATCGCGAAGGTGCCTGAAGCGTTGACTACCCCTGTGCCGAGCACCGTGCCTGCCGCGTTGGTGACCTTGACCGTGGCACCGGCCTCGCCCGTACCCGCCACCAGAAGCCCGGCGGCGTTGAGCGAAAGGTTGCTCAGCGCTGCCGGCGGGGTGGTGTCGGGGGCGGTGAAGGCCGTACCGGTGGAGACGTTTCCGGCGACATCTGCCTGGGTCACGGTCAAGGCCTGGCCGTTGAGCTGCGCGGCACTGAGGGTGACCGAGAACGTACCGTTGGCGGCCACCAGGGCAGTGCCGAGCACGCCGCTGGCGCCGCGGACGGTCACGGTGGCACCGGCTTCGCCCAGGCCGCTGAGCACCAGCCCTGCGGCATTGATGCCAAGCGAAGTCGGCGCAACCGGAGCGGTGATGTCCGGAGCCGTGATGTTGAGGGACGTCGATGCGTTGCCCGCGACGTCCGACTGATGGGCGCTGAGAATCTGCCCGTTGGCCTGCGGCGTTGTCAGCAGCGCGCTGAACGTGCCGTTGGCGCCCACCACGGCGGTGCCCAGTACGGCCCCGCCCGGTGCATTGATGGTCACGGTCGCGCCGACTTCACCACGGCCGGTCACCAGGGTGCCGGTGGCGTTGATGGCCAGCTCGGTGAGCGGTGCCGGTGGCGTGGTGTCCGGTGCGATCAGCCCGGTCGGCAGGGAGATTTCACCCGTGGTTGCAGTGGCGGTCACCTGCAGGCTCTGGCCGTTGGCCTGCGCCGAAGAGAGCGTCACTGTGAAAGTGCCGCCGGCTCCGGTGGTGCCAGTGCCAAGCACGGCGCCCCCCGCGCCATAGACCGTGATGGTGGTTCCGGCTGCGGCTGCGCCGGTGAGGGTCAGGCCACCGCCCGAGAGCGCCAGTTGCGTCGGCGCATCCGGTGGCAGCAGTGAAGGCACGGTGAAGTTCACGCCCAGCGAGTGGTTGTCGCTGGCGTCCGTCTGCACCACGTTAAGCACTTGGGTGGACGGGATGGTGCTGGTCAGGTTGATGGTAAAGGTGCCGTCGGCTGCGACAACGCCGGTACCGACCGTCAGACCCGCCTGGGTCACGACCACGGTGGCGCCTGCTTCACCCCGGCCGACCAGTTGGGTATGGGCGGCGTTGATGGTCAGGTTCGTTACCAGCGCCGGAGCGGTGGTGTCGGGCGCCGTGACCACCAGGACTGGCGAGTGGTTGTTCGCACCGTCGGTGGCCACCACAGAGAGCAACTGGCCGTTGGTCTGCGCAGAGCTCAGGGTGATCTGGAACTGGCCGCTGGCGTTGGCCTGCCCGGTACCCAACACCACGCCGGCGGCGGAAGTGACGGTGACGGTGCTGTTGGCTTCGGCGGTCCCGGAAAGGATGGTGCCTCCGGCGCTCAGCACGGCACCGGCCGGAATGAGCGGCGGCGTGGTGTCCGGTGCAGTGACCGGGACGGGCGTCGAGTCGTTGTTCGCCGCGTCTACCTGCACCACCGTCAGCACCTGCCCGTTGAGCTGGGCGCTGCTGAGCGAGACGCTGAAGGTGCCGTTGGCGTTCACGGTCCCGGAACCCAGCAGCGTGCCGGTGCTGCTGGTCACGGTGATGTGTGCACCGGCCTCGCCGTTACCGGTGAGCACCAGACCGTTCTGGCTGACAGCCAGGCCGGTCACGGGCAGTGGATCGGTGACGTCGGCCACCGTGTAGGTGGCGACGTCCGAGCGGTTGGTCGCGACGTCGGTCTGGGTCAGGCTGAGCACCTGGCCATTGAGTTGCGGGCTCGACAGCGAGACGCTGAAGGTGCCGTCCGCGCCCACCGTGGCGGTGCCCAGTACGGCGCCGCTGGCGCTGGTTACCCGCACCAGCGCACCGATTTCGCCGGTGCCGGTCAGGGTCAGGCCGTCCGAGGTCAAGGCAGTGACCGCAGGTGGCGCCGGTGGCGTGTGGTCGATGGCGGTGACCGTCGCGGGCAGGGAAGGGTTGCCCGCCCCGTCGCGCTGCACCACGCTGAGCACTTCGCCGTTCAGTTGTGCCTGGGTGAGGGTGACGGTAAAGCGCCCGTCGGCGCCGACAGTGCCGGTGCCCAGGGTGGTGCCGGCGGCATTGGTCACCAGCAGTTGCGCACCGGCTTCACCGGTACCGGTGAGGATCAGCCCGGTGTTGTCCACGGCCAGTTGCGCGACTGCGGCAGGCGGCGTGGTATCAGGCGCGATCAGGCTCCCTGCGACCGACGCATTGCCCGCGGCATCGGTCAGCACCACGAACACTTGCTCGCCGTTGTGCTGGGCCTGGGTCAGGTTGATCAGGAAGCTGCCGTTGGCGCCGACGCTGCCGGTACCGATCACGGTGCCGTTGGCCAGGGTCACGCGGATAATCGCGTCGGGCTCGCCGTTACCGGTCAGGGTGCTGCCGGTGGCGTTGAGCAGCAGGTTGGTGGCCGTTTGTGGCGGGGTCAGGTCAGGCGCGGTGACAGTCACCGGCGCGCTGATGTTGCCCGGTGGGTCGGCCTGCTGAACGCTCAGGACCTGATGGTTGAGCTGAGGCGCGTTGAGGGTGACGCTGAACGAGCCGTTGGCCAGAACCACGCTGGTGCCCAGCACGTTGCCCGCCGCATCCTTGACGGTGACCGTCGCGCCGGCCTCACCGGTCCCGGTGACCAGCAGCCCCGAAGCGTTGATGGCGACGTTGTTCAGTTGATCGGGTGCGGTGGTGTCAGGTGCCACGAGGCTCGCAACAGGCGACACGTTGCCCGCCGCATCGGTCTGGACCAGGGTCAGGACCTGAGCGTTGGTCAGCGGGTTGGTCAACACCAGCGTGAAGGTGCCGGTGCTGCCCACCAGGACGTTGCCCAGCACGTTGCCGCTGCTGTCGGTCACGGTCACCCGCGCGCCAGCCTCACCGTGGCCGGTCAGGGTCTGGCCGTCGCTGGAGATTGCCAGTTGGGTCAGGGCCAGTGGTGCGGTGGTGTCCACCGTGGTCAGACTGCCGGGCAGAGAGGTGTTGCCCGAGGCGTCGGTCAGGGTGACCGACAGCAGTTGGCCGTTGTTCTGCGGCGTGGTCAGGGTGATCGAGAAGCTGCCGTCGATGCGCACGCTGCCGGTGCCCACCAGGGCACCGGACGGGTTGTAGACATTGACTGTGGCACCCGCTTCGCCGGTCCCGGACAGCACCGTGCCGTCGCTGGTGATCGCAAGGGCCGCGGGTGCGAGAGGCGCCACGAGGTCCGGTGCGATGAGGTTGACGCTGGGTGATTCATTGCCGCTGGGGTCAGTCTGGCTCAGGTGCAGTTGTTGTCCTGCGGTCTGGGCGGCGTTGAGGTTGAGGCTGAAGGTGCCGTTGGCGGCAACCACCGCCGTGCCCAGGGTCACGCCTCCGCCGCCGGTCACCGTCACGGTGGCTCCGGCCTCGCCACGCCCGGTCAGTGCCAGGCCATCGGCGGCCAGCACCAGGTTGCTCAGGGCCGAAGGTGCGGTGACGTCCGCTGCGGTGTAGGCGGTGGACAGCGAGTTGATGCCGTCGCTGGAGGTGGCGCTGGCCGAGAGGTGTTCACCATTGAGCTGCGCGGCGCCGAGGGTGACGCTAAAGGTGCCGTCGCTGCCCACCAGTGCC
>Ga0207655_1003772_pt1 | contig 11111 bp, 10 predicted proteins | sample KBSM44metaG_FD_184398 | JGI IMG/M metagenome (GOLD analysis project Ga0207655, IMG submission 184398) | Miscanthus rhizosphere microbial communities from Kellogg Biological Station, Michigan, USA - KBS M4-4 metaG (SPAdes) (version 2) | ecosystem: Host-associated > Plants > Roots > Rhizosphere >... | reverse complement strand
CGGTTTGATAGAGGTCCCGGAAGAGGAAAAGGCGCCTATGCTCGAAGGTATCTACAGGACACGCCTGAAACAGCAACCTCCCGCTGAGTGGGCCAGTCTGGGCAAGGAGCAGCGTGCTGCCCAGATGCGTGCCGCCGTACTCAAGTTCTGGAGCAGCAATGAGGTGCTGCTGCGCGAACTGGGCCAGAGCAGAGCCAGCAGCATCAAGGATTACCTGGTGGACAAGGGCAAGCTAGAAGACGCTCGCGTGTACTTCGTCGACGCGCAACTGGGTCAGGCCCAACCGGATGGTAAAGTCATCAGCCCCCTCCACCTCGACAGCGAATGAAGCCATTGGCACACACCCGAATCAAACGGCTGATCAACCTGACCCTCGCCGCCATGGCCGGGTCAGTTGTCGCATCAGCGTATGCCACCTCGACCCTGCGTTGCGGCAGCCAGCTGGTCAGCACCGGCGACCGGACGTTCGAGGTCCAGCAGAAATGCGGCGAACCGGTCAGCCAGGAAGTACTCGGCACTCGGGAAACCTTTAGTAGTAATTATCGAAGGTCAGAAGCCGTGAAGATCGAGGAATGGATCTACGGTCCTGATAACGGCATGTATCAGTACCTGCGCTTTGAAGGCGGTCGCCTGGTAGGCATCGAGAGCAAACGCCGCAACTGATCCCCCGGCTCCCCTTCCCTTCATGTGTTTCGTAGCGCCCATAGAAAAGGCCCCGACTCTTCAGTCGGGGCCTTTAATGGCTACATCCTTGTAGCCTCGCATGAACCTTCCATCAATCAATGACTGCGGGTGTTCATGAGCAGTATTCGATTACTCGGCTTTCAGGCCAGCAGCCGATACGTCTTTAACACCTTTGATTTTCTTGGTGATAGCGACGGCAGTGTTTTTCTGAGCTTCGGTAACTTTTACCATGGAGGACAGGGAAACCACGCCTTTGTTGGTCTCAACCTTGATGTCCGAACCTGGGATGCCTTTTTCAGTCAGCAGATCAGCTTTGACTTTGGTGGTGATCCAGGTGTCAGAAGTGTCTTCTTTGACTTCTTGAGTAGTGGTGTTAGCTGCCAGAACCATTGGCGCTTGAGCCGAGGTCTGTGCGAAAGCAGCGTTGGCCATGGTCAGAGTCAGGGCAGTAGCGGTAGCAGCGGCAATAGCGAACTTCTTCATACGATAACTCCTGTTTTTCTCAAAATCTGCACCAGCATGTGGTGGCAGGGTTAACAGGTATATCGCAAGCGGTGTGCCAAAAACGAGACAGTTAAAATAGCCTTTAAAATCAATTGCTTATGTTTTTCTTTGTTTTGCTGAGTCGTGCAGATTGCCCGTTCGCCCAAACCCGGGCTTGCAAGATGCATGTTTGTACCGAGCAGTTTGCATGCTCCATGTGTAAGCCTCTAATTGCGCTCATAAAAAAAGGACTCCGAAGAGTCCTTTTTCATCTGCAGCTCAGATCAATCAGACGCCCGACGCTTTCGCTGCGGCTACGTCCTTGATCGACAGCTTGATACGGCCGCGGTTATCCACGTCCAGTACCAGTACTTCGACTTCCTGACCTTCCTTGAGGATATCGGTCACTTTCTCTACGCGAGCATCGCTCAGCATCGAGATGTGAACCAGACCATCCTTGCCCGGCAGGATGTTGACGAATGCGCCGAAATCGACGATGCGCTCAACCTTACCGACGTAGATCTTGCCGATTTCCGCTTCTGCGGTGATACCCAGAACGCGCTGACGTGCTGCCTCAGCCGCTTCCTTGGACTCGCCGAAGATCTTGATCGAGCCGTCGTCTTCGATGTCGATCGAAGCCTTGGTCTCTTCGCAGATGGCACGGATGGTTGCGCCACCCTTGCCGATCACGTCACGGATCTTGTCGGTGTCGATCTTCATCGCGATCATGGTCGGAGCGTTGGCCGACAGTTCATTACGCGACTGACCAATGATCTGGTTCATCTGACCGAGGATGTTCAGGCGAGCTTCCAGGGCCTGGCCCAGGGCGATCTCCATGATTTCTTCGGTGATGCCTTTGATCTTGATGTCCATCTGCAGCGCGGTAACACCTTTGGAGGTACCGGCTACCTTGAAGTCCATGTCGCCCAGGTGGTCTTCGTCACCCAGGATGTCGGTCAGAATGGCGAACTTCTCGCCTTCCTTGACCAGGCCCATGGCGATACCGGCAACCGGCGCCTTCATCGGCACACCAGCGTCCATCAGAGCCAGAGAAGCACCACAGACCGAAGCCATGGAGCTGGAGCCGTTGGACTCGGTGATTTCCGACACAACACGGATGGTGTACGGGAACACGTCTGCGCCTGGCAGCATGGCCTGGACACTGCGACGGGCCAGACGGCCGTGACCGATTTCACGACGACCTGCGCCGCCCATGCGGCCACACTCGCCCACCGAGAACGGAGGGAAGTTGTAGTGCAGCATGAAGGGGTCTTTTTTCTCGCCTTCGAGCGTATCGAGCAGCTGTGCGTCACGTGCAGTACCCAGCGTGGCAACAACCAGCGCCTGAGTTTCGCCACGGGTGAACAGTGCCGAACCGTGGGTCTTTGGCAGAACACCGACTTCGATGTTCAGAGGACGTACGGTGCGCGTGTCACGGCCATCGATACGCGGCTTGCCGTTAACGATGTTTTCGCGAACGGTGCGGTATTCGATTTCACCGAAAGCGGCTTTGACTTCGCTGGCAGACGGGCTGCCTTCTTCCACAGCCAGTTTGGCAACGATCTGATCTTTCAGCTCGCCCAGACGCGCATAACGGTCGGCTTTGACGGTGATGGTGTAAGCCTGGGAGATCGCTTCGCCGAACTCGGAGCGGATAGCGCTCAGCAGTTCAGTCGCTTCAGGCTTAGGCTGCCAGGCCCAGGTAGGCTTGGCGGCTTCGGCAGCCAGTTCCTTGATGGCGTTGATCACGACTTGGAATTCGTCATGCGCGAACAGCACAGCGCCCAGCATCTGGTCTTCGGTCAGCTCTTTGGCTTCCGATTCAACCATCAGGACGGCTTCGGAAGTACCGGCAACGACCATGTCCAGGCTCGAAGCCTGCAGTTGCTCGTAAGTCGGGTTCAACAGGTAGCCGGTGCTTTCGTGGAAAGCAACGCGGGCAGCACCAACCGGACCGTCAAACGGGATACCGGAGATGGCCAGGGCAGCCGAAGTACCGATCATCGCAGCGATGTCCGGATCGGTTTTCTTGCTGGTGGAGACGACGGTGCAGACAACCTGCACTTCGTTCATGAAGCCTTCTGGAAACAACGGGCGGATCGGGCGGTCGATCAGGCGCGAAGTCAGGGTTTCTTTCTCGGAAGGACGGCCTTCACGCTTGAAGAAACCGCCAGGGATCTTGCCGGCAGCGTAGGTTTTTTCCTGATAGTGCACGGACAGAGGGAAGAAGCCTTTGCCAGCGTCAGCCTGTTTGGCGCCGACCACAGTCACGAGTACGCTGACGTCGTCGTCAACGGTGACCAATACTGCACCAGAGGCTTGACGGGCGATACGGCCTGTCTCGAGGGTTACGGTCGATTGACCGAACTGAAACTTTTTGATTACCGGGTTCACGGTTTCCTACCTTTCTTTGTGGCTCTTGGGGAACTGGTTTCTTGCGAATTCTTGGGCAGCGTGGGGAATCGGCCCCTTCCACAGCCCAGATAAAACTTGAGGCTGGGAGCCTGCCAGAACCACCGGGCAAACCCGACGGATCGTGACAGACAACCAACCTCTAGCAACGTCGTTATTAGCGACGCAGACCCAGACGACCGATCAGGGCGCTGTAACGGCTAACGTCCTTACCTTTCAGGTAATCCAGCAGCTTGCGACGCTGGTTTACCATACGGATCAGACCACGACGCGAGTGGTGGTCCTTACCGTTGGCCTTGAAGTGGCCTTGCAGTTTGTTGATGTTGGCGGTCAGCAGTGCAACTTGCACTTCTGGCGAACCAGTGTCACCAACAGCTTGCTGGTAGTCGGTTACGATCTGAGCTTTTTCTTCAACGCTGAGTGCCATGTGGGCAATCCTTTTGTGCAAGGAAGCGCTTCCGGAGAAACGTTTCCAACAGGCCGAGGACAGATCCTCGTATTAAAAAATGAGGTATGACCGTGCCTGTTGACAGCCATCCTCGTTCCACCCCACTCGCCGGCAAGCCGACGCCTGGAGTGGTTTCGGTCACTCTGACCGAATCAAGCGACGCGGCGCAATGCGCCCGTCTTCGGCGACTTCACCGATACCGATGAAGCGACCTTCGTGATCCTGCACGCGAACCATACCGAATTTCGGTGCGTCCGGCGCGCGTACTGGCTGACCATGCAACCAGTAAAACGAACTGTGTTCCGAAAACTTCAACAGCGGCCAGTCCAGCAGACCGCTGTCCGATGGCATCAGGAAACGGTCGACCGCTTCATTACCGCCATCGGCATGCACCTGCTCGAGCTCTTCCAGCGTCACTGTCTGAGCCAGCGTGAAAGGCCCGGCCTGGGTACGACGCAATTCTGCGACATAAGCACCACAACCGAGCTTCTCACCGATATCCTCGACCAGCGTGCGAATATAGGTGCCTTTGCTGCAATCGACGGACAGACGTGCAGTGTCGCCTTCGCAATCAAGTAATTCCAGGCGCGTAATAGTAACAGAACGGGGCTCGCGCTCCACTACTTCCCCTGCACGCGCCAGCTTGTAAAGTGGCTGGCCATCACGCTTGAGGGCCGAGTACATGGGAGGTATCTGGCTGATTTGTCCGCGAAAATGCGGCAGAACCGCTTCGATATCGTCGCGACCAACGGTCACCGGACGCGTGAGCAAAACCTCGCCTTCAGAATCGGCAGTGGTCGTGGTCTTGCCCAGTTGCGCCAGGGTCTCGTAGGACTTGTCCGAATCGAGCAGGTACTGAGAGAACTTGGTCGCTTCACCAAAACACAACGGCAGAACACCCGTTGCCAGAGGATCAAGGCTGCCGGTATGCCCGGCTTTCTCGGCATTGAGCAGCCAGCGAACCTTTTGCAGAGCGGCGTTGGACGTGAAACCCAGTGGCTTGTCGAGCAGGATGATCCCGCTGACATTGCGGCGTATACGCTTGACCTGAGCCACTCTTTATTCCTCGGTACTTTCAGGCTTTGCATCCGTCGATGCGGGGCCTTCCTGATGCTGACCGTCTTCTGCAACGGCACGCTCGATCAGTGCCGAGAGATGCGCGCCACGCACGACGCTTTCGTCATAGTGGAAGTGCAGTTGCGGTACGCTGCGCAGCTTCATTTCGCGGGCCAACTGCATGCGCAGGAAGCCTGCGGCAGCGTTGAGCACCTTGATGGTCTGCGCGATTTCTTCCGCGCTGTCCTGGCCCATGACGGTCATGAAAATCTTCGCATGACCCACGTCACGGCTGACGTCTACGGCGGTGATGGTGACCAGACCCACACGCGGGTCCTTGATTTCGCGACGGATCAGCTGCGCCAGTTCGCGCTGCATCTGATCGCCGATACGTTGGGTACGGCTGTATTCTTTTGCCATGCTTGTTACCTGTTACTGATCCGGGACCAAACCCTGACAGTCTGAAAGCGGCAAACGCCCGGCCTGACAATTGCCAGACCGGGCGTTGCGTTTAGAGCCCATGGGGAAAGCAGGGCATTTGCATGCGAGGCTCCCACCATGACTCCTGAAGCTCGCGATTTAGAGGCTGCGAGCCACTTGGACCTTCTCGAAGACTTCGATCTTGTCACCAACCTTGACGTCGTTGTAGCTCTTGACGCCGATACCGCATTCCATGCCTGCACGTACTTCGGCAGCGTCGTCCTTGAAGCGGCGCAGGGATTCCAGCTCGCCTTCAAAGATAACGATGTCTTCGCGCAGAACACGAATCGGACGGTTACGGTAGACAGTGCCTTCCAGAACCATACACCCTGCGATCGCGCCGAATTTCGGCGAACGGAACACATCGCGGACTTCGGCGATACCCAGGATATTCTCCCGGACGTCGCTGCCAAGCATGCCGGTAAGGGCTTTCTTGACGTCTTCGATGATGTCGTAGATCACGTTGTAGTAACGCATGTCCAGACCTTCCTGCTCGACGATCTTGCGCGCGCCAGCATCGGCACGCACGTTGAAGCCAAACAGTACAGCGTTGGAGGCCAGTGCCAGGTTGGCGTCGCTCTCGGTGATACCACCGACACCGCCGCCCACTACGCGCACTTGCACTTCGTCGTTACCCAGGCCGCCAAGGGCGCCCTGCAATGCTTCCAGAGAACCGCGGACGTCGGACTTGAGGACGATGTTAAGCGTCTTCTTCTCTTCCTGACCCATGTTCTCGAAGATGTTCTCCAGCTTGCCGGCATGAGCGCGAGCCAGTTTGACCTCGCGGAACTTGCCCTGGCGGAACAGTGCGACTTCACGGGCTTTCTTCTCGTCAGCCAGCACCGACATTTCGTCGCCAGCATCCGGAGTACCGTCAAGACCCAGGATTTCGACCGGAATCGAAGGACCTGCTTCTTTGACCGGCTTGCCGTTCTCGTCGAGCATGGCGCGGATGCGGCCGAAGTTCGAACCGACCAGCACCATGTCGCCCTGACGCAGCGTACCGTCCTGAACCAGAACAGTAGCGACCGGACCACGGCCCTTGTCCAGACGGGACTCGACAACAACACCACGACCCGGGGCCGACGGGGTTGCCTTGAGTTCCAGGACTTCGGCCTGCAGCAGAACAGCTTCCAGCAGCTCGTCGACGCCAGTACCCATTTTCGCGGAGACCGAAACGAAAGGCGTATCACCGCCCCACTCTTCGGACGTCACGCCATGGACCGACAGCTCGCTGCGGATACGATCGAGGTCAGCACCAGGCTTGTCGATCTTGTTCACCGCAACAACCAGCGGAACGCCAGCCGCAACAGCGTGCTGAACAGCTTCGATGGTCTGCGGCATCACGCCGTCGTCAGCTGCAACCACCAGAATCACGATATCCGTTGCCTTGGCACCACGGGCACGCATGGCGGTAAACGCGGCGTGACCAGGGGTGTCGAGGAACGTGACCATGCCGCGTTCGGTTTCAACGTGGTAGGCACCGATGTGCTGGGTGATGCCGCCGGCTTCGCCAGCTGCAACCTTGGCACGACGAATGTAGTCGAGCAGCGAGGTCTTACCGTGGTCGACGTGGCCCATTACGGTCACAACCGGTGCACGGGAGAACGACTCACCTTCGAACTTCAGCGATTCGGCCAGGGAATCTTCCAGGGCGTTGTCGCTGACCAGCGTGACCTTGTGGCCCAGCTCTTCGGCGATCAACTGGGCAGTTTCCTGATCCAGTACCTGATTGATGGTCACCGGGGTGCCCATCTTGAACATGAACTTGATGACTTCCGCAGCCTTGACCGACATCTGTGCCGACAATTCGCCGACAGTGATGGTCTCGCCAATGGCAACGTCACGGATGACGGGGCCGGTAGGGCTCTGGAAACCGTGAGCATTGCGCTTCTTCAGCTTGGACTTGCCACGGCCACCGCGACGGAAGCTGTCGCTTTCTTCGTCGGTAGTGCGAGGAGCAACGCGAGGGGCCGGAGCCTTCTCCTTGACCGAAGCGCGATGCGGAGCGTTTTTACGCTCGCCGTCGCCGCCACGGGCGTTGCGGTCGTCAGCACGAGGCTTGTCAGGGCGACGTTGTTCGTCACGCTTGCGAGCATCGGCAGAAGGCGCTGCGCTGGCCGGTGCCGGAGCAGCGGCTGGCGATGCTTCACGCACAGGCTCGGCGGCAACAACAGGCTCGGCAGCAGCCGAAGCGGGCTGGCTTGCAGCAGGCTGATTGCGCGCATCTTCTTCAGCGCGACGCTTGGCTTCTTCTTCAGCCTTTTGACGAGCGGCATTTTCTACCGCACGGCGTTCGTCCATCTCGCGCTTGCGCTCGGCTTCGATCTCTTCCGGGCTACGCTGCACAAAGACTTTCTTCTTGCGCACTTCAACGCTGATGCTCTTGCTGCCAGCAACGCGCAGGGTGCTGGTGGTCTTGCGCTGCAAGGTAATCTTGCGAGGCTCTTCCACCTTGGCCTTGTGACCGCTTTTCAGGTGCGTCAACAAGGCTTGTTTTTCGTTATCGGTCACAACTTGCTCGGCGGCGGTGTGCGGCAGACCTGCCTCACGCATCTGCTGTAACAGGCGCTCTACCGGTGTGTCGACCACTTTGGCCAGTTCTTTCACCGTGACTTGCGTCATGCACTTCTCTCCTCAGGCCGCGCCCAATTACTCGAACCAGTGGGCTCGGGCGGCCATGATCAACTTGCCGGCACGATCATCGTCAATGCCGTCGATGTCGAGCAGGTCATCTATAGACTGCTCGGCCAGGTCTTCGCGGGTAATTACGCCGCGCACCGCCAGTTCCATCGCCAAATCCTTGTCCATACCCTCAAGCGAGAGCAGGTCTTCGGCCGGATGGGCGTCTGCCAGCTTTTCCTCTGTAGCGATGGCTTTAGTCAACAAACAATCCTTGGCACGAGCGCGAAGCTCGTTGACGATTTCTTCGTCAAAGCCGTCGATGTTGAGCATTTCTTCCAACGGTACGTAGGCAATCTCTTCCAGGCTGGTGAAGCCTTCATCAACCAGCACCTGCGCCAATTCTTCCTCGACTTGGAGTTCTTCGATGAAATTGCGCAGGATGTCACCGGTTTCAGCTTGCTGCTTGGCCTGGATGTCCGATTCGGTCATTACGTTCAGGGTCCAGCCAGTCAACTGGCTCGCCAGACGCACGTTCTGACCGCCACGACCAATAGCCTGGGCCAGGTTGTCCGCTCCCACTGCGATGTCCATTGCATGCGCGTCTTCATCTACGATGATTGCCGCTACTTCTGCAGGAGACATTGCATTGATCACGAACTGCGCCGGGTTATCGTCCCAAAGAACGATATCCACACGCTCGCCACCCAGCTCGCCGGAAACAGCCTGAACTCGCGAACCGCGCATGCCGATACAGGCACCTTGCGGATCGATTCGTTTATCCTTGGAGCGAACAGCGATTTTCGCACGAGAACCCGGGTCACGGGAGGCAGCCATCACCTCGATGAGACCTTCGGCAATTTCCGGCACTTCAATGCGGAAAAGCTCGATCAGCATCTCTGGCGCAGTACGCGACAGAATCAGCTGAGGACCACGGTTTTCAGTACGAATTTCCTTCAGCAAAGCACGGACGCGAACACCGACCCGGAAAGTTTCCCGGGAAATGATGTCTTCACGAGCCAGCAAGGCTTCGGCATTGTTACCCAGGTCAACGATGACATTGTCACGTGTAACCTTTTTAACAGTACCAGAAATGATTTCACCCAGACGCTCACGGTAGGCATCGACCACCTGAGCACGCTCGGCTTCGCGAACTTTCTGCACAATGACTTGCTTGGCGGTCTGCGCAGCGATACGACCGAATTCGATGGATTCGATTTTTTCTTCGATCAGGTCGCCGGCAACAGCACCCGGCTTTTTCGCCTGGGCCTGATCCACAGCAAATTCGTGCGCAGGATCGTCCAGATCTTCGTCTTCGACAACTGTCCAGCGACGGAAAGTCTCGTAGTTGCCTGTCTGGCGATTGATCTCTACGCGCAGTTCTACTTCATCTTCAAAACGTTTCTTGGTAGCGGTGGCAAGAGCCAGCTCCAGCGCTTCAAAAATTACACTTGCCGGAACGCCCTTTTCATTGGACACCGACTCAACAACCAGCAGTACTTCTTTGCTCATCGTACGCCTCGCCTTTCGCAAGCCATTGGATCCGCGGGATCCGCAGTAACCGGCACGTCTCAGTCAAACGTGGGAATAATGTTGGCCTTGTCGATCATGTCGATCGGCAACAGGAACTCATGGTCTTCAACCTGCACCACGACATCCTGCTCCTCCACCCCGCGGAGAAGGCCTTGAAAGTTGCGTCGACCTTCGAAAGGTGAACGCAGCTTTATTTTCACTTGTTCCCCGGCGTACGAAGCAAACTGCTCAATAGTGAACAGCGGGCGCTCCATGCCAGGAGAAGATACTTCAAGGGTGTACTCGGTGCTGATTGGATCTTCTACGTCCAACACACCGCTGATCTGGCGACTGACGATTGCGCAGTCGTCGACCAGAACGCCCCCTTCCTTGTCGATATAAATGCGCAGCACCGAATGCTTGCCCTGGGAACTGAAATCAATTCCCCAGCACTGATAGCCAAGGGCCACGACCACTGGGGCCAACAAGTCCTGCAACTGTTCTAGCTTGCTCGACACCTGAACCCCCTCGTGCATGCTTTAGAAATAAAAAAATGGGCAAAAGCCCATCCCTGAAAACGCCGCTGAACATCGACGTCATGTACTGTCCAGCTAACAAAAAGCCCCTTAAAAGGGGCTCCGCTAAAACTGGTTGCGGGGGCTGGATTTGAACCAACGACCTTCGGGTTATGAGCCCGACGAGCTACCAAACTGCTCCACCCCGCGACAAAGCTGGGGCGGAAGTATACGACCGATCCATTGCTGGGTCAATCCAACATCCACCTACAAGAAAGCCCGCTAGTGCGGGCTCTCCTGCTTAATTGGTACCGAGAAGGGGACTCGAACCCCTACACCCTATGGGCACAACCACCTCAAGGTTGCGTGTCTACCAATTCCACCACCTCGGCATTACAACTCTTTTTGGCGACCTCACGAACATCGCCGAATTCTGTCTTACTTCTTCTCTGGGGCTTGAGGTACGTCAGCTGGAACAGCGGCTGGCTTTTGCCCTTCGAGAACCGGTACATCATCTGCTGCCGGTTTTTGCTTCACTTCCAGTACTGCAGGGTCTGGCAAACCTACTTGAGTCAGCTGTTGAGCTTTCTCTTTAGCAAAGTAACCTAACCCCAAGCTGGTTATGAAAAAACATGCGGCAAGTATAGCAGTAAACTTACTGAGAAAGGTAGAGGTTCCTTGACCTCCGAAGACAGTATTTGATGCACCTGCTCCGAACGACGCGCCTGCGTCAGCACCTTTACCCTGCTGCAGCAATACCAGAACGACAACGCCCAGAGCGCCCAACAGGTGAAAAACGATTACGACTGTTTCCAGCATTTTTTCAGTTTCCCGCGGCGCGACAGATCGCACCGAACTCATCTGCATTCAGGGAAGCTCCACCAATGAGCCCCCCATCG
>Ga0207655_1003768_pt1 | contig 11114 bp, 2 predicted proteins | sample KBSM44metaG_FD_184398 | JGI IMG/M metagenome (GOLD analysis project Ga0207655, IMG submission 184398) | Miscanthus rhizosphere microbial communities from Kellogg Biological Station, Michigan, USA - KBS M4-4 metaG (SPAdes) (version 2) | ecosystem: Host-associated > Plants > Roots > Rhizosphere >... | reverse complement strand
ACTCATGAACTGCTTGAGGTTGGTGAGTACCGGGTTGGTTTCGATCAGGTATTTCTGGGGTTTGGACTGGCCGCTGCTGGCCGGCAACCCTTGAACACGATTGACGGTAAAGGCTGTGGAACGACCAGGCAGTGCCGAGCCGGTTGAATTGGCAGTCGGTGTGCTGACGTCGATCGCGCTGGCACCGCCGCCCACGTTCAACGACTGATGATCCGCCGGGTTCAGGTCAACGCTGCTGGCGGAGGCCGGCGCGTTGTTGCCCAGTAGAATGTTCCGTGGCTGGACGCTGGACACCGGTTGTTGACGCTGGGTCGTGCTGACGCTGCCGCCGCCCATCGTCCAGCTTTGCGGGCCGGTGGCCACTGGCGTGCTGCTGTCTTGGCCGCTCAGGCGGAACAGGCCGTTTTGCCCGGTGGGCAGGCTGAAGCCAGGCAAGGTCAGCGGGTTGACTTGCTGCTGGGCCAGGTTCGGTGGTAGTTGCTGATTGACGGTGATGCGGGTGGAGAACTGGCTGCCCGAAGCGCTGGTGCCGGTCCGTGGACCACTGCCCACGTAGGTGTAGCCGGGGCGTATGACACTGTTATTGATGTTGTTCTGGGCGTTGATGTTGATCGCGCCCGCGGCCTGGATAATGGCGGCATAGCTCTGATCGCCGGTGGCCAACTGGGTGACCTGGCGGAACTCGGGCATCTCGACTTCGGTGGTGCCGATGAAGCGGGCCATTGCCGCTTCCAGGCCGGTGAGGTGGTTGGCGTCATAACCGCTGCTGGCAAACCAGTACTGCTCAGTGAAGTCTTGAGCGGCGTTGCGCCAGGAACTGGCGTTAGTGGTGCGTTCGCTGCGGTACACCCGCACCGTTTCGGTATCGCTGGTCTCTACGCCGGTGTTGGTCAGGTTGTTCAGCGTAGCGGTGAGGTTGCCGCTGGTGGCGATGGTGCTGCTCTGGTTGAACAGATCGCCGCCGTTGATGTTCAGATTACCGCCAGCGGTGATGCTGGACGCCGCACTGGCGGCGGTCACTTCCAGTTTTTCACGCTGGGTGATTTCCCAGGTATGAGATTCCTTGCCACCGCCGCAGTCATTGTTGTAACCCGGCCGGTTGCACGCCCCCTCATCAATCCTGGCGGTGTAGATACCGCCATTACTGATGGTCAACAGCGCACGGATGTTCTGAATCGTACTCGCCGCCAGGCTCATGCTGCCGTCGCTTTGAATCGACGCAGAGCTATTCACGATGCTGTCGGCCAGGGCGCCTTGCCCATTACGGTCAATCGTGAGGTTGCCCAGGCTGTAGATGTTGGCGTAGCTGTTGTTCAGCGCATTGACCCGCAGGCCCATGTTGCCGCCGCTGAAGATCAGCCCGCGATCATTGACCAGCGAGCCGGTGGTCACGGTCAGCGCTTGACCGCTGCCCAGCGTGCCCTGGTTGTAGATACCCCCCGCGTTGACGGTCAGGTTAGTCGCCGAGGTCAGGCGACCGGCATTGTTCAATTGGCCCCACACCGACACCGAGGTGTCACCGCCGCCAGCGATGGTCGAAGCGGCGTTGAGGTTCACTTGCGCGGCACTCAGTCCGAGCGTCCCGAGGCTGCTGAGCCGGCCATTGCCCCAGTAGGTACCACCGAGGTTGAGGCTTAGCGTGCCGTCACTGGCGATCAGTCCGTCGTTGTACCAATTGCCGCCGGTACCGACGAGGCTGGTGGAAGCAAGCAGTTGGCCGCTGGCGGTTTGGCTGAAGTTATTGACGTTGATGTTCAGGCGTCCGGCCTGGATGACGTTGCTGTTGCTCCAGCTGTCGGCGTTGAGGGTTAAGCCGCCGCGGGTGACGATCGAACCACCGGCGCCCGTGACGTTGGCGGTGGAAATGTCGAAGGTGCCGTTGCCCACGTGCAGCAAACTGCCGCCGCCGTTGAGGAAGCCGCCCACAGCCATTGTCAGGTCGGTGTTGGCGCTTTCCAGCGTGCCGTTGCGGTTGTCGAACAGGCCACCGATCTGGAAGCTGGTTTTGCCACTCGCGCCGAGGGCGCGCAGTTGACCGGTCTGGTTGTCGAGGCTGGCCGCCTTGATCGATAAGGTGCTGTCGCTCTCGATGATGCCCAGACGGTTGTTCAACGCGCCGCTGAGGTTGAGGTCGATCTGTTGACCGGCGATCTGGCCATCATTATCGCCGCTGTTGTCAAAGTTGTTGCCGGTGACGTTGACCTTGCCTTGGGCGTAGAGACCGCCGTTGCGGTTGTCGAAATTGCCGGTGACGATGATCGCGTCGCCGCTTTGCGCAGCAATACGCCCGCCGTAGTTGTCGATGCCGGCCAGCGCAGTCAGGTTCAGGCGCTGGGCCTGGGTGACGCCGCTGCGGCGGTTGTTGTTCAGGTCATAGCCGTTTTTCAGCACACCGGTCAGGTTGGCCGTGAACGCGGCTTGCAGGCTGGCGAGCACGCCGCCACGGTTATCGAGGTTGCCGGCCTTGATCGACAGGTCACCGTCCTTGGCGACAATGCGGCCGCTCTGGTTGTCGATATCGCCACCGATGGTGAGGTTCAAAGCCCCCTGGCTTTGCAGGGTGCCCTTGGCGTTGACGAGGCTGGCGGCCTGAATTTTCAGGTCACCATTCTGGCTGTAGATCTGGCCGTCGGCGCTGTTCAGTACCGTGCCGCCCGTGGTGATGGTCAGTAGATCATTGGCCGCGACAGTGCCGAGATTGCGGTTGTCCAGGCCACCGGTGAGCAGCGTCATCAAGCCTTGACTGGCGAGTTGGCCGCCTTGGTTGTTGACCTGTGTGGCACGTTGCACCAGCAGCGGGCCGGCGCTGGCCAGTTTGCCGTTGGTGTTGGTCAGGGCACCAAGCAGGTCCAGGGTCACGGCACCGTTGCCGACCAGGTTGCCGCCGGTGTTATCCAGTGTGGTACCGGTGAAACTGAGGTCCTGTTTTGCGTTGACCGTGCCGCCGGCATTACCCAGGGTCATCGCCTTCATGACCAGGGTTGCACCGCTGTCGATCAAGCCGCCCTGGGCGTTGTTCAGCAGACCGCTGAGGGTCAGGGTCTGGTTGCCGCCGCTGGAGAGAATGCCGCCGTTGCTGTTGTCCAGGCTTGCCGCGTTGACGCTCAGGGTTTTCTGGCTGACCAGCGCACCTTCGCCGCTGTTGAGAATGGCACCGCTGACGGTGACGGCCACATCGCTGTCGTGACTCGACAGCGTGCCTTTATTGCGGTTGTCCAGGCTGTTGCTGGTCAGACTCAGGCCTTGCCAGCCGGAGATCAGACCGCCCTGGTTGATTACTGTGTCGGCGTTCACCGTCAGCAGGTTGTTGCTAATCAGTTTGCCGCCGCTGTTATCCAGGGCGCGGGAAGCCAGAACGAGGCTTTGGCTGCTGGAGATTTCGCCGTTGCGGTTGTTCAGGTCGCGCTGGTGCTGGAGGCTCAGCAAGCCTGCGGTGGTGATCAGACCGCCGCTGTTGTTCAGGTCACCGGTGGCCGAGCCGAAATCGATGGCAATCGCGCTGCCCAGCAAAGAACCATTCTGGTTATTCAGGCCGCTGCTGTTGATGGTCAGGCCGGTGGTGGCGTTGATCAGACCCTGGTTCTGGTTATTCAGCAGCCCGTCGAGGTTCAGGTCCAGATTGGCACGGCTGGTCAACGTGCCGCCGCTGTTGTTCAGACTGGCGGCTTTGACGTCGAGTGCCGCGGCGGCGATCAGGCCTTTGAGGTTGGTCAGTGCCTGATCAATGCGCAGGGTCAGATTCTGATTGCTCAGCAGTTTGCCGTTGCTGTTGTCCAGGCTGCGAGCGGCGAGCGTGAAGGCCTCGGTGCTGGAAATTTCGCCGCCGTCATTGTTGATGTCGGTGAGGTTTTTGAGCATCAGCAACGGCGCGCTGATCAGGCCATTCTGGTTGTTCAGTTGACCCTTATTCAGATCCAGCGTCAGGGATGTGTTGCTGAACAGTTGCCCGCCTTGCTGATCCAGGCCGGTGACGCTGGCAGTCAGCGCACCGACACTGGCGATGCGACCGCCGTCCTGGTTAGTCAGTTGAGTGGCCGTCAGGCCCAGGCTGGCGCCGCTGTTCAAGCGACCGGTGTGGCTGTTATCCAGTGCGCCGGTGTTGACGATCACCGCGCCTTTGCCGCTGATGCTGCCGTTATTACGGTTGTCGAGGCTGGCACTTTTGAGTGTGATGCCACCGTCAGTCACGATCTCGCCGCCCTGGTTGAGAATGGCGCCGGTGGTGGTCAACGTAAGCGGCCCTGCCGCCGAAATGCTGCCCAAGGTGTTGGTCAGGCTGGCGGCCGTGACCCCGAGCGTCCCTTCAGCACTAAGCAAACCCCGGCTGTTGTTCAGGTCCCCCGTGAGATCGAGCGTCAGGTTTTTCTGACTCAACAGCGAGCCGTCACTGTTGTCGAGATCGCGGCCGGTCAGTGTCAGGTCGGCCTTGCCCGAGAGCAGGCCCTTGGCGCGGTTGATCACCTGATCAACTGTCAGCGCCAGTGCGCCTTCGGCGAATACCTGGCCGCCATCGCTGTTGTCCAGACGGTCGCCCACCAGGGTCACATCTGACTTGCTCGACAATTCGCCACCGCGGTTGTCGACCGATCCGACGTTCAGTTGCAGGGCATTGGTCGCACCGACCAGGCCGCCAAATCGGTTATCGAGGCTGATGCCCGTCAGGGTGAGCCCACCGGTTGCGATCAACTGACCGCCCTGGTTGTTCAGGGTCGAGACGCTGGCCGTGACATCGGTTTTACCGGCGACCTGGCCACGGGTGTTGTCCAGGCTATCGGCGCTGATGTGCACGTCACCGTCAGCGATGAACGTGCCGTCCTGATTGACGACCTCACCGTCCACCGTCACCCCGAGGGTGCTGCGACTGCTGATCAAGCCGCCGTTGTTGTCCAGACGCGCGCTGTGCACCTCCAGGGTCTGCGCGGCAATCAGGCCCTTGATGCTGGTGAGCCGTTGATCAATACGCAGCGTCAAACCCTGATTGCTGATCAACTTGCCATTGCTGTTATCCAGGTTCTGCGCGGCCAGTGTGAAGGCCTGGGCGCTGGAGATTTCACCGTTCTGGTTGTTGACGTCCTTGAGGTTTTTCAACATCAGCAATGGCGCGTTGATCAGCCCGCTCTGGTTGTTCAGTTGGCCCTGATTCAAGTCCAGGCTCAGGGACGTTTTGCTGAACAGCTGACCGCCCTGCTGATCGAAACCGGTGACACTGGCGGTCAGGGTCTTGTCGCTGGCGATTCGGCTGGCAACGCCGTTGCTGACTTGAGTCGCGGTCAGGTCAAGGGTATCGCCGCTGATCAATTGGCCGCCCTGAGTGTTGTCGAACGTACCGGTCGTGACGGTGGTCGCGTTTTTGCCGCTGATCAGGCCGTTCTGGCTGTTGTTCAGGCTTGCGCTTTTGAGGGTCAGGCCGCTGTCGGTGGTGATCGAACCGCCCTGATTGTTCAGCACTCCCGTCGTGGTCAGCGCCAACGCGCCGGCGCTCGACAAACTGCCGCGGGTGCTGTCGAGGCTGGCCGCGTTGACCGTCAGCATCCCTTCACTGCTGATCAGGCCTTCAATGTTGCTCAAGGCATTGTCGAGACGAACATCCAGCCCAAGCTGAGTGACAAGACTGCCACCGCTGTTGTCCAGGCTCTGCCCTGTAACCGTCGTGGCGCCCTTGCCGAACAACAGCCCCTGGGTCCGGTTGATGATCTGCGCTACTTTCAGGCCCAGTTCGGTGCCGGCCAGGATCTTGCCGTTGTCACTGTTGTTCAGGCTTTGGCCTTCGATGGCCACATCAACGGCGCTGGAGATTTCGCCACCGCGATTGTCCACCGCATCGACATTGAGTTTCAGCGCTTTTGTCGCGCCTACCAGTCCGCCGTTGCGGTTATCGAGCCCCTTGCCATCGAGGGTCAACATCCCTTGGGCGACCAGTTCGCCGCCCTGGTTGGTGAGTTGCGAAACCTTGGCCGTCAGATCGGTTTTGCTGGAGATACGGCCGCCGCTGTTGTCGACGCTAGCCGCCTCCAGTTGCACCGGACCCGCCGCGCTGAGCAAGCCGCCGCGGTTATCCAGATGAGTGCCATTGAAGTTGATGGCGGCCTGGCTGCTGAGTAGACCTTGCTGGCGGTTATCGAGTTGTCCGACGGTCAGTTGCAGGTCTTTGCCTGCGCGTACTTTGCCGGTGCGGTTGTCCAGCGCATCGCTGCGCAGGGTCAGCCGATCCTTGCCGGTCAGGCTGCCATTGCGGTTGTCGAGGCTGCCGGTCTGCAGGTCGATCACGCCTTTGGCGCTCAGGTCGCCATTCTGGTTGTCGAACAGGCCATTGATGTGCGCGGTGAAGCTGCCGTCGCTGACCAGACTGCCGTCATGGCTGTTATCCAGGCTGGCGGCGTTGATGCGCACGCTCTGACCGGAACCCAGCACGCCGTTCTGGTTATTCAGGGCGCCGATCAAGCCGATGTTCAGGGCAACGTCGCCCGTTACCTGGCCGTCACTGTTGTCCAGTGTTGTGGCGGTGAGGGTGGTGGTGCCGGCGCTGGAAACTTCGCCATCGTGGTTGTTCAGGTGGCCGATATTCGCCGTGAGGTTGCCGTTGCTGGTGATGACGCCCTTGCTGTTGAGGACCTGCGTGGCTTTGAGCTCCAGAGCGCCGCTACCGAGTACCCGGCCGGTGTTCCGGTTGTCCAGCGTTGCGGTGGTGATGCTGGTTTTCTGCTGCCCGCTCAACGTACCGCCCTGGTTATTCAGGGTCTGGCTGGTGTTGACCGTCAGGTTGCGGCTGGCCACCACGCTCTTGCCGATGTTGTTGAGGTTCTGTGCGTTCAGGTTCATATCGCCGTTGGCATTGCGACTGGTGTCGGCGTTGACCCCGGCCTCGATGATGCCGTTGTTGGTCAGCACACCACCGGCGGTCAGCGCGATGCTGTCGCGGGCGGCGAGGGTTTGCTGGTTGGTCAGGTTGCCTTGGGTTTGCACGTTGACAACGGTGCCTGCGTAGACCGGGCCGCGAGCATCGAGGCTGGCCGCTTTGACATTGACGGCGCCTGCGGCAGAGGTTTGCGCGAGGCTGAGATGCCCATTGGCGTCGAGTTGGATATCACCACCGCTGGCCGCCAGGTTGCCGTCGAGTTTCACCCCGACACCCGACTCGGTACCGACCAGTTTGATCGCCCCGGCGTACATCCCGCCCAGCGCCGACGAGTCGATGGCTAATTGCGGTTTGGCACTGCCATCATCGGCACGGGCGGTGGCATTGAGGCTGTCGGCATTGACGTCGTTGCGACCGGCGACAATCGTCAGGTTCTTCGCCTGGATCTCGGCGTTGATCTTCGCGCTGCGGGTGATGATTTCGAAGCGGTCGACGTTGTTGGCGTTCAGCCCGGCGCCGTCGATGGACACGCTGCCCTGATCCACCAGGAAGCGATCCAGTCGGCCGTTGTCCAGCACCGGTTTGCCGGTGGTCAGCGTCACGCGCGGCGTGTTGATGAACCCGCACCCATTGCAGCTGATGCCGTAAGGGTTGGCGACGATCACGCGGGCTGACTGCCCCGCCACTTCGGTGTAACCGCGCAACTGGCTAGGGCTGCCGCCGATCACTTCATTGAGGATGGTTTGCGCCGCGACCCGGTTGGTCAGGTTGGGGTTGCCGACAATGATGCCGCCCAGTTGTGTCGCACCGGTCTGCGCGGCGACGTTGTTGAGAATGACGCCTTGGGTGCCAACGTTGTAATCGTGGAACTGGTTATGCGACAGCCCGGTGACATTCGGCGTGGCGATATTGACGATCGGCACCCCGTTGCCCGCCTGACCGAGACTGGTGCCCGGCGTGGCCACAACGATACCCTCGGCCTGCGCCCACATCGGTTGCCAGAACATCACGTTGGCCAACAGGAACGCCAGTCCGCGCTTGGGCATGCCCCAAAAGTGTTCGCGGGTTTTCACGGCAGCAGAAGGCTGACGAGCGAGAAAAGCGTAGTGGCGAACGTCCATGTTGAAGGTCTCGATGGGGCGAAATTAGAGAAAGAAATCCATGCGGAAATAGATCGGCGCTTCGCGCTCGGTCAGGGTGTCCGGACGTTCGAGGGAATGGGCAAAGGTCACGCTGGCGGCCAGGTGCTGACCACGGGCAAACAGCTCCACCGAATTGCTGGACATGCGCCCGTGTTGATCGCCGTTGAAGCGATCGCCACGAATCACGCCTTGGTCATAACCGAGGCTGGTGCCGTATTCAGCGAACGCCGGGCGCAGCCATTCCAGCGTCACCGGGCGGCTCCAGCGCAGGTCGTTGCGCCAGTAACCGCCGCTGTCGCCGGACAAGGATTGATCCTTGTAACCACGGATCGACGATTGCCCGCCAAGGCTGGTGCGCTGCGGACTGAACAGCACGTCTTCACTGCGCTGGCCGGTCATCAGGCTGCTGAAACTGAACGACTCACCCCACACCTTGAACGGCTGCAGATAGCTCGCGGTCGCGGTGTATTTGCGGTAGCGCGCGTTCGGCTCGCCGGGGCCCGGGTGACCGTTGCCCTGCGCATCGAACGCGCCGATGCCTTGCTGCATGCCAAGGTCAATGTTGACGAACGCACTGCCGATCCGCCGACCGTGGTTGATGCCGAATTGCGCTTCGCTGAGACGGTTGCTGCTCAGCTTGAGCTTGCTGTCTTCGATAAAGTTGTTGGTGCGCAGGTAAGACAGGCCGGTGCTGAGGGATGTCTTGCTCACGGCATCACGATGGATCACCCGCTCGGCGCGCAGCTGATGGTTTTCGCTGTCACCGGTTTGCTTGAAATTGAAGCCATTGGCTTGAGCCTGCGAGCGGTACTCACTCTGGCTGTAGGTGTAACTGAAATTCCACCAGCCCCACGGCACGCTGTAATTGAGCATCGCGTTGTTGGAGGTGTGCTGGTGATCGGTCATCGCATCGTGACCGCCGCGCAACATCAACTGATCCGCCAAACCCAGCGGGCTGTCCCAATCAAATGTCGTGCCCCACTGCTGCTCGCCGGTGCTGCGCTGGCCGTCGTTGCTGCGGGACAACCCGGCACGCCACGGCTTTTGCGGGGTGTTCTTGACCAGCACTTCACTGCCGCCGACGTTCTTGCCCGGCGTCAACTCCATCTGCGCCTGGTTCGACGGTAAGCGGTTGAGCTGATCGACCAGTTGCTCGATTTCCCGCAGGTTGACCAGCTCGCCGGTCTTGCCGGGAAAAGCCATGCCCAACTCGCGGTCCGACAGCTTGCTGCCGTCAGCACCTTTCAACCCTTCAAGTTTTCCTTCGACCACCAGCACCTTCAAATGCCCGCCAGACAAATCCTGCTGCGGCAAGTAGGCACGGCTGGTGACCAGGCCTTTCTCGATGTAATGGTCGGTGATGACTTTCAGCAGTTCGTTGAGCTGGGTAACGCCCAGGCACTGGCCGATGTAAGGCTTGAGCAGACGATTTTTCTCGCTCTCGGAGAGACTGTCGGCGCCTTTGAGTTCAATGTCTTTGATCGGGAAACAACGGGTATCAGCGGGCGCAGCCGGTGCTGCGGGTTTGACTTCCTTGCCAGGTAATTCCTTGAGTTCTTCAAGACGCCGACGCTGCTCTTCGAGCAAGCGATCCTGACGTTCACGGATCAGATCGGTTTCACCGGGGGTGGGGGCGGCGTGAACAAGATTAAGCGGAGAAAGGCACAGCAAAGCCAGGCACAACCTCGCCACGAGGGCGGGTGGATACATGTTCGATCCCTCGAATGGAGACTGATAGCAAAATAGTGGCGCGATATTAGAGTGCCACTGTTCTGACGTCAATTCTTGGATCCAGTCGAGATGGAAAGGCGACGAACGGTAAGGTCAATCCGACTAGAGGATGTCGAGTGAACTTTCATAATCCCGTGGCCTCAACCGATTAACCGCCGGACACGGAACCGAGGCTCACTATGAAAACCCTGCTGACACTCACTCTCACCGCCTCTTTTGCCTGCGCCCTCCCCGCTTGGGCCTGCACGCCCGAGGAAGCCACGGCCAAACGCGAACAACTGGCTAAGGAAGTCACCAAGCTCACCCAGCAGAATCCGGCCAAGGCCAAGGAGATCAACGATGAGCTGCAGAAGATGGATCTGGGGACGGCCAGCAAGGATTTGCCGGACAAGTGCCAATTGATCGATCAGCGATTGAAGGAGCTGGGATCAGCGGAGAAGAAAGCCGAGGGTTGATCAACCGCCAGGAATCCCAGGCATAAAAAAACCGGACATCAGTCCGGTTTTTTGTGGGTCGCTAAAACTGCTTACTCAGCAGCCGGCGCTTCCGGCTTGCGGCGCTTGAGCGGCGCCATGCCGTCCTTGCTGACCAGCGACAGGGCGTCGGTCTTCGGGCGGTTGGCGATTTTGCGTTTGGTCGGTGCCTTGGCGCCGGTTTTCTTCTTGTCGCCCTTGGCGTCGACTTTTTTCTTCTTCACGCCAACGGCTTTGCCCGAGGCCTTGACCTTTTTCGGTCCGCCGTAGGTGCCTTTGACTTCCTTGATGGTGCGGCGCTCGAAGCTCTGCTTGAGGTAGCGCTCGACGCTCGACATCAGGTTCCAGTCGCCGTGGCAGATCAGCGAGATGGCCAGGCCATCGTTGCCGGCGCGACCGGTACGACCGATGCGGTGAACGTATTCGTCGCCGCTGCGCGGCATGTCGAAGTTGATCACCAGGTCCAGGCCTTCCACGTCGAGGCCGCGAGCGGCGACGTCGGTGGCGACGAGGATTTTCACGCCGCCCTGCTTCAGGCGGTCGATGGCCAGCTTGCGATCTTTCTGGTCTTTGTCACCGTGCAGGACGAACGCTTTGTATTCCTGCGCCACCAGGCGGCCGTAGATACGGTCGGCCATGGCCCGGGTGTTGGTGAACACGATGGCCTTCTGGTAGGTCTCGTTGGCCAGCAGCCAGTTCACGATCTGTTCTTTGTGCTGGTTGTGATCAGCGGTGATGATCTGCTGACGGGTGGTCGCATTCAGATCGCTGACGTTGTTGAGCTGCAGGTGCTCAGGGTTGTTCAGTACCTTGGCGACCATTTCGCGCAGGCCCGAACCGCCGGTAGTGGCGGAGAACAGCATGGTCTGCTGGCGGTTGGTGCACTCTTCCACAAGACGCTGGACGTCTTCG
>Ga0207655_1003766_pt1 | contig 11114 bp, 10 predicted proteins | sample KBSM44metaG_FD_184398 | JGI IMG/M metagenome (GOLD analysis project Ga0207655, IMG submission 184398) | Miscanthus rhizosphere microbial communities from Kellogg Biological Station, Michigan, USA - KBS M4-4 metaG (SPAdes) (version 2) | ecosystem: Host-associated > Plants > Roots > Rhizosphere >... | reverse complement strand
ATGCCGCCGCCCTGTCCGACGCGCTCAAGGCGCGGGTAGCGAACTACTACGGCACCCCGCTCACCGCGTTCCTGTCTGCGCTGTGCGAACCCGGCAAGCGCCACGGCTGGGCGGCAATCCTGCGCCGCACATTGGAAGGCTTTATTGCGCAGTCGCTCCCTGCATCCGCCAGTGGTCAGGCACACCGTGCTGCGGCCCGCTTCGGCCTTGCAGCGGCCGCCGGCGAGCTGGCCACCGCGATGGGAATCACCGGCTGGCCGGACGGCACGGCCACCACCGCCGCACGTGTGTGCTTGAACGCCTGGCTCCACGAGCGCGGCGGCGCCGGTAACTTCGAAGGCGACGCGATCTTGGCGCGGCTGCGCCAGGTCATAGAGCGCTTCGGTGAAAGCCGTTTCACCCGCTGGGAATCGGCAGCGGCCAAGATCGATGAACACGGTCCGCGCACCATCGACCGCCTAGGTTTTCGCAAGACGCTGGAGCACGGCATGGGCGACACCATGCATACGACCAACACCTATTACGTGCTGCCGGAGGCATGGCGCTCCGAAATCTTCCGGGGCATGAACATCAACGCCGTGAACAAGGAGTTGTTGCAGCGCGGCGTGCTGGAGCCGGCCAGCGATGGCAAGGCATCGAGTCTGGTCCGATTGCCCGGACTTGGTCCCCAGCGCTGCTACATCGTGAAGAGGATTCCGGGAACGGATGAGAGCGAGGCTCGGGCTGCCTGAAGGCACGTCCGCTGATCGAGGTAGCGCCGGCTTATTCCCGGCCTCGCCAGCCGCTCATTCAACCCAAACCCATTTTTGAAGGAACAAGACTGATGAACGAATTCCACGCTTCTACCGAAAAACACGAACTGCTCAGCCGCGAGACCACCGGGCTGGCACGGCCGGTTTCGGACGACGCTGCCGCGACCGGTCATTGTGACAAGAAACAACGGTTGATCGACGAGATCAACCATCTGACCGCCCAACGCGATAAACACCTGAGCGTCGCTGAACAGCACCACACCAAGATGGCGCCGCTGGAGGCGCTATTGGAAGGCGACGAAGTCATCGAGGAGGAACGGCTGACCGAAATCCGCAAGGAGCACAGCAGCCTGAAAGTTCCTTACGACGCCAGTAAGCACCGTGCCTGGCTGCTCGATGCGAAGATCACTCGCCGCGAGAAACTGCTCAATCATGAAACCCTGATGGCGGGTTACACCGAGTCGATGGCGAACTGGAAAGCCGACGAGCAGGAACTCAACGAAAAACGCGACAGCCTCAGCACCCGATTGGCGCAGATCCAGCAGCAAGCGGAAGAGGACATGACCAAGGCCCGGCAAGCCGAAACCGATGCTGCGACCGCCTATGCGCAGGCCGTGGCCTGGGGCGATGCCGAGGGCGAAAAGAGCGCTAATGCCGACGCGCAGAAGGCCGCGAAAAACCTCGCGACGGCGACCGAACACAATCGTCGCCAACAGCTGATCATCACTGCGCTGGAACAGGAGCTGGCCATCGTCGACCAGCACATTGCCGAGGCGCAAAGGGAATACGGTTCGATCAAAAAAACAGCGATGTTCCTGGCCCGCACAGTGCTGGAGGAACAATGGAACGAACAAGCGCAAGCGCTGATGGAGTTGGGCGGCAAGCTTTGGAATGTACAAGGCATGCTGGGAGGAGAACACCTCAGCCTGATGAAGCTGGTACTTCCACAAGAAGGCGAAGACTTCCACAGCTGGACCTGGCGCGAGCTGCTGGATCGATCCGGCAAGTACAGCGTGCAAGACATCCTTTCGCTGTAGGGCATTGAGCCACCGAAACAGCCTACGCAGGTAGGCTGTTTAACCTCAACAGGCTAAAAAATGATCATTCAATTTGACCATAGAAACACTCCCAACTGGAAAGAACTACTGAAAGCACGAATAGTCTCCTTAAAGGAAATGCAGGAATTCGTGGACAAACCTCGCATAAAAACGAAAGTCGAGATTCTTACCGTAAAATTGATCAAGGCCGAGATCATCAGCATCCAAGAGTATCTGAAACTGCCAGAATAACGCTGAACTTGTGAGCCGCCCGAACATTCAAACCTTTATCATCAAAACGCCAGGAAATAAGCATGTCAAAACTTGCCGAATACCGTCAGCTGGAAAAACACCTCGCCGAGCAGCTCCAGGTACTGGAGACGATGAAGAGCGACGGGGCACTGAAAAAAGAGATCGAGTTCGAGACCAGGCTGCGAGAGCTGCTGAATCAGTACGGTTTCAGCCTCAAGCACATTATCAACCTGCTGGAACCACAGAGCACGAAGCGCGCTTCAACGCCACCCGCGGTAACTGGCAAGCGCAAGCCTCGCGATCTCAAGGTCTACAAGAATCCGCACACCGGTGAAGTGGTTGAAACCAAAGGCGGCAATCATAAGATCTTGAAAGAATGGAAAACCAAGTACGGATTAGATGTCGTCGATAGCTGGCTGAACATATAAACACCTTCGAAATAAGGCCCCCATCTAAGGGGCCATTATTTTGAAGGGCGCCAATCCCTTCTTTCGATAGCTAAAATTTAATGTCGCCTACCAACTATAAAACTTTATAAATAAAAACCAAGCCAAACCTACAGGAGCAAACAAATACAAATATGGTTTGCACCTCCCACAGACCTCTACAAACTTTTCAAATATAGCATCATTAACAAATGACGGATTTCTACAATCTACATCCTTTACCCGAGAACCCTCATCGAAAACAACGGGAAGCCAGTGCTGAGACATAAATTCATCGCCATTAAAATATAAGCTATGCCCTCCTAGGTGAAACCGGTTTATCAACCGCAGATCATTCATTCCGTGAAATCCGACGCGACCAGCCATTCCTACACCCAATACAAATGCACAACTACCGCAAACAGGTAGGTCTCTATCCCCGCATTCATTGATCACATTCGAGTTAGGATGTTCTCTCAAGTAATCAAACCTGTACCTTGACTGAAGAACGCTTCCGCTCAGCACCAAAGTAAGCTGATCTACTTTAAGTGTTTCAGACATGATTTCTTTGATAGCATTCGCGACCAAATAGGTTCCAAAGCTATGACAAAAAATAACTACCTTCTTGGACTTGGTCTCCGCGAAGAACAGTTTAAGTCGCGCCGCCAATCTGGAAACTTCTCTCTTCCTCAAAAATGGGACAAGAAACGATAGCGCCGAAAAGTAACCATACTTATAATTACTAAAAGAAATTTCGTCAGACTTTGCATTAACAAGCAATTTGAGACGATTCTGCCAACCACCAAAAGTTTGAATCCCGTGAACAGTCACAATGCTGGTCTGAAACTCCTGCACGCTTCTAGATATCTTGGACTCCAAATTGTACCTTAATAAATCAACAATTCGCTTTTTCCACTTATCTTTATTGCTAGCGGCTTCAATTACGACCGAGCATTTCTTTTCAAATTCCTGCCTGTAATTTTCTATATCTTCCAAGTGCGCTGTAATACCAATAATAATCCCAGGCTTTTTTAAAAACGGAGAGCGCGTTATTTGATCCAATAGACGCAAGCCATTCTGTGAAGATGCAGCCCCAGGAATACGTTTTGGAAGTACTACATCAAGAACGAGAACATCGTAATAAACAGCACGCAAATACCCTTTAGACTCATCAACACTTTCGACCAAAGTTATGTATTCGATTTCATCAATATTTTGATCGTCGATGTATGACTTAAGTCGATCCCTTCTAGTTTTGTCGTCATCAATTATCAAAACTTTCATTTGCAAGCGACCCTAACGCCAAAGATATTTTTTCTTTCCAAATACTTTTTGAACTATCGTAGTAGATCAGCCCCAAATAAGCGGCTCCGCATTCAACAAGCAATTCCTTATCAATACTTTCTAATGTTTGAGAGTGTCCCCTCTCACTAAAAGACTCAAACTGAGTTATAAAAAGAATTTTCGATTCAATTTTGCGACGAGTCACTTTTCGCGCAATCTCCCTACCACCGAATGTCCTGAACCGTCCGCCCGATTCAGTTGCACTTTTATCATACGTAGGCAAACTCATATCCAGCAAAATCACGTCATATACGTTTTCCAATACACGTTGACACCCCGCCGTGAAGGAGTGAGCTTCCGACACACTCCAAAGCGGAAAGTTATCCTTTATAAACCCAATAATTTTTTCACGCTTATGGTTATTATCTTCCACTATCAATATGTTTTTAGCCATAAGTAATTAGCGTCCTAAACAAGCTATCAATCTTCGCGACGTCCACATCAAATTTGCCATCTATCGTACGCAACTGGTTAAACGCTTTGCTGAGGCCAGATCCCCCCTCTCGCCGCATCATATTCAACGAAAGGGGGCCCTTCATCTTATCGACAACCTGAGAAATACGTTCAGAGTTCAATGACGAACACTTAGCACTGCTCAAGTTATTAGAAACAGCTACGTGCCAGCTATTGCCTTTTAATTCTGACTCAATTTTTATTTCGGTAGACTGGGAAAAACCACTATGCCTACATGCATTTTCTAGAATATTGACAAACGCTACAATAAAAGCTTTGACATGCTGTCCATCGATCAATACAGGTGATAGACACGACACCTCTTTCTCCACTACCAGACGAAAACCTCTCACCCGCTCAAAACATTCTATCGAAATATTTATTAGATCTTTTATTGAGCGCTCAGTAGAGGCGTACTCTGTATTCCGCTTGAACCACTCAGAGACCGTAGTGATATCTTCTCGTATATCACTTTTGGTTTGAGTTATTGATGTCATAAGGCCATGTAATGCCACACCAGATTTTGCATCAGTAATTCTAGAGATTAGCTCATCAAATAGCCTATCCACTTTATTTTTAAAGTCGACATTCAGTTTCTCTCGCATTTCCTCCATGCATGACTCGGTCGTGTCCCACAAAGTTGTTATGCAATAATCAAAAAACTCATCACTGGTGGTAGATACATCCGCTAACGTCAGAAATATCTGAAAATCATTTGCATTCGTGCGATAGTGAAAAACTCTATTAGTTTCCACATCAAAAGAGGACACGTTCATCCATTCTTCAGCCTCCGCAATTAGCTCGTTAAAGCTTGCAGAAAACCACTTAAGTTGCTTATCTATATCTTCGAGAATATCAGAGGCAACTAGGGAATTTGCATTTAACCAGTAAGCATTAGCTTTGTAGTTTCCAAGCTCATCAACTTCAGTTAATAAATTTGCCTCCTCAAGCTTTGAACGCATTAAGTTCGAGAAAAAACCATGCCTAATCTCAGCACTGAGATTTTTGTCTAGCCCATGCTTCTCATCATATAAAAATGAATTTTGGATTAATTGGAGCATTTTCAGGAGAGTAGTATTCCGATCTCCCGCAACTACAGCCTTTGTAGCCTGTCCATCAGGCGAATCGGCTCCTAAACGTATAATTTTCTCTTCTTTCTCAAATTTTATGGATTTAAACAATGAGAGCAAAGATGATAAATCTTCAGATATAAGCCTTTTTAGCGCATTGTCATTTACATGAATTTTAGCGACATTAAACTCTGTGGCGCCCGCATCAACCACAACTTGGACAACAATCTCATCAACTTCTGCACGATGCTGTTCTGGATCTATTACTTCAGCATCTCGAAGATAATCGATTATCCGTACTCTTTCTGCACGCAGGTCATTACTATCACTGAACGAGCCAAGAAAATCCATAGTTTCGAAGCTGGACACGTCACGAAATAGGACTAATGCGCGATCATCGCGAACATCGAGCACCTCCAGCAGTTCGCTTGGTCTGCTCGTGCCATTCACGCCGAAAAATTCTTCATACGTCTCGTTCAGCAAATAGTCTTTAGTTGAATCTATTTTCTTAACGTAGTAATAGACAATGATGACAGAGTCAAGACTGCAAACCGCCTCTTCCTCAATGAAATCAACTATCTTCCGCATTGGAAATGCTATATAAGCATTTGGATTCTTTGCAAGAGTACGAGCACAAAGCTCAATCAATTCAAAAGGCTGTTCCGCACGAGTGTAATAAGTAGAAACCGACTCGTAAAAATCTTTAGCTAAAGGAACTTTATCGAAATGCGCCTGAAGCGCTAACAATTCTAAGTCTCCATTACCGACACTTTCTTGTAGTGAAGCCCTCAGCACTCGATGGAGCGGGAGCAACGACTTGTTTGTTATATACTTGTGTGATGACAATGGGTCCATATCAGTAGCTAAAAGCTTTGATAGTGGTGTACAGTCAGTAGTTGTGAGCAATGCGGATTTCGCAAGCCTCACCCATTCTGATTTATTATATCTCAACGGCATACTTTTGTATAAAGACAACTGCAGCTGACTACTACCCGAAAAATGATACAGCAAAATGACCACAGCAGAAATTTTATCTTCTACTTGATTTGGCGGAACAGAGAGCATGTATATTGACGAAAGGCTCTCAATCAGCTGATATATCAATCCAGGCATTTCGGATAAATATTTTGGTTTTATTATTGCGGCTGCCTTAGCGACGAGATTTACAAATGCCAAGGGCTCCTCTATATCATTAAACCGACTTACAAAAACACGTATCAAATCTTCATACTGTTCAGTTTCGTACAGAGAAGTTAGCTTTAAAGATAAACTATCACCATCAACTTGGGCTTGTTCTAGACGCGCCAAACTTGGAAGGCACTCGTCCTCTATCGAAGCTTGTAGCACGTCGATAAAATCTTTAAAATCAGACTGTGTTGCATCCGAGCCATCATCAAACGCCATCACTTCCGCAGAGAGCTTAGTCAGAAGACAATATTGATCGATTGCATTGAATGCCTGTATTACGGCGAGGCAACTCAAAAGTTCAACAGAGTCAAAAAATGGCCTCGGAACGAAAATCAACCTCAACATATCGGACCACTGATTGACGCCAGCTTCATCAAGCTCTTTTACACCATTCAGTATACGCTTTTTATGATGTAGTAACGGGTCACTGGCGATTAGCAAGCAACAACTTATTAGATATGAAAAGAACTGCTCTGTGCTGCGCTCGGTGCAGGACTCAGCAAAATCCTGCATTTCTTGAAGATTACCTTTTAAGCTTAGCACTAGTATTTTGTTGCGAATGTACCAAATTGACTCTCCTACGTGATGTTCAATATCCTCCAGGATTGCGAGAGCCTCATCAAGTCTGCCTTCAAGAACTGCCGACTCAAAAAATTTCCGAGCTTTAACGAATTGATTGATTTCCGCCGCATGGGCCGTGAGTAAGCATCCGTATACTTCTAAAATTCTTTTCTTACGAGTAATTCTGAATGTTCCCTCCTTGTAAAAATCCTCAATAGAATTATATGAGCAGTTAAAAAGCTCCCTAAAACGCTTTTTTTCATACAACTCCAAGAACCGTCGTGAAAAATCCTCTTTATAATACCCATCAACGAAGCTTGCGGCGGCATCTATGTATCTTTCCTCACTCAAAAAGTTTGCCGTGAGAGGGTTAGCCATTAGCTGGAATGCATCTAGCCGCGCCTTCGGCTTTCCAACTCTGAATTTTACATGCTTCGCCATAACCGCCTGCTTTAAAAATTAATTAACTAGATTGATGTTGAACAGCATGAGTTCTGCCCAAGACTAAAGGGAAATTTGGAAAAAAATGAATGTACTTTGACAAGGATACTAATAATTGAATTAAGCCACTCAACGCGGTTGACATACGTCGAATCGTTCTCGACAAGCCCCATATTAGAACCATTATCATTCAGCATATCGAAATCGAATGCCATTATTTTGCCTCCCTGCCTGGGTCTTAAGCTTCTATCACATATTGGCTCGACTGAAAATCCGAACCACTTTTAGGCGCCTGCTACATAGTCCCTCCATCAGCTACCAAGCCGATCTTGTTACCATGTCCGGCAATCGGTCCTTTCCACGAGAGCCGCAGCGCAAACCCAGCAATTTGCATGACCGCAAGGGGCCCTCAGCTACTGTTCACATCAGGGCGTTACACCTCCTCTCGCTGTAACGTCTCCAAAAATTGGTATCCGCAAGCAGTGTTACGTGAGATTAGTCCTTTAAATTCAGACGGTTAGAAGACTTTGTTACATCCGTAACATAAGTAACACTCAATTTTGGATGGGCTATCCCCCTGCACCCCAAATGTGTCAATACCATCAGCGAATGCTTCCAATAGACGCTGGGCCCCGTGACATCATTTTCAATACGGGGTAGGTGAACCGACGGGCTTCGTTGGTGGGCAGGCACCCGGCTAGTGAACGCACAGTTCACCAGTGCAATTGCCCAAGATGATGAGAGGTAGCTTGGGATCCTGAATATTTCTGAGATGCTCGGGACATAGGGCCACGTGATCTTGGTAGCTGGATTTTTTGCCTTTGGTCGACAGGGTCAGACGTTCGGAAAGACCAACACAAAAGACCATCGTTACCAGAGCCGTAAAGATGGCCTTTTTTCAACCAAATCCTTTCGATTTCAATGGCTGAAATTTCAGTAAGCTGGGGGTTCTCCCACTACAAAGATCCCGCGGGTTTCCGACCCCGTGTCCATGCAAGATGCTCAGGGTCCCCGGCAGGTTTCTAGAACTCCACCGGGACCGAGCGTTCATGGATTGCACGACACCAGGTGCTACGGGATGATCGCCAATTTATCAACCGGCAAATCGAGGAAGCACTCATGGAAGACATCACACTCTTGGCGTCACTACTGACCCGCATGAACCAAAATCAACTGGCATTGGGCGCAGCAGTTGAGGAACTAGCAGTTTGGGTAGAACAACGAGGCTCCGCAGACGTAGCAAGCAACGTTAGAGGAGCTCTTGACACATTGGATAAAAACCTAGACTTCATCAACCTAGCGCTTTTATCTCTGCCAACAGCAGGCAAAAAGTGATTACCACCTCGTACATGGTAGGAGCGGTTTAAATGGACGATAAACCTGTTTGGCGCCTGTTCAATGTAGATGATGCGATCAACGCGCTCTCGGACTCAGATCCGGTCGGGCCGACGGTTGATTTATACGTCGCAACATTGGCCTACAAAAATTTCGACTTCATCTCGAAACGGCTACCCCACATTATCGAGTGCTCAACCTACAACCCACTCGCATGGCTACAGATGCTCGATAGCGCTTCCGAACGCTATTGGATACAAGAAAAAAATGAGGGTGTCGCCGTATATGGTGCGACTGAGCATTGCGGATGCGTACGAACCTACAGGCTCAACGTCGAACACCCCGTACGTGCTCATAAACACGGACGGGAGTGGGTGGTACTTCCAAATGAAAAGGAGCTTTATTCCCTGCTCGATTCAGCATCAGCCCAGGCTGTTTTCAATGCTTGGCACCACTGGACTACGCAGGGAAATAAGCACGCCACTGCGCTGGCTGAAGGTCGCTTCAAAAATACTTCAGTAGGGCAATCGTTGATAATTTCCAGCGGGCTGGGTTGCGTTGTGTGTGCCGCACCAGCAGTCGCACATGCGAGCACCACGATCGGCTTAGCTACCTCACAGGCTACGCTTGTGCAGCTTCCGGTCTGCGCAATTCACCTAGAGGAGGCGCGAGCGGAGCCCAACGTACTGGCATTCATATCGAAGATGTTCTCTCTCTCACTTGATATACCCGAGTCGATTCGAACTGAATCAATACCCGATGCCATGATCAGTGAAGTACACCAAATTGCGGCAAACGAGTTAGGAGGCACGATCGGCACTGCAGAAAAGCGTAAGGGAAACTGGATTCTTAAAATAGAACTCCCTACTGGATGGCATTGGGTACTGCGCCTGAGGACATTGATGGACTATGCCTACATGCTTTTCAGACCTGGTGACAACGTAGCTGTCTACCGAGCAGACTCAGCACCTCATCACACTGAGCTCCCCTTTTTCCCTGATCACGAGCACTCAAGGCCAGATCGCAAAAAAGATGTCACAGCTCCAAGTTACCTGTATGGAACGCCAATTTTCGATCTAAAGAGGTTGCGAACTGTCAGTCAAGAACATAAGGCAATATGAACCAGCCTTGAAATGCCCTCCCCTTGCAGAGTCACCGACCATGCTTGATTTGAAAACAGGGAATTCTAACCTTCAGTTCCGGGTAGTCTTATCTGGCAGTGGGTCGGCAGGGAGCTACCGAGAATGGTCATACAATGCTAGCAATGATGATCATGTATCCCTACATGTATCCCGAGTTAGAAAACCTCTCTGGAGGCCTTGAGTTTACTGGAACACTACAGTCTCCCTCGGGCACCAAAATTAAGAAAGGTCTTGCTTAGCAAGGCCTTTTTTTTCGTCTGCTGAAAAGTTGGGCAATTATTTTTGCGTAACCGTGCTACGAGAAATGTGGGCTAAGCGATGGGCGGTTCATCACAGCAATATGCAGGAGAATCTGCAGGTATTCCTTGTCATGGTCACCTGGTTCATTGAACGCTTGGGTTCAAAGCCTACTGGCGATTTCCTTCCAGATGTAGGCGTAGTTGTATTTCAGCCAACGCACCAGCACTTTATCGAACTGCCTACGAAACCAGTTGCGCTCTCTGGCTGCCAGCCTTTCTTCTATCGACTTTCTGAGTTTGTCGGGGTCGAACCCAGTCCAAATCGGAGGCACAGCTGCAACGAGATTGGTAAAGCACACCGGCGCAACCTCTGAATAGAGAATTTCGTAAAGGGTTTCAGGGGTGACGCCTCTTACCTGATTCGCCACATAGTCATATTCGACGGGAAAATCGTTGAATGGCTCAGAAAGAGCAGCTCTCACTATTGTCAGTTGTGGCTCAGTTAGAAAATGCTCCAACGGAGAAACTCCTCCAGTTGCGTTGCGCTGGCGCGGCCCGAATCAAGTGATTAGCCAAACCAGGACCTCAGATATCCGGGTCAGGCGCACGCGGGGCTTGAACAACTCCCCCAAACAAACGCTCAGCTATCTGACGACCTCGTTCCTGTCCCTCCTCCGTCAACCAGATCGATTTGTTCCTGTTTACCGGATTACTGATGAGACCCTGCTCATGCAATCGGTTCATGACTTCAAAATCGAAGCCTTTCCATGCATTGCCGTCGTCGGAACTGAAAGCGGCCAACAGGGCAAGCACAGCCTCTTCAATCAACTTTTCGTCGTATTCCATGATCGTCGCTCCGCTCATGTGTCTGAACT
>Ga0207655_1003763_pt1 | contig 11119 bp, 5 predicted proteins | sample KBSM44metaG_FD_184398 | JGI IMG/M metagenome (GOLD analysis project Ga0207655, IMG submission 184398) | Miscanthus rhizosphere microbial communities from Kellogg Biological Station, Michigan, USA - KBS M4-4 metaG (SPAdes) (version 2) | ecosystem: Host-associated > Plants > Roots > Rhizosphere >... | reverse complement strand
GTCCAGCTCTGGGTCAGCACGGCGTGAACATCATGGAATTCTGCAAGGCCTTCAACGCCCGTACTCAGGGTCTTGAGCCAGGTCTGCCGACTCCAGTGATCATCACTGTATACAGCGACCGTAGCTTCACTTTCGAAACCAAGTCGACCCCGGCTTCGGTTCTGTTGAAGAAAGCTGCTGGTCTGACTAGCGGTTCCGCTCGTCCGAACACCGTCAAAGTTGGCACCGTTACCCGTGCTCAGCTGGAAGAAATCGCGAAAACCAAAAACGCGGATCTGACTGCTGCTGACATGGAAGCAGCCGTGCGTACCATCGCCGGTTCTGCTCGTAGCATGGGCCTTAACGTGGAGGGTGTGTAATGGCTAAGCTGACCAAACGCCAAAAGGCAATCGCTTCCAAGATTGAAGCTGGCAAGTCCTATAGCTTCAACGATGCGGCAGCTCTGCTGGCCGAACTGTCGACCGTCAAGTTCAGCGAGTCCTTCGACGTTGCTGTAAACCTCGGTGTTGACCCGCGTAAATCCGACCAGGTCGTTCGTAGCGCTACTGTGCTGCCGCACGGCACTGGCAAGACCGTTCGCGTTGCTGTCTTCACCCAGGGTCCAGCTGCTGAAGCTGCTCTGGCTGCCGGCGCTGACCGCGTTGGTATGGACGACCTGGCTGCCGAAATGAAAGGCGGCGACCTGAACTATGACGTCGTCATTGCTTCCCCGGACGCAATGCGTGTTGTAGGTCAACTGGGTCAGGTTCTGGGTCCTCGCGGCCTGATGCCTAACCCGAAAGTCGGTACCGTAACTCCAGACGTAGCCACTGCGGTCAAGAACGCAAAAGCTGGTCAGGTTCGTTATCGCACCGACAAAAACGGCATCATTCACACTTCCGTAGGCAAAATCGGTTTCGACGCCGACAAGCTGCGTGAGAACGTTGAAGCCCTGATCGCTGATCTGAAGCGTATCAAGCCAGCTTCCTCGAAAGGTATCTACGTCAAGCGCGTTACCCTGAGCACCACTATGGGCCCAGGCCTGGTCATCGACCAGGGTTCGCTGAACGCGTAAGACTGGCCACGGTGCGGGTAACCGCACCGTCGCAAAAATTGGGGTCCCTGCGTTGCGGGGGCTATCCAAGACCGTAGGCGGCGCAAGTCTTAAACCACAAGCCTACGCAGATGGTGCTCCCGGTTCCTTACCGAATCAGACACCAAAACGACATCCGGCTCCGGCCAGATGAAACGGTAACATGCAGGAGTTAAACCCGTGGCAATTAAACTCGAAGACAAGAAGGCCATCGTCGCTGAAGTCAACGAGGCTGCCAAAGTCGCTCTGTCTGCTGTCGTGGCTGATGCCCGTGGCGTGACAGTAGGCGCGATGACCGGACTCCGTAAAGAGGCTCGTGAAGCTGGCGTATACGTACGTGTCGTACGTAACACCCTGCTCAAGCGCGCTGTTGCTGACACTGAATTCAGTGTCCTCAACGACGCCTTCACCGGCCCGACCCTGATCGCTTTCTCCAACCAACACCCGGGCGCTGCTGCCCGTCTGTTCAAAGAGTTCGCCAAGGGTCAGGACAAGTTCGAGATCAAGGCAGCTGCGTTTGATGGCAAGTTCCTTGCCGCTAACCAGATCGACGTGTTGGCTACCCTGCCGACCCGCGACGAAGCCATTGCAAAGCTGATGAGCGTGATCCAAGGCGCTACCAGCAAGCTGGCTCGTACCCTGGCAGCTATTCGCGACCAGAAAGAAGCTTCCGCTGCCTAAGGCACCGCAAGCACTTTCGAAATCATATGTTTAATTTGATGGTCGCGTAGGCCGTCACCCCCAATACAGGATATATAGTCATGTCTCTGACTAACGAGCAAATCATCGAAGCAATCGGCCAGAAAACCGTTCTGGAAGTTGTCGAGCTGATCAAAGCAATGGAAGAAACCTTCGGCGTGACCGCTGCTGTTGCCGCTGCTGGCCCAGCTGCTGCTGCCGCTGTTGTTGAAGAACAAACCGAGTTCAACGTTGTTCTGGTTGAAGCCGGCGAGAAGAAAGTCAACGTGATCAAGGCTGTTCGTGAACTGACAGGCCTGGGCCTGAAAGAAGCCAAAGAGAAAGTTGACACCGCTCCTCAGGTCGTTGCAGAAGGCGTTACTAAAGAAGCCGCTGCTGACGCCAAGAAGAAGCTGGAAGAAGCTGGCGCTAAAGTCGAAGTCAAGTAATTTCGACCTTGCGTCTCCAGCCCAAGCGTTGAGCGAACGGCTGATGGCTGGTGGCTTTTGCCACCGGCCTTTTTCCGTTATTGGCAGTCGATCAGGTCGACGCCGTAACGTGCTTCAACCACCGCGAATGGTGGCGCAAACCATGGGGTTTGCAAGATTTTCTGGCCGCTCCCGTCGGGGGAGGCCAAACAAGCAGGTGACCAAGCTGGGGAACGCTGATGGCTTACTCATACACTGAGAAAAAACGTATCCGCAAGGACTTTAGCAAGTTGCCGGACGTCATGGACGTACCGTACCTCTTGGCTATCCAGCTGGATTCGTATCGCGAATTCTTGCAGGCGGGCGCGACCAAGGACCAGTTCCGTGACGTCGGTCTGCATGCGGCCTTCAAATCCGTTTTCCCGATCATCAGCTACTCCGGCAACGCTGCTCTGGAGTACGTTGGCTATCGTCTGGGCGAACCGGCCTTTGATGTCAAGGAATGCGTGCTGCGCGGCGTGACGTACGCCGTACCTTTGCGGGTAAAAGTACGCCTGATCATTTTCGACAAAGAATCGTCGAACAAAGCGATCAAGGACATCAAAGAGCAAGAAGTCTACATGGGTGAAATCCCCCTGATGACTGAAAACGGTACCTTCGTTATCAACGGTACCGAGCGCGTTATCGTTTCCCAACTGCACCGTTCCCCGGGCGTGTTCTTCGACCACGACCGCGGCAAGACGCACAGCTCCGGCAAACTGCTGTACTCCGCTCGCATCATTCCTTACCGCGGTTCGTGGCTGGACTTCGAGTTCGATCCAAAGGACTGTGTATTCGTCCGTATCGACCGTCGTCGCAAGCTGCCTGCGTCGGTTCTGCTGCGCGCACTCGGCTACACCACCGAAGAAGTGCTGGATGCGTTCTACACCACCAACGTCTTCCACGTTCATGGCGAAACCCTGAGCCTGGAACTGGTGCCTCAGCGCCTGCGTGGTGAAATTGCCGTTCTGGACATCCAGGATGACAAGGGCAAGGTGATCGTCGAGCAAGGCCGCCGTATTACCGCGCGCCACATCAACCAGCTCGAGAAAGCCGGCATCAAGGCGCTGGACGTTCCGCTGGACTACGTGATTGGCCGTACGACCGCCAAGGCGATCGTGCACCCGGCCACCGGCGAAATCATTGCCGAGTGCAACACCGAGCTGAACACCGAAATCCTGGCCAAGATTGCCAAGGCCCAGGTTGTCCGTATCGAAACGTTGTACACCAACGACATCGACTGCGGTCCGTTCATCTCCGACACCCTGAAGATCGATTCGACCGGCAACCAGCTGGAAGCCCTGGTCGAAATCTATCGCATGATGCGTCCTGGCGAGCCGCCAACCAAGGATGCTGCCGAGACCCTGTTCAACAACCTGTTCTTCAGCCCGGAGCGTTACGATCTGTCGGCTGTTGGCCGGATGAAGTTCAACCGTCGTATCGGTCGCACCGAAATCGAAGGTTCGGGCGTGCTGTGCAAGGAAGATATCGTTGCGGTCCTCAAGACCCTGGTCGATATCCGTAACGGCAAAGGCATCGTCGACGACATCGACCACCTGGGTAACCGTCGCGTCCGCTGCGTAGGCGAGATGGCCGAGAACCAGTTCCGCGTTGGCCTGGTACGTGTCGAGCGTGCGGTCAAAGAGCGTCTGTCGATGGCAGAAAGCGAAGGCCTGATGCCTCAGGACCTGATCAACGCCAAGCCGGTTGCTGCTGCGGTCAAGGAATTCTTCGGCTCCAGCCAGCTGTCGCAGTTCATGGACCAGAACAACCCGCTGTCCGAGATCACGCACAAGCGTCGTGTCTCCGCACTGGGCCCGGGCGGTCTGACCCGTGAGCGCGCAGGCTTCGAAGTTCGTGACGTACACCCGACGCACTACGGTCGTGTTTGCCCGATCGAAACGCCGGAAGGTCCGAACATCGGTCTGATCAACTCCCTGGCGGCGTACGCTCGCACCAACCAGTACGGCTTCCTGGAAAGCCCGTACCGCGTGGTGAAAGAGGGTGTGGTCACTGACGACATCGTTTTCCTGTCCGCCATTGAAGAAGCCGATCACGTGATCGCGCAGGCTTCGGCGACCATGAACGACAAGAAAGTGCTGATCGACGAGCTGGTAGCTGTTCGTCACCTGAACGAATTCACCGTCAAGGCGCCGGAAGACGTCACCCTGATGGACGTCTCGCCGAAGCAGGTTGTTTCGGTTGCAGCGTCGCTGATTCCGTTCCTCGAGCACGACGACGCCAACCGTGCGTTGATGGGTTCGAACATGCAGCGTCAGGCTGTACCGACCCTGCGTGCCGACAAGCCGCTGGTAGGTACCGGCATGGAGCGCAACGTTGCGCGTGACTCCGGTGTCTGTGTCGTTGCCCGTCGTGGCGGCGTGATCGACTCCGTTGACGCCAGCCGTATCGTGGTTCGTGTTGCCGATGACGAAGTTGAGCCGGGCGAAGCCGGTGTCGACATCTACAACCTGACCAAATACACCCGCTCGAACCAGAACACCTGCATCAACCAGCGTCCGCTGGTGAGCAAGGGTGATCGCGTTCAGCGCAGCGACATCATGGCCGACGGCCCGTCCACCGACATGGGTGAACTGGCTCTGGGTCAGAACATGCGCATCGCGTTCATGGCGTGGAACGGCTTCAACTTCGAAGACTCCATCTGCCTGTCCGAGCGTGTTGTTCAGGAAGACCGCTTCACCACGATCCACATTCAGGAACTGACCTGTGTGGCGCGTGATACCAAGCTGGGCCCAGAGGAAATCACCGCAGACATCCCGAACGTGGGTGAAGCTGCGCTGAACAAGCTGGACGAAGCCGGTATCGTTTACGTCGGTGCCGAAGTCGGCCCTGGCGACATCCTGGTGGGCAAGGTCACTCCGAAAGGCGAGACCCAGCTGACTCCGGAAGAAAAACTGCTGCGTGCGATCTTCGGTGAAAAAGCCAGCGACGTTAAAGACACCTCCCTGCGCGTGCCTACTGGCACCAAAGGTACTGTCATCGACGTACAGGTCTTCACCCGTGATGGCGTAGAGCGCGACTCCCGCGCCCTGTCCATCGAGAAGAGCCAGCTGGACGAGATCCGCAAGGACCTGAACGAAGAGTTCCGCATCGTCGAAGGCGCAACCTTCGAGCGTCTGCGTTCGGCTCTGGTCGGTCAGATCGCTGAAGGTGGTGCTGGCCTGAAGAAAGGTCAGGAAATCACCAACGAAGTGCTCGACGGTCTGGAACACGGTCAGTGGTTCAAGCTGCGCATGGTCGAAGATGCTCTGAACGAGCAACTCGAGCGCGCTCAGGCTTACATCGTCGATCGCCGCCGTCTGCTGGACGACAAGTTCGAAGACAAGAAGCGCAAACTGCAGCAAGGCGATGACCTGGCTCCAGGCGTGCTGAAAATCGTCAAGGTCTACCTTGCCATTCGTCGCCGCATCCAGCCGGGCGACAAAATGGCCGGTCGCCACGGTAACAAGGGTGTGGTCTCCGTGATCATGCCGGTTGAAGACATGCCACACGATGCCAACGGCACACCTGTGGATATCGTCCTCAACCCGTTGGGTGTACCTTCGCGTATGAACGTTGGTCAGATTCTCGAAACTCACCTGGGCCTCGCGGCCAAAGGTCTGGGCGAGAAGATCAACCGCATGCTCGAAGAGCAGCGCAAAGTGGTTGAACTGCGCAAGTTCATGAACGAGATCTACAACGAGATCGGTGGCCGTCAGGAAAGCATCGACGACCTGACCGATCAGGAAGTTCTGGATCTGGCGCAGAACCTGCGTGGCGGCGTTCCAATGGCTACCCCGGTATTCGACGGTGCCAAGGAAAGCGAAATCAAGGCGATGCTGCGCCTGGCGGACATGCCGGACAGTGGCCAGATGCAACTGTTCGACGGTCGTACCGGCAACAAGTTCGAGCGTCCGGTAACTGTTGGCTACATGTACATGCTGAAGCTGAACCACTTGGTGGACGACAAGATGCACGCGCGTTCCACTGGTTCTTACAGCCTGGTCACCCAGCAGCCGCTGGGTGGTAAGGCACAGTTCGGTGGTCAGCGTTTCGGGGAGATGGAGGTCTGGGCGCTGGAAGCATACGGCGCGGCTTACACTCTGCAAGAAATGCTCACAGTGAAGTCGGACGATGTGAACGGTCGTACCAAGATGTACAAAAACATCGTGGACGGCGATCACCGTATGGAGCCGGGCATGCCCGAGTCCTTCAACGTGTTGATCAAAGAAATCCGTTCGCTCGGTATCGATATCGATCTGGAAACCGAATAACACGTGACGCGATCGAGAGTGGGTCGGTTTGACCACTCTCTGCTCCGCCAGGAGGAAAGGCCTTGAAAGACCTACTGAATTTGCTGAAAAACCAGGGTCAAGTCGAAGAGTTCGACGCCATCCGTATCGGATTGGCCTCGCCTGAGATGATCCGTTCGTGGTCGTTCGGTGAAGTTAAAAAGCCGGAAACCATCAACTACCGTACGTTCAAGCCTGAGCGTGACGGCTTGTTCTGCGCCAAGATCTTTGGCCCGGTCAAGGATTACGAGTGCCTGTGCGGTAAGTACAAGCGCTTGAAGCATCGTGGCGTGATCTGCGAGAAGTGCGGCGTTGAAGTTGCACTGGCCAAGGTCCGTCGTGAGCGCATGGCTCACATCGAACTGGCTTCGCCGGTTGCCCACATCTGGTTCCTGAAATCGCTGCCGTCCCGTATCGGCCTGCTGATGGACATGACCCTGCGTGATATCGAGCGCGTTCTCTACTTCGAGAGCTATGTCGTTATCGATCCAGGCATGACCACCCTTGAGAAAGGTCAGCTGCTGAACGACGAGCAGTACTTCGAAGCCCTCGAAGAGTTCGGTGACGACTTCGACGCCCGCATGGGTGCCGAGGCTGTCCGCGAGCTGCTGCACGCTATCGATCTGGAGCACGAGATTGGCCGTCTGCGCGAAGAGATTCCGCAAACCAACTCCGAAACCAAGATCAAGAAACTGTCCAAGCGCCTGAAGTTGATGGAAGCCTTCCAGGGTTCCGGCAACCTGCCTGAGTGGATGGTGTTGACCGTTCTGCCGGTTCTGCCGCCAGACCTGCGTCCACTGGTTCCGCTGGATGGCGGTCGCTTCGCGACTTCCGACCTCAACGATCTGTATCGTCGAGTGATCAACCGTAACAACCGTTTGAAGCGCCTGCTTGACCTGTCCGCTCCGGACATCATCGTGCGCAACGAAAAACGCATGCTGCAGGAAGCTGTGGATGCGCTGCTCGACAACGGTCGCCGCGGTCGCGCCATCACCGGTTCCAACAAGCGTCCTCTGAAATCCCTGGCCGACATGATCAAGGGTAAGCAGGGTCGTTTCCGTCAGAACTTGCTCGGTAAGCGCGTTGACTACTCGGGTCGTTCGGTAATTACCGTAGGTCCGACCCTGCGTCTGCACCAGTGCGGTCTGCCGAAGAAGATGGCTCTTGAGCTGTTCAAGCCGTTCATTTTCGGCAAGCTGGAAATGCGTGGTCTGGCGACCACCATCAAGGCTGCCAAGAAGATGGTCGAGCGCGAGCTGCCAGAGGTCTGGGACGTTCTCGCCGAAGTGATTCGCGAACACCCAGTGCTGCTCAACCGTGCACCGACCCTTCACCGTCTGGGTATCCAGGCGTTTGAACCGGTACTGATCGAAGGCAAGGCTATCCAGCTGCACCCTCTGGTCTGTGCTGCGTACAACGCCGACTTCGACGGCGACCAGATGGCGGTCCACGTACCGCTGACCCTGGAAGCCCAGCTCGAAGCCCGTGCGCTGATGATGTCGACCAACAACATCCTGTCGCCAGCCAACGGTGAGCCAATCATCGTTCCGTCGCAGGACGTTGTACTGGGTCTGTACTACATGACCCGTGAAGCGATCAACGCCAAGGGCGAAGGTCGTGTGTTCGCGGACCTGCAGGAAGTCGACCGCGTATTCCGCGCCGGCGAAGCTGCACTGCACGCCAAGATCAAGGTTCGTATCAACGAAACCGTGAACGACCGTGATGGCGGCAGCGTCAAGAACACCCGTATCGTCGACACCACTGTCGGCCGTGCGCTGCTGTTCCAGGTGGTCCCGGCCGGCCTGTCTTACGACGTGGTCAACCAGCCGATGAAGAAGAAGGCGATCTCCAAGCTGATCAACCAGTGCTACCGCGTGGTTGGTCTGAAAGAGACCGTGATCTTCGCTGACCAACTGATGTACACCGGTTTTGCCTACTCGACGATCTCGGGTGTTTCCATCGGCGTTAACGACTTCGTTATCCCTGATGAAAAAGCTCGCATCATCGATGCCGCAACCGACGAAGTGAAAGAGATTGAAAGCCAGTATGCATCCGGCCTGGTAACCCAGGGCGAGAAGTACAACAAGGTGATCGACCTCTGGTCCAAGGCGAACGACGAAGTCTCCAAGGCGATGATGTCCAACCTCTCGAAAGAGAAGGTTGTCGACCGTCACGGCGAGACCGTGGACCAGGAATCGTTCAACTCGATGTACATGATGGCCGACTCGGGTGCGCGGGGTTCCGCAGCACAGATTCGTCAGCTGGCCGGTATGCGTGGTCTGATGGCCAAGCCGGACGGCTCGATCATCGAGACGCCGATCACCGCGAACTTCCGTGAAGGTCTGAGCGTACTCCAGTACTTCATCTCGACTCACGGTGCTCGTAAGGGTCTTGCGGATACCGCATTGAAAACTGCGAACTCCGGTTACCTGACTCGTCGTCTGGTAGACGTTGCGCAGGATCTGGTCGTGACCGAGATCGACTGCGGGACCGAACAGGGCCTGCTGATGACTCCGCACATCGAAGGCGGCGACGTTGTCGAGCCTCTGGGTGAACGCGTACTGGGCCGTGTTATCGCCCGTGACGTTTTCAAGCCGGGCACCGAAGACGTCATCGTTCCTGCCGGTACGCTGGTAGACGAGAAGTGGGTCGAGTTCATCGAGCTGAACAGCATCGACGAAGTGATCGTGCGTTCGCCGATCAGCTGCGAAACCCGCTACGGCATCTGCGCCAAGTGCTACGGTCGCGATCTGGCCCGTGGTCACCAGGTGAACATCGGTGAAGCTGTCGGCGTTATCGCTGCACAGTCGATCGGTGAGCCGGGTACCCAGCTGACCATGCGTACGTTCCACATCGGTGGTGCGGCAAGCCGTACTTCGGCAGCGGACAGCGTTCAGGTCAAGAACGGCGGTATCGTTCGCCTGCACAACCTGAAGCACGTCGAGCGTGCCGACGGCAACCTGGTCGCGGTCTCGCGTTCCGGTGAGCTGGCGATTGCCGACGAATTCGGTCGTGAGCGTGAGCGTTACAAACTGCCTTACGGTGCAGTGATTTCGGTCAAGGAAGGTGACAAGGTCGACGCTGGCTCCATCGTGGCCAAGTGGGACCCGCACACTCACCCGATCGTTACCGAAATGAAAGGTACCGTGACCTACGTGGGCATGGAAGAAGGTATTACGATCAAGCGCCAGACCGACGAACTGACCGGTCTGACCAACATCGAAGTACTGGACGCCAAAGACCGTCCTGCAGCCGGCAAGGACATTCGTCCTGCGGTCAAGATGGTCGGCATCGATGGCAAGGATCTGCTGCTGCCAGGTACTGACGTACCGGCCCAGTACTTCCTGCCGGCGAACGCCCTGGTTGGTATCGCGGACGGTGCTCAGGTGGGCGTGGGTGATGTTCTTGCCCGTATCCCGCAAGAGACTTCCAAGACCCGTGACATCACCGGTGGTCTGCCACGCGTTGCCGACCTGTTCGAAGCGCGTCGTCCGAAGGAAGCGTCGATCCTGGCGGAAGTCAGCGGTACGATCGCCTTCGGTAAAGAGACCAAAGGCAAGCGTCGTCTGGTGATTACACCGAACGATGGCAGCGATCCGTACGAAGAGCTGATCCCGAAATGGCGTCACCTGAACGTCTTCGAAGGTGAGCAAGTGAACCGTGGTGAGGTTATCTCCGACGGTCCTAGCGATCCGCACGACATCCTGCGTCTGCTGGGTGTCAGCGCACTGGCGAAATACATCGTCAACGAGATTCAGGACGTTTACCGCCTGCAGGGCGTGAAGATCAACGACAAGCACATCGAAACGATCCTTCGTCAGATGCTGCGCAAAGTCGAGATCTCCGAGTCTGGTGATTCGAGCTTCATCAAGGGCGACCAGATGGAACTCACTCACGTACTGGTCGAGAACGAGCGTCTGGCACAGGATGAGAAATTCGTTTCGAAATTCACTCGTGTGCTGCTCGGTATCACCAAGGCGTCGTTGTCGACCGAATCGTTCATCTCGGCGGCCTCCTTCCAGGAGACCACTCGCGTACTGACCGAGGCGGCGGTAACCGGCAAGCGCGACTACCTGCGCGGCCTGAAAGAGAACGTGGTCGTGGGTCGTCTGATCCCGGCCGGTACCGGTCTTGCCTATCACAGCGAGCGCAAGCGTCGCCGTGATGCCGACAAACCTCTGCGTGTGAGCGCGAGCGAAGTCGAAGCGGCCCTGACCGAAGCGTTGAACTCAAGCAGTAATTGAGACCAGTGCCCCGGATCTCATGCTCAACCTCTCCTGGTCCCGGACCAGGGGAGGAGGGTATGCGACTCGGGGCGCTGTCTTGACTGGGGACAGGATCCTCTTTAGACTCTTGTACCCCAAAATCTGGCGGGACTCGCGTCCTGCCATTTTGCTTTTCTTGCAAGACAATAGCGTCGCAAGACAACAGTGGAGCTAGTAGATGGCAACTATCAACCAGCTGGTACGTCAGCCGCGTAAGCGTATCGTCGAGAAATCCGACGTACCTGCGCTGCAGAACTGCCCGCAACGTCGTGGCGTGTGCACCCGTGTGTACACCACTACGCCGAAAAAACCTAACTCGGCACTGCGTAAAGTATGCCGTGTGCG
>Ga0207655_1003762_pt1 | contig 11120 bp, 9 predicted proteins | sample KBSM44metaG_FD_184398 | JGI IMG/M metagenome (GOLD analysis project Ga0207655, IMG submission 184398) | Miscanthus rhizosphere microbial communities from Kellogg Biological Station, Michigan, USA - KBS M4-4 metaG (SPAdes) (version 2) | ecosystem: Host-associated > Plants > Roots > Rhizosphere >... | reverse complement strand
CCCCTCTTCGGCTTTTACAGCTCGGCGGCGAGGCGCGAGCCCTGGTTGATGGCGCGCTTGGCGTCCAGCTCGGCGGCCACGTCGGCACCGCCGATCAGGTGCACGTTCTGGCCGGCGGCAACCAGGCCATCCTGCAGTTCGCGCAGCGGGTCCTGGCCGGCGCAGATGATGATGTTGTCCACCGCCAGCACCTGGGGCTCGCCTTCGGCGCCGATGCGGATATGCAGGCCTTCGTCGTCGATCTTCAGGTATTCGACGCTGTTGAGCATCTGCACCTGTTTGTTCTTGAGGCCGGTGCGGTGGATCCAGCCGGTGGTCTTGCCCAGGCCATCACCCACCTTGGAGGTCTTGCGTTGCAGCAAGAACACCTCACGCGCCGGTGCGTGCGGCTGCGGATTGATGCCGGCCACGCCGCCACGGGCCTGCAGTTGGGTGTCGATGCCCCACTCTTTCCAGAACGCGTCACGGTCCAGGCTGGTGGAGACGCCCTGGTGCACGAGGAACTCCGACACGTCAAAACCGATACCGCCAGCGCCGATCACGGCCACGCGCTTGCCCACGGGCTTGCGCTCCAGGATCACGTCCAGGTAGCTCAGCACCTTGGCGTTCTCGATACCCGGGATCGCCGGCGTTCGCGGGGCAATACCGGTGGCCAGGATGATTTCGTCATACCCACCGGCCGCCAATTGCTCCACATCCACGCGGGTGTTGAGGCACAGCTCGACATGGGTAGTCTGCAATTTGCGCTTGAAATACCGCAGGGTTTCAAAGAACTCTTCCTTGCCCGGCACGCGCTTGGCGATGTTGAACTGGCCGCCGATTTCGCTGGCCGAATCGAACAACGTCACCTGGTGACCGCGCTCCGCTGCCACCGTCGCCGCCGCCAGGCCCGCAGGCCCCGCACCGACCACCGCGATTTTCTTGATCTGCTTGACCGGCAGGTAGTTCAGCTCGGTCTCGTAGCACGCCCGAGGGTTGACCAGGCAGGTGGTCAGCTTGCCGCCGAAGGTGTGGTCCAGGCAGGCCTGGTTGCAGCCGATGCAGGTGTTGATTTCATCGGCACGCCCGGCGGCCGCCTTGTTGACGAACGCCGGGTCGGCGAGGAACGGCCGCGCCATGGACACCATGTCGGCGTCGCCCTCGGCGAGGATCTGCTCGGCGATTTCCGGGGTGTTGATACGGTTGGTGGTGATCAACGGGATCTGCACCGCACCGCGCAACTTGGCGGTGACTTTGCTGAATGCGCCACGCGGCACCTTGGTGGCGATGGTCGGGATCCGCGCTTCGTGCCAGCCGATACCGGTGTTGATGATCGTCGCACCCGCGCCCTCGATGGCCTTGGCCAACTGCACGATCTCTTCCCAGGTACTGCCACCTTCCACCAGATCGAGCATCGACAGGCGGAAAATGATGATGAAATTCGGGCCCACGGCCTCGCGCACACGGCGCACGATTTCCACCGCCAGGCGCATGCGATTTTCGTAGCTGCCACCCCAACGGTCGGTGCGATGGTTGGTGTGGGCGGCGAGGAACTGGTTAATGAAATAGCCTTCGGAGCCCATGATCTCGACGCCGTCGTACTCGGCCACCTGGGCCAGCAACGAGCAGGTGACGAAATCCTGGATCTGCTTCTCGATGCCCTCCTCGTCCAGCTCCTTGGGCTTGAACGGGTTGATCGGCGCCTGGATCGCGCTGGGCGCCACCTGCTTGGGGCTGTAGGCATAACGGCCGGCGTGGAGGATCTGCATGCAGATCTTGCCGCCTGCCTCGTGCACGGCCTGGGTCACGATCTTGTGCTTCTGCGCTTCTGCGTCGGTGGTGAGCTTGGCCGCACCGGCGTACACCCCGCCCTCATCGTTCGGGCCAATGCCACCGGTGACCATCAGGCCGACACCGCCACGGGCGCGCTCGGCAAAGTAGGCGGCCATGCGTTCGAAACCACCGGGTTTTTCTTCCAGGCCGGTGTGCATCGAGCCCATCAGGGTACGGTTGCGCAGGGTGGTGAAACCCAGGTCCAACGGGGCCAGCAGGTGCGGGTAGGCAGCAGCGGTCATGGTCAAGCTCCACAACGGATCATCACGGGACGTGACAGGCTCGAATGGCCTGCCATCGGTTTATGTCCCACAGACTAAGAGGCGCTGGACGACGGCTCAATGACTGAAACTGACAAGTTATTGATCCAAATGCACAGCGCCCCTTGGCAAGCCCTGCCATGGGCCCTACCCTAGTCGGCGAACCCTATACACGGTCTGTTGTCTGTTGCCCCATGCGTAAACTTCTTGCCTTCACCGTCACCATGGCCCTGGTTGCCGCCGTCGCCGCGTATCTGGTCTGGACCCAGGAGCGCCCCGTGGCGCATTACCTGTCGGACCTGCGCATTACCCTGGCCGTGAATGAAGGCCTACCGGCCGATCGGGGCAACTTGCTGGGCATCCAGCCGGAGCTGTTCCCGGCCGACTACCAGAGCCTTGAACGCCTGCACCTGAAGCTCGCGGCTTATCTGCAAAAGGCCCGGGACCAGGGGCTGATCAATCAGAAAACCATCGTGGTGCTGCCCGAGCACATCGGCACCTGGCTGATGCTCAGCGGCGAGAAAAATGAGCTGTACCAGGCCACCCACCTTAAAGATGCAATGAACTGGCTGTCGGCCAGCAACCCGTTCCTGTTTGCCCGTGCCTGGATCGGCGCCACCGGCGATAACCGTACCGACGACGCCTACCTGCGCATGAAGGCCAAGGGCATGGCCCGCGACTACCAGGCGCTGTTCGGCGGCCTGGCCAAGGAATTTGGCGTGACCCTGGTGGCCGGCTCTATCGCTTTGCCCAACCCAAGTGTTCAAGACGGCCAACTGCATGTGGGCCATGGCGCGCTGTACAACGCCAGCCTGGTGTTCGGTACCGACGGCCTGCCCGTTGGCCAGCCGCAGCGCCAGCTCTACCCGATCTACGACGAGCGCGGGTTTATCGAACCGGGTGATGAAAACATCGTCAGCGTGGTGGATACGCCGGCCGGTCGCCTGGGCGTGCTGATTGGCAGCGACAGCTGGTATCCGGACAACTACCGCAAGCTCAACGAGCAAGGCGCGCAATTGGTGGCAGTGCCGGCGTTCGTCACCGGCCGCGACACCTGGGACCGCCCGTGGCGCGGCTTCAAGAGTGTCTCGACCCCCACCGAAATCAGCCTCAAGCCCGAGGAACTCAGCGAAGGCGAAGCCTGGCGCCGCCTGACCCTGATCAGCCAACAGCCGGTCAGCCAAGCCACCGCCGGCATGAGCGTGTTCCTGCGCGGACAATTCTGGGACCTGGGCACCGCCGGCCACAGCTTCCTGAGCAGCAACGGGCAAGTCACCGCCGACAGCGGCACCCGTGGCGCACGCTTGCTGAATATCTGGTTGTGACACCGTGAAGCCCGTACGCCTGGGGGATCTGTCGGTCGGCTTCGTGCAGGCCCTGGCCGATGCCGTCCACAGCCATGGCCTGGACCCACAACCGCTGCTGCTGCAATACGGCCTCGACCCGGCGCGCCTCGCCGAAGCCGGCGCGCGTTTGTCGATCCCGCGCTACATGCGCCTGGGCCATGCGGCCATCCAGCTCACCGGCGCTCCCAGCCTGGGTTTGCGCATGGGCCAGCTCAGCCGCCTGAGCCAGGCTGGCCTGGCGGGTGTAACGGCCGCCCAGGCGCCCAACGTGCGGGAGGCGGCACGTGCCCTGACCCGTTTCGAGGCGTTGTACGGCTCCAACTATCGCGGGCAGTCGAGCTTTCATGAGGATGCCGAAGGCGCCTGGCTGCGCTTCTATTCCATCAGCCCCTACAACGCCTACAACCGCTTTGTGGTGGACTCAATCATCGCCGGCTGGCTGCACCAATTGTCGAGCCTGGCCCAGCAGCCAGTGCAGGCACAGCGCATTGATATCGAGTTTGAAGCGCCAGACTACAGCGAAGACTACAGCGTGCTGGGCGATGGTCCGCTGCACTTCGGTGCCGAGGCCAACCAACTGCGCCTCAGCCAGCACACCCTGGCCATGCGCAACCCCCAGCACTGCCCCAGTACCTGGCAGATGCTGCTGCAATTATGTGAACGGGAATTGGAGCAGTTGACCCGCACCCGCAGCCTGCGCGAGCGCATTACCCGGTTGCTCGGGCCGATGCTCAATGGCGGCCGGGAACCCGACCTGGAAGAGGTGGCGGCACGCTTGAAGCTGCCAACCTGGACGCTGCGCCGCAAACTGGCCGAAGAAGGCACTCAGTTTCGCGCAATTCTCAACGATACCCGCCGCGATTTGGCCATGACCTACATTCGCGACACGGAACTGGCGTTTGGCGAGATCGCCTACTTGCTCGGTTTTGCCTCGGCCCAGGCGTTTCAACGGGCGTTCAGGCGGTGGAACAACCAGACCCCAGGGGAATTTCGCCGCAGTCAACGGCATTCCGCCTGAAGTCGGTCTTACAGCTCGGTGGCGTCGTCGGCTGGATCCAGTGGATCCATTTCAAACGCGTGGTACTCCAGCAGCTCTTCTTGGTAATCGTCCATGGTGGACTCCTTTTCAGGTTGAAAGCGTTCGCAGATAAATGACCTGCAAACCCAGCCTAAAGTGCCGTGATGACGAAAAAATGTCGACGCCATGACGTTCCTGCACTTCAAGAATAAACGTAGCAGCGTTGGGATGATTTAGCACTCGCGATTTGAGGCGCTATTGCAATCATTGCAATTGCAATCGTATGAGTTTTTCCTTTAGGGTATGGGCATCCACCATCAGGGGGCTCGACCCATGCCCGCTTCAACCGCGCTTTCGGCGCTGCTCTGCATCGATGCATTGAATGCTGCCGGGCAGCCGCGCAACTCACCGCTGTCTACCGTCATGGCCATGGCCAATACGTTGGAGTCCAGCCGTCATGCCTGGGTGATTCGCGGCCAGTCACACTCACGCCGTGCGAACAGTTGGCCGGTTTGGTTCGGACGCAACACCGCGGAAAAACCGCTGTTGTACCTGCACAGTGCCGCGTCTTCTGCGCAGTTGTGTGCACTCTCGGACCAGACGGCGCGGCGTGGCATCCTGTGCAATAGCATCGAGAACCAACTCTCAACCTGGCCCAAAGGCGCACAACCTTCACTGCCGTTGTGGCTCGCTACCCATCCCCATTGCACCCCGTATGACCCGGCTTGCGCAGAAGAAGCCCGCGCGATTGTGCTGGAGGGTCTGCGCCGGCTGTATGTCGACGGCATGCCCGGTTTTTATTACCTGGCGCTGCATGACCATGAGTACTCCATGCCGCTCACTGCCCGGCAGCGCAAGAGCGCACTCAAGGGGATGTACCGGATCACGCCTGACGGCCCGGCTGAGGTGCGACTGCTCGGCGCGGGCCGGGCGCTGGAAGCGGTGATGCACGCTGCGCGATTGCTCAAACAGGATTGGAATATTTCGGCGCAGGTGTGGAGTTGCCCCAGCTATACCCGCCTGGCCCGCGAAGCGGCGGCGGCCGAGCGGTGGAACCGCTTGCATCCTACAGCGCCCAGGCAGGGCTGCCATTTGCGCGATTGCCTTGGTGACAGCCTGGGTCCAGTGATAGCCGTGACCGGCTACCCGCAGGCGATTGTCGATCAGTTGGCCGGGTATGTGGATGCCCGGTTTGTCGCGCTGGGCGCGGGGACGGTACAGGTGTCGGCGCCGAGCCGGTATTGGATCGTGGTGTCGGCGCTTCGGGCGCTGGCGAATGAAGGGTGCATTGATCTTCAGCAGGTGGAAACAGCGATGGCCCGGTACCCCCTCGAATGAACTGGAATGCGGTTAATTGTGGGAGCTGGCTTGCCTGCTCCCACAGTGGATCTCCACCGGGGTCAGGATTTGCGCCGGGTCCTGGGCTGCACACCTGCCTCCATCGCCAACCCCGCCGTGCGCTCCAGGGTGTCGGCAAACAGCTGGCGCTGCTCCGGCTCGATCTGCGAGAGGAACAGCTCATCCACGGTGCTTTCGTAGATCTTCCACATCTTTTTACGCAACACCCGGCCAGCGTCGGTGATCGAGGCAAACGCCGCACGGCCATCACCCTCGGAACGTGAACGCACCACCAGGCCGTCCTTTTCCAGGCGGTCTACCAGCCGGGTCAGGTTATAGCGCTCGATTGCCAGCACATCGGCCAATTCGTGCATGCGGCGGGTGCCGTCGGGGCCGCTTTCCAGGCCCCACAAGGCGTCATACCAGGCATAGGGCGGCAGGCCAGCCTCGGCCAGGCGGCGTTCGATCTCACGGATGACCGTCCTGTGGGCCCTGACAAAACGAAACCAGACATCAGGCTCTTTCGACGACATGCAACACCATCCGGGGGTTTTCAAGAAGGTTGCAATAGTACCTCATCCCGCGCTAGATTCCGGCATGTAGTTGCAATTGCAATTACTTTTGCAGCACTCCCACAAAGAGCCTGCCGCTTGAAATCTGCCTACCCTGGAGCCGCACATGACCACGAATCACGCAGCAAGACCGGACAACGATCCACAGGAAACCCGCGAATGGCTGGAGTCCATCGAATCGGTGCTGTCCACCGAAGGCCGCCCGCGTGCGCACTACCTGATTGATCAGTTGCTGGATTTCGACGTAGCGCGGCATGGCGACTTCCACGGGCGGGTGACCACGCCCTACGTCAACACCATCGCGCTCGAACGCCAACTGCCCTACCCCGGCAACCTGGCCATCGAGCGCCGTACCAACGCGTTTATCCGCTGGAACGCCATGGCCATGGTGTTACGCGCTGGCAAACACTCAGGCGTGGGTGGGCATATCGCGACCTACGCGTCAGCCGCCGTGCTGTACGACGTAGGCTTTGACCATTTCTTCCGTGGCCGCACCGACACGTTCGACGGCGACCTGGTGTATATCCAGGGCCACTCCTCCCCAGGCATTTACGGACGCGCGTACCTTGAGGGGCGCATCAGCGAGGCACAGCTGGATAACTTCCGCCGCGAAGCCGGTGGCGAGGGCTTGTCGTCCTACCCTCACCCTCGGCTGATGCCGGACTTCTGGCAGTTCCCCACCGTGTCCATGGGCCTGGGGCCGATCACTGCGGCGTACCAGGCGCGCTTCATGCGCTACCTGGAACTGCGTGCGCTCAAGCCGCACCAGGGCCGCAAGGTGTGGGCCTTCCTCGGTGACGGCGAAATGGACCAGCCGGAATCCCTGGCCGCCATCTCCCTGGCCGGGCGCGAGAAACTCGACAACCTGATCTTCGTGGTCAACTGCAACCTGCAACGCCTGGACGGCCCCGTGCGCGGCAATGCCAAGGTGATCCAGGAGTTCGAAAGCCTGTACCGCGCCGCCGGCTGGAATGTGATCAAGGTGATCTGGGGCGGCGGCTGGGATGCGCTGCTGGAAAAGGACAAGAGCGGCCTGCTGCGCCAACGCATGATGGAATGCGTCGACGGCGACTATCAGAACTACAAGTCGCAGAACGGCGCTTATGTGCGCGAACATTTCTTCGGCAAATACCCCGAGTTGCTGGCACTGGTCGCCGATATGTCCGACGACGATATCTGGAAGCTCTCACGAGGCGGGCATGACCCGGACAAGGTCTACAACGCCTACGCGGCTGCCATGCGCCACAAAGGCCAGCCGACGGTGATCCTGGCGAAAACGGTCAAGGGCTTCGGCATGGGCGAAGCCGGCGAAGGCCAGAACATCAACCACCAGCTCAAGAAGATGGGCGCCGACGCCGTCAGGGCCTTTCGCGACCGCTTCGACCTGGACGTGGCGGACGACCAGCTCGACCAGATCCCCTACCTCAAGCCAGCGCCCGACAGCGAAGAAGCGCGCTACTTCGCGGCACGCCGCCAGGCGTTGGGTGGCTACGTACCGGCGCGTCATAGCGCCGTCGAGCCGTTGCAGATTCCCGAACTGAGCGCGTTCACCACCCAACTCAAGGACACCGGCGAACGCGCGATCTCCACCACCATGGCGTTTGTGCGCATCCTCGGCACCCTGCTCAAAGACCCCAGCCTGGGCAAGCTGATCGTGCCCATCGTGCCGGATGAATCGCGTACCTTCGGCATGGAAAGCCTGTTCCGCCAGATCGGCATCCATTCTGCCGTCGGCCAGCTCTACACCCCACAAGACGCCGGGCAACTGAGCTACTACAAAGAGAGCAAAGACGGGCAGATCATGCAGGAAGGCCTGAACGAGTCCGGCGCCATTTCCTCGTGGATCGCAGCGAGTACGTCCTACAGCAACCACGGCCTGATGACCGTGCCGTTCTACATTTTCTATTCGATGTTCGGCTTCCAGCGTGTCGGCGACCTGGCCTGGGCGGCCGGTGACGCACGGGCCCGTGGCTTCCTGCTGGGGGCCACGGCCGGGCGCACCACGCTGATGGGCGAAGGCTTGCAGCATGACGACGGCCACAGCCATATCCTGTCGTCGGTGATTCCATGCTGCGTGTCCTATGACCCGACCTATGCCTACGAGCTGGCGGTGATCATTCGCGAAGGCATGCGGCGCATGTACGTCGAACAGGAGGACATTTACTACTACATCACCCTGCTCAACGAGAACTACCCACACCCGGCCATGCCCGAAGGTGTCGAGGAAGGAATCCTCAAGGGTATGTACAGGCTGACAGCCAGCCAACAGCCACAGGTGCAGTTGATGGGCAGCGGCTCGATTCTGCGGGAGGTGATCGCCGCCGCCGAATTGCTCGAAAAGGATTTTGCCGTACGCAGCAATGTGTGGAGCGTGACCAGCCTTACCGAGTTACGCCGTGACGGGCAACAGGTGGAACGTTGGAACCTGCTGCACCCGCACAGCGAGCCGCGTGCGAGTTACGTGGAGCAGTGCCTGGCCGGCCAGCCTGGGCCGGTGGTGGTGGCGACGGACTACATGAAGCTGTTCGTCGACCAGATTCGCCCCTTCGTCAACGGCCGCCGATTTGTGGCGCTGGGCACCGACGGTTTCGGGCAATCAGACACCCGGGAAACCTTGCGTGCGTTCTTTGAAGTGGACCGGCACTTCATCGTGCTGGCGGCGCTGAAGGCCCTGGCGGATGACGGCGTGATTGGCCGGGATAAGGTGGGTGAAGCCATCAGCCGCTACGGGATCGACGTCGACAAGGCCGACCCCGTAGCGGTCTGAGTCACTGCGCAGGCGTTGGCAGGGGCGGAATCGCTTCTGTCGGCGCCGGCAGGCTTGGATTGGTCGGCGCGGGTGCCGGAGCAGGCTCCTCGTGAGGCACCACGGGTGCCGGTTCGGCAGGCGGCACCACAGGCTCGGACGCAGCAGGAGCAGCCGGTGCGGCGGGTTCTTCCTTCGGCGCCTCGACCTTCTCGGCAACTGGAGCAGCCTTGGGTTCCGGCACGCCCAGGTCGGCCTTGGGCTTCTCGGGAATATGTTCGGCCTGCTTCACTTCCTGCGGCAGGAACACATCCACCAGGGCGAAGTAACGTTCGTAGAACTTCGGCGCGGAGACAGTCTCGCTCGCCACTTTCACCATCGAATCATCGGTGGAGCCGATCGGCATCGACACCGACCCCAACACGCCGACGCCCAGGCTCGCGGAGTTGTTGACCTTCTTCAGGGCATAACGGTCCTGCAGGGCGTTGGCAAACATCGTCGAGTGATTGTTGCCCTTGCCATCATTGGCGCACACCACGTTGAAACTGATCTGCATGTGGGTTTCGCCGGTCTGCTGGAAGCTCTTGTTACCCACCACCAACTTCGGATCGCTGCTGGTGATGATGTAACCCTGGCTCAACAGCGCACGACGCGCCGCCTCACAGGCAGCCGCATCGCTGACCGGGTAATCACGGGAGAACGTGCCGGAGTCGTCGAAATTCTCATGTTCATAAATAGCGGTCTTGGGTGACGAGCAGCCCGCGGCGCCCGCCAGCACCAGCGCCAACCCGAGGTTACGCAAGTGAAATGATGTCGACATCGAAAATCCTGAGAAAAACAGTCCGGGCGGTATTGTGCAACAGAACGAGGCCTTGGCGCGCGGATTCCTGTCGGTAAAACGTCACAGACCTACGCACCGGTGCCTGCAGGAAATAACCCTGCGCACATATGCTCAATAAACACGCGCAGTTTGACCGAGGCATGACGGCTGGAGGGCCAGAGCATCCAGAAGCTGCCGCGATGTTCCAGGCAATCGTCCAGTACCTGCTGCAGGCGCCCCTCCGCCACGGCTTGCTTGACCATATAGTCCGGCAGGCAGGCGATGCCCAAGCCTTCGTGTACTACATGGTTGAGTGACTCGACGGTGGTACTGACCAACGGCGCGCGCAACACCGGCTCTGCGGCGCCAGGCTCGAGGCGCAAGGGCCAGGGCTCCAGTTTGCCGGTCGCGCAGAACTTGTGGCGCAGGCAGGCATGGCTGTTTAAATCCTGGGGCTGCTGCGGCATGCCGTGCTCACGAAAGTAGGCCGGGGTGCCCACCAGCACCAATTGATAGTGCCCCAGGTGACGGGCCATCAGTCGGGAGTCTTCGGGCTTGCCGGTGCGAATCACCGCATCGAACCCTTCTTCGATCACGTCCACCATGCGGTCAGAGAAATCCACATCCAGTTCGATCTGCGGATAGGCGCGCATGAAATCGCTGAGTACCGGCATCAACAGGCCGCGCACTTGCGGCACGCTGATGCGCAATTTGCCGCGGGGTGTGGCGCTGGCCTCCGTGAGCTCACGCTCGGCAGCCTCGACCTCTGCCAGGATGCGCCGCGAGCGCTCCAGGAACAACGCGCCCTCCCCGGTCAGGGTGATGCTGCGCGTGCTGCGGTGAAACAAACGCACGCCCAAGCGCTCTTCCATACGCGCGATGGTTTTGCCGATGGCCGAGGACGACACACCCAGCACACGCCCGGCGACGGTAAAACTGCGAGTCTCGGCCACCTGCACGAAGACCGAAAGGCTGCCCAGACTGTCCATGACAGGGTCCTTATTGATTGCGGACATCGGCGTCCGATAAGTTCGGAACCTTAGCCTGTTTTTCCGTTGACCACAGCCCCCTACTCTGCCGCCTTGCCTTTTGCTTGGATAGAGCGCGATGACCTCACTGACCGAATCTCCCGTGACCACCCAGCGGGACACGTTGCCATTGGGCGGCCTGCTCGCCCTGGCGAGCGCCGGGTTTATCACCATCCTCAC
>Ga0207655_1003761_pt1 | contig 11121 bp, 8 predicted proteins | sample KBSM44metaG_FD_184398 | JGI IMG/M metagenome (GOLD analysis project Ga0207655, IMG submission 184398) | Miscanthus rhizosphere microbial communities from Kellogg Biological Station, Michigan, USA - KBS M4-4 metaG (SPAdes) (version 2) | ecosystem: Host-associated > Plants > Roots > Rhizosphere >... | reverse complement strand
GAGCGGTATCCGGGGATCAGCGTGAAGATCGAGACCGGTAACACCGATGAATCGCTGTTTCGCCTGTTCAACTATCAGGCCGATCTGGCGCTGCTCGGGCGTGATGTCACTGATGAACGTCTGCTGTGCGTGCCGCTGCGTAACGACCCGATGGTGGCGTTCGTTTCGCGCAATCATCCGTGGGCCGAGCGCGAGTCGATCTGCCTGGCCGATCTGGACGACACGCCGCTGGTGTTGCGCGAACACGGCTCGGTGACCCGCCAGACCCTGGAGGAAGAAATGGCCCGCGCCGGTTTTCGCATTCGTCCGGCAATCCAGGTCGAGGGCCGGGAGGCGGCGCGCGAGGCGGTGGTGGTGGGGATTGGTGTGGGGGTGGTGTCGGCGGCCGAGTTTGGTGCGGATTCGCGGGTGTGTGCGTTGCCGATCACCGACTGCACCCGGCGGTTGACCGAGACGCTGGTGTGCTTGCGCGAGCAGAGTTCGCGGCGGGTGGTGGCGACATTTCTCGAGATGGTGCGCGAGAGTCTTGGGTAAACCGGTCTGGTCCCTTCGCGAGCAGGCTCGCTCCCACAGTTGAAATGCATTCCAATGTGGGAGCGAGCCTGCTCGCGAAGGACGCACCACGGTGTATCAGCCTGGCGCCAGACCGAAGAACGCCTGAATCAGGCGTAACTCCCGCCGCCGCTCCATGCAGCCAATCATGTGCCGATTGACCAGCCCGTCGCCGACAATCGGAATCGCCACCACCCGCGGGTCATGGCTGACCTCCACCGAAGACACCACACCCACCCCCAGCTCCGCCGCCACCGCTTCGGTCACCGCCTCACGGCTGTCCAGTTCCAGCAGCACCCGTGGATTGACCGCCGCCTGCGCACACGCCTGATCAAAGGTGCGCCGGGTGATCGAACTCGGCTCGCGCAACACCATGATCACCTGATCCAGCTCCTTGAGCTTCACTTCGCCGGCACGCTGCGCCCACGCATGCGCCGCCGGCACCAGCGCGCAGATCCGCGATTCGCTCAACGCTTGCAGATGCAAGCCCTTGCGCGGTTCGACCTCGGTCAGCACCGCCACGTCGGCATGCTCGGACAACAGCGCGGCGAGGGTTTCCTGCGCATTGCCCAGACGCAAATTCACCGTGATCCCCGGATAGCGCGCACGCAAGCTGGCAAGCATCGGCATGACCATGTGCGGGCCGTCCGCCGCCACTTCGAGACGCCCGGTGAGCAATTGGCGGTTGGCTTCGAGCAGGGTCTGCGCTTCTTCGGCCAGACCGAACATGGCGCGGGTGATCGCCGCCAGTTTGGTGCCCTCCTCGGTCAGTTCCACCCGGCGTGCGGTGCGACGCAGCAAGGTGATCTGGTAGTGCTCCTCCAGCGCCTTGATGTGTCCGGTGACCGCCGGCTGACTGATGAACAGGCGCGCGGCGGCGCGGGTAAAGCTGCCTTCCCGGGCCACGGCGTCGAAGGCGCGCAGCTGGAACAGATTCATGGATAACCCTCACTGATGGCTGGCATAACAACAAACAATTTGATTGATAGACCGCCGAATTGCAACGTATGCCCCGTAGCTTCATCCCACAGCGCTATCGCGAGGACACACGAATGAGTACTGCCGCACCCATCCTGCTCACTCCCGGCCCGTTGACCACCTCGGCCCGCACCCGCCAGGCAATGATGGTCGACTGGGGGTCATGGGATGACCGCTTCAATCAACTGACCGCCAGCCTCTGCGAGCAATTGCTGGCAATCCTCAACGGCGCCGCCACTCACCACTGCGTGCCTTTGCAGGGCAGCGGCACCTTCGCTGTCGAAGCCGCCATCGGCACACTGGTGCCGCGTGACGGCAAGGTGCTGGTGCTGATCAATGGTGCCTACGGCAAGCGTCTGGCGAAGATCTGCGAAGTGCTCGGCCGCTCGTTCAGCACCTTCGAAACCGCCGAAGACGAACCGACCACCGCTGCCGACGTCGACCGCCTGCTGCGCGCCGATGGCGATATCAGCCACGTCGCGCTGATTCATTGCGAAACCAGCACCGGCATTCTCAACCCGTTGCCGGAAATCGCCGAGGTCGTCGCGCAACACGACAAACGCCTGATCATCGATGCCATGAGCTCGTTCGGCGCACTGCCGGTGGACGCGCAAAAAGTGCCGTTCGATGCGCTGATCGCCGCTTCCGGCAAGTGCCTGGAAGGTGTGCCGGGGATGGGTTTTGTTTTCGCCCGCAAGGAATCGCTGGCAGCAGCGGCCGGCAACTCGCATTCGCTGGCGATGGACCTGTATGACCAGCACACGTATATGCAGAAGACCGGCCAGTGGCGCTTCACTCCGCCGACTCATGTGGTCGCGGCGCTGCATGAAGCGCTGTTGCAATACAACGAAGAAGGTGGCCTGCCCGCGCGGCATGCGCGCTACGCCGCCAACTGTCAGGCGTTGATGGAAGAGATGGGCAAGCTCGGCCTGCGCAGCTTCCTGCCGGCAGCGATCCAGGCCCCGATCATCGCCACCTTCCATGCCCCGCAAGATCCGCGCTACCAGTTCAAGGACTTCTACGAACGGGTCAAGGCCAAGGGTTACATCCTCTACCCCGGCAAACTGACCCAGGTCGAAACCTTCCGCGTCGGCTGCATCGGCCACGTCAACCCGGACCAAATGCGCCAGGCCGTGGCGGCAGTGGGTGAAGTGCTGCGCGAGATGGAAGTCCTCGATATCTGAAACACCACTAATCCCCTGTGGGAGCGGGCTTGCTCGCGAAGGCGGAGTGTCAGCCGCCATCAATGTTGAATGTGCCGCCGCATTCGCGAGCAAGCCCGCTCCCACAGTTTTGAACCGTATTGCCAACTCAGGAATTGATTGCCATGAACTACACCAACCCAAGCAAGCTGCAAGCCGCGATCCTCGACTGGGCCGGCACCGTGGTCGATTTCGGCTCGTTCGCGCCAACGCAGATCTTCGTCGAAGCCTTCGCCGAATTCGACGTTCAGGTCTCCATCGAAGAGGCCCGTGGCCCGATGGGCATGGGCAAGTGGGACCACATCCGTACCCTGTGCGATCAGCCGCAGGTCGCCGAGCGTTATCGCAAAGCGTTCGGCCGCACCCCGACCGACGATGACGTGACCGCGATCTACAACCGCTTCATGCCGCTACAGATCGAGAAGATCGCCGAGCACTCGGCGCTGATTCCCGGCGCACTGGAAACCATCGCCAACCTGCGCCAGCAAGGGATCAAGATCGGTTCCTGCTCCGGCTACCCGAAACAGGTGATGGACAAGGTCGTGGCCCTCGCTGCCACTAACGGCTACATTGCCGACCACGTGGTCGCCACCGACGAAGTGCCGAACGGTCGCCCATGGCCGGCCCAGGCGTTGGCCAACGTGATTGCGTTGGGCATCGATGATGTCGCGGCCTGCGTGAAGATCGATGACACCGTGCCGGGCATCCTCGAAGGCCGTCGCGCCGGGATGTGGACCGTGGCGCTGATCTGCTCGGGCAACGCGCTGGGCCTGGATTACGCCGGCTACCGGGCGCTGGGCAGCGACGAACTGGCCAGCGAACGCAAACGCATCCACGCGCTGTTCGCCGATTCGCGTCCGCATTACATGATCGACACCATCAGCGACCTGCCGGAAGTGATTGCCGACATCAACAAGCGTCTGGCCAACGGTGAGATGCCGCAATCGAGCTGATCGCGCCTTTTCGTCAAAACAATAGAAAACGCCAGGGTCTTCGCGACACTGGCGTTTTTTTTTGGCTAAAGCCCTGACTCAGCGCAGTGAAACTCCGATCAGCCTCAGGCAAATCTGCCAAAGCGGATTACAGTTAAAGCATGCCGTCGCACAAGAACGGCACGTGGCGACCCTGATCTGTGAGGAAACACCGTATGCCGTGGACAAGTTCCGAATCCCGCTACAGCACCGTGTCCGTGCTGCTGCACTGGCTGATGCTGGTCCTGTTGATCCTGGTGTATGCCAGCATGGAGTTGCGCGGGATTTTTCCCAAAGGCAGTGGCGGCCGCTCGCTGATCCGCGAAGTGCATTACATGCTCGGCCTGACCGTGTTCGTGCTGGTGTGGTTTCGTCTGGTAGCACGCAGCATCGGCCCGGCACCGAAAATCTTCCCGGCCTCGCCGCAGTGGCAAACACTGCTGGCGCGGGTGATGCACTGGCTGTTGTACCTGTTCATGATCAGCATGCCGATTCTTGGCTGGCTGATTACCAGCGCCGAGGGGCATCAGGTGATGTTCTACGGTTTCGATCTGCCATTGCTGGTTCATGAAGACAAGGCATTCGCCAAGCAGGTGGAGCACTGGCATGTGTTGATCGGCAATATCGGCTACTGGCTGATCGGCCTGCATGCGCTGGCGGGGCTTTATCACCATTATGTGGTGGGCGATAACACCTTGCTGCGGATGATGCCCAAGCGCGCGCCACGCTGATGCCAAGTTTTGACCCTTGTAGTGAGGGGATTCATCCCCGATGGGCTGCGAAGCGGCCCCAAAACCTGTGCACACGGTGGATCAGACTCACTGCGTGTTCAATGAGGGGCCGCTGCGCTGCCCTCGGGGATAAATCCCCTCACCACAGGGTTACTCATTCATCTTGTGGTGAAACCTCGCCGCCCCTGCAAACCGCCCGTGTGCACAAAGATCAGCCGGGTGCCTGACTCAAATCCGCCCGCTTCAACCTGCTCCTTGAGCGCCAACAACGCCTTGCCGGTATACAGCGGCTCCAGCGGTAGGCCGCCGGCCTGCTCGGACAGTTGAATAAACTCCCGCAACAACGGATCAACCTTGGCAAAACCACCACGGCTGGCATCGAATAATTCATAACCTGCATTGGCCATTCCGGCTTCGCGCAAAATCGTCTCCACCTGCGCCGCCACGCCATGATCTTCCGGCACCGCCAGAGCGCCGTACACCGGACGCTCTCCCGCCTCCGCGAGTACCAGCCCCACCAGGGTCGTCCCGGTGCCGCACGCCAGCCACCAGCCGTGGAAATCGCTCCAGCCCAGATTGTTCAGTTGCGTGATCACCTGCTCCTTGAGCGCTTTGCAGCCCAAGGCACCGGCCAATCCGCCGCCACCCTCTGGCACTGCGTGCAGATTCGGGTACTGCGCCTGCCAAGGCTCCCAGAATCCGGGCTCATGCCGCGCCCGATAGCCACCGTAACCGAGCCAGTGCAGTTGCATGCCGAACGCCTGCAGGTCCTCAACCGTGGGCGTCTGCTGTGGATGGCCACGCAACAGCCCAACGGTTTCGAAACTCAGACGCTTGCCAGCCGCCGCCAGCGCATGCAGATGATTGGAATGTGCGCCACCAAGGCTGATGATGCCCTGCGCGCCGGCGCGGTCGGCAGCTTTGAGGTGTTCGGTGAGTTTGAACCATTTGTTGCCGCTGATCAGCGGGTCGATCTGGTCGAGGCGCAGGATGGCGACCTCGATTCCGGCGTTGGTGAGCCAGTCGAGTTGAAGCAATTCGAGGGGGGCTTGGGGTAGCCAGTTGGCGGGAGGAAGAAGCATGGGCGACTGATCATTCTGGGCAGAGCCGGCATTCTAGTCGCTCACAGGACGCCATCGCGAGCAGGCTCACTCCTACAGGATCCGCGGCTTGCATAAATTCTGCGAACACCACAAATCTACTGTGGGAGCGGGCTTGCTCGCGAATGCGGTCTGTCAGTCATTGCATAGGTCAACTGACACGACGCCTTCGCGAGCAAGCCCGCTCCCACATTGGAGATTTGTGGGGCTTAGAGTTCAGCAGCCAGACGCGAACCCTGATTGATCGCGCGCTTGGCATCCAGCTCGGCCGCCACATCAGCGCCGCCGATCAGGTGCACACTCTGCCCCGCTGCGACCAGACCGTCCTGCAGATCCCGCAGTGGATCCTGACCGGCGCAGATCACGATGTTGTCCACCGCCAGCACTTGCGGCTCGCCGGTTTCGCCAATGCGGATGTGCAGGCCTTCGTCGTCGATCTTCAGGTATTCGACGCTATTGAGCATCTGCACCTGCTTGTTCTTCAGACCGGTGCGGTGAATCCAGCCGGTGGTCTTGCCCAGACCATCACCGACCTTGGTTTTCTTGCGCTGCAACAGGAACACTTCGCGAGCCGGCGCGTGCGGCGCTGCTTTGATCCCGGCCACGCCACCACGGGCTTCCAGATGGGTGTCGATGCCCCACTCTTTCCAGAACGCGGTGCGATCGAGACTGGTGGCCACGCCTTCGTGCACAAGGAATTCCGAGACATCGAAACCGATGCCGCCCGCGCCGATCACCGCGACACGCTTGCCCACCGGTTTGCGCTCGAGGATCACGTCCAGGTAGCTCAGCACCTTGGCGTTGTCCACGCCCGGAATCGCCGGCACACGCGGCGCGATGCCGGTGGCGAGGATGATTTCGTCGTAACCGCCCTCGACCAGCTTCGCCACGTCGACACGGGTGTTCAGGCACACCTCGACATTCGTGGTCTGCAGCTTGCGCTTGAAGTAGCGCAGGGTTTCGAAGAATTCTTCCTTGCCCGGCACACGCTTGGCGATGTTGAACTGGCCGCCGATTTCGCTGGCCGAATCGAACAGGGTTACCTGATGACCGCGCTCGGCGGCCACGGTTGCGGCGGACAGACCGGCAGGGCCGGCACCGACCACGGCGATCTTCTTGATCTGTTGCACCGGCAGATAGTTGAGCTCGGTTTCATGGCAGGCACGCGGGTTGACCAGGCAACTGGTGAGTTTGCCGCCGAAGGTGTGATCGAGGCACGCCTGGTTGCAACCGATGCAGGTGTTGATTTCGTCAGCGCGGCCTTCTGCAGCTTTGTTGACGAATTCCGGATCGGCGAGGAACGGCCGCGCCATCGAGACCATGTCGGCATCGCCTTCGGCGAGAATCTGCTCGGCGATTTCCGGGGTGTTGATGCGGTTGGTGGTGATCAGCGGAATGTTCACCGAACCACGCAGTTTGGCGGTGACCTTGCTGAACGCCGCGCGCGGCACCTTGGTGGCGATGGTCGGGATCCGCGCTTCGTGCCAGCCGATGCCGGTATTGATGATGGTCGCGCCGGCCTGCTCGATGGCTTTGGCCAGGGTCACAATCTCTTCCCAACTGCTGCCGCCCTCGACCAGATCGAGCATCGACAGACGGAAGATGATGATGAAGTTCGGCCCGACCGCTTCACGTACGCGGCGGACGATTTCCACCGGCAGGCGCATGCGGTTTTCATAACTGCCGCCCCAGCGGTCGGTGCGGTGGTTGGTGTGCGCGGCGAGGAACTGGTTAATGAAATAACCTTCCGAGCCCATAATTTCCACACCGTCATACTCGGCGCTCTGCGCCAGTACCGAACAGGTGACGAAATCGCTGATCTGTTTCTCGATACCCTCCTCGTCCAGCTCTTTGGGCTTGAACGGGTTGATCGGCGCCTGAATCGCACTCGGCGCCACCTGTTTCGGGCTGTAGGCATAACGCCCGGCGTGGAGGATCTGCATGCAGATCTTGCCGCCCGCCTCGTGCACTGCGCGAGTGACGATGCGATGCTTGAGCGCTTCTTCCTCGGTGGTCAGCTTGGCTGCACCGGAGTACACGCCGCCCTCATCGTTCGGGCCGATACCGCCGGTGACCATCAGGCCGACGCCGCCACGGGCACGCTCAGCGAAGTACGCCGCCATGCGTTCGAAGCCACCCGGTTTTTCTTCAAGGCCAGTGTGCATCGAACCCATCAGGGTGCGGTTGCGCAGCGTGGTGAATCCCAGGTCCAGCGGGGCCAACAGGTGCGGGTAATGAGCGGCGGTCATCGGTAACTCCACAACGTGCGATCACGGAAATTGCGGGAGCTCTGCGTCCCCCGTCAGTCATGTTCGACAGACTAAGAGTCGCACTGCTGTCACTCAATGACCGAAACTGACAAGTTATTGATCCAAATGCGCAGCGCCCCTTGGCAAGCGCAGGCATGCGCCCTACCCTAGTCGCCACACCCTGTACCCGGCTGTTGTTGGTTTTCATGCGCAAACTTCTGTATCTGTTTTTCTCCATGGCCATCGTTGCCGCCTTGACCACCTACGCCATGTGGGCGGCGGACCGGCCGGCGGGGCATTACCTGTCGGACCTGCGCATCAAACTGGCGGTCGATCAGGGCACGCCCGCCGACCGTGGCAATCTGCTGGGCATCCAGCCGGAACTGTTTCCCACCGACTACCAAAGCCCCGAGCGCCTGCACCGCAAACTCGCGGCCTATCTGCAGCAGGCACAGGATCAGGGGCTGCTGAACGAAAAAACCGTGGTGGTACTGCCCGAGCATGTCGGCACCTGGCTGATGATCAGCGGCGAGAAAGACGAGCTGTATCAGGCCCCGACCCTGGTCGAAGCGATGAACTGGCTGGCGGCGAGCAATCCGTTGCTGTTCGCCCGCGCCTGGCTCACTGCCAAGGGCGAAAATCGCCTCGACGACGCGCACCTGCGCATGAAGTCCAAAGCCATGGCCAAGGATTACCAGACGTTATTCGGTGGTCTGGCCAAGGAATTCCACGTCACACTGGTGGCCGGTTCCATCGTCCTGCCCGAACCGAGCATTCGTGATGGCCAACTCAAGCCCGGCAGCGGCGCGCTGTTCAACAGCAGCGTGGTGTTCGGTAGCGATGGCGTACCGCTGGGCCAGCCACAGCGGCAGATGCACCCGATCTTCGAACAACGTGACGTGATCGGAAGCGAAGACGAGCACGCGATCAACGTAGTCGAGACCCCGGCCGGGCGTCTGGGTGTGCTGATCGGCAGCGACAGCTGGTACCCGGACAACTATCGCCGACTCGACGAGCAAGGCGCGCAACTGGTGGCGGTGCCGGCCTTCGTCGTCGGTCACGACGCCTGGAATCAGCCGTGGGCCGGTTACAAGGGTTCGAGCACACCGGGGTCGGTCAGCCTCAAGCCCGGGGAAATCAGTGAAGGTCAGGCCTGGCATCGCCTGACACTGACCGCGCAGCCGCCGAGCAGTCGTGCGATCGCCGGCATGAGCGTGTTCCTGCGCGGCCAGTTCTGGGACAAGCCCGGTTCGGGACAAAGCTTCCTCAGCAGCAACGGCCAGCAATTCGCCGATGGCGAAGCCCGTGGCGCGCGTCTGCTGAACATCTGGTTGTAAGCCATGAAGCCGCTGCCGATGCGTCTGGGGGATCTGTCGGTAGGTTTCGTGCACAGCCTCGCTGATGCCGTGCGCAGCCATGGCGCCGATCCGCAGCCGCTGCTTGAACAATACGGACTGGATGCCGCGCGACTGGCCGAGGCCGGCGCGCGGTTGTCGATTCCGCGCTACATGCGTCTGGGGCACAGCGCGATTCAGTTGACCGGCGATCCGGCGCTGGGCTTGCGCATGGGCCAGCTCAGCCGCTTGAGTCAGGCCGGGCTCGCCGGGGTCACCGCCGCGCAGGCGCCGACCGTGCGCGAGGCCGCCCGTTGTCTGATCCGCTTCGAGCCGCTGTACGGCTCCAACTATCGCGGGCAGTCGAGTTTTCACGAAGACGCTCATGGCGCGTGGCTGCGCTTCTATTCGATCAGCCCGTACAACGCCTATAACCGTTTTGTAGTGGATTCGATCATCGCCGGCTGGTTGCATCAACTGTCCAGCGTCGGTCGCGAGCCACTGCGCGCCGAGCGCATCGAGATCGAATTTGACGCGCCGGACTACCGCGACGCCTACAACGCGCTGGGCGACTGCCCGATCCAATTCGGCGCTGAGCGCAATCAATTGCGACTGAACCTGAACAGCCTCGCACAGCGTAATCCCGAGCACTGCCCGAGTACCTGGCGGCATCTGCTGCAATTGTGTGAACGGGAACTGGAGCAACTGACCCGCACCCGCAGCCTGCGCGAACGCATCACTCAGCTGTTGGGGCCGTTGCTCAATGGTGGCCGGGAACCCGACCTGGAAGAAGTGGCGGCGCGCCTGAAGCTGCCGACCTGGACGTTGCGGCGCAAACTGGCCGAAGAAGGCACGCAGTTTCGCGCGATCCTCAACGACACCCGCCGTGATCTGGCGATGACCTACATCCGCGACACCGAACTGGCGTTCGGCGAGATCGCTTACCTGCTGGGCTTTGCTTCAGCCGAGGCGTTTCAACGCGCCTTCAAGCGTTGGAGCGGACAGACCCCCGGCGAGTTTCGCCGCAGTCACCGCAAAACCGCCTGACACCTTACAACTCGGTGGCGTCTTCGGCCGGCTCTGGCTGATCCAGTTCATACGCCTGGTATTCGAGCAGTTCTTCTTGATAGTCATCCATCGTGTGATCCCCCTGCTGCCCGTTTGAAAATAGCCCGGTCAACTGACCAGTGCCTCGAGCCTATCGTGCCCGTATGAAGGAAAAGTGACATCCCGCCTTCATGAATAAAACGTAGCAGGTGGTCAGGAATTTATCGCAGGATTTTTGTCGGGGGAATGTAACGAGATTTGAGTACACCACAAAACAAATGTGGGAGCGGGCTTGCTCGCGAAAGCGCAGTGTCAATCAACATATACATTGACTGATACTCCGCTTTCGCGAGCAAGTCCGCTCCCACAGGAGGGCTGCGCGCAGCTTATTGCATCGCCGGAATCGGCTCCGATGGCGGCGGGATATTGGTCGGGTTGGCCGGCGGCGTGATCGTTTCGGTAGCCGGTGCAGGCTCTGCACTCGGTGCCGGGGTGATCGGCGCTGACTCGGCCGGCGGCACCACTGGCTCAGAACCCGTTGGCGTCGGCGCAACCGGGGCCGGGGTCGCTGCCGGGGCTGCCGGCGTCATGCTTTGGGCAGGCTCGACAATCCCGGCTGGCGGCGGTGCAGGCGTTGCCTCTACCGCCGGTGCAGGTGTAGCCGGCGCTACAGCGGCAGGCTTGGGCTCAGGCACTCCGAGATCGGTCTTGGGTTTTTCTTCGATGTGCGCGGCTTTCTTCGCATCGGCTGGCAGGAACAACTCAACCAGCGTGAAGAACCGCTCGTAGAACTTCTGCGAGGTCACGGTTTCGCTGGCGACCTTGACCATTGAATCGTCCGAAGAACCGATCGGCATCGACACCGAACCCAATACGCCAACCCCGAGACTGGCGGAGTTGTTGGTCTTCTTCAGCGCGTAGCGATCCTGCAGGGCATTGGCGAACACCGTGGCATGG
>Ga0207655_1003760_pt1 | contig 11121 bp, 11 predicted proteins | sample KBSM44metaG_FD_184398 | JGI IMG/M metagenome (GOLD analysis project Ga0207655, IMG submission 184398) | Miscanthus rhizosphere microbial communities from Kellogg Biological Station, Michigan, USA - KBS M4-4 metaG (SPAdes) (version 2) | ecosystem: Host-associated > Plants > Roots > Rhizosphere >... | reverse complement strand
CCCCGGACGTTGAGCGAGCGCAGCGAGTCGAAACGCCGCCCCCACGTAGACTGGTCCCTCGTGAGTGAACGCACCCTCGTCAGCCAGCTGCAGTCCCGCGAAGACGGCACCGTCTCGGTGTCCGGATGGGTCGAGACCGTCCGTGATCAGAAGAAGGTGCAGTTCGTCATCCTGCGCGACGAGACCGGCGCCGTGCAGCTCGTGAACCCGGCCACCCGCCCCGATCCGGAGGGAGCGGAGCAGGACGCCGCGGCCCTGGCGCTCACGGCCCTCATCTCCGAGCTGTCGACCGGCACCTTCCTCACCGTCACGGGGGAGCTCAAGCACGACGAGCGCGTCAAGCTCGGCGGGGTCGAGATCAAGATCGCCGCGCTCGAGATCGCGGCCGCCGCCCTGCCCGAGACGCCGATCGCCGCCGACAGCGGCCTCGACAAGCGCATGGACTGGCGCTTCATCGACCTGCGCCAGCGCCGCAACAACCTCGTCTTCCGCATCCAGACGACGCTCGAGCACGCCATGCGCACCTACTGGGTCGAGCGCGACTACGTCGAGATCCACTCCCCCAAGCTCATGTCCACGCCCGCCGAGGGCAACGCGGAGCTGTTCGCGCTCGAGTACTTCGGCGACCAGACCGCGTATCTGGCGCAGAGCCCGCAGCACTTCAAGCAGATGGCCCAGGCCGCCGGCTTCGGCAAGGTGTTCGAGATCGGCGACGTGTTCCGCGCCGACCCGAGCTTCACGAGCCGCCACGCGACGGAGTTCACGTCGATCGATGCGGAGATCTCGTGGATCGACTCTTACGAAGATGTCGCCGCGATGCAGGAAGAACTCCTCGCCGCCGCCTTCCAAGCCGTCAAGGACAAGCACGGCGACGAGATCAAGGAGCTCTTCGACATCGACGTGGTCGTGCCGGCGCTCCCCTTCCCGCGCATCCCGCTGGCCGAGGCCCGCGAGATCGTGAAGGCGCGCGGCTACGACATCCCGCGCACCGACGGTGACCTCGACCCCGAGGGCGAGCGTCAGATCTCGGCCCATGTTCGTGAGACCTACGGGCACCAGTTCGTGTTCATCACCGACTACCACCCCGAGATCCGCCCGTTCTACCACATGCGCGACGCCGAGACCGGGCTCACGGCGAGCTACGACCTGCTGTTCCAGGGCACCGAGATCACCACGGGCGCGCAGCGCGAGCACCGCATCGAGGTGCTGGAGGCGCAGGCGCTCGAGAAGGGCCTGTCACTGGAGGGACTCGAGCACTACCTCGACTTCTTCCGCTACGGCATCCCCCCGCACGGTGGGTTCGGCATGGGCCTCGCGCGCGTGCTGATGCTCATGCTCGGCCAGGACTCGATCCGCGAGGTCACCTTCCTCTTCCGCGGTCCCACGCGCCTCGCGCCCTGACCCGGCGCCGGCATCCGGCATCCGCTGTCGAATTCGGCACGCGCTCTTGAACAATCGGGAGCGCGTGCCGTTTTCGTGCGCGGGAGGGGATGCTGCCGCCGACGCGGGCAACCGGCGGATGCCGCGACCGTCACCCGGGCGACACCGGTCGTTCACCGGTGCTCAGACTGCGCGTCACGACCCGGACGTAGCGTCCTCTCATCCCCCTCGCTCGGCTGAGTCCCGTCATGCCCGCGAGGACAACCGAGAGGACCAGCATGACCCGCACGTTCCTGCGTCGCGCCGTGGCCGCGACCGTCGTGGCGACCGCCGTCGCACTCATCCTGTCCGCGTGCAGCGGCACGGCCGAGGCCGGCCAGTCCGGCGGCGCCGACGCCTCCACCGCGACGAGCCTGAGCGACTTCGGCTCTCTGTCGGCACTCGAGACCGCGGCGAAGGCCGAGGGCCAGCTCAACGTGATCGCGCTCCCGCGCGACTGGGCGAACTACGGCGAGATCATCGACCTGTTCGCCCAGCGCTACCCCCAGATCACGATCAACGAGCAGTCCCCCGACGTCTCCAGCGCCGAAGAGATTCAGGCCGCGAAGACGAACGACGGTCTCGACACCGCACCCGACGTCTTCGACCTGGGACTCGCGGTCGCCCTCAAGAACACCGACACGTTCGCGCCCTACCAGGTGCAGACGTGGAAGGACATTCCCGAAGCCCTCAAGGAGCCCACGGGCCTGTTCGTCGGCGACTATGGCGGGTACATGTCGATCGGCTATGACTCCTCGAAGTTCGCCGCCCCCGCCTCGCTCGACGACCTGCTGACCCCCGCGTACAAGGGTGCTGTCGCGATCAACGGCGACCCGACCCAGGCCGGAGCGGCCTTCGCCGCCGTCGGCATGGCGACGGTGCAGTCGGGCGGGACGCTCGACGACTTCCAGCCCGGCATCGACTTCTTCGGCAAGCTGCAGAAGGCCGGCAACCTGCTGAAGGTCGATGTGACGACCGCCACGGTGGCCAGCGGCGAGACCCCCGTCGTCTTCGACTGGGACTACCTCAACGCCGCCCACCAGAAGGACAACCCCAACTGGAAGGTCGTCGTCTTCGACGGCACCGGCTACGCCGGCTACTACAACCAGGCGATCAACAAGAAGGCACCGCACCCGGCCGCCGCGCGCCTGTGGCAGGAGTTCCTCTACAGCGACGAGGTGCAGAACCTGTGGCTGAAGGGTGGCGCACGCCCCGTCCGCATGGAGGCGATGACCTCGGCCGGCACGATCGACAAGACGCTCGCCGCGGCGCTCCCCCAGGCTCCGGCCAAGACCGTGGTGCCCACCGAGAAGCAGTCCACCACCGCGGGCACGCTTCTGGGTGAGAAGTGGGCGACGGCGGTCCAGTGACCGTTCTCGCTGCGGCGGGGGTGGATGCCGCGGCATCCGCCCCCGCCCCCAACCTCACGCCGGCGCGCCGTTCTCCGTCGTGGGCGTGGGCCGGGCTCATCCCCTTCGCCGCCTACGTGCTCCTGTTCCTCGCACTGCCGACGGTGCTCGCGATCGGCTCCGGCTTCTTCACCCGCTCCGGCGCGTTCACGTGGGACAACATCGCCGCGCTCGGCGAACCCCTCATCCTCACGACGTTCGCCAACTCCGCCGGCCTGTCCCTCTTCACCGCCCTCATCGGCGCGGTCGTGGGCGCCCTCGTCTGCTACGCGCTGCTGGGCACCCGTGCGGACGGCCTCGTCCGCTCCTCGGTGGATGCCGCCGCCGGCGTGCTCGCCCAGTTCGGCGGCGTCATGCTGGCCTTCGCGTTCATCGCGACGATCGGCATCCAGGGTGTCGTGACGCTGCTTCTGAAGAACAGCTTCGGGATCGACATCTTCGCCGCGGGCACCTGGCTGTACGAGCTGCCCGGCCTGATCCTGCCGTACATCTTCTTCCAGATCCCCCTGATGGTGATCACGTTCATGCCGGCGCTGTCGGCGCTGAAGCCGCAGTGGGTCGAGGCGAACCTCACCCTCGGGGGCACATCCGCAAGCTTCTGGCTGCGGATCGGCATCCCCGTGCTCGCGCCGTCGTTCCTCGCGAGTCTCCTGCTGCTGTTCGCGAACGCGTTCTCCTCCTATGCGACCGCCGCCGCGCTCGCCAGCCAGGGATCACAGATCGTCCCCCTGCAGATCCGCTCGGCGCTCACGAGCGAGACCGTGCTCGGGCGCGAGAACCTCGCCGGAGCGCTGGCCCTGGGCATGATCGTCATCGTGGGCGCCGTGATGGTCGCGTACTCGGCCATCCAGCGCCGCGCATCGAGGTGGCAGGCATGAACCGCCTCGGCCCCTCGAGGGTGACGCGCACGGTGATCGGTGTCGTGGTCGGGGCGTTCTTTGCGATCCCCCTGCTGTCCACGGTGCTCTACACCTTCCGGATGCCCGATGGCACCTACTCCGGGGCCCGCTGGCTCGGCCTCTTCGACGCGCACACGGTCGCGACCGCGAAGCCGATCTGGACCGGCCTCGGCAACTCGCTCGTGCTCTGCCTCGTGACCGTCGCGATCGTGCTGCTGCTGCTCGCTCCGACCATGGTGCTCGTGAACCTCCGTTTCCCGCAGCTGCGCCGTGCCTTCGAGTTCACCGTGCTGCTGCCGATCTCGATCCCGGCGATCGTGCTGGTTGTCGGGCTCGCGCCGATCTACCTCCAGATCGGCCGCGCCCTCGGTACCGGCACCTGGACGCTGGCGTTCGCCTACGGGATCACGGTGCTGCCGTTCGCGTATCGGTCGATCCAGGCATCCATCGATGCCGTCGACCTGAAGACCCTCGCCGAAGCGGCGCGCTCGCTCGGCGCCGGCTGGCCGACGACCGTGCTGCGCGTCCTCGCCCCCAACCTGCGGCCGGGGCTGCTCGCGGCATCCCTCATCGCCGTCGCCGTGGTGCTGGGCGAGTTCACGATCGCGTCGCTGCTGAACCGTCAGGTCTTCCAGACCGCGATGGTCGTCGTGCAGAAGCAGGACCCGTACCTTCCCGCGATCTTCACCCTCCTCGCACTGCTGTTCTGCTTCCTGCTTCTCCTCGCCATCGGCCGCGCCGCCCGCGGGCCACGAAAGGACCGTCCGTGACGATCGACCGCGCCCTGCCCCGTACCGCCGACAACATGCTGCTCTCCGGAAGCGGCGACGGAACGCGGGTTCAGCTCCGAGGCATCGAGAAGAGCTTCGGCCCGACGCGTGTGCTGCACGGTGTCGATCTCGACATCGCGCCCGGCGAGTTCGTGTCGCTGCTCGGTCCCTCGGGATGCGGCAAGACGACGGCGCTCCGGGTGCTGGCCGGGCTCGAGCACGCCGATCGCGGCACGGTGCTGCTGGGCGGCGCCGACGTATCGCGGGTGCCCACCAACCGCCGCGATATCGGCATGGTCTTCCAGTCGTACTCGTTGTTCCCGCACCTGCGAGTCGTCGACAACACCGCCTTCGGTCTGCGCCGGCGCGGAGTTGCGCGGCGACAGGCTGCGACGCGCGCCGGCGACGCGCTCGAGCTGGTGGGACTCGGCCATCTCGCCGACCGGTTCCCTCATCAGCTCTCCGGCGGACAGCAGCAGCGCGTCGCACTCGCCCGCGCCCTGGTCACCGAGCCCCGTGTGCTCCTGCTCGACGAGCCGCTCTCCGCACTGGACGCGAAAGTACGGGTACAGCTTCGCGACGAGATCCGCCGCCTGCAGCTGCGGCTCGGCATCACGACCGTCTTCGTCACCCACGACCAGGAGGAGGCCCTCGCCATCTCCGACCGCATCGCCGTGATGAACTCCGGACGCATCGAACAGATCGGCACACCGGAGGAGCTCTACCTGCGCCCGCGCACGCCGGGCGTCGCGGCGTTTGTCGGCCTCTCCAGTGTCGTGCCGGGCACCTCTGACGGCGACACGGTCACCGTCTGGGGCATGCGCCTGCCGGTCCAACCCGCTGTCGCGGACGGTGCAGGCACGGGGGAGAGCACCGGCGCGGCGGCATTGTCCGGCGCCGTCGAAGCGCTCGTTCGACCGGAGAACGTCCGCGTGCACCCGGATGGCGGCGCGGGCGTCACCGCGGAGGTCGAGGAGAGCACGTTCCTCGGCAGCTTCCGCCGCACGATGCTGCGGACCGCGGACGGCACGATCCTGCACGCGCAGCACGATGCGCACGAGCGCCTGGAGTACGGCCAGGTCGTCAGCGTGACGCTCGCCCCGGAGCCCGTGGTGGTGCGTCCGGTCGGCTGACGCGCCGGCATCCTCTTGTCGAATTCGGCACGCGCTCTCGAACCTTCGGCAGTGCGTGCCGTTTTCGTGCGCGGGAGGGGATGCCGTCGCAGACGCGGCCGCGCAGCCGGCCTCTTCACGTGGCGCCTTGCACGCACTATCGTGTGCAGCGCGCAGCACCGTCGCTGCCCGTGTCGAAGGGGGCACACCATGGCCGGGAACTTCGAGCTCTACACCGACGCATCGGGCCACTGGCGCTTTCGGCTGAAGGCAGGGAACGGTCAGGTGATCGCCGTCGGGGAGGCGTACAACTCCAAGGCCGCCGCGGTCAACGGCATCGAGTCGATCAAGAACAACGCGCCCGACGCGCCGATCGTCGAGCTCTGAGACTCAGACCTCGAAGTCGACGGACGCGCGTTCGCCGACGACCGACCGCACGTAGCCGGCGACGGCCTGGTGGTCGGGGTGCTGCTGATAGGCGTCGAGCGCCGACTGATCGGCGAAGTCCGCGACGATGGCGATGTCCCAGTTGTCGCCGCCGACGACATCCGGCCCCACCGCGATGTCGATGATGGAGGGCACGAGACCCTTCAGCGCCATCAGGTCGGCAGACACCTTCTGCGCCTGCGCCGCCTTCTCGACGGGGTCTTCGCTCTTGAGCTTCCAGGCGACGATGTGACGGATCATGCGGATTCCTTCCGGGTGCTCGAAACAGCGGTGGATGCCGCCGCCTGCGCGTCGGCGAGCGCTGCGCGCAGGCGTTCGGGCGAGAGTCGCCAGTGCGCGTGCAGCCGGTCATCGATCAGGATGACGGGGATCTTCTCCCACCACTGCGCGTAGAGGGCGGGGTCGTCCTGGATCGACAGCTCTTCGACCTCGACGGCGTCTTCCGGCAGCTCGGCCACGACGGTGTCCACGATCTCCCTCGCCACATCGCACAGATGACAGTCGGGCTTGGAGATGATCGTGAGGGTGGTCACGGCATCCATCCTGCCGCAAAACACGAAGCGCCCGTCCCGGATCGGAGATCTCGGTGACAGGCGCTCGGTGTCTTTTGCAGCGTGCCGCGAAGAATTACTTCTTGTTGCGACGCTGGTGGCGAGTCTTGCGAAGCAGCTTGCGGTGCTTCTTCTTCGCCATGCGCTTGCGGCGCTTCTTGATGACAGAACCCACGGAAAACCTCACTATGTCAGGGGTCTGGACGCGGATGGCCACGTCCGGGAACGGGCATCTCGAAAAATGCCCTCGGAACAGTCTAGCCGACGTCAGCGATGGGCCGTTGCACGGCGTCGGTGACGGCGGTCTCGGGCACGCGGTAGCTGCGTCCGAAACGAACGGCGGGAAGCTCGCCGGAGTGCACCAGCCGATACACGGTCATCTTCGACACGCGCATGATCTCGGCCACTTCCGCGACCGTCAGAAAACGCACGTCAGAAAGGTCCGGCATCCCATTCCCCCACCGATACCCGATGCGGTGCCTCCGCATTGCTGTGTCCCAACATTAGGGTCTCTATGCGCCGCATGTAAACCCGTGTGGCCGGTGTGACTCGTGGGTTCAGCGGCCGGGGAGGCGCTTGAGGGCGGTGTCCCAGGCGTGCTTCGCGGATGCCGCGGCGCGCCCGACCAGATCCGCGGCGGCGACGGCGGGGTCGGGGAGCGTCGACGGCGACCCGGCGACGGGCTGGAGGCCCTCGTCGAAGAACGGCACGAGCCAGTCGTCCACGGCGTCCAGCGGCGCCGGTGACAGACTGTAATAGCGGTGCTGGCCCTCTTCACGTACGGTGACGAGCTCCGCCTCGCGAAGCACCTTCAGGTGCTTGGACACCGTCGGCTGGCTCACTCCCAGCTCGGTCACGATGTGCGACACGCTCGTGCCGTGCTCGCCGCCCGACGCGCGCTCGCGCAGCAGCTGGAGGATGTCCCGACGGGTACCGTCGGCGATCACGTCGAAGATGTCCGCCATGACGATAGGTTAGCCCGCGCGGTGGCGATCGGTGAGCCCGCATCGCGGCCGGGAGTACCATGACAACGGTTCTTCGTCAGGAAGGGGCGGACCATGACGGGCGACACCGCCGGTGCCCGTACGTGGCGCTCGCTGCGTACGTCGCTCGGCGAAGCATGGGATGGCCTGCGCGATGCAACGACCGCCTCGCCGTCGCGCTTCGCGGTCGGCATCTTTCTCGCCCTGATCCTGCTGTTCACGGCGCTGTTCTCCCTGCCCGCGGCATCCGCGGACGGACGGGTGACGCCGTTCGCCGACGCGCTGTTCACCGCCGTGTCGACGATCTGCGTCACGGGACTGTCGACCGTCAACATGGGCACCCACTGGAGCGCGTTCGGCCACGTCCTCGTGTATGTCGGCGTGAACGTGGGTGCGATGGGCGTCTTGACCCTGGCATCCATCCTGGGCCTCGTCATCTCCAAGCGCCTCGGACTTCGCGCGAAGCTGATCGCGGCCGGTGACACCAATCCCCTCCGCGCGCACGGCGGTCCCGTCAACGAGGGGCAGACCGTACGTCTCGGCGAAGTCGGTCAGCTGCTCGCGACCGTCGCCCTGTCGACCCTCGTGATCGAGGCGGGGCTCGCGGTGCTGCTGTACCCGTCGCTCCTGGTGAGCGGCGTCGATCCCGTGAGCGCCCTGTGGGAGGCGCCCTACTACGCGGCGATGTCGTTCACGAACACCGGCTTCGCGCCGAACGCCGAAGGCATCGCACCGTTCGCGCACAACTATGTGCTGCTGACGCTGCTCATGGCGGGTGTGTTCCTCGGATCCATCGGGTTCCCCGTGATCTTCGCGCTGTGGCGCCACCACCTCCACGTGCGACGGTGGTCGCTGCACGCCAAGCTGACCCTCATCACGACCGTCATCCTGTTCGTCGCGGGTGCAGCGGTATTCCTCCTGCTCGAGTACGACAACCCGAAGACATTCGGCGGGATGGATGCCTGGGACACGACGTTCCAGGCCTTCTTCCTGTCGGCCATGACACGCTCGGGCGGGTTCTCCATCGTCGACATCGGTGAGTTGCACGGGTCGTCGCTCGTCGTGGGCTCGATGCTCATGTTCATCGGCGGAGGCTCGGCATCCACCGCCGGCGGCATCAAGGTGACGACCCTCGCCGTGCTCGCCCTCGCGGTCTGGTCCGAGGCGAAGGGCCGCCCGAGCGTGCAGGCGTTCGGCCGCCGCATCCCGAGCGACGTGCAGCGGGTCGCGTTGTCGGTCGTCGCGTGGGGGGCGACGATCGTCGCGGTGTCGACGATCACGATCGCCCAGATCACGCGATATCCGGTCGAATACGTGCTCTTCGACGTCGTGTCGGGCTTCGCGACCGTGGGGCTGTCGACCGGCATCACGCAAGACCTCCCCGACGTCGCGGTCTACGTGATGGCCGCGACGATGTTCATGGGGCGCGTTGGTACAGTGACTCTCGCCGCGGCCGTGGCCGCGACATCCCGTTCGCAGCACTATTCGCTGCCCGTGGAAAGGCCCATCGTTGGTTGAGCAGATCCGGAGCGATGCTCCCGTCCTGGTGATCGGCCTCGGCCGCTTCGGCGCCGCGTGCGCCGGCGAGCTCGACCGCCTCGACCGCGAGGTGCTCGCGATCGACGACAACCTCGAGCTCGTGCAGAAGTGGTCCGAGCGCGTCACTCACACGGTGCAGGCCGATGCGAAGAACATCGAGGCGCTCAAGCAGATCGGCGCCCAGGACTTCCAGGTCGCCGTCGTCGCCGTGGGATCGTCGATCGAGGCATCCGTTCTGATCACCGCGAACCTCGTCGACCTGAAGGTGCCGCAGATCTGGGCGAAGGCCGTCTCGCAGAGCCACGGCAAGATCCTCGCCCGCGTCGGCGCGAACCACGTGATCTACCCCGAGCGCGAGGCCGGCGAGCGCGTCGCGCACCTCGTGAGCGGGCGGATGCTGGATTTCATCCGCTTCGACGACGACTTCGTGCTCGCCAAGATGTACCCGCCGAAGTTCATCCGCGGCATCGGCCTCAACGAATCGGGCGTGCGCTCGAAGTACAACGTCACGGTCGTCGGCGTCAAGAGCCCGGGCAAGCCGTTCCGCTACGCGGAGGCGAACACCGTGGTCACGAACCACGACCTCATCATCGTGTCGGGCACGAACAGCGACATCGAACGCTTCGCTTCGCTCGATCGCTGACCGCGGGGCGCTGGGCGCGGGGCGCGGGCTGGCTGGGCGCGGGCTGGGGCTAGGGCGGGCGCCGCGGCTCACTCGGTGGCGCGTTCCGCGGCATCCCCCGGCCTGACGCCGCAGAACACGCCCCCGATTCGCCCGCCACCCGAAACCGGTGACGCAAACCGCTGGCCCCACCCGCCGGGTCCCGCAGAACACGCCCCCGATCCGCGTCCCCGCCGCGCGAGCGTCAACTCGTGGCGCAAACTGCGACACTCTCAACCCCGACGCCGCAGAAGACGCCCCCGAGTCACGCCCCCGCCCAAACAGGTGACGCAAACGACTGGCCCCACCCGCCGGGTCCCACAGAACACGACCCCGATCCGCGTCCCCGCCGCGTGAGCGTCAACTCGTGGCGCAAACTGCGACACTCTCAACCCCGACGCCGCAGAAGACGCCCCCGAGTCACGCCCCCGCCCAAACAGGTGGCACAAACGACTGCTCGTGCTCGCGGGCTACCGCGAAACGCGCCACCAACTCCGGTCCGCGCCCGCCCGGGCACCAACTCGGGCACGCAACTGCGGTATCCACTCGGGGGCGCAAACTGCGGCATCCCCAGTCGGGGGCGCAATCGGCGTAGTCGCCGAGCCCGACGCAGCAAAACGCGGCACCAACTCGCGCTCGACCCGAAACGAGTGGCACAAATGGCTGGCTTCGCCGACCGAATGCCGCAGAACGCGCCACCGACTCGCGCGAGCCGGTCGCGGGAGTGACGTCGGGGGGCGCAAGCTACGACGTCCCCGATCGGGGTCGCACTATGCGGCATCCCTCAGGCCACGACCGCAGAACACGGCACCGACTCACCTGGCACGGGGATAAAGGCGCGCAAACGGCTGCCTTCGTCGACTGGATGCCGCGGAACATGCCCCCGATCTGCGCACCCCCGGGCACGGGCGCGAACGCAGGGGCGCAACGTGCGGCATCTTCACTCGGGGCGACAACTGCGGCATCTCTGTGCCCGACAAGGCAGAACCCGCCCCCGATTCGCCCGGCGGGGGAAGAGGTGACGCAAACAGCGGCATCCCGAAGCCGCACGCCGCAGAACACGCCACCGATTCACCCGCCACCCGAAACAGGTGGCGCAAACGGCTGCCTGGGCTGACGGGATGCCGCAGAACACGCCCCCGATTCGCCCGGCGGGGAAGAGGTGACGCAAACAGCGGCACTCCGAAGCCGCACGCCGCAGAACACGCTCCCGATTCACCCGCCGCCCGAAACAGGTGGCGCAAACGGCTGCCTGGGCTGACGGGATGCCGCAGAACACGCCCCCGATTCGCCCGGCGGGGAAGAGGTGACGCAAACAGCGGCACTCCGAA
>Ga0207655_1003758_pt1 | contig 11127 bp, 9 predicted proteins | sample KBSM44metaG_FD_184398 | JGI IMG/M metagenome (GOLD analysis project Ga0207655, IMG submission 184398) | Miscanthus rhizosphere microbial communities from Kellogg Biological Station, Michigan, USA - KBS M4-4 metaG (SPAdes) (version 2) | ecosystem: Host-associated > Plants > Roots > Rhizosphere >... | reverse complement strand
AACCCTGCTTACCCGCGAGCGCCTCGGAAAGCCTCTGCACAGCCCGGAAGAACTCGGCCGTAGCCCTTTCCACAAAGACCACGACCGGATCATTTTCTCGGGCGCGTTTCGCCGCCTCGGGCGTAAAACCCAGGTCCATCCGGTCACCAGCAACGATCATATCCACACGCGCCTGACCCACTCGCTGGAAGTCAGCTGCGTCGGCCGTTCGCTGGGCATGCGCGTTGGCGAAACCATCCGCAGCGCCCTGCCTGACTGGTGCGAGCCCAGCGACCTGGGCATGGTGGTGCAATCGGCTTGCCTGGCCCATGACATCGGCAATCCGCCCTTCGGCCATTCCGGCGAAGACGCCATTCGCCACTGGTTCCAGCAAGCCGCCGGCCGTGGCTGGCTGGATGCAATGAGCGAAGTCGAACGCCATGACTTCCTCAATTTCGAAGGCAATGCCCAAGGCTTCCGGGTACTCACCCAGCTGGAATATCACCAGTTCGACGGCGGCACCCGGCTGACCTACGCCACGCTGGGTACTTATCTGAAGTATCCATGGACGGCAAAACACGCGGACTCACTGGGCTACAAGAAACACAAGTTCGGCTGCTATCAGAGCGAATTGCCGCTTCTGGAACAAATCGCCCATAAACTCGGCCTGCCGCAACTCGAGGAACAGCGTTGGGCGCGCCATCCGCTGGTGTATCTGATGGAGGCTGCCGATGACATCTGTTACGCGCTGATCGATCTGGAAGACGGTCTGGAAATGGAGTTGCTGGAATACGCCGAAGTCGAGTCCCTGTTGCTGGACCTTGTGGGTGACGATCTGCCGGAAACCTATCGCCAGCTGGGTCCACTGGATTCGCGCCGGCGCAAACTGGCGATCCTGCGAGGCAAAGCCATTGAACACCTGACCAACGCCGCAGCACGGGCCTTTGTCGAGCAACAGGACGCGTTGCTGGCCGGCACGCTGCCCGGTGATCTGGTGGAGCACATGCACGGCCCTGCCAAGCGATGCGTACTGAATGCCAAGGACATGGCGCGCAAGAAAATCTTCCAGGACAAGCGCAAGACCCTGCATGAAATCGGCGCCTACACCACGCTGGAAATCCTGCTCAACGCCTTCTGCGGCGCGGCACTGGAACAACATAACGGTCGAACGCCGTCCTTCAAGAGTCGCCGAGTCCTCGACCTGTTGGGGAACAATGCGCCCGATCCTCACGGCCCATTGCACGCCTCGTTTCTACGGATGATTGATTTCATCGCCGGCATGACCGACAGCTACGCCAGCGAAATGGCGCTGGAGATGACCGGTCGTTCGAGCCACTGATGAGACCTGGGTGATCAGCCATTACGCCGCCTGTAATGGTTGATTTGCCTCTCAAACGCCAGGTGCACTCAACGTTCGCCGAATTCCCCTACAACATGCGCTGAGCTAACTGATCGATTATTCGGTAACCTCGCGAAATAATCTCGCTTCCTTCAGCTCGACAGAAGAAGCGTGAATACTCCTATGTTCAAAGACGATCTACGCATCTTGCTGGTGGAAGATCATCCCTTCCAACTCCGGGCAACTCAATATCTGCTTGAGAGTTACGGTTTCACCCAACTGACCACTACCGACAGTGCCAATGGCGCCTTGCAACAAATGCTCAAGGCTGCGCAACCCTTTGATATTCTTTTGTGCGATCAATGTCTGCCCGACCTCTGCGGGCTTGATCTGGTCGAATTCGCCAGCCACCGGGGGATGATCAGACAGGCCATACTGTTAAGTAGCCTGACATCCGCCGAACTGGACGAACTTGAAAAAAAGGCCAACGAACACGGACTGCCATTGTTGGGGTACTTGATAAAACCGCTGAAACAATCCGAATTCAGAAACCTGCTAACCTTGGCCTCATTGTAAAAAAATGCATATCAAACACATTAAAAACCCAACCCAAACACCACTCAAAACTTACAATTAAACACTTCCGATCTTTCGACTAACCATCAACAACCTTCACCCTTCTTCATAAAAAACCTAGTTGATACGTAGTCCCATTCTTCTTCAGCTGTAGGATTGTTCCTATATTGCCGCTGCAGGTCCGTGAGCTCATGCGTCGCCTCAATTATCTGAGCTAAGGTGCGCGCTTTATTAGTGCTCGCATGGGATTTGATTATGAACTCCGTTTTTATTGTCGACGATCACCCGGTTATCCGCCTTGCCGTCAGAATGTTGCTTGAACATGAAGGTTACAAAGTCGTCGGCGAAACTGATAATGGGGTCGATGCCATGCAGATGGTTCGCGAATGCATGCCTGATCTGGTCATTCTCGACATCAGCATTCCCAAACTGGATGGGCTGGAAGTTCTCGCCCGTTTCAACGCAATGAGTACCCGTCTGAAAACATTGGTGTTAACAGCACAGTGCCCGACACTTTTCGGTATTCGCTGCATGCAATCCGGCGCATCGGGATATGTGTGTAAACAGGAAGCGGTCATTTTCAAGAAAAATTAATTTATTTCAGGAATATTGAACTGTAAACATCCGGCTTCGAGCCTAGACAGTCCTGTTGACGGAACTCCGTTTACCGGTTTGCGCTTTGAATGGCTCGTTTGCTGATGATGCCTACAACTGCCGAAGCCGCATGATGGCATCTGTGATGCCTTGAGCGTTTGTGTCCAGCGTTTCCATGGCCCCTAATGCGTTAGCAGAAACACTTCCCTCACCATTTTCTGAGAGCCACTTGGTGATCTCCTCTATGGCAGCACATATGGCGTGCTGGTTGTGCAGGAGCAACGTGAGTGCGTCCGCTGTGGTAATCCTGGCTTCTGAGTTATGTGGCATGGTTATCGTCCCTGAGCGATGTTGAGGGAATACTAGTACATCTTACCGCTAGCTGGCGCTGGGCGGGTAATACCCAATTACCTGCGTTCGACCTGACTAATCCTTTGGACCGGACTGACCAGCACATTTTCTGCTTGTGACTGACAGAGACGCCCCAAGGCTGACGGTGACGACACCCATAAGCGATCGGTGGACAGGCTAGTGGCCGCACTGGCCAACGAAATATAGGAAGGTCTAGGGATGTCTAGCGAATTTTGCTAGACATCCCTAGATTTGCGTATTAGTTGATCGCAACCATGACCGCGTACTTATATGTGCTGACGTGCAGGCCAAAGTTTCGGTCGGGGATGGCTGTAAATTTTAAGTGGATTACAGTCCATCGCGACAGGCAATCGGCCAGAGCGCAAGGTCAACATCGCTGATATCGTGATCCGTTCCCGACTGTCCACTCAGCTTGATCAGCCCTAATACGAGCTTACATTCAGTACCCGGCCGAGCCGCTGCTAGAGGAGCTTCCGCTGTATGGCGCTGAACAGCCGCAAGGAAGGAGCACCTCCAGCCTAGCGACATTCTTACGCCCACAACCGGGGTCCTACAAGCGTCGCGCGGCTTCGGCGAAGCGACTACCTCGACACTGTGCAAAAATCATTCGATACCGCTGAAGGTTTCCATAGGAGCCACTATAAACTTTTGGTTTACACAGCCTATTGAAATTGCTGCCTACCTTCCCTTCAGTGGTCATTAGAAAATAAAATGAAGTCATTAGTTTATAAAACGGGCAAGTATACCCACTCCTATTCGTGACAGGCAGCAACGACCATATATAGCAATCGGTGGACAGGCTAGTGGCCGAACCGGCCAACGAAATATAGGAAGATCTAGCGATGTCTAGCGAATTTTGCTAGACATTGCTAGATTGCATAATTGGCGGATCGCTGCCATGACCGCGTATTTACATGTGCTGACGCGCAGGCAAAATTTTCGGGTCTGCCGATTGTACTGATCCCACCAATGTCCGCCGTCACTGCCAGATCAGACAACCGCTAGCCAAGCAATACCCAGGAAATCGCCATCCGACTCAGCAAGCCTAACGCGAATACACGACGCGAACATTGGTCGACTGCGATCGAACTTAACCATCCACGACAGCTGAAAAATGAATTTCAGCGTAGGCAGGTAATGACACGAGAGTCAGCAAAGAATTATTCTTGACCGATGAGCCAGGCCCCCCTCTTCTGATAGGGCTCAATAATTGGATTGAAGTGGGCAAGCGTCGCATGTGCCGCAACATGATTTCCCGCGCATCGTGTCCCAGTATTGTTTCTCGGACACGATCCAATCACGCAATGCGAATACTAGTTCCGCGGCTTGTGCAGCATGGTCCGAGCATTTTTTAATAGTCTTAGGACGCCGTCGGCCAAATGCCTCGCAGAAACACCTTCTGCTTTGATTCACCACCTTCCGAGAAGACTCCCAAACCCGATACATGCAATTGTTACCGCTGAATAATTCAAGGAGTGCACGCCCTTTAGAAACCCTACTCCTGACGGTCAGACTATTTTGGGAAATGCCCCACTTTCCGCCGAGCGAAGCAAGAGCGGTCTCGGCCCGCCGTTGATGATGAGCAGCATCCCCGTGTGCCCATCCATCGCTATTGGGCCATCTGCGAAGCACCCTCGCTCTCTCTTGAAGCTTCAAAAATTTGTAAAGCGTTTCCATCCAGGCGCGAGCAGTACATTCATCCAACACTTCCAGAGAGTACGCTGGTGAATAATTCAGGCAGAAAGTTCCATCCGAGTTGATGTGGCGCTCAGGGCAAAACGGAGGCAAATGCGTGGAAGACTCGCGCACAGATACCGACCCTGCTACCTCCCAAATCTGCAGAATAAAAGGGATTGTCCTTCCGTCAACGAGTCTGATTGGCAGATCTAAAACGCCCGCAGTATCGGAGGACTGAGTGCAAACGCCCCCAAACTCGGGAGCAATTTGCGTCAGCAGTTGTATGCCCGTACTCAAGGCTTGCCTGCTGTAGTGTTCTCTGCAGATGCATGGGGACGAACAACACGCTCATCAGAGCGGGTGATAGCAGGGGTACTGACATAAACAGCTGAACGCGCTTGTTTTGCTGAGTCGTCTCCTTCGTCAGCCAAAGCCTCGGTAGCTTCGACGTAATCGAGATTGGCAATCTTTTTGCGGGTTCCAAACAGTTTTTTAACTGCATCAGAGGCGGCGTCATAAGCCGCTTGGCCAATAGCGGTCTCATCGCCATTGCAGGCGCATTGCCGGTTTTCCGACTCAATGACTTTGCGTCCGATTGCACAACGGAAACGGTCGCCATGTCGGCCGAGGCGAGTTATCGAAATAGGCCCGAGATCAAACCCGATGGCCAATCCCAGATCACCTGTTTGATACCCGGAAACCTGCAGCCTCTCGATGGATAAACTGAAGCTACTGCGTAAAGCGCCTGCGAGTCGCGTTGCCTCGGATACCGACTTCGCTTCATCAGTATTATGCACAGTGCCGTCGCACGACAGCGCTTGAATGCAGTCACCAATAAATCGCACACGCCGAGCCTTAAAATCAGAGGTGACCACTCGCTCCATTTCCGCGCGAATCACGTGCAAGGTGCGCACGACATCCTCTGCATTTTCATCGATGTTCTCGGCAACGTAAGCGGTGAACCCATCGATGTCTGCGTACAGACTGATCATTTCCTGTCGCTTGGTATTAGCAGGGGTCAAAGCCATGATGTCCATGTCACAGAGTGGCGGTGTCTGTCGGGAAAACTGAAAGTTTCCGATGGGGTTTTTTTTCAGATCTTCGCGCCATTCCTCGACAATCTCGTCTGAAGTCACATCGAGTTTCGCCGCATCCTGGCAGACCTTAACCTCGTCTTTGGTTAAGGGGGCTTTTTCGGGAGCATCCGTTTCAGGCAAGTCGATCGCAACACGAGCAGCGTTGGTGAGATAGATGCCCCGAGCGCTGTTATTGCTAGCAAGCTTTGCCGCGTGGTTCGCCGGATCACCGAGGAAAAGCGGCTCACGATACCCGTTACGACCATTGTTTACGGCCAGTGCCAAGCCCGAGTCGATGCCTATTCGTACTTTTGCTGATGGGATTTGCTCATCATCATCCCCCGTTTCGGCGAGGACATCGATGATCAACTGAGCAGTAGCCACCGCCCGCTGAACCCGCTTTTTCTCGGCCAGTTCTTCACTGTTGTAAGGCTTAGTGAACAGCGAATGTAGCCGTTGGCTGTGAAAGTCGACACAGCGCCCATCTACCCGATCAAGGATTCGCTTCACAGCGCGATAATGCTGATCGAGAAAGCGCAAAGTACGCTTGTGACAATCCGTGCCCTCGACTGCCGTGATATTCAGCATATCGTTCAAATTCTGGATGTCTGCGTAAAGGTGTACACCATCGACACGATATGCAACATTGGTCGGTATCGATTCCAATGACATTTCACGGGCGTAGTCTTTGATGGTAACGTTGTCCACATCTTTGAGCTTCTTGTCGATGTGTTGAGCCGCGCGATCATGGTTCCAGGTCTTACTCATAGCCAGCACCTCCCCTTTTTCAGCACGACTCAATGCGTGCAACAAATCCACAAATTTTTAGCTGCAAGCCCTTACGATTTACTTCGGACCAAGGTCGTCGAAAATTTCTCGCATTTGATTACATGCAGGCCCAAGACTCGCTACTAGATCCTGACCCTTTCGGACGCGATACCCGATAGTTGTGATGCCCTTGAGGTCCGATGGGAGTTCTAATTCATCGCCTCTCGGCTCCAAAAGGAACGACCGCAAGCGTCCCAGGCGACCGACGAATAGTCCCAGTTCAAAAATGACGTTATCTCTCGCGGTAGCGTAAGCCTTCCCTCGGCTTTCAACCTGGTCATCAGGCTGGACAATCGCGATTGCAAAATCACTTTGGTCCAGCTGGTCTTCGAGGCTCTCGATCGGATACTGCGATGCCTTGAAGGTCCCTTCAGTCCAAATTTTCACGAAAAATTTGTCATGTTCGAACTGGTTTTCTATCGCTCGCGCGATTGGAAGCGCCTCTGTGGAGCAGATGATGAAAACCAATGCCGCTTCGTGGGTGGGGCGAATGAGTTGATTTCGCTGAATCAACCTTTCTACAAGTTGTTTGGAAACGTGGCGCCAAATCGAAGGATAGTGATCAGCTGCTGCCTTAAAATCGAAGGCAGACACCTTCAAAACAACAGACGGCTCCGTAGCTATCACGGTCGCTGATCGAGTGGCAGTCGAAACCAGCGCAGACATTTCACCTACGTGCTCCCCCTGGCCGCGCATAGCCACCTCTCGATCGTGAACATTTATTTTCACGCGACCGGTAATAATGAAGTAGACATCCGAGTCGTGATCTCCTTGGGTAATAAACTGATCATCGGCATCAAAGGCGATCACTTCCCCGACTTCTGCGAGCCGGATAGCCAAATCTTCCTTCCCAAGTACCAGACGCTGTTCCTGCAATACCTCAATCAGCGCGGCCCGTCCTGCGACCCCCTCAAAACGATCAATCATTCGCTGGCTCGTCATCTAGCTCTTACCTGTAAAGTGAATGCGAATTCAGTTAATAAAGATGATCTGGGGCCATGCAGCGTTAGTTCAAGTGAGTTTGAAAAAAATAAATTAATGCACGCAAATGGTCATTTTATTGACAAACAAATCGTCAACTTTCCGCCATGAATTATTTAAAATGATTTTTGTGCTTAACAGTTTTTTAACACATTTAACTCTTGATCACGTACACGATATTGTCGTCCAGATCGATGGCGAGATTCTGGACACCGTGAATTTCGCCACCAACAAGATCGACCCAAAAAAAAATTACACCTTCTTCGATTTGGAGAAGTACAGGATCTCAACAGTCAGAACCGATATTACAAGGTAAACCATTAGGGCGAGCCACCTCGAAGCGAACTGCGTCAGCGTGATGGCTTAGACTGCGTGACATTTCGAATTCCGAGCAGGTAACCCTTATTTTCTTAGGAGTGTCCGTGCGATGCATCATTACAATTAATACATTTATTTTAATGATATACTCTATTCGAAATCACTCCTCGCCGATACCTAGCCAAACAAACAATTACAATAACATTAAATTGATAATTGAAATCATTAATATCGATACATATATATTAACCATTTCATTTACTATTTCCCCCGATGAAGAATGTAAATGACAGTGAATGGCCCACGCGACCATTCGCTGTGGTGAGCTCCGCTTCATCATCCTTTGGTTTTGCCGCCTGTTTTCAGGCGGCTTTTTTTTGCTTGAAGGGAAACTTGCTAAACATTGCAAGACTCATCTGGGCGGCAGAAAACCCGAGTCGCAAGCGCGCTTATGTTTTTTGCTCATCTGGGCTGGAGAGGTTGCCTTGATCAGGAGTCCCCCGTACTCAAAAGTGCACCCGAGCACAAGTCTTACACTTCATTACTATCCAAGATGACGAAGCTCGCATCGCTGATTGAAAAATGAAGACGCTAGACACTCGCGATCAGAATTCGGGAACACTAAGAAAATGTGCATAAATCGGCATAGCCGATCTGACAGACCTAACCCGGCTCGATCTTGAGCTGACTTTCATTGCCTATCGTTAGGCTTACTTGGCCAGCGGCTCAGCCAATTCCCTCAGCATATCGGTGTGCCAGGCGCAGCAGTGCAGTACTTTAGTCACCGCGCCCACTTACCAGCGTTACAGCCTTCTGAGTGGCAATACTGCTCAGCGTGGCGAGTTTACGAACCTCGTCGGCGACGACCGCAAATCCACGCCCAGCCTCCCCGGCGCGAGCGGCTTCAATTGCAGCGTTGAGCGCCAACAGATTGGTCTGATTGGCGATACTTCGGATTGTAGATACAACCCCTGTCAGCTCTGTCAGTTTGTCCTCCAGCTCCTGACGCTGAACTTCTTGAGCAGTGCGTAGCTGCTGCTGCTCATGTTGGATATGGACATCCTCCAGCGACCCTACAATTCTCAGGGGGCTGCCATCAGCCGTCCTACGGGTCTCCCCCCGAGCCCGAAACCAACGGTACTGACCCGTTTTCATACGCAGACGATAGGTGGCGTCCAGCCGGGTTTTACCCGTCCGATCATTGAGGTGCGCCAAAAGACAATCGACGTTGCTGGTAATCTCCTCCGGATGCATCAGACTGGTCATGCTTTCCTGACGGGATGGAAAGTCTTCCTCGCTCTCGAAACCTAGAAGCGTACGAAACTGCTGCGACCACCACACTTTATTGTTCGGATTGAATGGATCTCCCCTCACGATCTCCATATCCCATATACCATCACTGAGCAGTTCGCGGGACAGTTCGAAGCGCGTCAATACTTTCGACAACTCCTCCTCTCGCTTGCGTTCGACCTGGATGTCACGTAACAGCCCAAACAAACGAAATTTGCTACCAGACTTCACAACACTGGCTACACAACTGAACCAGGCGTCACTACCATCAGCCTTGGTCAGCCGTATGTCGCGCTGCCCGCTACTTTGTTGGCGCAGCAACATGGAAAGCCAGCCTAAGAAATCCGGACGACCTTCAGATTCAATTCGGGCGAACCAGTCACTTGCAATTGCTTGTTGATCCAGACCAAGCAACTCCCCGAAACGAGAGGAACACCAAAAGCTGTTGTTGTCGTCGGTCAACTCGCGCATTTCAGTCTCGATCTCCCACAGACCGTCCTGGCTGAGGCTATTGAAATGCACAAGTCGCGAGCTATCACGCGAACCCTGTTGCTGGACAGTAGCAACCAGATGCGTAAGATCATTGCAGCGCGCAGTTTGAAGATCCAGCTGCTCAATCAAACTTTGCTCGCGACGATACAAATTCAGCAACGCTCTGGAGGCACGGCTTGCGAGTGGATGCTTATGTTCAGCGAGCAAATCCTCATCCAATACTTGCCTTTCAAGAATACCTACCAGCTGTTCCAATATTTTATTAATTAACGCAAACTTACTCCAACCAAACATATACTACGCCTCCGTTAATTCCGTCTTTTCAAACATCGGTTAGATGTATTGCAACATTTAAGCTTTCCGGAGGCGAAGCGCTGACCCAAGGCTCACGTAGATACCTAAAGCTCGCCAAATCGCCGCATTAAATATTTATTTGACTCTTGAAATTATAAAAATGTAAGAGGTTATTCTATATATCCAGAACAAGTCTCGCACTCTTGGCACGAGAACAGCATGGAGTAAACTGGTCGTTTCGTAAGTGTTCCTCTTGAGTCATGAACATGTCTCTATGATCAGGCGTGCCCTCAAGCACTTTAGTGACACAAGTGCCACAAATCCCCTGCTCGCAAGAAACAGGTATCTCAACCCCATTTTCAGCCAGAACCTCTACGACGCTTTTGTCCGCAGCAATAACATAAGTTTCCCCCGTGCTCGCGAGCATCACTTCGAATGCATCAGTGTCGCCAATCGCTTGCGGGGCGGAAAAATACTCCTTATGTAACCTGCCTGCAGGCCAACCTTTTCCTTCAGCAGTTCCAAGGATGAAATCCATGAAACCTGTAGGTCCACAGACATAGAGATCAGTTCCAGGAGGAGGTACAGCCAACACTTTATCAGCGTTTAGCTTTTGCTCTGGTTCACCGTCATCGAAGTGAAAAAATACTCGATCAGAAAAGCTGGATTGACGCAGTTCATCAACAAACGCCGCTCGATCAGAGGCGCGCGCACAGTAATGCAGTTCGAAGGCAGCACTGGTTTTCGCGAGTCTTTGCGCCATACACAGGATCGGCGTAATGCCTATACCGCCTGCAAAAAGCATGGTGTATCGTGACTCATGGGCAAGCGGAAACAGGTTTCTTGGAGAGCTGATAAATAGTGTGTCACCCACGTCAAGCTCGTGCATGGACTGCGAACCACCACGAGAAGACGGATCCTTTAGCACGCCAATTCGATATTGATGCCTTTCATCGGGTGCGTTGCACAGTGAATATTGACGCGTCAAACCTGCTTTGGTGTGTACGTCAATATGCGATCCTGCGCTGAAGGGCGGGAGTTCTTTGCCATCGACGCTGACAAGCTCGAAGCTATCGATATCAACAGCTTCACTTCTGCGAGATACAACACGAACATTGATCATCCCTGCGTCCCCGAGACGCTTACCTTGCTATCTAGGTTCTGTTCATCTGCAATCATTTTGTCGAGTATTCGGCGTGCGCGAATTGCGCCAGCATCCCCGATGAGCAGGATTGGCTTCAGATCCCAGAACTCCTCATCTCCCATGCTTTTTTGTTGCGCTTCAAGCATCGGCAGATCTTCAGTTTCGAA
>Ga0207655_1003757_pt1 | contig 11129 bp, 8 predicted proteins | sample KBSM44metaG_FD_184398 | JGI IMG/M metagenome (GOLD analysis project Ga0207655, IMG submission 184398) | Miscanthus rhizosphere microbial communities from Kellogg Biological Station, Michigan, USA - KBS M4-4 metaG (SPAdes) (version 2) | ecosystem: Host-associated > Plants > Roots > Rhizosphere >... | reverse complement strand
ATCCAGCCCCAGCAGTTCGACGAACGACAGGCACGCCACCAGCGCACCACGCACGTTCGCCACACCCAGCAGCGCGCGGGAACGCTGGTGCGGCAGCGAATGAATGGTCTGCACCGGCGACACCTCGACCAGGCAACGGGTCGGCAGGCCGAGCCATTCCTCGCCCAGGCGAAACACCACCAGCGAGCGGGTCTGAACGTCACTGGCAAGTTCTTCAGCGCCGGCCACCACGCGATGTTCCTGGGCCAGCGCGTAGCGGTCCAGCAGGCGCGTGGCCGCTGCCGAATACACCGAGCAGTTGCGGCAATGGATGTGTTCTTCGAGCAGCGGACAGGAACGGTCGCCATGGATACCGATGCGGTTCCAGCAATCGTCGATGGCCTGGGCGTCGTTGCTGATGAGTTCGCTGTGCACGCCGGTCATCGGTTGCGTCCTTCTTTATTCACACCGCGCGCAGCACGCTCCTGCAAGCGTCTGGCACCTGCCGTGTCGCCTTGGGCGGCCAGCAGCGCGGCCAGTTGAGCCAGGGCCTCGGGGTGTTGCGGCTCAAGGTAAAGCGCCTTGCGGTAGAAGCCTTGCGCACTCGCGGCATCGCCCTCGACCTCGGCGAGCAGGCCCTGCCAGTAGAACACCCGTGCGACGGGCTCGAAACGCTTGAGGTATTGCTCGCACGCAGCCTTGGCCTGGGCACTCTTGCCCTCGTTGGCCAGACGCTTGATGCTGTCGAGCAGGGTCGTGGCTTCGCTGTTGTCCAGCGCCGGGCTCGCCGGAGTACGCGGCGGCGCGGCGAACGGACGGACGCTGGTCTTGACTCGCGGCGGGGCAACAGGAACCGGCCTGGCACTGACCGGCAGCGATTCGCTGCGCGCAGGCACGCTGGGCGCGGGGGACGGTTGGGCCAGCGGTTCAGCCCGATGCCTGAAGGCAAACGACTGGGCCACGCCAATGGACGCCATACCCATGCGCCCCAGCAAGCTGCCCTCGGCAGGCCCGATGAACAGCACGCCGTCGTCGCGGGTCATGCGTTTGAGCGCCTCGAAACCCCGGCGCTGAGTCTCGACATCGAAATAGATCAGCAGGTTGCGGCAGAACACGAAATCGTACGCCGACTGCGCCACCGGCAAGGCCGGATCGAGCAGGTTGCCGGCTTGAAAACCGACCCGCTCGCGCACCCGATCCTCGACCCGATAGCCCTCATCGACCTGGGTGAAGTAGCGCTGGCGAAAACCCTGGTCCTCGCCACGAAAGGAATTCTTGCCGTAGACCGCACGCCGCGCCCGTTGCAGGGACAAGGGGCTGATGTCCACCGCTTCGACCTTGAACTGCTGCGCCTGCAAACCGACATCGAACAACGCCATGACGATCGAATACGGCTCCTCGCCGGTCGAACACGGCAGGCTGAGGATGCGCAAGGGCCGCGCGCCGTTGAGCTGCGCCAGCCGTGCGGCCGCAAGTTTGCCGAGGGTGACGAAGGATTCCGGGTACCTGAAAAACCAGGTCTCGGGCACGATCACCGCTTCGATCAGCGCCTGTTGCTCTTCAGCCGATCCCAGCAGCAACAGCCAGTAGGCGTCGTGGTCGGCGGCATTGGCCTGGATGCAGCGCTGACGCACCGCGCGCTCGACAATGGCCTCGCCCACCGATGCCACGTCCAGCCCGATGCGGTTTTTCAGGAAACCGAAGAAACGCGCGTCGGCACTCATGGCGTCGCCTCGAACTGCTCAAGGCTCATGGGCTCGCGGGGGAACAGCAGGTCACGCACCGCATCGTTGAGCAGGTCCGGCACGCGAATCCACTGCAACAGGCCCAGTTCATCCTCGCGCACCGGCCCCAGGTACGGCGCCTGGCGGTTGTCCAGCCCGTAGGCCTTGAACTCCAGAGGGCTGCAACGCAGGGTGTCGGTGGCCTGTTCCAGAATCAGCCCCAGCCGCTGCGGCGCCCGGTCGGCTCCGGGGCGATAGTGCACCAGCACCAGCCGCGTGCTGGTGCGCAGCGGGGCCGCTTCGCCGAAAGTCAGGGCGCTCAGGTCGATGACCGGGATCACCGCGCCGCGATGGGCAAACACACCGGCCACCCAGTGCGGTGCCTGGGCGATGGGCTTGAGCATCAGGCGCGGCAGCACCTCGGCGACTTCCGTCGCTTCCAGCGCATAGCGTTCCGTGCCGATCCGGAACAACAGGAACAGCTTGTTCTTGGGCAGCACGGGCGCATTGCGTTTGGCGGAATGCTCAGTCATGGAAAGGCTCAGACCTTGAATCGCGAAACGCCGCTGCGCAGCCCCACGGCCACCTGACTCAGTTCGTCGATGGCGAAACTGGCCTGACGCAGGGACTCCACGGTCTGGCTGCTGGCATCACCCAGTTGCACCAGCGCCTGATTGATCTGTTCGGCACCGGTGGCCTGGGCCTGCATGCCTTCGTTGACCATCAACACCCGCGGCGCCAGCGCCTGGACCTGGTGGATGATCTGCGAAAGCTGCTCGCCGACCTGGGTTACTTCGAACATGCCGCGACGCACTTCCTCGGAGAACTTGTCCATGCCCATGACCCCGGCCGACACCGCCGACTGGATCTCGCGCACCATCTGTTCGATGTCGTAGGTGGCCACGGCGGTCTGGTCGGCCAGGCGCCGCACTTCGGTGGCGACCACGGCAAATCCGCGGCCGTACTCGCCGGCCTTTTCCGCTTCGATGGCGGCGTTGAGCGACAGCAGGTTGGTCTGGTCGGCGACCTTGACGATGGTCACCACCACCTGATTGATGTTGCCGGCCTTCTCGTTGAGGATCGCAAGCTTGGAGTTGACCAGGTCGGCTGCGCCCATCACCGAGTGCATGGTCTCTTCCATGCGGGCCAGGCCTTGCTGGCCCGAGCCTGCGAGAATGGATGCCTGATCGGCGGCAGACGTGACTTCGGTCATGGTACGCACCAGGTCACGGGAGGTCGCGGCGATCTCACGGGACGTCGCGCCGATTTCAGTGGTGGTGGCCGCCGTCTCGGTGGCGGTGGCCTGCTGCTGCTTGGAAGTGGCGGCAATTTCGGTCACCGAGGTTGTGACCTGCACCGACGAGCGCTGCGCCTGGGACACCAGCGCCGCCAGTTCCGTGACCATGTCGTTGAAGCCGGTCTGCACGGTGTTGAATTCGTCCTGGCGTTCCAGGTTCAGACGGCTGCTCAGGTCACCTGTGCGCATGGTTTCCAGAATCTTCACGATGCGGTTCATCGGCGCCAGAATCGTGCGCATCAGCAGCAGGCCGCAAGCGACCGCCGCCAGCACGGCGATGATCAGCGAGATCCCCAGGGTGATCTTGGAAACGGAAACCGCCGCCTGAATGTTATCGGCGGCGCGGTCGGCATTGACCTTGTTCTTGGTGCCCAGGGCATTGAGCACCTTGCGGCCATCGAACCACAATGGGGTCAACTGTTCGACGAAGATGCGCTGGGCCAGGGCGTAGTTGTCACCCTGATAGGCGGCCAGAATGCCGTTGAGCACTAACTGATAGCGTTCGCGCAGTTGCAGGAACTGGGCGAAGTCGGTGCGATCGGCTTCTTCGAAGATACTCTTCTGGTAGTTGGCGATCTGCGCCTGCAAGCGGTCTTCGAAGTCCTTGTACTGGTCTTCTTCGGCGTTGGTCAGGCTGCGCCCGGTGCCCTCGGCGAGCAATTGCTGGGTGCGCACATAGCTTTCCACCCATGCGCCGCGCACGGTGCTGCTGTAATAGACGCCAGGCAAGGCATCCAGACGCACTTCATCTGCACTGTCTTCAATGACCAGAAGCCGGGTGAAAGCCACGACAACCATCAGCAGCATGATGGCGATGATTACAGCGAAGCTCGCCAAGATACGTTGACGCAACGTCCAGTTCTTCACAGTCAGCCCTCAAGAGTTCAACACCGGCGCAACCGGGTTCAAGAAGCGGACCGAAGAACGGCCCGAAGCGAGCGGAGTATAGCCTAGTGCCTTACCGATTAATCTGGCTGTTTCCGACATAACTTACGTAATTACGCACACATATAACGGAAATATCTGACAGGTTATCGGCATTGGGGGCGTTTACCTTACCCGTAGCAGCACGGCTTGCCGGCGACAGCGCCAGCTGAGACACGTTTATATCAACTGACACACTGCGATCGCGGGCACGCGCTCCTACGGCCTCCGGCCAGAGCCCGGTTGCGCGTCCGACACAAACCCGTAGCAGCCGGGCTTGCCCGCAGGATCGATCTTGCGGCCGCCCCGCCGGCAAGCCGGACTGCTACGGGGCGATGGTGTGCTTTCGACTTTGACTCGGAGCTTTGTGCGCGGGCTATTGTTGCGCTTGGCGGACCTGGTTTTCCAGTTCGGCCTTGAGGCTCGGTTCAAGCTTCAGTTGACGGGCCAATTCATCCAGGTACGCGCGCTCCATGAAGTGCTCCTCATCGACCATCATCACACTGGCCAGGTACATCTCGGCGGCGATTTCCGGGGTCTGGGCGGCGCGGGCGACGTCGGCGGGGTCCAGCGGTTTGTTCAGCTCGGCGTGGAGCCAGTGCTGCAACTGTTGATCGCCGGTCAGGCGGGTGAATTCGCCTTCGATCAACTGCCGCTCATTGTCATCCACATGCCCATCGGCCTTGGCCGCTGCCACCAGCGCCTTGAGGATCGCTTCGCTGTGTTGCTCGACCTGGGCGGGCGGTACGCGGTCGACGGTTTGCGGTTCGGCGGCGTTGGTCGCGCCCTGGTTGGCCTGCCAGTTGCCATAGGCCTTGTAGGCCAGCACTCCCAGCGCGGCCAGGCCGCCGTAGGTCAGCGCCTTGCCGCCGATCTTGCGGGCTTTCTTGTTGCCCAACAGCAAACCCATGGCCCCGGCCGCCAGCGCGCCGCCTCCGGCCCCGGACAGAAACCCGCCTGCATTACCGCCGGCGACTTTGCCGAGCAAGTCACCCAGGCCGCCCTGCCCGCCGCTGCCCTGAACGCTTCTGCCTTGGCTGCCGGCCTTGCTTTGCAGCAGGTCCTGGCCGGATTTCAACAACTGATCGAGCAAGCCGCGAGTATTCATGGAAAACCTCGTGATAACGGAACAGACCATTCGACTCGCAGGTTAAGGCGAAGTCGTCAGGCCCGGTTTTCGGGAGTGCTTCCAGATGTTGCAGCGGTATTCCGGGCCGCTGGCAGCCTTTCTAAAAAAACGATATACACTCGACAAAATCAAAAAAACCAAGCGAGCGACCCTTTTCATGATGACGCTACGCCAGATCCGCCACTTCATCGCCGTGGCCGAGACCGGATCGATTTCCGCTGCGGCCCAGGCGGTGTTCATTTCCCAGTCCACGTTGACCCTGGCCATTCAGCAACTGGAAGAAGACATCGGCGTCAGCCTGTTCAGCCGCCACGCCAAGGGCATGACCCTGACCCATCAGGGGCATCAGTTCCTGCGGCAAGCGCACCTGATTCTCGCCACCGTGGAAAACGCCAAGCGCAGCCTGCAGCAAGGCGCCGAACAGGTGGCCGGGCAACTCATCATCGGGGTGACCAGCCTGGTCGCCGGTTACTACCTGGCAGACCTGTTGATCCGCTTTCAGCGCGCCTACCCCAATGTCGACATCCGCGTCATGGAGGACGAACGCCCATACATCGAGCATTTGCTGGTCAGCGGCGAGATCGATGTCGGGGTGTTGATCCTGTCCAACCTCGAAGACCGCCACGCGCTGCAGACCGAAGTGCTGACCCACTCCCCCCACCGGTTGTGGCTTCCGGCGCAGCATCCGCTGCTTGAGCACGACAACATCAACCTGAGCGACGTGGCGTGCGAGCCGCTGATTCAGCTCAACGTCGACGAGATGGGGGTCAACGCCCAACGCATCTGGTCCCGCGCCGGGTTGCAGCCGAAGGTAACGCTGCGCACCGCGTCCACCGAGGCGGTGCGCAGCCTGGTGGCCGCAGGGCTTGGCGTCTCGATCCAGCCGGACATGACCTACCGGCCCTGGTCGCTGGAAGGCGACATCATCGAGGCGCGCCCGATTGCCGACCTGACCCAAACACTGGACGTGGGTCTGGCCTGGCGCCGGGGCACGGCACGGCCTTCGCTGGTCGATCCCTTCTTGAGCGTGGCCCGGGAACAACCCCACCCCGGGCGCAGGCCATCGATTTAATCGAACGCTGCATTCTTTATTTAGAATTTGTCGAGCGCTGTATGTGGCACTAGGCTCTGAAGCGTGAAAACAGTTCCATCCTCGTCGCTGGCAAGCGCGCTCCTACAGGGGAATGCGATCGATTGTAGGAGCGCGCTTGCCCGCGACGACGTTGGCATCAACGACCGTTTCATCGGATCGGACACTGACACAAGGACGCTCGAACAATGGCTGGCACTGCAACCCCACAATTCTTCACCTCGCTGTTGATCGACGGTGAACTGGTCGCGGGCCAGGGGTTTGTCGAGCCGATCGTCAACCCGGCCACCGGTGAGGTGCTGGTTCATATCGCCGAAGCCAGCACCGAGCAGGTCGAGAGCGCGATCCTGGCCGCCAACCGCGCGTTCACCGGCTGGTCCCGGACCACCCCGCAACAACGCTCCAACATTCTGCTCGGCATCGCCGACGCCATCGAAAAACACGCCGACCACCTCGCCCGCCTGGAATCGCTGAACTGCGGCAAGCCGCTGCACCTGGCGCGTCAGGATGACCTGAGCGCCACCGTCGATGTGTTCCGCTTCTTCGCCGGTGCCGTGCGCTGCCAGACCGGGCAGCTGTCCGGTGAATACGTGCCGGGCTACACCAGCATGGTGCGCCGCGATCCGATTGGCGTCGTGGCCTCGATCGCGCCCTGGAACTACCCGATCATGATGGCCGCCTGGAAAATAGCCCCGGCGCTGGCGGCGGGCAACACTCTGGTGTTCAAGCCATCGGAGCACACGCCGCTGTCGATCCTTGCACTCGCCCCGGTGTTCGCAGATCTGTTGCCCAACGGCGTGATCAACATTGTATGCGGTGGCGGCGAGGGCGTCGGCAGCCACTTGGTCAGCCACCCGAAAGTGCGCATGGTGTCGCTGACCGGCGATATCGTCACGGGGCAGAAAATCCTCCAGGCCGCTGCCAAGACCCTGAAGCGTACTCACCTGGAACTGGGCGGCAAGGCGCCGGTGATCGTCTGCAATGACGCCGACATCGCCGCAGTGGTCGAAGGCGTACGCACTTACGGCTACTACAACGCAGGCCAGGATTGCACCGCCGCCTGCCGCATCTACGCCCAGGCCGGGATCCACGACAAGCTGGTGGCCGAACTCGGCGCCGCCGTCAGCAGCCTGCGCTTTGCCAGCAAACGCGACGCCGACAATGAAATCGGGCCACTGATCAGCACCCGCCAGCGCGACCGCGTGGCCAGCTTCGTCGAGCGCGCCCTGAGCCAGCCACACATCGAACGCATCACCGGCGCCGCCGTGCATTCCGGCCCGGGCTTTTTCTATCAGCCGACCCTGCTCGCAGGCTGCAAACAGGGCGACGAGATCGTCCAGCGCGAAGTGTTCGGGCCGGTGGTGACCGTGACCCGCTTTGACGAACTCTCCCAGGCCGTGGACTGGGCCAACGACTCCGAATACGGCCTGGCCTCCTCGATCTGGACCCAGAATCTGGACAAGGCGATGCAGGTCGCGGCGCGTCTGCAATACGGCTGCACCTGGATCAACAGCCATTTCATGCTGGTCAGCGAAATGCCTCACGGCGGCTTGAAGCGCTCGGGGTACGGGAAAGATCTGTCCAGTGATTCGCTTCAGGACTACAGCGTGGTGCGCCACATCATGGCTAGAAGCAGCTACGAGCTGTAAGCCGCAAGCTTCAAGTAAAGCAATAAGAACAGCTGTACCTGCGATCTTCCAGCTACAAGTAAAGGCCATGAGTGACGACCTCTTGCCGCTTGAAGCTCGCAACTGATGTCTCTCTGCCCAAAAACATAAATAAACGAGGGGAAGCACCATGTCAGTACACAAGACCGCGCTCCTGAGCGCCATCATTACCGCGCTGTTCGCCAGCGGCACTCTGCAAGCGGCCGAAGCGCTCAAGGCTGTCGGCGACGGCGAAGGCCAACTGGATATCGTCGCGTGGCCGGGCTACATCGAGCGCGGCGAGAGCGACAAGGCCTATGACTGGGTCACCGGCTTCGAGAAGGAGACCGGCTGCAAGGTCAACGTCAAGACCGCCGCCACCTCCGACGAAATGGTCAGCCTGATGACCAAGGGCGGTTATGACCTGGTGACGGCGTCCGGCGATGCTTCGCTGCGCCTGGTGGCGGGCAAGCGGGTGCAGCCGATCAACACCGACCTGATCCCCAACTGGAAGAGCCTGGATCCGCGCCTGAAGGACGGGCCGTGGTACACCGTCAACAAGCAAACCTACGGCACGCCCTATCAGTGGGGCCCGAACGTGCTGATGTACAACACCAATGTGTTCAAGACGCCACCGGTGAGCTGGAGCGTGGTGTTCGAGCCGCAGAACCTGCCGGACGGCAAGCCGAACAAAGGCCGCGTGCAGGCCTACGACGGCCCGATCTACATCGCCGACGCTGCGCTGTATCTGAAATCCGCCAAGCCGGAACTGAAGATCGAAGATCCCTACCAGCTCACCGAAACCCAGTACAAGGCCGTGCTCGACCTGTTGCGCGCCCAGCACCCCCTGGTGCACCGCTACTGGCATGACGCGACGGTACAGATGAGCGACGTGAAAAACGAAGGCGTCGCCGCGTCCAGCTCCTGGGGCTACATGGTCAACGGCCTGGTCGCCGACAAGCAGCCGGTGGCCTCGACCATCCCGCAGGAAGGCGCCACCGGCTGGGCCGACACCACCATGCTGCACGCCGACGCCAAGCACCCGAACTGCGCCTACAAGTGGATGGACTGGTCACTGCAACCCAAGGTCCAGGGCGACGTAGCCGCCTGGTTCGGTTCGCTGCCGGTGGTGCCTGCGGCGTGCAAGGGCAGTGAACTGCTGGGCGCCGAGGGCTGCGCCACCAACGGTTTCGACCTGTTCGACAAGATCGCCTTCTGGAAAACCCCCGAGGCCCAGGGCGGCAAGTACGTGCCGTACAGCCGCTGGACCCAGGATTACATCGCGATCATGGGCGGGCGTTAACCCCCGACTTACAGCGTAACGCCTGTAGGAGCGCGCTTGCCCGCGACAGCGATCTGTCTGAGACGTTGATGGTGCATGACACACCGTCGTCGCGGGCAAGCGCGCTCCTACAGGGTTCGGCGCCCTCTCGTCACACCTACACCGCCGGTACCGGCCCTTTCGCGGATCGATCCGCTCCCACGAGGGCCAATTGGAGTTTCACCATGACCCTTGCAGTCCAGTTCACCCACGTTTCCCGTCAGTTCGGCGAAGTGAAGGCCGTTGACCGGGTTTCCATCGATATCAAGGACGGCGAGTTCTTTTCCATGCTCGGCCCCTCGGGCTCGGGCAAGACCACCTGCCTGCGCCTGATCGCAGGCTTCGAGCAGCCCAGTGCAGGCTCGATCCGCATTCACGGCGAGGAAGCCGCAGGGCTCCCGCCCTACGAGCGTGACGTCAACACGGTGTTTCAGGACTACGCCCTGTTCCCGCACATGAACGTGCGCGACAACGTCGCCTACGGCCTCAAGGTCAAGGGCGTGGGCAAGAGCGAACGCCTGGCCCGCGCCGAAGAAGCCCTGAGCATGGTCGCGCTCGGCGGCTACGGCGATCGCAAGCCGGTGCAACTTTCGGGCGGTCAGCGCCAGCGTGTGGCCCTGGCCCGCGCACTGGTCAATCGCCCTCGCGTGTTGCTGCTGGACGAACCCCTCGGCGCCCTCGACCTGAAGCTGCGCGAGCAGATGCAGAGCGAGCTGAAAAAGCTCCAGCGCCAGTTGGGCATCACCTTCATCTTCGTCACCCACGACCAGACCGAAGCGCTGTCGATGTCCGACCGCGTGGCGGTGTTCAACAAGGGCCGTATCGAACAGGTCGATACCCCGCGCAACCTGTACATGAAGCCGGCCACCACTTTCGTCGCCGAATTCGTCGGCACCTCCAACGTGCTGCGCGGCGAACTGGCGCAACACCTCAGTGGCAAACCCAACGCGTTCTCGATTCGCCCCGAACACATCCGCTTTGGTGATGGCCCTGTGGGCAGTCACGAGATCGAAGTCAGCGGCCTGCTCCACGACATTCAGTATCAGGTGAGCGTCAGCCAGGCCAACACCCAGTGGCTGGACACCAGCGCCCAGCACCAGCCCGGCCAGCGCGTCACCGCACGCTGGGCCCGCGAGGCGATGATCCCGCTGCATGACACCGTTGCCGAGGCCCAGTGAGATGAGCCAGACACTCGCCCATTCAGCGCCGATGTCGGGGCAATCGCCCATGCGGCGCTTCTCCAGCCTGCTGTACCGACGGCCCAACCTGTACCTGTCGCTGCTGCTGATTCCGCCGCTGCTGTGGTTCGGCGCGATCTACCTCGGCTCGCTGCTGACCCTGCTGTGGCAAGGTTTCTACACCTTCGACGACTTCAGCATGACGGTCACCCCGGACCTGACGCTGGTCAACTTCGGTGCACTGTTCAACCCGTCGAACTTCGACGTGATCCAGCGCACGCTGACCATGGCCATCGCCGTGTCCATCGCCAGCGCCATCGTCGCCTTTCCCATCGCCTACTACATGGCGCGCTACACCACGGGCAAGACCAAGGCGTTTTTCTACATCGCGGTGATGATGCCGATGTGGGCCAGTTACATCGTCAAGGCCTACGCCTGGACGCTGCTGCTGGCCAAGGGCGGCGTGGCGCAGTGGTTCGTCCAGCACCTGGGGCTGGAGCCGGTGTTGCAGGTGATCCTGGGGATTCCGGGTGTGGGCGGCAGCACCCTGTCGACCTCGCATCTGGGGCGGTTTCTGGTGTTCGTCTACATCTGGCTGCCGTTCATGATCCTGCCGATCCAGGCCTCCCTCGAACGCCTGCCGCCCTCGCTGCTGCAAGCCTCGGCGGACCTGGGCGCCAAACCTCGGCAGACCTTCATGCAGGTGATCCTGCCGCTGTCGGTGCCGGGCATTGCCGCGGGTTCGATCTTCACCTTTTCGCTGACCCTGGGCGACTTCATCGTGCCGCAACTGATCGGCCCGCCCGGCTACTTCATCGGCAGCATGGTCTACGCCCAGCAA
>Ga0207655_1003753_pt1 | contig 11139 bp, 8 predicted proteins | sample KBSM44metaG_FD_184398 | JGI IMG/M metagenome (GOLD analysis project Ga0207655, IMG submission 184398) | Miscanthus rhizosphere microbial communities from Kellogg Biological Station, Michigan, USA - KBS M4-4 metaG (SPAdes) (version 2) | ecosystem: Host-associated > Plants > Roots > Rhizosphere >... | reverse complement strand
CACTGAACCTCAACAACGTCACCGACCGCAAATACCTGACGTCGCTGTACAGCGGCACGGCGAGCAACTACGGCGCGCCGCGTAACGTGACGGCGTCGGTGACCTGGAAGTACTGATTCGGGCCTTTATCCACGAGCCTCCGTTCTGGGGGCTTGTAGTCTTTTCGGTGGTCACCCGCTTTGAACGTTTGCTGAATCATTCCGAGCCGGGTTGTGCAACCCGGGCATCACGTTCGCCACTGGCGTCCAGGGCGCTGGCGACCAGGCCGCTGCGCAGGCATCGGTTGATGAAACCTTGAACGTAACCGGCGGCCGTCTTCCTGCCTTTTGGAACAGCCATGGCTTGGCGGATTTCGGTGAAGTTGTCGTTCAGCACCCTGACGCCTGATATTGTTCTGGCGAAGCGTTCCAGCGGCTGGCGAACACCGGCTGCGGCATCCAGGCCAAGGTCCAGAAAGGTGTGAACGGCGCTGGCCGAAGTCGGCGCTCGAACCAGCTCGGCATTGTTCAGCGTGCGGGACAGGAACAGATCGTATGCAGCGCCCTTCCCCACAGCGATTCGGCAACCCAACGCATCCAGAGCTGCGGCGCGGTGGAATGGGCTCTCGTTTTTTACCAGGTAGGTGCCGTCAATGCAGACGTAGGGACTTGAAAAGGCGATTTTTTCAGCCCTGACTGGTTCAATGGCGAGGAATGCGAGATCCCAGGCCTGCTCTTCGAGCGCAGCGAAGACTTTGCCGGCCGCATCATACGCCGCCATGCACAGGTCAATGTCGAGCTCATGCGCGAGCGCTGTTGCCAACGCCACCGACACGCCCGAAAGCGCTCCAGTGCTTTCGTCACGCTGTGCCAGCACCGGATTACCGAGATTGATTGCAACCCGCAGCTCTCCATGCGGAGCGATGTCCTTTCGTACGGCAGCAAGATCAAATTCCACAGCGAATCGCTCCTTTGCAATTTCAGGTCTTGAAAATCATGCACACCGGGCTGCCGGTCTCGATGACCTGACCACTGGAAGTGAGCGCACCCGAGTGCGGGTTAACGTTGAAGCTCAGTATGGTGTCGTCCTCTTCGTTGGCGACAAACAGACGCGTGCCGTCTGGGGTCAGGCTCATGAAACGCGGCTTGCGGCCTTGCGACGACGCATGACCCGTGACGGTCAGTGCTCCATCAGCCTTGATCGCGAGGCTCGTCACGCTGTCATGGCCGCGGTTCGACACGTAGAGGTATTTCCCGGACGGCGCCATCACTATCGCCGCGGCGCGACTGTCGCCGGTGAATTCCGATGGCAGCGTCGAAACGATCTCCCTGGCCGTGAGCGAACCGTGCTCTGAGTCATAAGCGTAGGCTGTGACGCTGCTGTCGAGTTCGTTCACCACATAGGCGTGTTTGCCCGTTGGTGTGAACACCACATGACGCGGGCCTGAACCTTCCCGAGCCTTGACCATACTGACCTGGCTGACACCGTATTGCCCGTTGGTCTGCTGCACGCGATAGACGAAGACGCTATCCAGACCTTTGTCGGGGATGACCAGGAATCGTCCGGACGGGTCGAACGGAATCATGTGTGGATGGGAGCTGCCTTGCTCCACTTTATGCGGACCTGGCTCTCCGGGCAGCGACTCAAGGTGGGCAAGCTCGCCGAGGCTGCCACCCTCCTGAATCGGCAAGACGGCGAAGCTGCCAGTTGCGTAGTTGGCGACGGCCAGGAACCTGCCCGCAGGATCGACGCTGAGATGAACGGGATTCCTGCCCCGGGTGCCTACCGTATTGAGATGGGTCAACTCACCGGTCTTCCCATCAATGGCGAATGAGCTCACCTCGCTGAGATCACCGTGGACGCAGTACAGATGGGACTGCGAGTGATCGAAGGTCAAGAACGACGGGTTCACCAGATCACTGAGCGTCTGAACCAATGTGCACGCACCCGTTTGCGGTGCATAACGGTACACAGTGATCCCTGCGCCACGGGCGTTTCGCTCCCGGGTCGTGCGTGATCCAACGTAAGCGAAGCGAGGAGTCTGCGAAGATATGTCATGGGTCATTTTGCATTCATCACCGGTTGAAGCAGCATGTGCCGCGGGGTCGATGGGCTCATGCCGGGCGCCCCCAGCATGAGCACAGGCTGAATCAGAGGACTTCAGGAATTAGCACCCAGCCTTCCATCAGCCGCCGGGCGCTGCGGCTCATCACGGCCTTGTCCACCGTCCAGGCGCCGTCTTCCAGCACAGTTTTTGCGCCTACGGCGACGCTGCCTGCGGTATGCCCCATCCGAACCTGACGCTCCCCGATATCGCCAACGATACGGTTCACCAGCGTCCCGTCCAGCGCGGCCGCAACGGCAACCGCGACTGCTCCGGTGCCGGTAATTGCGTGGTGCAGCTTGCCCATCGACAATATGCGGGCGATGACGTCGATGTCGCCCGGCTCAACGAACTTGCCGCCCGCAGCCTGATAGGCCTGAGGCCTGGCCACAAAGCACAGCTTGGGCGTGTGAGGGCGCAGGCGCGTTGCCTCGTCGGCACTGGCGGCCAGACCCATGGCAACGGTGCAGTGTGCGCGGATCGTTTCGCAGCGGGCGAGCAGTTCAGAGTCGCCGTTGACTTGCTCCTGGGTTTCAGTGCCCTTGAGCCCTACACTTTCTGCGTCAATGAAGATGGTAGGGTTGCCAGCGTTCAACAAGGTGACGGGCATATTGCCAACGCCCGGAATGTCCAGTTCGTCGATGGCGTTGCCGGTCGGCAGGATGCTGCCGTCCGAGCCGCCAGGCTTGAGAAACTCCAGCACGACTTCCGCAGCGGGGAACGCCACGCCGTCGAGCACGAAGTCACCTTCCTCCTGCACCTCGCCGTTGCGCATCGGTACGTGGGCAATGATGCGCTTCTGGATATTGGCCTGCCAGATCCGCACGACGGCGATGCCATCGCGAGGCGCATCTACCAGACATTCAGAGATGGCGTATGGGCCGACTGCCGAGCTCAGATTGCCACAGTTGCCCGACCAGTCGATCACTGGGGTCTCGATGGCCGGAGCCCCGAACAGGTAATCAACGTCGCAATCTTCACGGCTCGATTTGCCGATAACCACGACCTTGCTGGTACTGGAGGTCGCACCGCCCATTCCGTCGATCTGCTTGCCGTAGACATCCGGGCTGCCGATCACCCGGAGCAGGATGGCATCACGCTCCTGGCCTGCAGGCGGCAGATCCTTGTCGAGAAAGAACACGCCCTTGCTGGAGCCGCCACGCATGTACACGGCTGGAATACGTCTTTGAGTCATTTGTTATCTCCTGTGACAAATCAGCGCCGCGTCAGTGGGCGGATGCGTTCTTCATGCTTTCGATCAGCAACTGCGGCAACAGACCACCGCTGCGGAAGTAGCGAACATCCTCGAAGGTATCCAGACGACTCACGACAGTGACGCGCTCGGTTTCGCCGTTTTCGCGCTCGATGACCAGAGTGACCTTGGCGCCTGGCTGGAAGTCATCGGTGATGCCTTCCACGCTGAAGGTTTCGCGCCCATTCAGACCCAGGCTTTGACGCGAAACACCCTGCTCGAACTGCAGCGGGAGAATGCCGAGACCTGCCAGGTTGGTACGGTGGATACGCTCGAAGCTCTCAGCCACTACCACGCGCACACCCAGCAGGCGTGGGCCTTTGGCTGCCCAGTCGCGGGAGGAACCGCTGCCGTACTCTTTGCCGGCGACAACGATCAGGGACTGTTTGCGATCCGCGTAGATTTTGGCAGCCTGGAAGATCGTGGTGACTTCTTTCTCCGGCAGCAGCAGCGTCCAAGGGCCTTCGCGACCGTCTTCGAGGAGCTCGTTCTTCAGGCGCGGGCTGGCAAACGTGGCGCGCTGCGCTGCCTCGTGGTTGCCACGACGTGTGCCGTAGGAGTTGAAGTCAGGCGCGGCGATGCCGTGGGATTGCAAATACTGCCCCGCATCACTTTCGGGGAGAATCGCACCCGATGGAGAAATGTGGTCGGTGGTGATGTTGTCCGACAGCATGGCGAGAACGCGCATGTTGCTCAGGTCTTTGCGCGTATCGGTGGCCGTTACCGCATCGCTCCAGTAAGGAGGTTTGCGGATATAGGTGCTGTTCGCTTGCCATGGGTACTGGTCGCTGACGCCAGCGCGCAGGTCGCTGGCAATCAGGCCGGCTTCGCGAGGGACATCTTCATACGCCTTGTCGAACAGGTCGGCGGTCAGGTTGTCCGCCTCGATTCGAGTCAGTTCTTCATCGCTTGGCCACAGCTCGTGCAGGTAGACAGGAACGCCGTTGTCGTCCAGACCCAGCGCATCTTTTTCCGGATCGATCCGGTAGGTACCGGCGATGGCGTAAGCCACGATCAGCGGCGGCGACATGATGAATACTTCGCGAGCCAACGGGTGAACACGGCCTTCGAAGTTACGATTACCGGACGTCGCCGCCACGGTTTCCAGCTTGCGGGTGCGGATCTCTTCTTCGATCTCAGGGCTGAGCAGCGGGCCGGACATGCCATTGCAGGTGGTGCAGCCGTATCCCACCAGATTGAAACCCAGCGCATCCAGATCATTGTTCAGACCAGAGCGTTCCAGATAGTCGGCCACGACTCTGGACCCCGGTGCGAACGAAGTCTTGACCCATGGCGCGCGCGTGAGGCCACGCCTGCGGGCATTACGCGCTACCAGGCCCGCAGCGATCACACCCCGTGGGTTGGAGGTGTTGGTGCAACTGGTGATAGCAGCCAGCACGACCGAACCATTGTCCAGGCCAGTTGGCAGCTCGGTTGCCGGGGCCCTCTGGCCCAACACGATACGTTGGTGAGGCTGTTTCGGCCCGGCGATGGAGCGTGCAACAGTGCCCAGATCCAGCGTCACGACGCGGTTGTATTCAGCCTCACCCAGGCTGTCGTGCCACAAGCCCTGGGCGCGGGCATAGGCTTCAGTCAGGCCGGATATCTGGCCGCCACGCCCAGTCATGCGCAGGTAATGCAGGGTGCGATCGTCAATCGCGAACATCGCGGCAGTCGCACCGAACTCGGGCGCCATGTTGGACAGGGTGCCACGGTCTGCCAGCGACAACTGCGCAACACCGGGCCCGAAGAACTCCAGAAACGCGCCGATCACACCTGCCTTGCGCAGCAGCTCGGTCAGCGCCAGTGCGATGTCGGTTGCCAGATAGCCCTGAGGCAACGTGCCTTCCAGGCGCACACCCACGATTTCGGGCAGGCGCAGCATCAGGGATTTACCCAGCATCGCAGCCTCCGCCTCGATACCACCCACACCCCAACCCAGCACCCCAATGGCGTTGATCATGGTGGTGTGGCTGTCAGTGCCGACCAGCGTATCGGGGAACGCCCACAACTTGCCATCACGGCGTTGAGTACCTACCACAGTGGTCAGGCGTTCCAGGTTGATCTGGTGAAGGATGCCTTTGCCCGAAGGAATGATCGACAGGTTGCTGAACGCCTTGTTGCACCAGTCGAGAAACTGGAAACGTTCAGCGTTGCGTTCGCGCTCGATGGCTTCGTTATCGGCCAGGGCACTGGCATCGCCCCAACGCTCCACGTTGAGCGAGTGATCCACTACCAGATGAGTCGGGGTGACCGGGTTGACCAGCCGTGGGTTGCCACCTTTCTCGGCAACTGCGTCACGCAGCCCCGCGAGATCGACCAGCGCTGGCGTACCGAGCAGGTCCTGCAGGACCACACGGGCCGGGCGGAAAGGAATGTCGAACGCGCTGGATCGGGCGCAGATGACTTTCAGCGCGGCTTCAGGGTCCGCCTCTCCACGCAAGACGTTCTCGGCGAGGATGCGCAAGCTGTAGGGCAGCTTTGCGTAATCACCGCCCAGGTCAGTCACGACCCCGCGGATGTCGCTGACACGGTACTCGATTCCGTTAGCGGAAACGGTTTGACCCTTTGACTCAGGCATTGGCTAATCCTCACAGGCTGTACAAGCAATGTTTTTGTGAGGCGGATATTGCACTTTGTAATGATATAGGTCAATGTTGATTCATCCGGTTCACTCAGCCACTGAGATCGGATGTACCTGAACGATGGGTCGCGACATGCAGCGCCAATGCATCCGACAGGTACTGGAACAACAATAAACATAAGAAAATTGAGGCCTTCCATGACCCAGCTCCCGCGCTCCAACTCCGTTCGTCCTCCCATTCGCACCGAGCCTGTCTCGTCCTGAATCACGCCGGCTGCCTTGCAGACCGTCTGGCTGAAAGGCGCCCTACATATTCACGAAAAAAGGGAGTTCGACCGTGCTGACAATCCTCGGCTTTTCGATGGTCATCTGTTTCATGTACCTGATCATGACCAAGCGCCTCTCGGCGCTGATTGCTCTGATCCTGATCCCCATCCTGTTCGCCCTGATTGGCGGGCACTACGCCGGCCTGGGCGCGATGATGCTCGACGGCGTGAAAACGCTGGCCCCAACTGGGGTCATGCTGACCTTCTCGATCCTGTACTTCGGGATCATGATTGACGCAGGGCTGTTCGACGGCCTGGTGCGCTTCATCTTGAAGCTGGTGAAGGGCGACCCTCTAAAGGTGTTGGTCGGTACCGCCGTGCTGACCATGCTGGTGTCCCTGGACGGCGACAGCTCCACCACCTACATGATCGCGTGCGCGGCGTTCCTGCCGCTTTACCAGCGTCTGGGCATGAGCGTTCTGGGCATGACATGCCTGGTCAACATCGCCAGCGGGATCATGAACATCTCGCCATGGGGTGGTCCCACCGCCCGTGCAGCTGCGGCGCTGCATGTCGATGCGATGGACATCTTCGTGCCGATGATTCCGGGGATGCTGATCGGCGCCGCCTGCCTGGTGTTCACCGCCGTGATCCTGGGACGCAAGGAGCGCGCTCGTCTGGGCATCATCCATCTCGATGATGTTCACAACGGCCCCATGGCGCTGGGCAACGGCTCTGCCGAGGTTTGCGACGGGAATCGCCGGCCACAGATGTTCTGGCCAAACCTGATTCTGACCCTGACCCTGATCACCTGCCTGATCCTGGGCGCTATGCCGATCCAGATACTGTTCATGGTCGGTTTCGCCCTGGCCATCATGCTCAACTACCCGAAGATCGAAGACCAGAAGGCGCGGATTGCAGCCCACGCGGCCAACGTCCTGGCGGTCACTGCCGTGATTTTCGCGGCCGGCATCTTCACCGGGATCCTGTCGGGCACCGGTATGGTGGACTCCATGGCCAAGAGCCTGCTGTACGTGATCCCGCCAGGCTTCGGGCCGTTCCTGGCGGTATTTACCGCGATCGTCAGCCTGCCTTTCACTTTCTTCATGTCCAACGATGCCTTCTACTTCGGGATCCTGCCGGTCATTGCACAAACCGCTGCGCAGTACGGCATTACGCCGCTGGAGATTGCACGTGCGTCAGTGGTGGGCCAGCCTGTTCATCTGTTGAGCCCTCTGGTGCCCTCGCTGTACCTGCTGGTTGCGCTGGCCAAGGTCGATCTGGGAGACCACCAGCGCTTCGCCCTCAAATGGGCCATTCTGGCGAGCTTTGGCTTGCTGCTCGGCGGTCTGCTGTTTGGCGCATTCCCGTTGTATCAGGTGCGCTGAGGCGCCGGCGGTGCGCGAGAAGAAAGCGGCAAAGACCGGAAATGGTCTCTGCCGCTGCATGGCATGACGCGCTAGAATGGCAGGCCTCTGGTTCAGCTCTTTCCGGTTCCCGATCCAATGCCTCTAAGCCCTCTGCAAGCACGCATTGCGCGTGACATCGTCTCTCACGTGCGTCGTGAACGCTTCGCCGTCGGCCATCACCTGGTAGAGTCACAACTGGCCGCGGCGCTCAATGTGTCGCGCACGCCGGTCAAGTTCGCCATGGGGCATCTGGTCGAGAAAGGCATGCTGACCTATGACCGCAACCGTGGCTTCTTCCTGGCTCGCGCCAGCGATGACCTGGGCGACCTGGTATCGGAAGTGATGGAGAAATCCGACGACCCGCTGTACCTCAAGTTCGCCGAACTGCGCCTGAGCAGGCAGCTCCCAGAGCTGTTTACCGAGATCGAGTTCATGCGCCAGTTCGGTGTTTCCAGGGCAGCCCTGCGCGCCGTGCTCTCGCGGATCCAGCAGGAAGGCTGGGTTGAGCAGCGTGCAGGTCAAGGCTGGCGACTGTTGCCCATGATCGATTCGGTCGAGGCCTACGAAGAAAGCTATTCCTTTCGCGCCACTATCGAGCCGTCGGGGATTCTGTCACCCAGCTTCCAGATCGACCGCGAAACCCTGGCAGCTTGCCGTCGGCAGCAAGAGTTCATCGCCAACGGCGGTTATCTGACCATGACGCCTCAGGAGCTTTTCGAGGCCAACTCTCAATTCCATGAGACATTGGCCGCTTGTTCCGGAAACCGTTTCCTGCAGCAGACCGTCCGCCGTCTTGACCAACTGCGACGCCTTGTCGAGTACCGCCAAGCCAGCTCACGTACCCCTCGTAAAGGACAAGCCGAAGAGCACCTCGCGATTCTTGATTGCCTGGAACGAGGCGACCGACTGGCCGCTGCAGACCAGATGCGACGCCATCTGGAACAGGCAAGACGCCACAAAGTCGACCCCGCTCTCTTCGAATAATCCCTGCCCCACGTCTTCTATAGCTGTCACGCGATCTGTCCAGGTCGCGTGCGCTTCCTCCTGGCCGCCGATCTACAACTGATGCCTCAAGTTAGTCGTCGGGTTTATCTGCGTTTCACAAAACACAGATTGACTTATATCGTTACAAAGTTCATTTTTGCATTCACCACAAGAAACGAGCCACCGCATGCGTGTCCGCCTGAACACCCCATGCCTGAAGCCCGGTTACGCACACACCACAATCACAATAATGGTGAATACATGTCATACCGTAGAGGCTGGATAGCCGTCTTCCTGTTCTCCCTGGCCATGATCAACTACATGGATCGCATCGCGCTTTCCATTGCGGCCAAACCCATCGCTGAAGAGTTTCACCTCACATCCGTGGGGATGGGCTACCTGTTCTCTTCCTTTATCTGGAGCTATGCGCTCTTTCTGATTCCGGTCGGCCTGCTGATCGACAAGTACGGGGTCAAACGCGTCGGCGGCCTGGGCATCTTTATCTGGTCCCTGGCGACCGCCCTCACCGGTGCTGCCTCAAGCTTCGCCAGCCTGCTGACCGCGCGCCTGGTCATGGGTGCGGGGGAATCGGTCAGCAACCCGGTGGGCGCCAAGGTCATACGTGAATGGATTCCCGGCACAGAGCGCGGCACCATCACGGCCATCTTCAACAGCGGCTCCTACGCAGGCCCTGCCATCTGCTCGGTGGTTCTGGCTGCACTGGTTGCCGCGTTTGGCTGGCGCATGTCCTTCGTGATCGCCGGCGCTATCGGCTTCGTCTGGCTGGTGGCCTGGTATTTTTTCTACGACAAGCCTGAGCAGGTTAAATGGCTCGCCCAGGGCGAGCGCGAACATATCGTCGCCACACGCGCTACCAGCACCACCGGTAACGCCACCAATGTCGCTTATGGCCTCAAAAAGCTGCTGAAGACGCCAACCCTCTGGGGCCTGGCCATCGCTCAGGGCTGCAACGTCTACACCCAGTATCTTTTCCTGACCTGGCTGCCTAGCTACCTGCAGGAAGTGCGGCACCTGACCATCGCGAAGAGCGGCCTGTTCACGGCCATTCCCTATGCTGCCGCCGTGGTGTTGTGCATCGTGATCGGCAAGCTCAGTGACCAGTACCTGAAAAACGGCAGCGGCGCTGCGTCGGGCAAACGTCGCAACGTCATCGCGCTGACCATGCTGGTTGCAAGCTGCATCCTGCTGATCCCGTTCGCAGACGACATTGCCATGCTGGTGCTGATTTTTTCTCTGACCCTGGCAGGCATCGCCTCGACCACCTCACTCAACTTCTCGTTGCTCAACGACCTGCTGCCAAGCTCGGGGGACGTGGGTCGCGCCATGGCGTTCGTCGTGGTGGGCGGGAATGTCTTCGGCATGCTCGCGCCGATCGTGACGGGGTACGTCATCACGGCCACTGGAAGCTACAACTGGGCATTCGCCATCGCAGGCGCATTGTTGGTAACCGGAGCTATCGTGATCCTGAGCATGACCAGGAAACCGATGATCCCCATCGCGCCGGCGGCTGAAAGCAGCATGGTCGCCCGCACGGCCTGAGTCCTTCGAGCTCTCGCTGCGGGCGTCTTCAAGAGCCCAGACGCCGGCAAGCCGGACTGCTACGGATATCTGCGGGGTGTAGGTCTGACCTCAACCCTTCAGGAGCACGCCTGCCTACGACGGCGTACATGAAATCGCCCCGCCGGCAAGCCGTGCTGCTACGGGACGGAGGTGGGCCCTGCTTACCCCCGGCGCCCAGGCGAGCGCTCTATTCAGCACCTCTTATCATTTCTACTGATATTTACTATCGAACCGCTCGCCTGCGGACTCGCCGAAACCGGCTCCTATAATCGCCTGCCAATCCCCCGCTCCCCTCGCCTGCCTTCAGGCGACATCTCTCCTTGGAACCCAGTCTTATGCCAAGCGCCCGTCACGCCCCGCACACGCCTCCCGAACACAACCAACAGAGCGTCAAACAGCAATGGCTGGCGATTCTCTCCGTCGCCGTGGGTGCCTTTGCCTTGGTGACCAGCGAGTTTCTGCCGGTCGGCGTACTCAACGATGTTGCCAGCGACCTGGGCATCAGCGCAGGCCACGCCGGCTTGATGGTGACCCTGCCCGGCATCATGGCCGCGCTGGCCGCACCGTTGCTCTCGGTGGGTATCGGCGCCATGGACCGTCGCTATCTGCTGATCGGGCTGACGCTGATCATGATCATCGCCAACGCGGTCGTGGCCTATGCCAGCGACTTCAACCTGTTGCTGTTTGGCCGCATCCTGCTGGGCATCAGCATCGGCGGTTTCTGGGCCACGGCCATCGCCCTCAGCGGCCGGTTGGCGCCCAAGGGTGTGGGTGTCGCCCAGGCGACCTCGATCATCATGATCGGCGTCACCCTGGCTACCGTGCTGGGCGTGCCGGTGGGCACCTGGCTCAGCGGCCTGATGGGCTGGCGCATGACGTTCCTGGTCACTGCCCTGGTGGGCGTGCCGGTGCTGCTGGCGCAGATTTTCCTGTTGCCGCGGCTGGATCCGGACAAGGCCATTCGCTTCAGTGACCTGCCT
>Ga0207655_1003752_pt1 | contig 11139 bp, 10 predicted proteins | sample KBSM44metaG_FD_184398 | JGI IMG/M metagenome (GOLD analysis project Ga0207655, IMG submission 184398) | Miscanthus rhizosphere microbial communities from Kellogg Biological Station, Michigan, USA - KBS M4-4 metaG (SPAdes) (version 2) | ecosystem: Host-associated > Plants > Roots > Rhizosphere >... | reverse complement strand
TAACGGAACGGCTAACGTGACGTTCACAAGCTCACCGCGCGGAGAAAGCTATTTAACTGAAGGAAGCAACATTACGTATACAAATAAAACGGATGACAAAGGATTTGGCATTTACAAAATCAACCTAAACGGTGAATCCAAAGATAATACAAAGGTACAGCTTTTAGGCATGAACGACCTGCACGGTCAGCTCGATACAGATACAAAAATTACGTCAAATGGCCAATCGCTGTTAGCTGGAAATATGAAGTATACAGCAGCAGCTATTCGTAAACAAGAAGCTGAAAATCCGAATACGCTTTTAGTTCATGCTGGAGATATGATTGGCGGAAGCCCGTTAGTTTCAGCGCTGTTTCAAGATGAGCCAACGGTTGAAGTGATGGAATCACTTGGATTTGATGTAGGCACGCTTGGAAATCATGAGTTCGATGAAGGCATTGCTGAGCTTCACCGTATGATTGAAGGGGGAGACCATCCAAAAGGAACAAAAGGATACGACGGCATGAATTTCCCGGTTATAGCGGCAAATGCTTATGATACTTCAACGAATAAATTAATTACAGAACCTTACGCGATAAAAGAAGTAGGCGGCAAGAAAATTGGATTCATCGGCGTTGTAACACAAGAAACGCCAAGCATGATTGTTCGTAAAGGAAATGAAAACTTAAAAATTACGGATGAAGCAGAAGCAATTGATAAATATACGGCAGAGTTGAAAAAGAAGGGTATTAAAGCAATTGTAGTACTTGCTCATAATCCATCTAATCAAAATGGAACGTCTACCGAATTTGATGCAGCCGATATCGCTAAGAAAATTGATGATGAAGTTGACGTTATCTTTTCAGCTCACAATCACGTATACAACAACAAAGTAGTAGATAACAAACTAATCGTTCAAGCTTATTCATACGGTTCAGCGTTTTCTGACGTAGACGTTGAAATCGATAATACGGGTGACATCGTGAAAAAAGATGCAAAAATTGTGACCGTTTATCAAAAAGACTATACGCCAGATCCTGAAGTTTCAAGCATTATGAAAAAGTATGAAGACTTAGCAGCACCTATTAAAGCAGAAGTTGTTGGAAATTCATCTACTGCTCTAGCAAAAGGTTATCCATCTAGCGGAGCAACGGGCGATATCGCGCTTGGAAACTTAATTGCTGACGGTATGAAAGCAGAAATGAAAGCTGACTTTGCGTTAATGAATGGCGGAGGCGTTCGTTCACAGCTTGATTCTGGTGACGTCACATACGGTGATTTATTTGCGATTCAGCCGTTTGGCAACGTCTTAAATAAAGTAAAGCTAAGCGGAGCAGATTTAGAAACGGTGTTAAACAATCAAATTACATCATCCGGCTTAGATTTCCATATTGCAGGCTTTAACTATACGTGGGATGGAAGCACCAATAAAGTAGTCGATATCACGCTTCCAGATGGAAGTAAAATTGACAAAGAAAAAGAATATACAGTAGTAGTCAATAACTATATGTATGGAAATGAAAAATACGGTATTGGCGCACTTTCTTCAGATATGGAAGTGGGACCAGAAGATTTACAAGCAACGGTAAACTATATTAAAACACTTAATAGCCCGTTTGAATACAAAGCAGAAGGACGTATTCAAAACGTGGCAGCTGCTAAAACAGCTGAACAGCAAGAGCCTACTTTGAAAATAGCTCAATAAGCCAAAAAAGACTGTCTCATAACCCGGATTTCCGGTTTAGAGACAGTCTTTTTTTAGTAGGCTGACTTACCTTTTAAACTTTAAATCAACTAATTTATGTCACAACAGACCGCTTAATTTTTGAAACAATCACCAGATTGTGGTATTCTTTCCATGGAAAGAAGATTTACGTAAACGTTAAAAGTGGTATAAAAGATTTCACTATTTTTTCATTTATTTGCGCTATGATATAGAGCTATATAGAACCTGAAATAGAATATGTTCGTTACAGTAAAGGAGTAAATAAAAGTGGCTATTAATCTACAAAAAGGTCAAAAAATTGATTTAACAAAAGGAAGAGAAGGCCTATCTTCTATTACAGTTGGATTAGGATGGGATCCTGTAAAAAAACGCAGCTTTTTTGGTTTCGGAGGAAACGGACCAAGTATCGACTGTGATGCATCTGTTCTTATGCTAAATTCAAACGATAAGCTTGTAAGTAACTCAGCCGTTGTGTATTTTGGAAATCGTCACAGTAACTGCGGGAGCGTTAAGCATTCAGGCGATAACCTTACCGGAGCAGGTGAAGGAGACGATGAACAAATTTTTGTTGATTTAAAAAAAGTTCCTGGAAACGTACATAAACTTGTGTTTGTGGTCAACATCTATCAGTGTGTTGAGCGAAACCAAGATTTCGGTATGATTAAAAATGCGTTTATTCGCGTTGTAGACAGCGCTAAAAACGAAGAACTTGTCTACTTTAATTTATCTGAAGACCATTCAGGAGCAACCGCTTTGTTTGCAGGTGAAATTTACCGAGACGGGAAAGAATGGAAGTTTTCCGCAACTGGAGATGCAACGAGAGATACTGGATTAGGTGAAATTGCAAATAAATATACAAAATAAACAACTTGAAAAGAGGGAAACGAAATGGCTATTAATCTTTCAAAAGGACAAAAAGTAGATTTAACAAAAACGAATCCAGGATTAACAAACGTCGTGGTAGGTCTTGGATGGGATGTAAATAAGTATGACGGTGGAAACGATTTTGATTTAGATTCATCTGTCTTTTTATTAAACGGAGCGGGAAAATGCGCTTCAGAATCTGATTTTATTTTTTACAATAATACGACGGGTGCAAACGGAGCGGTTGAGCATACCGGAGATAACCGTACAGGCGTAGGTGAAGGAGACGATGAGCAGGTTCAAGTAGATTTGAAAAATGTGCCTCAATCTATTGAACGTATCGCGTTTACCATTACGATTCATGAAGCGGAAGCACGCGGTCAAAACTTCGGTCAAGTAAGCAACGCCTATGTTCGTATTTTAAATGCAACAAATGACGAAGAGTTAATTCGTTATGATTTAGGTGAAGACTTCTCTATTGAAACAGCAGTCGTGGTAGGCGAGCTGTACCGACACGGTGGAGAATGGAAGTTTAATGCTATTGGCAGCGGCTATCAAGGCGGCTTAGCGGCACTTGTAAACGACTTCGGTTTAAATGCCTAATCATTAAAGTAAGAAAATGTACGGAGGATGTTTTTATGTCAATTTCTTTATCAAAAGGTCAGCGCATTGACCTAACCAAAACGAACCCAGGATTAACAAAAGTAATAGTAGGTCTTGGGTGGGATACAAATAAATATGCTGGATCTCAAGATTTCGATTTAGATGCATGTGCATTTTTAGCCAATAAATCAAGCCAAGTTGTAAATGACGAGGAGTTTGTTTTTTACAACAATTTAAAAAGTCCAAATGGAGCTGTGGAGCATACCGGTGACAACCGTACGGGTGCAGGAGATGGAGACGATGAGCAAATCGCCGTTGATTTTTCTCTTCTTCCTGACCATGTTGGAAAAATCGGAATTAGCGTCACGATTCACGACGCGGATGCTCGAGGACAAAACTTTGGACAAGTATCCAACGCGTTTGTTCGTTTGATTGACGCTGAAACAAATGAAGAAGTGCTTCGATATGACTTAGGCGAAGATTTTTCGATTGAAACAGCTGTCGTTGTATGCGAGCTATACAAGCACGGAAACGATTGGAAGTTTAATGCTATTGGCAGCGGATTTTCCGGTGGCTTGGCCGACCTTTGCCGCAACTACGGATTATCCGTATAAAAAAGGCATGGGATAAATGAAAAAGAAAGGGTGCTTTAACGAGTACCCTTTCTTTTTAGCATGTATATGTCTGAAAAGAAAGGAGCTGTAAGGCGTGAATAAACTAATTGATCCTCATATCATTAATCTTAACGAGCAAAATGGAACTTCTCTTTTTTCTAAAGATGTTTCTCTGCGAGGTGACTTTATACAAAATGAGCAGCAAACTTCCTATAAACAAGTGGCGGGAAGGTATTTAGGCACTCATCTTGATGCGGACGAGTACGCAGCTTTTCTTTATGAACTTGCGCATTCATCATCATCGATCCTTGTCCTGCACGATAAGCTTGATAAGTCCATTTCAAATGATAGATTAAAAGAAGTCCAAACGATTCTTAAAATTAATCAAGAAGAACGCGGTCTTTCTGTCAATCGACTGTTTGCTTTTTTAGAAGGAAAAAAGCTGATCGTGAAGTCAGAAAATCCCGCTATACATAGAAGAGTACGTGAAAAATTTATTGAAACGTTAACGTGTTTTAAAGAACAGCACGCAGAGGGCTTTATGGATGCACAGTTTCAACGCGTATTAATCGATTTAATAAAGTGGCAGTGGAATCATGTGAAATCTTGGATGCTGGATAAAGCCTTTCCTGAGCACGCGCCTCGCATCATGTGGTACGGAGATGCGAATAAAAGCGAACAGTATTTTCTTCATTATTTGATTTTACTAGGTTTTGACGTCCTCACCTTTCATCCAGAGGGAAAGGATAATTTAAAAGAAGTAGATAAGAATCAACATTTAACAACGGTTTATACGTTTCCTTCTACTAGCTCGCTTTTTCCTTTTCCAATGGATAAACCGGTTCGAAAAGGTACGGTAGCATTTAGAGCGTCTCAAGAAATTGAGCAAGTGCTTCATTCAGAGGAGTCCATGCTGTATAAACCGTGGCAATTTCGTTCGTATTTTCCAACTTCAGTTACTCTTAAAACGACGTATGATGAGGTTTTTTTATTAATGAGAGAACGGGCGTTTATTCGTCCTAATTTTGGAGTGTCAAAGCCATATGTACACGTGCCGGTCCTGTTTTCAAAAGTACTTGGCATTTCTAGAAATCGAAAAGAGTACTGGAGTAAAGTGCATGAGCTCATGCAAACGGAAAATGAGTTAGCTCTGACGATTGATTCTGTTCCTTTTGCCAAAAAGATAGAGGGGAATAATCACTTTCACTATCAAGGAGCTCTCGGAAGTGATGGTACGCTCAGTCCAGATAAAATGATTGAAAGCAACTGGTGGCGCTATAAAGAGCTGCCTATCGGGCTTCAGAAAGGGCTCGCTGCAGCTATTTCCAGATATTGTGCACATTCAAAGCTCCTTCGGTTGGATCATGAAGATGCGTATCAGCATCAAATGTACTTGTTTAATCAGTCTTTGAAGCTTCCAAACAACGTGCTTCGCATGCTTCAAAAATTTGATTATACGCAGCACGTCCCCCGGCTCATTATTTATCACGGAAATGAACATGAAACGTTTACGCGTGAAGATGCAGCTTTACTGCTTCTATTAAATGAATTCGGCGTTGATATTGTTCTTTTTAATCCGACGGGTCAACTGGATATAGAAGCGTTCGTCGAAGAAAAATATTTCGATATGCACTGGCTAGAAGATATTAGCTTTAATGAAGAATTCAAAGAGCCGTCGCTCATTCAAAAATGGTTAAAACGAATCTTTTAAAGAAAGAAGGGTTTTTAAATGGCAACAAATGAATTACAGCCTTTAGATCTAAACGAAGCGGAAGAAGCTTTAGAAACAAAGCCTAATGAAGTAAAAGCAAAACTGCGAGAAGAACCGGAAGTACGTCGCTTAGCAGAACAAATTGATTATAAAAATCAGCTGGCTCTGCTTGAATATGGGAAAGAAACGGCCAATGAAATTTCCTCGTTTTCTGGAAAAGTGCTTAGTACAATTAAATCGTCCAGCATGGAAGAGTCAAGCCAATTATTAAAGCAGCTTGGAAAGATTATGGATAAATTTGACGCAAAGGATTTTGTTGAAGATAAAGGGTTTTTCTCTAAGCTTTTTAAACGCGGTCAAAAAATAGTGGATAAGCTGTTTCAAAAATATGAAACGATGGGCTCTGAAATTGATAAAGTATATGTAGAGATTACAAAATATGAAACGGAAATGAAGCATTCGACCACAACGCTTGAACAGCTTTACGAGCAAAACTATCAGTACTATATGGAGCTTGAAAAATATATTGTAGCGGGCGAAGTAAAAGTAGAAGAATTAAAACAAGAGTTAAAGGTGCTTGAAGAACGAGCGTCGAGTGGAAATCAGCTGGCGGCAATGGAGCTTCAAACCTTAAAAAACGCAGTTGAGCTAATGGAGCAGCGATTATATGACTTAGAAATGGCAAAACAAGTATCTTATCAATCTGCTCCTCAAATCCGTATGCTGCAGCGAGGAAATACAAAGCTGATCGGAAAAATCAATTCTGCGTTTATTACAACGATTCCTATTTTTAAAAATGGACTTATTAACGCAATTGCAGCAAAACGCCAAAATTTAGTAGCCGAGTCAATGAACGAATTAGACAAACGCACAAATGAACTGCTCATTCGAAATGCAGAAAACATTTCACAGCAAAGCGTTAAAATTGCCAAAATGTCCGGTGCTCCTAGCGTAAAAGTAGAAACGATGGAGCAAACGTGGAATATTATTATGAAAGGAATGCAGGAAACAAAAGCAATCGAAGAAGAAAACAAACGTCTGCGTGAAGAAGGACTTGTTCGCTTGGAGCAATTTCAAGAAAACTTCAAGGCGCTTGAGCATAAGATGTAACGACAAAGCGGGAATCTTTACGATTCTCGCTTTTTTTTCATATACGTTTGCTAGAAGTCTGAATTGTTTAGAAGAGATTAGTCAAAAGCATGAAAGGGTATCAGATATAAAAGAAGTATTATCCAAAATAAGATAGTTATTTCCAAAAAAGCGTTTGTGTACTTTTATATTTTAAGTTAAAAAATTAAAAAACTTAATATTTTTAAGTTTTTTCTGGCTTTTAGCTTTTATTTGCGCTACAATTAGCTCATATCAAAGTAAAAAAGGAGGGTATTCGGATGTATCAAGAGCAGCGCATGAGTGCGATTGTTGAATACCTTCATACAAACCGTACGATTATGTTAGACGAAATTTGCGATATGTTTACCGTTTCAAAAGATACGGCGAGGCGTGATTTAGTCAAGCTTGAAGAACACGGTGAGGTTATGAGAGTCAAAGGCGGGGCGACGCTATCGTCAAGTCACATCGTTGATTATAGTGAACGAACGCCTACCAAAGCGAAAGAACAAATTGCTAAAGAAGCAGCTTCGTTAATTTCGGCGGGCTATGATGTACTTTTAGATACGTCTTCTACCATCGCACTGATGGCGAAGTATATGGATGTAAAGCATGCAACTGTTATTACGAATTCCATTGATAATGTGGATTTGCTCGATCAATATACGACGTGTGATACGTTTTTGCTGCCGGGCAAGTTTAACGGGAAAAACCGTAACGTCACCGGGCCAAGAACGATTTCTACGTTGCAGGAATATAAAGTAGATCAGCTGTTTTTAGGGACATGCGGCGTTGGGGCAGAGAGTATTACATCTCCAAGTGAAGAAGAAGCGTTTTTAAAAAGACAGATGATTCAATGTGCAAGACAAGTGATTATGCTTGCGGATCATACGAAGTTTGAACGTGAATTTTTACACCGAGTATGTGATATGAGCGACATTGATATCTTGATTACAAATAAAGAGCCAGAAGCGGATGTAAAAGAAAAAATAGAACAAAATCAAGTGCGGCTTATCGTCACAGATTTTGATAAAGGAGAGGAAAAACGATGAAAAAAATAAAAGTAGGATTAGTAGGATACGGATTTTCAGCAACGGTCTTTCACACGCCTCTTTTAAGCGTGTTAGACGAATTTCATATTTCAAAAGTCATGAGTTCAAATCCTGAAAAGGTGAAGAGTGACCTAGAGGGTGTTGAAGTAGTAAGCAATCTGTCTGAACTTCTAGAAGATGACAGCATTGATTTAGTTATTATTACAACGCCTAGCGGCATGCACTATGAAATGGTGAAAGACGCACTTCGCGCAGGCAAGCATGTAATTGTTGAAAAGCCGATGGTCGTATCGGAAAAAGAAGCAAATGAATTAATTCAATTAGCAAAAGAACAAGATGTTCAACTAAGCGTCTATCATAACCGCAGATGGGATAATGATTATTTGACGGTGAAACAGCTGATTGAAGAAGGAAAATTAGGCGACGTTAAAATGTATGAAGCTCATTTTGACCGCTATCGTCCGGCTGTTCGAGACCGCTGGAGAGAAAATGAAGGACCTGGGTCAGGAGCGCTTTACGATTTAGGCTCTCATTTAATTGACCAAGCCTTACATCTTTTTGGAATGCCTGAATTTGTTCAAGCTGATGTGTTTGGTCAGCGAGATCATGCACGTACGGATGATTACTTCCACGTAGTGCTTGGATACGGTTCTCTTCGCGTTATTTTGCATTCAAGCGCTATTGTGCCAAGCAACGGGCCGCGCTTTCAAGTTCACGGAACAAAAGCAAGCTATATTAAATACGGCATTGACGGCCAAGAAGATATGCTAAGAGCCGGCAAGAAGCCTGTGGATGATACGTGGGGAGCAGATCATCCTGAACACTACGGTAAGCTGACAACGGGCGAAGGAGAAACAACAGAAATTGAAACGCTGCAAGGTTCTTATGTGACGTATTATCAAAAAATTGCCGACAGCCTGCTTCGAGGAGAAAAACTTCCGGTTTCAGCAGAAGAAGCTCGTGACGTGGTTAAAGTTATCGAAGCGGCATTTGAAAGTAGCAAAGAAAAACGAGCGGTTTATTTTAACTAAGGAGCGAGAAACAGTGAGTAATCATTCGGCAGAGACGCTGCTTGAAAAAGTAGTTCAACAGGAAAAAGAACTGATCTTTCATCAATTTACAAATGACCAGGCTCTACAGCTCGGAATGGCCATTATTAATGAAGCAAAAAGCAAGGGTAAGGCAGTAACCGTAAGTATTAAACGAAATGGTCAAACTCTCTTTCAACATGCGATGGAAGGGGCTATTCCCGATCATGAAGAATGGATTAAACGAAAATCAAACACCGTTCTTCGTCACCATCACAGCTCGTATTATATGAAGCTGTACTGCGAGTTAAAAGATCGTTCTTACGCGCAGTTTTACGCAGCGAACCCTCAGGAATTCGAAGCAGTAGGAGGGTCATTTCCGATTTCGGTTAAAAACGTCGGCGTAATTGGAACCATTACCGTATCAGGTATGTCGCAAGAAGAAGATCATGCACTTGTGGCAGATACGATTCGTAGCTTTTTGCAATAAAAATAAGCGGACTTCGTTGGAAGTCCGCTTATTTAATTAAAAGATGAGTGGCGATAAGGCGTGTGTTTTTTCTACATAAATAAAAGCATCATATCGTTTTGACAAGCGAGAAGGAACATAATTTCCGTATTGTTCAACCTCTGGGTCATATACAACACCAATGGCGCGGTGGCCTATCGTTGAATGAAAAAATTTTCGGTTTTCCTCTGTGAACATGAGATATTGATCAAAAGCACCTGCTCGGTGAATGGTATCTTCCCAGCTTCCTTCCATAGCTGGAGGAACGGTTAACTCCTGCTGAGGATTACCCCAGCTATCAGAAGCAATGACCGTGCCGTGATGAGTTCCGAATCCGACGGCGTAAACATGCTTCGGTCCGTATTCTTCACGGGTAAGCTGACCTACATTCACCATGCCGCTGCTTTTCATGTCCGTTGCTCTTGCATCTCCGATATGAGTGTTATGCTCCCATACAATTCCTTTAGCGCTATCTTTGTAGTAAGATTGAATATATTTTAAAGCTTCTACCATATGACGATCCCGAATATTCCACGATTCATTGTCGTTGGTAATCATCGTATGATAATAAGCTTCAGCATTGCTTGCTACCAGCGCATTTACCTGCATACTAAGCGCAGCTTCAGGCTCATGAGTATAGGTATCTTTCTTTTGCTGAATGGTTTGTAAAAGCTCTAAGATTTCTACCATGCAGTTTTTTCCGTAAAAGGCAGAAGAAATTCCGTACATCTGTGCTTCGCGATGAAAAGGTTCAAAGCATTCAAAGGCTTTTTTCGCTTTCTTTGCATCAGAAGCGTGGTTGTTTTCTAAGTACTCAATAATAGCTTCCATCGATTCCCACAGGCTGTATACATCTAAGCCGTAAAAACCTACTTTTGGCTGATGTGCTGGCAAGTTGTTGTTATAATCACGAAGCCATTCAATCAATTCTTTTATTTCTTGATTGGCCCACATCCATGAAGGCCAGCGGCTAAAAGTTTTTAAGACATCTTCGGCATTGGCGTACTGAGTTGTATATCCTTTAATATAGCGATTAACTTCAAAACACGAAGGCCAGTCTCCTTCCACTGCTATAAAAGAAAAATTATGATGCTGAATTAATTCTTTCGTAATAGCTGCTCGAATTTCGTAAAATTCAGATGTGCCGTGAGATGCTTCACCGAGAAGTACGTATTGAGCGTGGCTTGCTGTGTTAATAAGCGGCAGTAAGTCATCGATATTAACAAAAGGGATGGAATATTCTTTGATGGCTTCTATCATTTGATTGGTTTTTAGCATATGATCACCTTGTTTTTAAGAAATGGATAGCAAGAGCTTCGTACAACAAGTCTTGCTACCAGTTAAAGGGTTCTTATTTCTATGGATTACCTGCTGAAATGCTTAATGGCAGAATCATTTAAAGAAAAATCTTCTTTAGTAAGCGCCGTTTGATTCTGTGTTTCACATTGTTTAGCAGGATGTTCTTCTTTTTTAGAAACAACAGAAAGTCCTTTGTTGTTGTCATATCGATTGTTTGTTGACATTATTGTTCACCTCTTATATCTAGTGTTTGAGGTACAGAAAATAAAATAAGAAGAAATATCAGGAATACCTTAAAAAGAAGTGTACCCTTTAAATTATTTGAACTCATGCAAGAAATTGTCTACACTAAACACTGATACATAAATCAAGTGAGGAGAACGTGGACAGTTTATGAAGTTGATTTCCTGGAACGTAAACGGTATTCGCGCGTGTGTGCGAAAAGGTTTTTTAGATTATTTTCAAGAAGTGGATGCGGATGTATTTTGTATTCAAGAGACGAAGCTGCAGGAAGGACAAATTGATTTGCAGCTAGAAGGATATTATCAGTACTGGAATTACGCCGTGAAAAAAGGCTATTCTGGAACGGCTGTTTTTACAAAGCAGAAGCCTTTATCCGTTTCATACGGTGTGGATAAAGAATCGGAA
>Ga0207655_1003749_pt1 | contig 11145 bp, 8 predicted proteins | sample KBSM44metaG_FD_184398 | JGI IMG/M metagenome (GOLD analysis project Ga0207655, IMG submission 184398) | Miscanthus rhizosphere microbial communities from Kellogg Biological Station, Michigan, USA - KBS M4-4 metaG (SPAdes) (version 2) | ecosystem: Host-associated > Plants > Roots > Rhizosphere >... | reverse complement strand
GCGCCGCGGCTTCGATGCCATAGGCGCGGTTGCCCAGATAGATCTTGTTCACGTACAGCTCAAGGATTTCATCCTTGGTCAGCTGCCGCTCGATCTGCAGGGCCAGAAGGATTTCGGTGGTTTTGCGCGAAAAACTGCGTTCGCTGGTCAGGAAGAAGTTCTTCGCCACCTGCATGGTGATGGTGCTGCCGCCGGACTGAATGTGCCCGCTCTTGACCAGTTGGGTCGCGGCGCGCATCAGGCTGCTCGGATCGACGCCATAGTGGTTGGCGAAATTGTCGTCTTCAGCACTTAGTAACGCATTAATGAAATTGGGGGGAATGTCGGCGAAACGGATCGGTGTACGGCGCATTTCGCCAAATTCTGCGATCAACTTGTTGTCGCTGCTGTAAACCCGCAACGGAATCTGCAACTGAATGCTTCGCAGAGCCTCCACAGACGGCAAACCCGGACTAAGGTAAAGAAACGCGCCGCTGAGACCTAAAAGCAGTCCGCAGAAAACGGCGACGATGGACCAACCGAAAAATTTCAGCAGACGAATCAAGGCTTTTGGACATCCAGGGCAAAGAATGAATTTGGCGACGGGGCTCCGGCTACACACAGAACCATCCGCGCTTGCAGTAAAAAGCGGAAAAAAACGCTGGGCATTATAAGCACTTTTCTGCTGGGGGCGTCATTTGCGCTTCTGTCAAGACGGGGTGAAGGAACGCAATGCGTATTACAGAGTCCGTAACTCACGGAAAGTCATAGGGAATTGGTAGTGCTGGGACTCTTCAATAAAAAGGCCAATACGTTACTGGGGATCGACATCAGTTCCACGTCAGTGAAGCTGCTGGAACTGAGCCGTCAGGGTGATCGCTACCGGGTCGAGGCGTATGCGGTAGAGCCGTTGCCGGTCAACGCCGTGGTCGAAAAAAACATCGCCGAACTTGAAGGCGTCGGTCAGGCCCTGAGCCGTGTGCTGGTCAAGGCGCGCACCGGGCTCAAGAGCGTGGCGGTCGCGGTGGCCGGTTCTGCGGTGATCACCAAAGTCATCGAAATGGACGCCGGGCTGTCCGACGACGAGCTGGAAAACCAGCTCAAGATCGAAGCCGACCAATATATTCCCTACCCGCTGGACGAAGTCGCCATCGATTTCGAAGTCCAGGGTGTATCGCCGCGCAATCCCGAGCGGGTCAACGTGTTGCTCGCCGCCTGTCGCAAGGAAAACGTCGAAGTCCGTGAAGCGGCGCTTGCCCTCGCCGGCCTGACGGCGCGGGTGGTCGATGTCGAGGCCTATGCGCTGGAGCGTTCATTCGGCTTGCTTGCGACGCAACTGGCGGCCTCGCAGGAGCGCCTGACCGTCGCGGTGGTCGACATCGGCGCGACCATGACCACCCTCAGCGTCCTGCACAACGGCAAGATCATCTATACCCGCGAGCAATTGTTCGGTGGCCGGCAATTGACCGAAGAAATCCAGCGTCGTTATGGCCTGACCCTCGAGCAGGCCGGGCTGGCGAAAAAGCAGGGTGGTCTGCCCGATGATTACATCAGCGAGGTCTTGCAGCCGTTTCGCGAGGCGCTGGTGCAGCAAGTGTCGCGCTCGCTGCAATTCTTCTTCGCCTCCGGCCAATACAACGCGGTCGATCACATTCTGTTGGCCGGCGGCACGGCGTCGGTGCCGGGGCTGGACCGTTTGATCGAGCAGCGCCTCAATACGCCGACGCAAGTGGCCAACCCCTTTGCCAACATGGCCTTGAGCAGCAAGGTCAACGCTGGAGCATTGGCCAGCGATGCGCCGGCGCTGATGATCGCCTGCGGGCTCGCGCTCAGGAGTTTCGACTGATGGCGCGAATCAACCTCCTACCCTGGCGCGAGGAGCGTCGTGAAGAACGGCGCAAGCGCTTTCTGCTGGCCTTGATCGGCGTCGTGGCTGGATCGGTCGGTGCGGTGCTCATTGCCGATCAGATCATCAGTGCGGCCATTGAGCGACAAGTGGCGCGCAACGACTACATCGGCAAGCAGATCGCCGTGGTCGACGAACGAATCAAGCAGATCAGCGAACTCAAGGCACGCCGTCAGCAACTGGTCGAACGCATGCGCATCATTCAGGATTTGCAGGGCAACCGGCAGATCAGCGGGCGAATCTTCGATCAGCTGGCGCGTACGCTGCCGGACGGCGTGTATTTCACCGATGTGAAGATGGTCGGCAAAACCCTGTCGATCAGTGGTGCTGCCGAATCGAACAACCGGGTCTCAGACTTGATGCGCAATCTGGAGGCCTCCGACTGGTTCGACGCACCGAGCCTCAATGAGGTGAAGGCAACGACTGCAGGCCAGGTGGATCAGGCCAACACCTTTGAACTGACGGTACGGCAGACTCAACCCCACACCGTGGAGGACGAGCAATGAAGCCGTCCGAATGGCTGGAAAGTCTGCGCGACATTGATTTCAACGATCTTGATACCAGCAACATCGGCTCATGGCCGGCGGCAGTGAAAGCCATCGCCGGGGCGCTGTTGATGGTGTTGGTCCTGGCGCTCGGCTATAACTTTTTCATCAGTGATATGGAAAACCAGCTAGAGGCCAAGCGCGAGGAAGAGGCCACGCTCAGGGAGCAGTTCGCCAGCAAGGCGCGCCTGTCAGCCAACCTTGAGCTGTACACCCAGCAAATGAAGGAGATGGAGAACACCTTTGGCGTGTTGCTGCGGCAATTGCCCAGTGACACTGAAGTGCCGGGCCTGCTCGAAGACATCACCCGTACTGGCCTGGGCAGTGGCCTGGAGTTCGAAGAGATCAAACTGCTGCCGGAGGTCACTCAGCAGTTTTACATCGAGCTACCGATCCAGATCACCGTCACCGGCGCCTATCACGACCTGGCCACTTTCGTCAGTGGCGTGGCCGGGCTGCCGCGCATTGTCACCTTGCATGATTTCGAACTCGCTCCTGCCGATAAAGAGGGCGGGCCGAAGCTGCGCATGAGCATCCTTGCCAAGACCTATCGCTATAACGACAAGGGGCTGCAGAAATGAGCCCGATTCGTTACATCGCGTTGTCGATGACGCTGCTCGCGCTGAACGGTTGTGGTGGCAGCGATGACTTCAGCGATCTCGATGCCTACCTGAACGAAGTGCGCCTGCGCCCGGCAGGCAAGATTGAACCAACCCCGACATTCCGGTCTTACCCAACATTCACTTACAGCGCGGCTAACCTGCGCAGTCCGTTCTCGCGCCAGGTGCGGGTCGATCTGGCCGGGCAGAAGCACGGCTCGCGCAACGTCAAACCCGACCCCAACCGGGTCAAGCAATACCTCGAAGGTTTCAACATCGAGCAGTTCGAGATGGTCGGCACGATTGCCAATGCTTCCGGCTCCTTCGCGTTGTTGCGCGGGGCTGGCGGCGTGCATCGGTTGAAGGTCGGCGATTATCTGGGGCGCAACGATGGTCGCATCGTCGCCATCAGCGCCACCCAGGTCGATGTGGTCGAGATCGTGCCCGACGGCGAAGGCGCCTGGCTGGAGCGTCCGCGCACCATTCCTTTGAAAGAGCACTCATAGTGGAAGTCGAACAATGAACAGGATTTTCTCCACCCTCGGTTTTTCGCTATGGATAGCGCTGATGTCGCCGATGGTACTCGCGGCCAATCTGAAGACGCTGGATGTCGCGGCGTTGCCGGGTGATCGCGTCGAGCTGAAGTTGTCGTTCGACGGCCCGCCGCCGCAGCCCAAGGGCTACACCACTGAATCACCGGCGCGGATTGCGCTGGATCTGCCCGGTGTTGCCAGTCAGCTGGCCAGCAAGAACCTCGATCTGGGTAGTGGCAATGCGCGAACGGCCACAGTGGTCGAAGCCAAGGAGCGCACGCGGCTGATTGTCAGCCTGACGCAGCTGGCGCCTTACACCACGAGGGTCGAGGGCAATAACCTGTTCGTGGTCGTCGGTCAGGGCGCTCCGGCAGCTGCGCCGCGTCCTGCTGTCGTTGCGCCTCGTGCTACTGCAAAAGCTACTGCGCCCACCAAGGCATTTGTACCGAAAAGCCGGGCGATTCGCGGTGTGGATTTCCAGCGTGGAACAGCAGGCGAAGGCAATGTCGTCATCGACCTGTCCGATCCGACCATCGCCCCGGATATCCAGGAGCATGACGGCAAGATCATCCTCAGCTTCGCCCGCACGCAGTTGCCGGAGAAGCTGCGGGTGCGCCTCGACGTCAAGGATTTCGCCACCCCGGTGCAGTTCGTCAATGCCGGGGTGACCGCTGATCGCACGGTTATTACGGTTGAACCCAGTGGTACTTACGAGTATTCGACTTTCCAGACCGACAACAAACTGACCGTCAGCATCCGCCCGATGACCGCCGATGATCTGCAAAAGCGTAACGCCGATCGTCAGGCTTACATCGGCGAAAAGCTCTCGCTGAATTTCCAGGACATCGATGTGCGTTCAGTGCTGCAACTGATCGCCGATTTCACCAACCTCAACCTTGTCGCCAGCGACACGGTGCAGGGTGGCATCACCTTGCGCCTGCAGAACGTGCCGTGGGATCAGGCGCTGGATCTGGTGCTGAAAACCAAGGGGCTGGATAAACGCAAGATCGGCAATGTGCTGCTGGTGGCGCCGGCCGATGAAATTGCCGCCCGCGAGCGTCAGGAACTGGAGTCGCAGAAGCAGATCGCCGAACTGGCGCCGTTGCGCCGCGAGCTGTTGCAGGTGAACTACGCCAAAGCCGCGGACATCGCCAAGTTGTTTCAGTCGGTGACCAGTGCCGAGGCGAAAATCGACGAACGCGGTTCGATTACCGTGGATGAGCGGACCAATAACATCATTGCCTATCAGACTCAGGATCGACTCGATGAGCTGCGGCGGATCGTGGCGCAACTGGATATTCCGGTGCGTCAGGTGATGATCGAAGCGCGAATTGTCGAAGCCAACGTCGATTACGACAAAAGCCTCGGCGTGCGCTGGGGCGGCTCGATCCAGAACAAGGGCAACTGGAACGCTTCCGGGGTCAACGGTTCATCGACGACCATCGGTACGCCGGGTAGCACCAGCACCAACTCGCCGTTCGTCGACATGGGCACAGTGGGCAATACCTCAGGGATTGGCATTGCCTTCATTACCGACAACGTGCTGCTCGATCTTGAGCTGACCGCAATGGAGAAGACTGGCAACGGCGAAATCGTCTCGCAGCCGAAAGTGGTCACCTCCGACAAGGAAACCGCAAAAATCCTCAAAGGTACCGAGATCCCCTATCAGGAAGCCAGCTCCAGCGGCGCGACGTCGGTATCGTTCAAGGAGGCCTCGTTGTCGCTGGAAGTGACGCCGCAGATCACCCCCGACAACCGCATCATCATGGAGGTCAAGGTCACCAAGGACGAGCCGGATTACCTGAACAAAGTGCAGGATGTGCCGCCGATCAAGAAAAACGAGGTCAACGCCAAGGTGTTGGTCAACGACGGCGAAACCATCGTGATTGGCGGTGTTTTCTCAAATACTCAAAGCAAGGTCGTAGATAAGGTGCCATTTCTTGGCGATGTGCCGTATCTTGGCCGCCTTTTCCGGCGTGATGTGGTTTCGGAGAAAAAATCCGAGCTGCTGGTATTTCTCACTCCGCGTATCATGAATAACCAGGCGATTGCTGTGAGTCGTTGATTCTGTGCGAAATTTGATTCTTGTAGGACCGATGGGCGCTGGAAAAAGCACCATCGGCCGGTTGCTGGCCAAAGAGCTGCGCCTGCCGTTCAAAGATTCCGACAAGGAAATTGAACTGCGCACGGGCGCCAATATCCCGTGGATCTTCGACAAGGAAGGCGAGCCCGGCTTTCGTGACCGTGAGCAGGCGATGATTGCCGAGCTGTGCGCGTTCGACGGCGTGGTCTTGGCGACCGGCGGTGGCGCCGTCATGCGCGATGCCAATCGCAAGGCCCTGCATGAGGGTGGGCGAGTGGTGTATCTGCACGCCTCCGTCGAACAGCAAGTCGGCCGCACGGCGCGCGACCGCAATCGGCCGTTGCTGCGCACCGCCAATCCGGAGAAAACCCTGCGCGACCTGCTGGCGATCCGCGATCCGCTCTATCGGGAAATCGCCGATCTGGTGGTGGAAACCGACGAACGGCCGCCACGCATGGTGGTGCTCGACATTCTTGATCGTCTGGCGCAGCTTCCACCCCGTTAAAGCATCGTTCGAAATGCGCTATCCTCGGCGTCCTGTCACAGCCCGTCGAGGTTGTGGCGGATGGCGTGCGAGCGGCGTCATACCCGCTGTAGGCCGCAGACAACCAATAATTCAGGGCAGGACGCCTGCTTCCATCTTCACTGTGGGGACACATGCAGACACTCAAGGTCGATCTAGGCGAGCGCAGCTACCCGATTCATATTGGCGAAGGTTTGTTGGATCAGCCCGAATTGCTGGCGCCGCATATCCATGGGCGGCAAGTGGCAATCATCTCCAACGAGACCGTTGCGCCGCTCTATCTCGAACGTCTGACCCGCAGCCTTGCGCAGTTCTCGGTGATCTCGGTGGTGCTGCCGGACGGCGAAGCCTTCAAGAACTGGGAAACCCTGCAACTGATCTTCGACGGCCTGCTGACTGCCCGTCACGACCGCCGCACCACGATCATCGCCCTCGGCGGCGGTGTCATTGGTGATATGGCCGGTTTTGCCGCCGCCTGCTACCAGCGCGGTGTCGATTTCATCCAGATTCCTACCACGCTGCTGTCCCAGGTCGATTCGTCGGTGGGCGGCAAGACCGGTATCAACCATCCGCTGGGCAAGAACATGGTCGGCGCGTTCTATCAGCCGAACGTGGTGCTGATCGATACTGCATCGCTGAAAACCCTGCCGGAGCGTGAACTGTCCGCCGGTCTGGCCGAAGTCATCAAGTACGGTCTGATCTGCGACGAGCCGTTCCTGACCTGGCTCGAAGACAACGTCGACGCTCTGCGCGCGCTGGACCAGAAGGCCCTGACCTACGCCATCGAGCGTTCCTGCGCGGCCAAGGCGGCAGTGGTCGGTGCCGATGAGAAGGAAACCGGCGTGCGCGCCACGCTCAATCTCGGCCACACCTTCGGCCACGCCATCGAGACCCACATGGGCTATGGTGTCTGGTTGCATGGTGAGGCGGTGGCCGCTGGCACCGTGATGGCGCTGGAAATGTCCGCGCGTCTGGGCTGGATCAGCGAGCGGGAACGTGATCGCGGCATTCGTCTGTTCCAGCGTGCCGGTCTGCCGGTGATTCCGCCGGAAGAAATGACCGAAGCCGATTTTCTCGAACATATGGCAATTGACAAAAAAGTGATCGACGGTCGTCTGCGCCTGGTGCTGCTGCGCCGGATGGGCGAAGCGGTGGTGACCGCCGATTATCCGAAAGAGGTTCTACAGGCCACGCTGGGAGCGGATTACCGCGCTCTGGCTCAGCTTAAAGGTTAATAAGATTCCGATGACTAGTTTGCATGCCGACGAGGCGTTCCTCGGCCATTTCCAGTTAAGTCACGACCCTTTCGCGCCGCGGGTGCCGGGCTTCAAATTTTTCCCGGCCCAGCGCAAACCGGTGCTGGGGCAATTGCACCACCTGGCGCGTTACAGCCAGTTGCTGCTGGTGGTCACCGGCCCGCAGGGCAGCGGCAAGACCTTGCTGCGTCAGGCGCTGGTAGCCAGCACCAACAAGCAATCGGTGCAAAGCGTTGTCGTGTCGGCCCGTGGAGCTGGCGATGCCGCCGGCGTGCTGCGTCAGATGGCTCAGGCACTGAACGTGGCTCAGGCCGAAGTTGGCGCGATTCTGGATCAGGTGGTGCAGCTCGCGCTTACCGGCCAGGAGGTCTATCTGCTGGTGGATGACGCCGAGCAGCTCGACGAATCCGCGCTCGAAGCGCTGATGGCGCTAGGGGCCGGTGCACCGGAAGGTCACCCGCACGTGTTCCTGTTCGGTGAGTCGTCGCTGATCGCGCAACTGGAGGCCTTGCACCTCGAGGAAGAGCGCTTCCACGTCATCGAACTGCAGCCGTATACCGAAGAAGAGACCCGCGAATATCTCGACCAACGGCTCGAAGGTGCGGGCCGGGGTGTCGAACTTTTCACCGCGGATCAGATCTCTGAGATTCACGAAAGCGCCGAGGGTTGGCCTGGCAACATCAACCAGGTCGCTCGCGATGCACTGATCGAAGTCATGATTGCCAGCCGCTCTGCGGTCAAGCGTCCAAGTATGGGGTTCAACATGCCGAAGAAACACGTATTGGCGATATCCGCCGTCGTTGTGGTCGCGGTCGCCGCCGCCTGGCTGATGCCGGGTCGCAACAAGGCGCCAACCACTGGCGCACCCGCCAACGAACAGGCACAACTGCCATTGGGTCAGGGCGCCAAGGGTGGCGCGCCGAACGTCGAGTTCGCCGGCAATACCCAGCCGATGCCGCTGCCGCTGGTGGGCAACTCGCAACCGGTGATGCGCGGCCCGTTGGCTGAAGCCGCAGGCGGCATCACTGAAGGTGACGACGGCGTGCCGGTCGAAGGCTCCAGCGCAACGCCGCCGACCGTCACGACTTCCGCACCACCGGCAGGTGTTCCGGCCGGCCCGGCTCCGACGCCAGTACCTGTTCCGGCGGCCAAGCCGACCCCGGCACCGACTCAAGTCGCCACCGCCAAGCCTGCTCCGGCAGCGTCAGCGGCCAAACCGGCTCCGGCCCCGGCCAAGCCTGTTGCGGCTGCCAAACCGGCCGAGAAGCCGGTTACCGTGGCCAAGGCTGCCGGTGGCAGCTGGTACGCCGGTCAGCCGACCAGCAATTACGTGGTGCAGATCCTCGGCACCAGCTCCGAAGCGACCGCGCAGAACTTCGTCAAGGAGCAGGGCGGCGAGTACCGTTATTTCAAGAAAGTCCTCAACGGCAAGCCTCTCTACGTGATCACCTACGGCAACTTCGCCAATCGTGATGCAGCCGTTTCTGCCATCAAGGCCTTGCCAGCGAAGGTTCAGGCTGGTAAACCTTGGCCTCGCACTGTCGCCAGCGTCCAACAGGAACTGGCAACAACTCGCTGAAGATTCGGCGGCCTTACCCAGGCCGCCTCTCCAAGCACCTCAAAATTTCTACAAGTGCGCGCCGCCCTTACGGGCCGCGTGCCTTGTGGTGTCTGCGTCACAGTAGTCTTTGAGTCGTTGCGGTCAAAATTAAAAAAGTTTTGACTAGCACAGCAGATCGTTTTAAACCTTTCACAAATGCGACATGGATTTGCGACATTTCGTCGTCAAATTTGTGAGCCTCTGTGTCGCTGTGTACAATGACCACCCTTTTGCCCCCGCAAAGCCGGCGTACGTTCGGCGCTAGGTGCAAGTGGTTGAATTGAAAAGAAATTTGCCTCGAAAAGAGGCAGCCTGGTGAGAAAGTGTCTATGAAAGCAGGTCTGTACCAACCAGATGAATTCAAGGATAACTGCGGTTTCGGCCTGATAGCCCATATGCAGGGCGAGCCCAGTCATACCCTTTTGCAAACGGCCATCGAGGCCCTGACCTGCATGACCCACCGCGGTGGGATTAATGCCGACGGCAAGACCGGTGACGGTTGCGGTCTGCTGATTCAAAAGCCTGACGCGTTCCTGCGGGCGATGGCCCAGGAAAACTTCAGCGTCGAACTGCCCAAGCAATATGCCGTGGGCATGGTCTTCTTCAACCAGGATCCGGCCAAGGCCGAAGCCGCTCGCGAGAACATGAACCGCGAGATCCTCGCTGAAGGCCTGCAACTGATCGGCTGGCGCAAAGTGCCGATCGACACCAGCGTCCTCGGCCGACTGGCCCTCGAGCGCCTGCCGCAGATCGAGCAGGTGTACATCGGCGGTGAAGGCCTGAGCGATCAGGACATGGCGGTCAAGCTGTTCAGCGCCCGTCGTCGCTCGTCGGTGGCCAACGCCGCCGACACCGACCACTACATCTGCAGCTTTTCGCACAAGACCATCATCTATAAAGGCCTGATGATGCCGGCCGACCTGGCCGCGTTCTATCCGGACCTGGGTGACCAGCGCCTGCAAACCGCGATCTGCGTGTTCCACCAGCGCTTCTCCACCAACACCTTGCCGAAATGGCCGCTGGCCCAGCCATTCCGTTTCCTCGCCCACAACGGTGAGATCAACACCATCACTGGTAACCGTAACTGGGCACAGGCCCGTCGGACCAAGTTCACCAACGATCTGATGGATCTGGAAGAGCTCGGCCCGCTGGTCAACCGTGTCGGTTCCGACTCCTCGAGCATGGACAACATGCTCGAACTGATGGTCACCGGTGGCATCGACCTGTTCCGTGGCGTGCGGATGATCATTCCGCCAGCGTGGCAGAACGTTGAAACCATGGACCCGGATCTGCGTGCGTTCTACGAGTACAACTCGATGCACATGGAACCTTGGGACGGTCCGGCCGGCGTGGTGATGACCGATGGTCGTTACGCGGTGTGCCTGCTCGACCGTAACGGTCTGCGTCCGGCGCGCTGGGTTACCACCACCAACGGTTTCATCACCGTTGCTTCGGAAATCGGCGTCTGGAACTACCAGCCAGAAGACGTGATCGCCAAGGGCCGTGTCGGTCCGGGGCAGATCCTCGCCGTGGACACCGAGACCGGGCAGATCCTCGACACCGACGCGATCGACAACCGTCTGAAATCCCGTCATCCGTACAAGCAATGGTTGCGCAAGAATGCCCTGCGCATCCAGGCGACCATGGAAGACAACGACCACGGTTCGGCGTTCTACGATGTCGATCAGCTCAAGCAATACATGAAGATGTATCAGGTCACGTTCGAAGAGCGTGATCAGGTGCTGCGCCCGCTTGGCGAACAGGGCTACGAAGCCGTTGGTTCGATGGGCGACGACACGCCGATGGCCGTGCTGTCGCAGCGTGTGCGCACGCCGTACGACTATTTCCGCCAGCAGTTTGCGCAGGTCACCAACCCGCCGATCGACCCGCTGCGTGAAGCGATCGTGATGTCGCTGGAGATCTGCCTCGGTGCCGAGCGCAACATCTTCCAGGAATCGCCGGAGCACGCCTCGCGCGTGATCCTCAGCTCGCCAGTGATCTCGCCGGCCAAGTGGCGCTCGCTGATGAACCTCGACCGCCCGGGTTTCGAGCGGCAGATCATCGACCTCAACTACGACGAAAGCGTCGGCCTCGAAGCGGCGATTCGCAACGTCGCCGATC
>Ga0207655_1003741_pt1 | contig 11173 bp, 10 predicted proteins | sample KBSM44metaG_FD_184398 | JGI IMG/M metagenome (GOLD analysis project Ga0207655, IMG submission 184398) | Miscanthus rhizosphere microbial communities from Kellogg Biological Station, Michigan, USA - KBS M4-4 metaG (SPAdes) (version 2) | ecosystem: Host-associated > Plants > Roots > Rhizosphere >... | reverse complement strand
ACAAAAAGCATGGTAGGAACTGAGAACAGAACAAGGGAAAACAGGCCCAGAATGGCAAATTTGGCGGTAAGACTTATATTGTTTAGAATCTTATTCATTTATAATTCCTGGTGAATTAGTTCGTTATAGTGACAATTGCAAAAGATACATTTGCAAAGCACCTTAACCTTTTTATCGGTTATTCCTTCATTAACTTTATACCGCATTGTTGATTTACTGCTTTACGGAATAAACTTTTAGTAACGTTAAATAAAGCACTTAAGCTAAATAATCATTTTTTCTCGGGATGAAGTTCTGTTCGCAGCGGCATTAGCCATTGCTGGATTTTCATCTGAGAATTTTTACTGAGATTTGAATGAGTCGGCTGAACTAAATGCGGTTCGCGCACATGTATTATTAATATGTCGCCGAAGGACGTTGTCTCGGGGGTGTAAGGTGAAGCAAAACTATCTGACCTGGCAGGCGCTTTGATCGCTGCGAGTGACCTGCTCCCCGTTGATTCACTCATAACGCTATTAGCAATGTCCGCTTCTCGCTCAGAGCGGACCTTCATCTCAGTCAGCCTGTCCGCTTTGTGCCATAAGCAGACAGTGACAGCATCGACATGTACACATATGCGGGAGGCAGATTATCTGCTGAGCGCCCGGCCCGGCATGTCTTAAGCCGGGAATTTACGATGTCGTGTGGTCTGGTCGCGGTTGCGATTTACTAGATAAGCAGAGAGGCTAAGCCATGAGCGAGTTTCTGGCCAGACTAAATATAAATCCGCCGCAATGGGCAGGGGAGACGATTGGTGCCTGGACAGCCGGCTGCGGCTGCACGGCAGATTTCTTAAACGCCATTACAGGGCTAACCCCTCCCGATGCTCCCCTGAGCCATTAGTAAATAAAGTCGCGTTTGATAAACGGATCACCGTATGAATATGAATCTCATCCGTGCAAAACACCTCATAGACAGCATGCTCTTTCATGGTTCTTAGGCACCGGATAGTCCGGTGCCAGCTGACAGCCTTACTCCGCTTCACCGCGTGCTCCCGCATGAATCTGGCTGAAGAGACGTTTCACCCAGGCGTCAGTAACGTGCTTCGGATCGGATGAGATATACGTTGATACAACAAAGCTCCCGGCTTTGTTGCCGGAGGCCCCCGTGCCTTTGAACGTACGGCTAACCTCAATCGTCAGTCTGTCATTTCCGGCCCAGTTCCTGGACATTCGGTAATACCTGCCGGGCTCTGCCGACCAGCTGGTGCCCTCTGAAATGGCTGAGGCTGACCAGCCCGCATTCCCCTGGCCGCTGTTGTGTGCGGCAGCCACATCCCCGTCTGATACGAAGCCAAACTTTTCTTTCAGACGCATCGCCACGGTATCGGCCGGTATGGCAATGGGGCCGTAGGCATCACTCACCTGATTACGTTTTTGCGCTATTGTCTGGCCTTTTACGTCTGAAGGCACTGGATGGCCGTCATTAAGCGAACCAAACTGGCCGATACCGCTCATGAAGCTGCTGCAACCTGTAAGCGTGGTCGCCAACACAATGGCAGAGAGAGTAAGAGCTTTTTTTGACATGCTATTCTCCGGTTAACAGGCGGGCTGCACCCGGCAGCCCGCGTTGTTCATAATCAGAAAGTGAAAGAAAGCTGCGCGGCTGCGCCATAGCTGCGGTCTGTACCGGCCATGCCGGTCAGGTCGAGATGCACGACGTTGAAGGGTGAAATCCCCACACCGGCGGTAAACATGCTGCGATCGCTGTTGCGCATGTCTGCGCGGTAACCGGCACGCAGCTGCGCCCAGTTCCAGGCATTCAGCTCGGCGCCCACGCCGGCATACTGTGCTTTTTCATCCGAGGCAAAACCGCTGGCCGGTGTCAGGTCAACGTCTGTGGCCAGCGTGACAAAACCGTTGCTCCACGCCGTGCCGGCAGTCGCCTGCGGGCGGATCTGGAACGTGTCCGTGATGCCGTTGATTTCACGCGTACTGATGTTACGCGCCACAAGGTTCTGTCCTGTCAGTCCGACGGTCCACTCAGGTGTCAGCTGAGCCGCAAAGCCGACATCGACGTTTGCGCCGCTTTCAGAACGCTTCCAGTCACCGCTGCGAAAATCTGACGCGCTGTAGTTACCGACGGAAACGTTGTAGTTCCAGGTATCCACGCGCTGGACCTTTGGCGTGATACCGACAGAAACCGGCGTGTCGCCCAGGATAAACTGATGCGCTGCGGCGATACCGTATTCCGTGACCAGTGCGGCAACGCCCTGCGCCCGGGAGGTCATCTGGTCAATATCCGTCTGAGTCGGCGAGAAAATGCCGCTCTGTGCCGCATCGAGATACGCCAGGTCACGCTGTGTGATATCGGTGCGGACCTTCGCCTGTCCCCAGCCTTTGGCCACAAAGGCGAAAGGGAGGGTGTCATTGGGAATGGCAATCACCGCAGAAAGCCCGGCACTGGCATGCCCGCTGTCGCCGTCGACGGCCTGCAGTGCCTGTTTCAGCGCTGCCGCCTGTCGTGAGCTGTTGCCGGTGCCCGCTGAATCGCGGAAGTCGTCAAAGGTGCTTTTTACCAGGTCCAGGCCGTCACGCAGGTTATCCGGATCGCTGATTTGTGCCCCAACGCCCGGCAGTATGAGCCCGACGTCGTCACCGGCATCGTGGCGGGTCATCAGCGCGGGGTTGGCCAGTGCAGCGGCAAGATAACCGGAAGAGGCCACGCCGGTTCCCCCCATGGCGTCGTTACGCGCTTCGGTCCAGGTTGTTGCAGCATTCACTGACGGTACGGCTGAAGCCAGTAATGCCAGAATGATGCTGCGGGTTAACAGTTTTGCTTTCATCTTTTATTTCCTTTTCTTGTTTTTGACAAAGGGTTTCCCTGGTGCTGACGCACCAATAAAATAAACAGCCCGGTTTTTTGTTATTTAAATACGGTTAACCAAAACTTATGACTTCTTTCAGATAATCCTCCCATTCAGGCGTAATATGAAAAGCCGGGTTTATGAAAGGTATCCGTTCCTCCTCACTCCACATGAAATTTTGCCCTGGTCTGAGCTTACCCATAATACTTTCATCAGTGACGAATGAGATCGAAAACGGCAACTCAGATCCCTCTCTAAGACTGTCAAATAACCTGACCGGTAATTTTCGAAAAGAAATTTGAGCAACCCTTCCTTTTAACCGCAGTAATTCACAGAAAGAAAGAAAGGCGTTTGTCTCTGATTCATTGCTGAGCGTAAGAGGAACCACGCCGGTTAAATAATTACTTTCAAAGGACACGCCATTAATATATTTATCCCGGGTCGCTGTGATTACCATCTCGTGGCTGAAATTCAGTTCTGGCTCACCTGTGTAATGCTGACGTCTGTAAAAACGTAAGGACTTAATCACGGTATCTTTATGCGGCAGAAGGCATTCAGCTGCCTTCCAGAAGTCACGCAGTATCACGGTCGGAACCGGAAGAGTATCTTCTCCGGCGAGCCAGCCGGACTGAACACAGAACCATGACGCAAGCTGTTCCAGCACAGGCAGGGTAAGGTGATCAAGCGTGCGCTCGCGGTTTTCAAGCACACTCATGCCGATGTTCAGCTCAGAGAGTATTGTGGCCACCTGCACCACATCAAGGCTGTGGCGGTCCATCAGGTGCCAGAAGCGCTCATAAACGCGGTTTACCGAGGCTTTGAGGGGTGCTGTGGTCCCTGTCATGACGCCCTCAACAATCACATTGACCAGCTCTGAAACGGAGATGCCGAGTTTATGTGATACCTGATTCACAAATTCCCGTGATGCCGGCCGGAAACGAATGGTTACTGGCGGACTTACGGTTTTCTTCCCTTCCGCAAACTGCTCAAGCAGCTGCCTCTGCTCATCGGTCTGCTCTAAGGCGACGCGGGACAGGATTTCTGTCAGGTTCATGCGTTTCATAAAGGCCCTGGTGTTGGCTAAATGAGAAAATAATTTGTTAATCTTTTCTGTATTCGGTGTGAATACAGTACCTGGCGAAACCGCGTGTTGTATAACGCGATATTTCGATCGTTCAGATCGAATACATGTGTGTAATCAGTGTGAACATTGCCTTCGTGACTTAACACCCGAAATTATTTTTCCGGTTCAGAAGTTTTTTTCAGCAGCATCACCGGCCACCGGGTCCGGGACGGACAGCGCCAGTGCCACTGCCGGAAGAGGATTTCCAGTTGCATCAGCGCGCGGGCTGAATCCCGGAAAGGGATGCTGGTCAGCCTGCTCCGGTAAGACCAGCCCCGCACCTTCAGGTATGTCCTGAGCCTGGCGGCACGGGCAGGCGTCAGCAGATGCGAAGCAACAACAACGGTTTTTCCCCCGGCTAAGGCCGCTTCAGTTGACTCAAACACCCCCGACCAGAACCAGCTCACGCGCTCAGGCGTGAGTCCGACGGTTGGCTGACAGGGTGACAGATGAACGGTGATGCGCTTTCTGCGGCTCAGCATGCAGGGCTTCCTGAGCAGCTGACGGGTCAGCCAGTCGAGGGGTCTGAGCAGAAACGGAGAGAGTGCCGTAAGCAGCCACATAAAAAAGAATGCGTCACAGCCGGATGAAATAAAAAGGCTGATGCTGCCGGACAGAGTCAGCCACAGCAGAAGGTACAGCGCTACCAGACGTTGCTGCATAAGTGTTCAGTTTAATTAAAGGAAGGTTGCGCAAGAAAAGCACGGGACGTTAAAGCCGTCCGCCGTTAATCCTGAATCCGTTCCCGAAAATTAACGCAAGCAGAATATCTCTCTGCGCTGAATCCAGGTTTAACGTTGCAAATGACACCCCGTCTCTTAGCGTTACGTCATTTCAGATAAAGAGCGGGTATCGATGGAACGGGTGATGAAGTGGCTGACGGGGCGGGGAAACAACAGGTCTGCAGGTCAACCGGCGAGTACGGTCGTCAGGGAGGTGGCGTTTCGCCCGGTTCTGGAGGGCAGCACGCTTATGCAGACGGAGGAGCGACGCAGGCTTGTCAGAATGCTGGCAGATAACAGTCCTCTTTCGCAGTCCGTTACCGGGGCATGGTGGCTGATGCCTGCGCAGACGATGCTTGAGCGTGTGCAGGACTGCCCGGCCGCCTGGAGCGGTGCATATTCGTCACCTGGGGGATTTGGTGACCTGAGCCTCGGCGTGGCCGTCCGGGCGGTCAGGCTCGTCAGGGGAATGATGCTGCCGCCCGGCGCCACACCTGAAGAGCAGTCGGCACAGGCCCCGGGCTGGGTCTGCGCGGTGTTCTGGGCAGGCCTGTTCCATCATCTGCCCTGGCTGACGCAGGTGGAAGGCGCGACGCAGTCCGGAAAAATCTGGTATCCGGGGCTGCACAAGCCGGACGGACCGTGGCGGATCAGGCCGGCAAAGAATGCCCGGGCTCCGGCCCTGACAGGTCAGTACATGGCGGCAAAGCTGCTGCCTGAGACCGGCATGCTGTGGCTTCACCAGTGGCCGGAAGCGTCACGCTGCCTTCTCCAGTTTCTGTCGGGTGAGCGTGCCGGTGCCGGTGCCGGTGTGATTTACAGCATCATCATGCAGGCGCGGGAGGGGGCGGGTCTGGAAACCGGTGGTCTTTCAGATATTACTGGCACGTCTTCTGTAAACCCGACGCCGGGAATGCAACATGCTGATAATTCCCCAAAATTAGCAGATAACGCACCTGTCCTTTTGTCGAGTCACATCATTTCAGCAAATGTTTCAGAGCCAATTGAAAGCGAAGCGGTAACGTATACTTCCACACAGGCAGCCGGTGAGGAGGCCAGTCCCGGAACAGAAAAACCTGAATTACCGGTACTGAGCTCCGCACTGCAGTCTGCCCTCAGCGTGAGCGAAGCCACTGAGTATGGTTCAGATAGTGAAAATGAAAAGGAAGATTCAGAAATTAAACAGAGAGTGGATTTACTTTCGGTACTGGACCTGATGGCTAAAGGGGAGGCACCCGTCTTATCAGCCGTACAAACTGCTGAGTCAACGAAGCAGGAGCAAACGGAAGACGGTAAGCCGGTGGGCGACAGTGAACCCTCTGAGGGCACCGTTTTTCTGGACTGGCTGCGGGAGAGTGTGGAGGCCGGAAAAATTACCGTCAATGAGTCCGACAGTCTTCTGCATGTACTGTCCGGTTTTATTTTTATGATATCGCCCGATGTGTTTTTCCGGTTTATTTCCTCGCAGCCAGAAAATAAATACGAAAAAAACAAGCTGCAGAAAAACTTTGAATCACTGGGCCTTCATCACTCACGAAATGGTAAGGGTCTTTACTCTTACCATAAATATGACTCGCCGGATAAAAGCGGTCATTTCACCAAACTGTCGGGCTATATGATTAAGTCTGACATTATTTTAAATAAAGGAAACTGTCTTTCAGACAGTAAATGGCTCTTTCCCAAAAAAGAGTAATTACAGGGTTAATAAAAACGAGGTTACCATGTCTGATAACATAACATTCGATGATTTACTGAATGATTATTTCTTCAGTAAATCACTCCGTGAGGCTACAGAATGGAGTTACCGCAAAGTCGTAAAAACATTCGTTCAGTTTGCAGGGCCGGATATAGTTCCTGAAACGGTTACGAATCATATGGTACTGACCTGGAGAAGGAAAGTTATCGCGGATGAGAAACTGTCCAAAATAACCTGGAATAATAAACTGACCCATATGCGGGCAATTTTCAATTTTGCCATTCATAAGGGGTATATCTCTCCCCGTGAAAATCCGTTTAACGGGGCCATTGCCAGACCCGATGTTAAGCGGAAAAAAACGCTGACAGATGCCCAGATAAAAAAAATCTATCTCATCATGGAGGCCCGTGAACAGGATGAATTCATTGGCGTAGGTCAGGTACGTAAAAATGCTCTCCGTCCATGCTGGTTCTGGCTGACAGTGCTGGATGCGTTACGCCGGACAGGCATGCGTCAGAACCAACTTCTGCACATCAGGCTGTGCGATGTGAATCTCACTCATAACTGGATCAGCCTCAGGCCAGAAGGTGCAAAAAATCATCGCGAGCACAGGGTTCCGGTAACCAGCCAGCTGCGCCCACGCCTCGAAAGGCTGTATAACCTTTCACTTGAAAGGGGTGCCAAAATGGAAGATCAGCTTTTCAACCTCTCACGGTTTGACGGCCGGAGAAATGAGGTCAGTGAGAACATGGACAATCCGCCACTCCGTGCTTTTTTCAGGCGACTTTCTAAAGAGTGCGGTTTTGTGGTCAGCCCGCACCGCTTCCGGCACACGATAGCGACGAACCTGATGAGGCTTCCCGATCGCAACCTCAAGATGGCACAGGATCTTCTGGGTCATTCGACACCGGCGGTAACGCTGCAGTACGTGGAAAGTGATATTGAGAGGGTAAGAAGCGTGATTGAGGAGCTGGATGTGGCGTAAGATTAATCTTAAGTCAAATCTAACTGACTGATTTGAAATATGGAAAAAATACGAAGTATTTATTTACATTATCTTGACAGAGAGGCTGAAGAACAGGTAAATACGTTGCTGAAGTGTTTTTAATGGATGTGAGAAGTCCAGAGGATGGTGGAACATCCTCCGGACTTTAAAGTCCCGTTTTCAACAAAGGTTCGGTAAGGCATATTTACCAACTTTTGGCTGAAGGGGACCCTCTGTCTTGCCCGTTAAGGATCTCATCTCTTAACGAACAGGCTCTGAAGAGTGGTGCCCGAACCCGGAATCGAACCAGGGACACGGGGATTTTCAATCCCCTGCTCTACCGACTGAGCTATTCGGGCAACGGGGCGCATTAAACCGTAAAGGCCGCAGGCCGTCAACGGCTTTGATAAAAAAACCACGCAAAACGTGACTGATTGCCTGAATTTCAGTCAAAGACGATGAAGCTCAGGCCAGTGCGCCGTTTTTACGGCAGAGGGCGATACTCAATACGTCTTCCGCCAGGCGTTTCGCCACATCAACATCCTGCACGTTGCGTTTAACCAGCAGTTTGCTCAGGCAGCCTTCCAGTATCAGTTCCATTTGATCGGCAACCATACTGGGGTTATCCAGACCAAGCGAGGTTAAGATGGTATGCGTAAATTGCCATGAGGCGCGCTTCTGCTTTTCTGCCAACTGATGGATGGGATGATCGGGCTGGGGATAAAAACTGCAGGCGGCGATAAACAGGCAACCGGGAAAGCGGCCCTTATTGACCTGTTCGTTTAATCCTTCATAGCGTGCCATCAGCTTCTGATCAGGACGCAGAGCGTCGTTCTGCAGAATGTCATGGCGCCACTGTTCAATCTGCTGGGCGTGAAACTGCAGTGCATCGTAGAGCAGCGCGTCACGATCGGGCCAAAACTGTTCAAGCTGTGTCAGGCTGAGCTGCATATCATCGGCCAGGATTGCCAGCGATGAGGTCGCCGCCAGACCGTTTTGTTCCAGTACGTTTAACGCATGGTCAAGTATCTGTTCACGTTGCAAATCGTTCTCCTCTGGTGTGCAAGCCTGTTTTGTTCAGCAGACTGTGTCCTGGTTCCAGTGTTGTTTACTCATGCAATTTCTGCAAATGCGCGCGAAAATCATTCGCCTTCAGGAAGCCGGTAATACGCGATTCCGGGATCTCTTTTCCTGTCGCATCAAAGAACAAAATCGTGGGTAACCCGAGCACGTGCAAATGCTGCAACAGCGCATTATCGGTGGCCGTGTTCGCCGTGACGTTAGCCTGCAACAGCTGCACATTGTTCAGGCTGTCACGTACCGCGCTGTCGCTAAAAGTATATTTTTCAAACTCTTTACAGGCCACGCACCAGTCCGCATAGAGATCCACCATGGTGATACGGCCCTGAGCCTGCTGCAGGGCCTGGTCTACCTGTTCAAGGGTTTGAACAGGCTGAAAGGGAAGGTGCGCGATGTTTTGCTGCGGCGCGCCGCTGCCAAAGGCCCAGTCCTGCAACGGGCGGGCACTGATCAGGGCGGCGACCAGCATCATAATTTGCATCACGCGCCATTTGCCGCCGCTGGCGCGTAAGCTCGCGCTGAATGCCCAGGCAAAGAATGCCACGGCCAAAAGGCTCCATAAACGCATGCCCCACAGATCGCCCAGTATCCGCTCCAGCAGGAAGACCGGCAGCGCGAGAATAACAAAACCAAACCCTTCTTTGACGGTCTGCATCCAGGGACCGCTTTTAGGGAGAAAGCGGTTGCCAAACAGGGTAACGGCAATCAACGGCAATCCCATCCCGACGGCATACAGCCACAGCGTACCGGCACCGGCCAGCAGGTTTCCGCTCTGCGCGATATAAAGCAGAATCGCGCTGAGTGGCGCAGTGGTGCAGGGCGAGCAGATTAGGCCTGCCAGCGCGCCCATCAGGAAAACGCCCGGCAGTGAGCCGCCTTGCTGACGATTGCTCCACAGTGCCAGACGCGTTTGCACGCTGGCGGGAAGCTGTAGCGAAAACAGGCCAAACATCGACAGGGCTAACAGTATAAACAGCGCCGATAAGCCAATAAGCACATAAGGATGCTGCAACGCCGCCTGAAAGCGCAGGCCCGCCGCCGCCACAATCACGCCCAGTAAGGTATAAGTGAGCGCCATTCCCTGTACATAGACCATGGCCAGCGCAAACAGCCTGCCCAGTGAATAGTTACGCTTACCGCCAAGGATAATGCCAGAGATCAGCGGATACATCGGCAACACGCACGGCGTGAAGGCCACGCCGATACCAATCAGCAGCGCCCAGAGCGGCGAAAAGGGCAGAGGGTTGGCGCTGGCAGGCGCAACGGCTGGCGGGGACATTGTGGCGGCTACCGGGGAAAGGGGGATGCTGCGGGTTTCCGGTGGATAACAGAAGCCGGCGGCGGCACAGCCTTGATAACTTACGCTAAGGGTCGCTCCTTTCGCGGCCTGCTGCAGTATGATGGGCACGCTGAGATCCTGCGGGTAAATCTCGCTTTTACCAAAAAATTCATCCTCATGCGGCTGGCCCGCAGGCAGGGCTAACGGCGCAATACGTGCATCACGGGGCACGACCTTAATCTGTTGGCGGTAAAGGTAATAGCCCTCTTTGACTTTCCAGTGCAGGTTAAGCTGCGAGCCTTGCTGATCGAAATCAAAGGCAAAAGCCTGGTCAACGGGCAAAAAGCGGCTGGTGGTTTTGGGGGAAAATAAGGCAGCCTGCGCCTGCAGGCAGATAAACAGCGCCAGTACCAGTGTGATTAAGCGAGAGATGCGTGCAGCCATGACAAGTATTCACTGTCTCCATGTTGAACCGGAAGTACCAGCAGTTCTGGTACATCGTAAGGATGCGCGAGCTTAAGCAGTTCGATCAAGGCCTGCTGATGGGCTGTGTCGCATTTGAGTAACATCTGAACTTCGCTGGACTGCGCCAGTTGGCCCTGCCAGACATAATATGACGTTGCACCCGGCAAGAGGGTGACGCAGGCGGCCAGCCTGGCCTGCAGCGCCTGTGCGGCAAGCTTTTGCGCACAGGCCTGGTCTGGCGCAGTACAGAGGATGATAACGGCGTTCATCGTAACGATCCTGTTGAAAATAACGCCGATAGTAGCACGTTCCCTGCCCGGCTGGAGTTACAGTAACAGCCCACCAAAAATAAAGCCGAACATGACAGACAAGGTGATAGCAAGGACGCCAGGAATAATAAAGGCATGGTTGAAGACAAACTTACCGATTCGGGTCGAACCCGTATCGTCCATCTCCACGGCGGCTAACAGGGTGGGATAGGTCGGTAACACAAACAGCGCAGACACGGCGGCAAATGAAGCGATGGCTGTCAGTGGCGTTACGCCAAGCGCTAACGCGGCAGGCAGCAGGGCTTTGGCGGTGGCGGCCTGGGAATAAAGCAGCATGGAAGAGAAGAACAGCACCAGCGCCAGCATCCACGGATAGGTTTTTAAGGTATCGCCCGCCAGCATCTGGATATCAGCCAGATGGGCTTTTACAAAGGTGTCGCCCAGCCAGGCCACGCCCATCACACAGATGCAGGCGCTCATGCCAGACTTGAATGTGCTGGCGCTGAGGATAGCACCGGTATCAATTTTGCAGGTCAGACTGATCAGCGTGGCAATAGTGAGCATAAACACGACGATCGCCTCATTGCGCGGCAGCGGTGGGTTAGCGATCAGGTTGACGCTTTCGCTGGTGGCGGTGGCGTAAATCACCACGGCGGCAATACCGGCCAGGAACAGCAGTACCGATTTTTTAGCGCCGGGTTGAGTCTGA
>Ga0207655_1003739_pt1 | contig 11173 bp, 10 predicted proteins | sample KBSM44metaG_FD_184398 | JGI IMG/M metagenome (GOLD analysis project Ga0207655, IMG submission 184398) | Miscanthus rhizosphere microbial communities from Kellogg Biological Station, Michigan, USA - KBS M4-4 metaG (SPAdes) (version 2) | ecosystem: Host-associated > Plants > Roots > Rhizosphere >... | reverse complement strand
CCGATTGCCCAGGGCCAATCGCCGACCATCGAGGCTGCCGGCAATGCCGCGCCCGGTCAGCGATTGACTGTCGCTGACATCGGCCACGGTCAAGCCGCGTTCGGCGCAGGCATCCAGCACCGCCTTGGCCAGCGGGTGCTCACTGCCCCGTTGCAGGGCGCCGGCCATTTGCAGCAAGGCGGCTTCGTCACCCTCGATGGCACTCAAATGTGCGATGCGCGGCGTGCCCGAGGTCAGTGTGCCGGTCTTGTCGAACACCACGGCGCTGACTTCGTGGGCGCGCTCCAGGGCTTCGGCGTCCTTGATCAGAATTCCGTGGTGCGCCGCCACACCGGTGCCTGCCATGATTGCGGTCGGTGTGGCCAACCCAAGCGCACAAGGACAGGCGATCACCAACACCGCGACGGCGTTGATCAATGCAGTTTCCAGCGGCGCGCCATACAGCCACCAACCAACCAGGGTCGCCAGTGCAATCAGCAGCACCACAGGCACGAACACCTGGCTGACTTTATCCACCAGTTTCTGGATCGGCGCTTTCGCCGCCTGCGCGTCTTCGACCAGGCGGATGATCCGCGCCAGCACGGTTTCTGCGCCGAGCGCCATGGTCCGCACCAGCAGCCGACCTTCACCGTTGATCGCACCGCCGGTGACCTTGTCGCCCGGAGCTTTGGGCACCGGCAGGCTTTCGCCGCTGATCAATGCTTCATCGGCGTGGCTCTGGCCTTCCACCACTTCGCCATCCACCGGGAAGCGCTCGCCGGGTTTGACCAGAACCAGATCGTTGAGGCGCAAAGCGCTGATCGCAACCTCCTGCTCGCGGCCGTCGATCACTTGAATGGCTCGCTCCGGACGCAAGGCTTCGAGGGCGCGGATGGCGCTGGCGGTCTGGCGCTTGGCGCGGCTTTCCAGGTATTTACCCAGCAACACCAAGGCAATCACCACCGCCGAGGCTTCGAAATACAGGTGCGGCATGCGACCGGCAGCGGTGGCCCACTCGTAAACGCTCAAGCCATAGCCGGCGCTGGTGCCCAGAGCCACCAGCAAATCCATGTTGCCGGCACCGGCGCGCACGGCTTTCCACGCAGCGACATAGAAGCGGGCGCCGAAGACGAATTGCACCGGCGTTGCCAGCGCGAACTGCACCCACGCCGGGAGCATCCAGTGCACACCGAAAGGTTGCAGCAGCATCGGCAGCACCAGCGGCAAGGCGAGGGCGATGGCCGCCAGCAAGGCCCAGCGTTCGCGCTGCAGGCGTTGTTGCTGATTATCGGTTTGCGGGTGTTCGACTTCCCAGACGCGGGCGGAATAACCGGCCTTGGTCACGGCGCCGATCAAGGTCTGCGGATCGACCTGGCCGAGCAGCTCAAGGTGCGCCCGTTCGTTGGCCAGGTTGACGCTGACACTTTTCACCCCCGGCACCTTGGTCAGCGCCCGTTCGACGCGGCCTACGCAAGACGCACAGGTCATGCCGTCGATACTCAATTCAAGGGTCTGCTGCGGCACGCTGTAACCAGCCCGCTGCACGGCGTCCATCAAGGCCGGCAGGCTGTCACTGGGCGCTTGCACCCGGGCCTGTTCGGTGGCCAGGTTGACGCTGACGGCCGTGGCGCCGATGACTTTGCTCAAGGCTCGCTCGACACGCCCGGCGCAACTGGCGCAGGTCATGCCGGCAATCGGCAGATCGAAAGTGGTGGATTCGGACATCGGTCACGCTCCCTGTAGAAATTGCCTACAGGATCAACCTTGCCATGCTGGCAAGGTCAAGTGCCATGTCTCAGATCAAAAGATCGCAGCCGACTCAGTATTCCAAAGCCGCAGGCTTGAGGTACATCCCTTCCTGCGTCATCGCAATCCGGAACTTCAACACATCCCCAGCCTTGAGTTTGATGTCCTGCGACCCCGGCGCGAGCATGCCCGGGTTGCAGCCCGGCGCCTGGCCCGGCAGCAGTTTGAGGCGCAGGGACACATTGCCCGGCGGCAGGTTGAACGAGGTGCTCTGTTCCTGGAACAGCCGCCCGGCCAACTGATCCTGGATGTACACGCCGATCTCGCAGGAAGTCGACACTTCCAGACGCTCGCGGGAAATGATCAGCACGCCGTAGTCCTCCCCGGCGGCTTGAACCGAAGGTGTCGCGGCAAAGAGGCTGAGGAAGCCAAACAGGCTGAGAGCTGACCAGCGCATGGCTGAATCTCCTGATGTCGAGTCATAGATGGACGCAGCTTGGCCGAGCGCGACGCCGATTGCCAGCCCGGCAGCTTGATTCAGAACTTGACCTTGCCATGGTGGCAAGCTCGAGACTGCGCGCAACCCTCATGTAAGGGCTTCATTAAAGGAGACGTCCCATGCAAGTGTTCAACGTTGAAGGCATGTCCTGCGGTCACTGCGTCAAGGCTATCACTGAGGCGCTGCAAGCCAAGGATCCGGCAGCCAGCGTACGCATCGATCTGGCGGCAAAAGAAGTCGGCGTAGAAAGTGCGCTGACAGCCGATCAGGTAATCGCCGCCATCACTGAAGAGGGTTACGGGGTAAAACAGGCCTGAGCTATTTTTAATAGTTAGCGACCTATCGGAATGTTCAAGGCGTCCACGCCCGGCTAGACTGTCAGCCTGCCGATCCATGGCTAACCTGTCTGCCCAACCTGGACGCCTGATGAACCTGCGCACAATCCTGATTCTCGGCGCCTTGAGCGCTTTCGGTCCGCTGGCGATCGATTTCTACCTGCCGGCCTTCCCGGCGATGGCGCTCGCTTTCGGCACCGACGAAAAACACGTTCAACTGACCCTGGCAGCCTATTTCCTGGGGCTGTCCATCGGCCAACTGGCGTACGGCCCGGTGGCGGATCGCTTTGGGCGACGGCTTCCCTTGCTGACCGGTGTCGGTTTATTCACCGTGGCCTCATTGGCCTGTGCTTACGCGCCGAGTCTTGAGTGGCTGATCGGTGCCCGCTTTGTCCAGGCGCTGGGTGGTTGCGCGGGCATGGTGATCGCCCGGGCAGTGGTCAGCGATAAATGCGATGCGGTGGGGTCGGCGAAGGTCTTTTCGCAGTTGATGCTGGTGATGGGCCTGGCGCCGATTCTTGCGCCGATGCTGGGCGGGTTGTTGGTCAACACGACGGGTTGGCAGTCGATCTTTCTTGTGCTGACCGGTTTCAGTGCGCTGGCCGGGTTGGCGGTGGCTCTCGGGCTACCGGAAAGTCTACCGGCCCATGTGCCGCGCCAACCGTTGTCGGGCGCGCTACGCCAGTACGGTCGGTTGCTGGCGGACCCGATATTCCTCGGTCATGCCCTGACCGGTGGTGTCGCCATCGCCGGGATGTTTGCCTACATCGCGGGCTCGCCGTTCGTCTTCATCAAACTCTATGGTGTGCCGGCCGAGCATTTCGGCTGGCTGTTCGGGATCAACGCGGCGGGGTTCATCCTGGTGGCCCAGGTCAATGCCCGGTTGCTGGCGAGACGCGGTCCGGCCTTCTTGCTGGCGCGCACTGTCTGGCTCTACCTGGCGGGCGGCCTGGCCCTGTTGGCGGTCAGCTCGCTGCACCCTGCGCACTTGTGGCCGTTGCTGATTCCGCTTTTTGTCTGCATCGCCAGCCTGGGTTGTATCGTGCCCAACGCCTCGGCCTGCGCGATGAGCGGCCAGGGCGCACGGGCGGGCAGTGCCTCGGCGATGCTCGGTTGCCTGCAATTCAGCGTCGCCGCCGGGGCCGCGGCGCTGGTGGGTGTTTTGCACGATGGCAGTGCCATGCCGATGGCCATGGTCATCAGCCTGTGCGCAATTGTGGTGGTGAGCGTGGCGATGCTCACCCGGCGTTTGCAGAATGCCCGGGCGTTGGAACAAGCCCAGGCCTGAGGACGGACTCAGCCAGCAGTGCGCTGCTGACGGCCGGGAATCTGATGGGGCGCGAGCAAGCGCGCTTCAAGCGTTTTAGTGAAGGCCAGGGCTTCGGCTTCACTACGGAACGTCACAGCGTGTTGATCCAGGCGAACCTGCCAGCGGGATGTTGCCAATTCTTTTATCAGGATCTTCATTGCTGAGTTCCTCTTGTGAAAGACGTCTCGCAAAAGACATCACGTAAAAGATTGTTCGCAGAGTTTTCGATTGTAGACCTGAATACGATCGCAATTGTGACAACGATCAACTCTCTGACTGACGGCAAAAGATCGCTGGCGCAGCGATCTTTTGATCTTCGGGTCAGAACCCTTCAAGCACAATCTTGCCCTTGGACTTGCCGCTTTCCAGCCGTTCATGGGCGCGACGCAGGTTGGCGGCGTTGATGGTTCCGAAGTGCTCACCGACCGTGGTTTTCAGTGTGCCGGCATCGATCAGCCCGGCGACGCGGTTGAGCAGTTTGTGTTGCTCGATCATGTCGGCGGTTTCGAACAGCGAGCGGGTGTACATGAACTCCCAGTGCAGCGACAGGCTCTTGCGTTTGAGCTTGGTCACGTCCAGCGCCTTCGGATCATCGATCAGCGCCAGTTTGCCTTGCGGCGCCAATGCCTCCACCAATTGATCCAGGTGTTGGTCAGTCTGGGTCAGGCTGGCAACGTGGGTCACATGCTCGAACCCGGCACGTTTGAGTGCTTCACTCAGCGGCTGACTGTGATCGATCACCTGATCGGCGCCCATGTCACGCACCCAACTCTGGGTTTGGGCACGGGACGCGGTGCCGATGACTTTCAACCCGGTGAGCTGGCTGGCCAATTGCGTGAGGATTGAACCAACGCCCCCGGCGGCACCGACGATCAGCAGGCTCTGACCCTCATCGGTTTTGCCTTCGCGTATTTGAAGGCGTTCGAACAACAGTTCCCACGCGGTGATGGCGGTCAGCGGCAGGGCGGCGGCTTCGGCGAAACCAAGGGTCTTGGGCATATGGCCGACGATGCGCTCATCCACCAAATGAAGCTCGCTGTTGCCGCCGGCACGGACGATGGAGCCGGCGTAGAACACCTTGTCGCCGGCCTTGAACAAGGTCACTTCGCTGCCAACAGCCTTGACCACTCCCGCCACGTCCCAGCCCAGCACTTTGGCCGCGCCACCTTCAGGCTGCACGTTCTGGCGAATCTTGGTGTCCACCGGGTTGACCGAAATGGCTTTGACCTCCACCAACAGGTCGCGCGGGCCGGCGACCGGTTCTGGCAGTTCGATATCTTGCAGGGATTTTTCGTCGCTGATCGGCAGGGAGGCGAAGTAGGCAATGGCTTTCATAGTGGGATCCTGGGAGAGAGATGATTTCGATGGCACAGATGATTGGTTATTTCTCTGCAAGATAAAACCCGCTAAAAGAGCAGTCTCTTTCAACATTTTTTTGATAATCGGGGCTGAAGATGTTGCGTTTCGATGACTTGCAGTTGTTCGTTCGGGCGGCGGACCTGGGCAGTCTGTCGGCGGCGGCACGGGGGATGGATATGTCGGCGGCGGTGGCCAGCGCGGCGTTGAAGCGCATCGAACAACAACTTGGCGCACGCTTGCTCACCCGCTCTACCCGTAGCCTGCGCCTGACGGCCGAAGGCGAGGGCTTTCTGGAGTACGCCCGGGCCGCCTTGAGCAATCTCGATGAGGGCCGCCGTTTGCTGGCCAGTGGGCAGGATCAGGTCAGTGGGATTTTGCAGCTGTCGGCGCCTTCGGATTTCGGGCGCAACCTGCTGTTGCCATGGCTCGACGAGTTTCAGCGCGAGCATCCGAAACTCACTGTACGGTTGCTGCTGGGCGACCGCATCGCCGACCTGTTCCGCCAACCGGTGGACATCGCCTTGCGCTACGGCGAGCCGGAAGACTCGAGCCTGGTGGCGTTGCCCATCGCGCCGCAGAACCGTCGCGTGCTGTGTGCTGCGCCGAGTTATCTGGCCCGACATGGCGAACCACGGCAGCTGGAGCAATTGGCGCAGCACAATTGCCTGCTGTTTATGCTCGGTAGCCGGGTCCACGATCACTGGAGTTTTCACGACGGCAAACGCGAGGTGAGCCTGACCGTCAGCGGCGATCGCTTCAGTGACGATGCCGATGTGGTGCGGCTGTGGGCCGTGGCGGGAGCGGGGATTGCGTATAAGTCCTGGCTCGATGTCGCCACCGATGTGCTCGCCGGTCGCTTGAAAGTGCTGATGCCTGAATTGCTCTGTGAGCGCGCACCGCTGAATTTACTGTGCGCCCATCGCGCACAATTGAGTAAGCCGGTGAACCTTTTGCGGGAAATGCTTGCCAGCCGATGCGCTCGGATAAGCAGTCAATTTCCGACGATATCGGGTGTCGATCATTAGTCGCAGGCAAATAGCGAAATTTCTGTCAGGAACTATCACCACCAATGGATTCCCGAGGGCAGGAACCGGCGGTTAACCCGCTTATACTAGCGCCCGCCTCATGTACGCGCCGTCGATCTCGCAATGGCGAGTCCACGTTCGAGTCGGTCAGACCCTACGGTCATCACCGGACCTTCGCTGCACCCGCGAAGCAATGGCCTGGGTGAGCGGGTGGCTTTGCCCGGCTTATGGCGGTTTTCGCGTCTTGGCCGAGGACACATTACTGGTCAAGATGTCTCTGAGCAGTAGACGAAACGATTCAACAGGGAGTGAATACATGGAACATGCACCTTGCATCAGCCAGATTGCCACGTTGCTGGCTGACCCAAAGCGCAGCGCAATGATGTGGGCCTTGATGGACGGCACGGCACGGCACACTGAGGAGCTGGCGTTGCTGGCGGGCCTGTCGCCGTCTTCGGCCAGTGCGCATCTGGGGCGCTTGTCCACCGGCGGTCTGTTGAAAGTCGAAACCCGTGGGCGCAAACGGTTTTTCCGGCTTGCCGCGCCCGAAGTCGGCGCCGCGATAGAAGCCCTGGCCAGTGCTACCCTGGCCAGCGCGCCTCGGGATATTCCAGAGGTGTTCAAACGTACGAGTCCTATCGCCAAACCTCAGGCGGCGCCTTCGTCACTGCTACGGGCCAGGCTTTGTGACGACCATCTGGGCGGTACCCTGGCCGCCGATCTTTACCAGCGTCTGCTGGATGCCGGCTGGATCGAGCAGCTCGATCAGCGGGTCATGATCACTCACAAGGGTTCCACGCAATTGGCAGCACGCGGTGTGTTCATCCAGGCGCTGGCCCACCGCAACGGCAGAGTCGCCTGCGCGTGCCCGGACTGGAGCGAAAGACGCCCGCACATGGGTGGTTCCTTGGGGGCGGCCTTGTTGCAACTGTTCATGCAGTCCGGCTGGTTGAGCCTGCCCAGCGATTCGCGAGCCTTGCAGATCACGGCCACGGGGCAACGTGAAATCCATCGTTTCGCCAAGGAAACCGAGCTGGAAATGGCGCTTTAGAGCCATTGGGGGACGATGTCCGGGATTCTGGGCTTCAGGCGTCGTTCAGAGCTGTGGGCAGGTCGTATCCAGCAATAACCCCCAGTCACTATCGCGCACACTCGATCCGGGGACTTTCGGATTGGGGGAAGGTGGCATGGAAACACGAAGCTTCAGCGCGGCAGAACGACTGGAACGGCTGCCCATCAGTGGTTATCACCGCATCATTTTCATCATCATTGCCTTGGCGTTTTTCTTCGACTCCATGGACCTGGCGATGATGACCTTCCTGCTCGGCTCGATCAAAACCGAGTTCGGCCTGAGCACGGCGCAGGCCGGGTTGCTGGCCAGTTCGAGTTTCTTCGGCATGGTGGTGGGTGCCTCGCTGTCCGGCATGCTGGCCGACCGCTTCGGGCGCAAACCGGTGTTTCAGTGGAGCATTGTGTTGTGGGGCATCGCCAGCTACCTGTGTTCCACGGCGCAGAATGTCGAAATGCTGACGCTGTTCCGAATCCTCTTGGGGATCGGCATGGGCATGGAGTTTCCAATTGCGCAGTCGATGCTGTCGGAGCTGATTCCGGCCAAGCGTCGTGGGCGTTACATCGCATTGATGGACGGCTTTTGGCCGCTCGGTTTCGTCGCGGCCGGGGTGCTGTCGTACTTCCTGTTGCCGGTGATTGGCTGGCGCGACATCTTTCTGGTGTTGGCGGTGCCGGCGGTGTTCGTCCTGGCGATTCGTTTTTTCATACCCGAGTCACCGCGATGGCTGGAACAGGCCGGGCATCATGATGCAGCGGACACGGTTTTGCGCCGCATCGAAGAGCGGGTTCGGGCTTCATTGGGCCGCTCGGATTTGCCTGAGCCGATTCGCCTGCCACGGGTGGCGAGTCAACCAGGCAACTTCTTCTCCGCGCTGCGGGAAATCTGGTCGGTGCAGTATCGCCGGCGCACGATGATGATCTGGAGCGTGTGGTTCTTTGCCTTGCTGGGTTTCTATGGCCTGACGTCCTGGCTCAGTGCGCTGCTGCAACAGTCGGGTTTCGCCGTGACCCAGTCGGTGTATTACACGGTGCTGATTTCCCTCGGCGGGATTCCCGGGTTCCTCATGGCCGCCTGGCTGGTGGAGCGTTGGGGGCGCAAACCGGTGTGCGTCGTGACCTTGCTCGGCGGCGGGGTGATGGCGTTTCTTTATGGTCAGAGCGCGGTGTTCGGCGGCAACGTCAGCCTGTTGATCTCCTCGGGACTGCTGATGCAGTTCTTCCTGTTCGGCATGTGGGCGGTGCTCTACACCTATACCCCGGAGTTGTACCCGACGTCGGCACGGGCCACGGGCTCGGGGTTCGCTTCGGCCATCGGCCGCGTGGGTTCGCTGCTCGGGCCAATGGTGACCGGGCTGGTATTCCCGATGACGGGGCAGGGCGGGGTGTTTGCGTTGGGGGCGATGTGCTTTGCGATTGCGGCGGCAGTGGTGTGGATCTTCGGGATGGAAACCCGGGGCAAGACATTGGAAGAATTGAGCGAGCCGGTGATCATCAATTAATCACCGAACCTGTGGGAGCGGGCTGGCCCGCTCCCACAGGTTTATCGGGTGACCTTTAAGGTTTCACCAACCGCGCATCCAGGCTGTTCTGCGCCAGACGCTTGGCCTGATCCTGGGTCATGCCCAGATCGGTGTACAGCGCGTGGAAGTTCTCGGTGACATAGCCACCGAAGTACGCCGGGTCATCGGAGTTCACCGTGACCTTCACGCCGCGTTCGAGCATGTCGAGGATGTTGTGCTGGGACATGTGATCAAACACGCAGAGCTTGGTGTTCGACAACGGGCACACCGTCAGCGGGATCTGCTCATCGATGATCCGCTGCATCAAGCGCTCGTCTTCGATGGCGCGCACGCCGTGGTCGATGCGCTGGATTTTCAGCAGGTCGAGGGCTTCCCAGATGTACTCGGGTGGGCCTTCTTCACCGGCGTGGGCCACGGTCAGGAAGCCTTCGTGGCGGGCACGGTCAAATACGCGCTGGAACTTGCTCGGCGGGTGGCCCATTTCAGAGCTGTCCAGGCCCACGGCCACGAATGCATCACGGAACGGCAGCGCCTGGTCGAGGGTTTTCTGCGCTTCGTCTTCGCTCAAGTGGCGCAGGAAGCTGAGGATCAAACCGCTGGTGATCCCCAGTTGCTGCTCGCCATCTTTCAATGCGGCGGCGATGCCGTTGAGCACCACTTCGAACGGGATGCCACGGTCGGTGTGGGTTTGCGGGTCGAAGAACGGTTCGGTGTGAATCACGTTCTGTTCCTTGCAGCGCAACAGGTAGGCCCAGGTCAGGTCGTAGAAATCCTGGGAGGTGCGCAGCACATCGGCGCCCTGGTAATACAGGTCGAGAAACTCTTGCAGGTTGTTGAAGGCGTAGGCCTCGCGCAGGGTGTCGACGTCGTTCCACGGCAGGGCGATCTTGTTGCGTTCGGCCAGGGCGAACAGCAGCTCAGGCTCCAGCGAACCTTCCAGGTGCAAGTGCAATTCTGCCTTGGGCAGAGCGTTCAGCCAGTCGTACATTTTTGAAATCTCATCAAGTGCAATGGGGGGCATTCTACAGATGCCCGCCGAAACAATGAGTAAAACCTGACCAGCCGGTTCATTACACGGCTTCCTGTTCCCGTCGATAAGCGTAGGTGTCGGCAAAGCGCGAGAGCAAGAATTCGGCGCAAGTGGTGGCCGGATACTTCGCCGGATGCTGTTCGTCCTGGCAACCGGGCAGGCATTCGATGGGGGTGTCGGGGTGTGGCTCGGCAAAGAACGGCATCGAGTACCGATCCACTCCCAGCGGGCTGATCACCCGATGTGGCGTCGACAGGTAACGGTCGTTGCTCCAGCGCGCCATCATGTCGCCGAGGTTGACCACGAACGTGCCTTCGATCGGCGGTGCATCGATCCATTCGCCTTTTACGTTGCGCACTTGCAAACCGCCAGCGGCGTCCTGGTAGAGCAGGGTGATGCAACCGTAATCGGTGTGAGCGCCGGCACCTTGCTGATCGATGGAGCTGGCAGTGTGGCGCGGCGGGTAATGGATCATCCGCAGCACGCTGACCGGCTCTTTGAAACGGCTATCGAAGAAGTCACGCTCGATGCCCAATGCCAGGGTCATGGCTCGCAGCAGGGTTTGCGCGAGTGCTTGCATGTCGATGTAGTGTTGCTCCATCAGCGCTTCCCAACCGGGCATCGACGGATGACGGTTGGGTCCGCGCAGGGGTTTGTCCGCCAGCACCTCGGGATGATCGGCGGGCAGGTGCAGGCCCATGTCGAAGGTTTCTTTCAGGTCGCTGGGTTTGCTCGGGTCGAGTTGTTCGGTGGCGATGGCGCCATAGCCGCGGTGGTGGCGGGTCCGGGTGATGTCGATCTTGAGTTTTTCGGCGGCGGGCAGGGCGAAGAAGCGTTGGGCATGGTCGAGCACGGCCTCGATGCGCGACGAAGCGATCGGGTGGCCCTTGATATAGAAAAAGCCCCATTCGCGGCAGGCGCGGTCGATGCCTGTGGCGACCGATTGCCAGGCTTGAGCGTCATCGCTGTAGAGCGGGGCGATGTCGATGATCGGGAGTTGGTTCATGAAGTGTTCCAGGCGAGGTTTTATGCTGGGGCCAAAAGATCGCAGCCTCGCTTCGCTCGACAGCTCCTACAGGTGTAAGTCAATCCATGTAGGCGCTGCCGCAGGCTGCGATCTTGGCGGTGTCACGGGTAAAAAATCACTTCGGCATCTCAGCCTTCATGCCTTCGACGTAGTAGTTCATCGACGCCAGTTGCGCATTGGTCGCGCTCACGCCCGCCGGGATTTTCTCCACGCCGGCCTGATCCTTGATCGGCCCGGTGAACGGATGCAACGCGCCGCTCTTGATGTCGGCAA
>Ga0207655_1003738_pt1 | contig 11176 bp, 11 predicted proteins | sample KBSM44metaG_FD_184398 | JGI IMG/M metagenome (GOLD analysis project Ga0207655, IMG submission 184398) | Miscanthus rhizosphere microbial communities from Kellogg Biological Station, Michigan, USA - KBS M4-4 metaG (SPAdes) (version 2) | ecosystem: Host-associated > Plants > Roots > Rhizosphere >... | reverse complement strand
CGCCGGCGTGCAGGATGGTCATCACGACTTCAACGGTGGGCTTGCCCTCAGTGGGGTGGATGTCAACAGGGATGCCACGGCCGTCGTCAACAACCTGGACACCGCCGTCTGCGCGGAGCGTAACCTCAATGTGGCTGCAGAATCCGGCCAGAGCTTCATCGACAGAGTTATCCACCACTTCATAGACCAAGTGATGTAAACCGCGCGGACCGGTGGAACCGATGTACATACCCGGACGTTTGCGTACCGCTTCGAGGCCTTCCAGGACGGTGATGTCGCTGGCACCGTACTCCCTGGGTGTTTCCGCGGGCGTGTCAGGCTTAGGAACAGTGTCCTCTTCGGGCTCTACTGCCAAGGTCTCTGCATTGTCGTTAGCCACAGGCGCTTTCGACTCCTCTGTATTCGATGACGGCCGTTCCCGTTGAAGGCGGCGGCAAACCGAGGCCTTCAACGAGCACGTGACTGATTGCGCCGTTTACTCCGACGAAGAGAGTCCTGGAAGCCACGAAAGTGTTTCCAGGACCCCGACGACGTTTCACCGGCGCTCAGTGATCTACGCCAATTCTATCGTGGAAATGCGGGAATCCTTGCAAATACGGGGGCAGCCGAGAGCTGAATATGCCCGTGGGAGGCCACTGGCCCTATCTGAAATGGCCCTACGGTGGTCCTGATGGGGGCCTATACGACCCGGGGGCGTTGAAACGCCCTGCACGCCGTTCAGCCGTACGTGTCCCGGGGTCCCCGGCCGTTGACGCTGCGCCCACCCTTGCGCCAACTTGGCGCAGACGGACCGAGTACGTGGATGCTGGTCACTACACCTTCCCCGAGTTCATTCCGGAACATCTCCAGCAGGCTTGTACTCAGCAATCGGAGTTGGGTTGCCCATGCCGTGGAGTCGCAGCGGACATGAAGTGTGGTGTCGGTAAAGCTCTCCGGCGTGCAGTGTGCAGAAATGTCCGCGCCTACCAACGTTTCCCACTCGGCCATGACCGAGCCAACGGCCACGGGCGAAGTCCAACCACGTTCTGCCACCAACCGGCCGACGACTTTTCCGAGGCCCAACGGGTCACGTCCGGTCCCATGAAACTGGGTAAAACCCCTCGTGTCTCGAAGGCCCTTGCGTTTAGGCGCGGATCCGGGACGGGGAGCCCGCTGCCTGACTTCGCCTCGGGCCGCTGCGGCCTCCCGCATACGGTTCAGCGCGGCTTGGGCAGCATCGATTTCGTCCGGATCGCGGCCGGGTTGAAGTCCGTCGCGGCTATCCTTCGCCATCGATGCCTCCCGGAACAACGGTTATACGCCGCCCGGCCAGCTCCTCGGGAATATCGGCGTCGACGGCGGCCGTGACCAGTACCTGTTCGGCGCCGGCCACTATTGCTGCCAGTTTACGCCTGCGCTGGACATCGAGTTCTGCAAACACGTCGTCAAGAATGAGGATCGGCGCGGTACCGCCGGTACGGGCATCATCGAGCATGACGTAGTAGGAAGCGAGGCGCAGTGACAAGCACATGGACCACGTTTCACCGTGCGAAGCGTAGCCCTTGGCCGGTGCTTGGCCGAGCACGAGCTCCAATTCGTCCCGGTGCGGGCCCACCAGGGAAATGCCCCGCTCCAGTTCCTTCTTACGGGATCCGGCGAAAGCCTGGACGTAGCGATCGGTGAGTGCGTCCACCGACAACAGCCTGAGGTCCTCGCCCGACGCCGAAGGTTCAGTTGGGCGATCGGCCGGCCCGCCGTCGTCGTCCAGTACGCCCTGGATGGTTGAGCGGTACACCGCGCCGGCATCTTTTGAACCGTCAGTGAGCTGCGCGTAGGCACTGTTCAGGTGGGGGCGGAGCCGTTCCACAAGTTCCAGCCGCGCATGCAGGAGTTCGGCACCGGCGCGGGCCATATGCTGGTCCCAAACATCCAGCGTGGCTTCGTGGCCTGCCGTAAATTTGCCCGTCCTGGCGGATTTCAGCAGGGCGTTGCGTTGCTTCAACACTCTGTCGTAGTCGCTGCGGGTTGCAGCATGGCGCGGAATCAGGCTGACCAGAAGCTCATCAAGGAAGCGTCTGCGGTTGGAGGGATCGCCCTTGACCAGGGCCAAATCCTCGGGTGCAAACAGGACAGTCTGGCAGATGCCCAAAATGTCCCTTGCGCGTACCGGGTTTCCGCGATTAATCCGGCCGCGGTTTGCGCGGCCCGCATTAATTTCCACCTCAATAACCGTGGACTGCTCGCCGCGGACCAACTTGGCCCTGATCATTGCGCGTTCCGCGCCGAAGCGAAGGAGCGGAGCATCCGTGCTGACCCGGTGCGAGCTCAGGGTTGCCAAGTATCCGATGGCTTCCATGAGGTTGGTCTTACCGATCCCGTTCGAACCCACCAGGACAGTAACCCCGGGGCCAAGCTTCAGGTCAACCTGGGCGTAGCTGCGGAAATCGGTCAGCGAAAGATGTTCAAGATACACGCCGTCTGCTGGATTCCTGTGGTCTAGTTGGACGGGCGTGTGGCGTGTCCGCCGAATTGGTGGCGCAACGCTGAAACCATCCTCATGGCCGGAGAGTTGTCTTCGCGCGAAGCGAACCGGGCGAAGAGTGCGGCGGTGATAGCCGGCGCCGGGACAGCGTTGGCAATTGCCTCTTCCACGGTCCATCGGCCTTCGCCGGAATCTTCCACGTAGTCATCGATGGAGGCCAGACCCGGGTCCTCGTCGAGTGCCTTGACCATGAGATCCAGGAGCCAGGAGCGCACGACCGTCCCCTTTTGCCAGGCGCGGAAGGTTCCGGGAAGGTCCTTCACGATGTCCTTGGCGGCCAGCAATTCGTAACCTTCGGCATAGGCCTGCATGAGCCCATACTCGATACCGTTGTGCACCATTTTGGCGTAATGGCCTGCGCCCACTCCGCCGACGTGGACGAAGCTATCTGCTCGGTCCCCCTCGGGACGCAGGGCATCGAAGACGGGTAACGCCAGCTCGATGTCTTCGTCAGCGCCCCCGGCCATCAGTCCGTAGCCGTTCTGCAATCCCCATACGCCACCGGATACACCGCAGTCCGCGAAGCGGATGCCCTTCTCGGCCAATGCCGCTGCGTGCTTCTGGTCCTCGGTGAAACGTGAGTTGCCGCCGTCGATCACCAAATCACCAGGGCTGAGCTTTTCGCTGAGTTCGGTGATGACCGCATCTGTGATCCCGCCCGATGGAACCATGACCCATACGAGCCTCGGAGAGGGCAGGGCAGCGATGAGTTCGTCCACGGAAGAGACGTCCGTGACGTCGGGATTCCGGTCAAATCCAGTTACTTCAATGCCGCCGTTCCGCATGCGTTCCCGCATGTTGAAACCCATTTTTCCGAGGCCGATCAGTCCGATGTGCACGGGGTGAACTCTTTTCTGCGCTGGTGGATACGTGGCGGATCGCTAGTTTGGCAGGCGAACCGGCATCACGAGGTAGCGGTAATCGTCCTGGTCTTCGCCATCAGCTTCAGCCTGGGCGGTGATCATGGCCGGCTTGGGAGCTGTGGTGAAGGAGAAACGAACGTATTTCGTCTCGATGACGCTCAGGCCTTCAACGAGGTAGTGCGGATTGAAAGCGACAGTGATGTCTTCGCCGGAAAGCTGGGCTTCCAGTTCTTCGGAGGCCTGCGCATCTTCACCGGTACCGGCGTCGAGGTTCAGCAGACCCTGGCTGAAGGCCAGGCGGACCGGTGTGTTGCGCTCAGCCACAAGCGACACACGACGAACTGCTTCAACGAGTTCCTGTGTTTGGACCGTTGCGTGGATTGGGGTGGAATCCGGAAAGAGCGAGCGGATTTTGGGGTAGTCGCCATCCACCAGCAAGGACGTGGTGGTGCGGCCTCCGCTTTCGAAGCCGATCAGGCGGCTGTCGTCGTCAGCAAGGGCAAGGTTGATGTCGCCACTGCCACCGAGGGTCTTTGCCACCTCGTTCAGCGTTTTGGACTTCACCAGTGCGCTAGTGGAAATGCCCGGAGTGACGGGTTTCCACGGGACTTCGCGCATCGCGAGGCGGTAGCGGTCCGTAGCGAGGAGGGTGATCATGTCATCCTCGATTTCCATGCGCACGCCAGTGAGGATCGGCAGGGTGTCGTCCTTGCTGGCAGCGATGATTACCTGGGAAACGGCCTGTGCGAAGGCGTCACCTGGCAAAGTGCCACTGATGGCTGGCAACGCCGGAAGAGCCGGGTACTCGGCCTCGGGCATCGTGGCCAGGTGGAAACTGCTTCGACGGCAGGTGAGGGTGACTTTGCTCCCGTCGGTCTCAACTTCCACGGGAGCCGAAGGCAGGCTTCGGCAAATGTCTGCCAAGAGACGGCCGGACACCAGAATGGTGCCTTCTGTGGCGATATCCGCCGGGATTTCCAGACGGGCTGATGTCTCGTAGTCAAAGCTTGAGAGGCTTACCGTTCCAGCCTCGGCTTTGAGGAGGAGGCCGGAAAGCACAGGTACGGGCGGCCGCGGAGACAACGACCGCGCGGTCCACGTAACGGCTTCTGCCAGGACGTCGCGGTCGACTCTGAACTTCACGGAAGGGTGCCGCCTTTCATTGCTGCTGCCAAGTAGTAGCTGCGGATTCCTGCTTGGAACCCACCAAACCTTTGCTGTCCGATACCGGAACCTGCATGGTCCGCACTCAAGCGAATTACAAACAGACCCAAGGATGGGAGCGCTGCTGACAGCTTAGCCGGAAGATCCGCGATTAACCCATCCCCGGCAGCACTCACCCCTCGTATGTGGACAGCCGCAGGCTGGCCAATGATCTGGCTGATCGGTCTGCCGCTGGCAGGACGATGGGGTGCAGAACGAGATTGTTATTTGAGGGATTTCAATTTTTTGGGATTCGTAGTGTTAATAACTGCTGTGGAAACTGTGGATAACCGGATCTGGCCGCGCAGTTTCGGGGTTAAGCCCTGTTCATGGACTGTGCGTTAACTGGGTTTTAAACAGGGTGTGGATGGGGACAACTCCCAACCCGGTTTTTGACGATCCACAGATGCCTTAAGGGTTTTAAGCCCATTAACCGCGCTTGTCCCCTTAAGTATCCACAGGGTTATCCACATGCACCTGTTAATAAGGTATGTAGTGCGCGGCGGGATGTGGATTCAGGAGTCCCGTTGCTGCTGCTTGATGCGGTTTGTGAGCTCCGTGACCTGGTTGTAAATCACACGACGCTCGGCCATCAACTCACGGATCTTGCGGTCGGCGTGGATGACCGTGGTGTGGTCGCGTCCGCCGAGCTCCTGTCCGATCTTTGGCAAGGACATGTCGGTGAGCTCACGGCAGAGGTACATGGCGATCTGTCGCGCAGTGACGAGGGTGCGCGTACGGGACTTGCTGCAAAGCTCTTCCATGCTGAGCTTGAAGTAGTCAGCGGTCTGGTCCAGGATCTGCTTCGCGGTGATCTCCTGGGCGCCGTCGTCTGTGATGAGGTCCTTGAGGACCATCTCGGCGAGGGCCACATCCACCGGCTGTCGGTTCAGGCTGGCAAAGGCAGTGACGCGGATCAGGGCACCTTCAAGTTCCCGGATGTTGCTGGAGATCTTGGAAGCGATGTATTCCAGGGCGTCGTCCGGTGCGGACAATCCTTCGCTGAGGCCCTTCTTGCGGAGGATGGCAATGCGCGTTTCCAGTTCCGGCGGCTGGATGTCCGTCAGCAGGCCCCACTCGAAGCGCGAGGTCATCCGGTCTTCGAAGCCCGCCAGCATCTTGGGAGGCTGGTCGGAGGTAATGACCACCTGCTTGTTGGCGTTGTGCAGGGCGTTGAACGTGTGGAAGAACTCTTCCTGGGTCCGGTCTTTGCCCGCCAGGAACTGGATGTCGTCGATCAGCAGCACATCAACGTTTCGGTACGTGGTCTTGAAGCTGGTGCCTTCGTCATCGCGGATCGAGTTAATGAAGTCGTTGGTGAACTCTTCGGAGTTGACGTAGCGTACGCGGATTCCGCTGTAGAGGCGGCGGGCATAGTGGCCGATCGCGTGAAGCAGGTGCGTCTTGCCGAGCCCGGAGTCGCCGTAGATGAACAACGGGTTGTAAGCCTTGGCAGGGGCTTCGGCTACTGCAACCGCGGCCGCGTGGGCAAAGCGGTTGGAGGAACCGATCACGAAGGTGTCGAAGATGTACTTCGGGTTCAGCCGGCCGAATTCATGTGAGGTGCTGGGCGGTGTCGGCTGAGGCTTCGGCTCTGCGGCCAGGTCCGGCATCGCGGAAAGCTCGACGGCGGGTTCCGGCTCTTCGTGGATGGGCACCAGATCGGTGTCAACGTCGATCGCACAACGGATGTCATCGGAAAAAACGCTGCGAAGGGCATCGTCAAGTGCGTCCTTGACCTGGGTCTGCAGGACTTCTCGGGTGAGCTCGTTGGGAACGGCGACCAGAAGCGTGGAGCCGATGAGGCCTTGGGCCTGGGCGAGGATGACGAAACCGCGCTGGCGGGGTGTGACCCGGTCGTCCTGTTCCAGAAGGCTCAGCACCCTGCGCCAGGAACTTCCGACAGTATTGGCGTGGTTGGCTTCGTCTACTGTCATCAATCAGTTCCTAAATACTTGCTTGCCGGCGTTGCTGGCAGCCGAAGTGTCTCCGACTGGCGATGTTTCCGGGGTTAATCCACAGAGTTATGCACAGCGGGTGGACAATGGGCTACTGAGCCACTCTAGGGGATGGAATCGCTAGAAGATAGCTGGGAAGTTGCTTGTGGATAATTACACCGTTGTGGTTCTGATTTGGGCCTTGTGAGCCACTTCATCCACAGGCTGTGCAGCGTCCATTGACACAGCTGTGGATAGCTGTGGGAATGGCTCCCGGTTTGACTGAGGGTGCCTTTTTGCCCTAACGTTGTGAAGTCCTTTGTGTCCGCTTTTGTGATCAGCTGCATCGACGTACGTTTATCGTGCGGCAGGCAGCGGCGGCAGGCACATACAAAACTTAGCGTCGGCCAGTTCTTCCCCTTTTGATCGGGTGGGCGCACCTTTGATCCACTGGAGTAACTAACGTGAGCAAGCGGACTTTTCAGCCGAATAACCGCCGTCGGGCCAAGAAGCACGGCTTCCGCCTTCGTATGCGCACCCGTGCCGGCCGCGCCATCCTGGCTGCACGTCGCGGCAAGGGCCGCGTCGAACTGTCGGCGTAAATAACTGACTTGTCGGTCAGGGTCTTTTTGCGGGTTCGACGGTGCTAGCCACCCCTAACCGTCTGCGGACGTCTACCGACTTTTCAACAACTGTACGTTCCGGCGTCCGCAATGGACGCCGGAACTTAGTGTTATATACGGCCCCTATTGGGGCCGCGGAGCCGAGTCGAATCGGCTTCATTGTCTCCAAAGCCGTCGGGAACGCCGTGACCAGGAACCTCGTTAAGAGGAGACTGAGAGAAGCAGGCGCACTGTCCTTGCATACGCATGGAACGGGCCTGGCGGTCGTGGTCCGGGCACTGCCCGCAGCTGCATCTGCCAGCTGGGAGCAACTGCTCTCGGATTACAACGCCGCATTGGCAGTGACGACGAAGCGACTGGGTGGATCAGTTCCACGCAGCGCTTCGCCAGAACACAACGGCACCACAAGGGAAGGGACACCGCGTGCATGACATAAGCACCGCCGTCGTTCCTTCCTCAGGTGACCCCTCTGGTTTAAGCGACCCCGCCGGCAAGGTTCCCCACGGGAACCTGTTGGCGGCGGTAGGCAAGTTCATCTGGGACCTGCCCCGAAACATCCTGATTCTCCTGCTGAAGATGTATCGCAAGGTCATTTCACCCCTGTACGGCCAGGTTTGCCGGTTCTTTCCGTCCTGCTCGGCATATGCCCTGGAAGCGGTGACGGTGCACGGCGCCATGAAGGGTAGCTGGCTCGCAGCCAAGAGGCTCGCCAAATGCCATCCTTGGAATGCCGGCGGAGTGGACCATGTCCCCGCCGGCCATCGTCATTGGCCCGAAGGCCAGACGCCCACAATTGTTGTACTGAACAACCCGGACCAGTTCCTGGCTGCTCAGGCTGATGAAGAAGGCCGCACTGCGGCCTAACGAATAGGGATATCGTATGGACTTCTTTGGAACGATCATGTTTCCGTTCAAGTGGTTGGTGTCAATCATTATGGTTGGCTTCCACGACGGACTGAGCTTCATCGGCCTGCCAGCCGCCAATGGCTGGACGTGGACGCTGTCGATCATCGGCCTTGTGTTGGTGATCCGTGCCGCCCTGATTCCCGTGTTCGTGAAGCAGATCAAGGCCCAGCGTGGAATGCAGCTGCTGCAGCCTGACTTGAAGAAGCTGCAGACCAAGTACAAGGGTAAGACCGATCAGCTCTCCCGCCAGGCCATGGCGCAGGAGCAGATGGCCCTGTACAAGAAGCACGGCACCAACCCGTTCTCCGCATGTTTGCCCATGCTGATCCAGATGCCGTTCTTCTTCGCCCTGTTCCAGGTGCTGTCTGGTATTTCGACCGCCAAGAACGCTGGTGAAGGCATTGGTGCGCTGAGCCACGATCAGGTTGTTCAGTTCGATCAGTCCAGCATCTTTGGCGCGCCGCTGTCGGCATCATTGCTCCACGGCGGCGCCCCTGGCAGCGAAGTTGCCGTCTGGACGCTCTCCATCATCATGATTCTCGCCATGACTGCCTCGCAGTTCATTACGCAGAAGCAGATCATGGCCAAGAACATGTCCGAAGAAGCTCTGGCAAGCCCGTTCATGCGCCAGCAGAAGATGATGCTCTACATCCTGCCCCTCGTGTTCGGTATCGGTGGTATCAACTTCCCCATCGGTGTCCTGATTTACTGGACCACCACCAACCTCTGGACCATGGGGCAGCAATTCTTCGTTATTCGCCGCATGCCCACTCCGGGCTCGCCTGCCGCTAGGGCACTGGAAGAGCGCCGCGCCGCGAAGGGCCTGCCGCCGCTGCTGGGTGGCAAGAAGAAGGACGACGACGACGCCGAGGCTGCCGCTGCTGCCGCTGCGGCCGAGATCAGGGCCCAGCGCGTCCAGCCACAACGTAAGAACAGGAAGAAGAAGTAATGTCTGCTGAGAGCACTGAAGATGTAACTGCCGCCGAGACCGAGGAACAGGACGACACGCAGGAAGAGTCGCTGTCCAAGACAGCGAGCCGCCTCGAAGAGGAAGGCGACATTGCTGCCGACTACCTCGAAGAACTTCTTGATATCGCTGACATTGATGGCGACATTGACATTGAGGTCCGGAATGGCCGTACCTACATCTCCATCGGAACCGACGAAGAGTCCGCTGCCCTGGATAGCCTCGTAGGCCGGGACGGCGAAGTTCTCGAAGCGCTGCAGGAACTGACCCGTCTGTCCGTCCTTTCGGCGACTGAAAGCCGGTCCCGTTTGGTGTTGGACATCAACGGCTACCGCAAGGAACGTGCCGGCGTGCTTCAGCAGATCGCCGAAGACGCCGTTGCCAAGGTCAAGGAATCCGGTGGGACCGTTGCACTGGAACCGATGAGCGCCTATGAGCGCAAGATCGTTCACGACGCCGTCGCTGATCTCGGATTCGTCTCCGAATCCGAGGGCGAGGGCGCTGGCCGTCACATCGTGGTCTCGGCTGACTAGCGGCTCATGGTTGAAATTACCGCAACAGAACTGCAGGCAGCAGAGAAGATCTTTGGGGAGCGCTTGGATCTCGCCAAGCGCTATGTAGAACATCTGGCTACTTCCGGAACCGAACGTGGGCTGATCGGTCCCCGTGAGATCCCGCGCTTGTGGAGCCGCCACGTCCTGAACTGCGCAGTGATCGAGTCAGCCATTGCCATGGATAGCCATGTGGCGGACGTTGGATCCGGTGCTGGACTTCCTGGCCTGTGCCTTGCGATTGCCCGTCCCGACCTTGAATTGACTTTGATTGAACCTCTGGAGCGTCGAGTCATCTGGCTTCAGGAAGTCGTGGACGACCTTGGCTTGGACAATGTGACCATTATGCGAACCCGCGCTGAACTGGCCGTGGGATTGGTGGATGCGGACGTCGTTACGGCACGCGCAGTTTCCGCTCTTTCCAACCTGGCGGGCCTGACTATCCCCCTGCTGAATGGCAAGGGGGAGGTTGTGGCCATCAAGGGACGTAGCGCTGCCGAAGAAATTGAGAAGGCCAAGAAGGTCATCCGTAAACTTGGCGGCGTGGAAACGTCCGTTGTGGTTTGTGGACAGGAGCTTTTGGAGGAACCCACCACCGTGGTGAGGATCATCGTCAACAAGCCCGGAAAGACGGGCTAGTCACCGCTCGGTTTCCCGCGTGTCGGCGGCTGAGCAGTTAGGCTAGAGAACGGCAGCAAGCGCCGAATGAGAGTGAGAGTGTGACCAGTGGGCAGTAGCGAAACCTCCACGCAACGGATCCCCCCCTTTATGTCTTTGGGGTCCGCGCGGGCCATGGCCACACCCTCCGCGTCACTTCAATCTGCCATTGTGCGAACGAATTCAGTTGATAATGCTGCCGTTTCACGTGAAACGCTGACGGATGAGGTTCACAACGTGATGGACTCCATCGATGATTCGAGCCCTATCGCTCGCCAACTGGCCAATGAGACGCGTCGACGCGAGCGGCTGATTGGACGTGAACTCCCTAAACCTGATCGGACCCGGATTTTCACGGTCTCCAATCAGAAGGGTGGCGTTGGCAAGACGACCACCACCGTCAACATTGCGGCTGCTCTGGCGTCTGCCGGCCTCAACGTCCTGGTGATTGACATCGATCCCCAGGGAAATGCCTCTACAGCCTTGGGCATTGAGCATCACGCAGATGTGGACAGCATCTACGACGTCCTGATCAACGATCTTCCGTTGAAAGATGTAGTGGCTCCGTGCCCTGATATTCCCAACCTGATCTGCGCTCCTGCGACCATCCACTTGGCCGGCGCCGAAATCGAGTTGGTTTCATTGGTGGCCCGTGAACAGAGGCTTCGCCGCGCCATTGACGTCTATTCCAAAGAGCGGGAGAAAAATGGTGAGGGACGTTTGGACTTCATCTTTATCGACTGCCCACCCAGCCTGGGTCTCTTGACTGTCAATGCTTTCTGCGCCGCCAGCGAGGTCCTGATTCCCATCCAGTGCGAGTACTACGCCTTGGAGGGCTTGAGCCAGCTCCTGAAGAACATTGAAATGATCCAGAAGCACCTCAACGCTGACTTGGTGGTTTCGACGATTCTCCTGACCATGTACGACGGCCGGACCAACCTCGCAGCA
>Ga0207655_1003737_pt1 | contig 11177 bp, 9 predicted proteins | sample KBSM44metaG_FD_184398 | JGI IMG/M metagenome (GOLD analysis project Ga0207655, IMG submission 184398) | Miscanthus rhizosphere microbial communities from Kellogg Biological Station, Michigan, USA - KBS M4-4 metaG (SPAdes) (version 2) | ecosystem: Host-associated > Plants > Roots > Rhizosphere >... | reverse complement strand
GTTGTCCATGATCCAGTGCAGATCGATCGGCACTTCGCCGGCGATGGCGCCGACGTTCACCAGATGCCCACCGCGATGGAGGGATTTAAGCGCCTGGGTCAGGCTCTCGTGGGGGGCGCCCGGGCCTAGGGCATCAATGACGACATCGACCCCTTCGCCATGGGTCACTTGATAGGCCCATTCGTGGGTGGGAATCGTGCCGAGGGTGTGAATTTCAATCCGGCCCGGGGCCGCCAGGTCTTTCACCTTCTGGAACAAGTCCTGGTTTCGGGCGGTGCCGAGGATTTTACGAACGCCCATGGCCAGCGCCAGTGCTACGGCGCCCAGGCCGAGTGTGCCGCTGATTCCGTTGATCAACACCGTGCTGCCAGGACCTGCGTTGGCCTTGAGCAATGCTTTGTAGGCGGTGCCCAGATAACCCAAGCGTGCAGCGGTTTCGAAGCTGATGTTGTCCGGCAGTTTGACCAGGCTGTATTGCGGGGCAGGGATGTACTCGCAGAGGCCACCGTAGGGGTAGTCTTCGAACATGCGTGGGCTTTTCGGTGTGAAGCCGAAGTAGCCGTTGAACGTATAGGCGGTGCACGCAATGGTGTTGCCCGCGCGGCAGGCCCGGCATGAACCGCAGTGCCTGCCCGGGTTGACGTAAACCCGGTCACCGACCTTGAAGTCGTAGACCTGGGCGCCGACGGCTTCGACGACACCTGAAGGGTCCAGTCCGAAAATCGCAGGGAGTTTTGGCAGAGGGTTATGCGGGAACCATTTGACCCAGTTGGTGAGGATGTTGTGCAGGTTCGGGACGATCCCGCAGGCCTTGATATTCACCAGTACTTCGGTCGGACGAATCTCGGGGACGGGCACTTGCTCGATGACCATGGGTTTGCCGCCTTCATACAGACGTGCGGCGCGCATAGTTTTTGCAGTCATGATGTTCTCCAACACACATATTGTTTTTGTAGTGGTATGTAACCCTGCAGCACGCTTCAAATCTTCGGCACTAACGCAGCCCGTCTTCGCCCTTCACCTCGCTGGCAGCCAGACCACCGAGTCGCGCATGAATCCGTCCGCCCGTGGCCATGGCCAGGCCAAAAGCGATTTCGCCGCGACGAGGGCCGTCCCATACGGTCATTTCAGCCACGCCGAAGTGGCTGCGCACATAGGCCGCCTGGATGTGCCCGAGCGGGATCATCACCCGGCAACCGGGGCCACCGATGGTCTTCGCCGCCGGCACGATCGCCTTCGGATTGCCGAGGGCTTCGCGCATGGCCCAACCACCGGCTTCGTGCCAGACCGCACCGTGTTCCAACTCGCCGTCTTCGCCGACGATTGCACCCTTGCCATAGGCTTGTACATGCCTGGCGCCGCCCAGTGCATGGATCAGTTGCTCGGACAGTTGCGCGCCTAACCCTCTCAGTTCCTGCATGAACGGCAGCAGGTCCTCTACATATTGACCTGCGTAGGGATTGGCGACCACGGCGGTGGCGACCGCAATCCTGAGCGGGACCGACGAGCGAGGCCCGCCTTCGTGGAACACTTCTTCGATGTCCAGTTTTACCTTGCGAACCATCACTAGCGACATGCCTAACCTCCAGAACCGAGAGCCTCAAGCGGCTCGTCATTTTTTTAAAACCGGCCTTTTGCATTATGCATTTTATGATGTATGGTGCAAGAAATTAGTTTTTGTGCATAAAAAACAGGAGAAGAACATGAAGCTGATTTCGTACCGCAAAGAGGGGAAGGCCCATTTCGGCGCCGTGTCCGGTGACGGGGTGGTCGAGCTGACCCGCCGTTTTACCCAGGTTCCGGACCTTGCATCGTTCCTGGCCGACCCGGCCTTGATGCAGGAGGCTCGCCAGATCGTAGAGGCCGCGCAACCCGACTACCCGTTTTCAAGCGTTGAACTGGAAGCCGTCATCCCCAATCCCGGGAAGGTGATTTGCGTCGGCATTAACTATGTGGCGCATGCCGAAGAAGCCGGCAGAAAGGTCGGTGAATTCCCGGTGATTTTTCAGCGTTTCGCCGAAACGCTGCTGCCTCACGGAGAACCGCTGGTAAGGCCTCAGGTATCAGAGCAATTTGATTTCGAAGCTGAACTGGCCGTGGTGATCGGCAAAGGAGGGGCGCATATCGATCCGGCCGATGCGATGGATCACGTCGCGGGTTACACCTGCTTCAACGACGCCAGCGTTCGCGACTGGCAGTTCCATACGCACCAGTACGGCATGGGCAAGACCTTCAGAAAAACCGGTGCGCTGGGCCCATGGCTCATTCCCGCTTCGGAAATTTCCGATTACCGTAAGCTGGTGGTACGCGGGGTACTTAATGGTGAGCAGTTGCAGGAAGGCAGTCTTTCAGAGTTGGCCTTCGACATTCCGCATTTGATTTCGTACGTGTCGAAGGCATTGGCATGGAACCCGGGCGACATTCTGGCCACCGGTACGCCGAGCGGGATCGGCTTCAAGAGGAATCCACCGATTTTCCTTAAACCCGGTGATATTTTCGAAGTAGTGATCACGGAGATCGGGACGCTATCGAACGGCGTTATTGACGAAGCCTAAGCGTTGTCCTCTACACAATCATAAAAACTGGAGGTTCCACATGCCCGCCTTACCGACTATCAATTTCACCCACTCCGGCGTGTTTTGCGCAGACCTCGATCGCATGGTCGATTTCTACTGCCGTACCTTAGGCTTCATCGTCAGTGACAAAGGTGTCGCCTCAACGGGTCATCGGCTGTTTTTCATGACCCAGAACCCGGAGTTGCATCACCAGGTCGTGCTCTTTGATGGCAAGCCTGTCGACCTGCCGTTCAACCCGATCAATCAGTTGTCGTTCCTGCTGAACTCGCTGGATGACTTGAAGACTTACTACCAGTTCGCCAAAAGCAGCGGCATTGAAGGGATCGCTCAGGTGGACCATGGCAACGCCTGGTCGATGTACTTCAAAGACCCAGAAGGCAACCCCATCGAAATGTACGTCGATGCGCCGTTCTACACCGCACAACCCTGCAAGGAACCCCTCGATCTGGAGCTGCCGAGCGAGGTCATCCTGGCCCAGACCGAAGCCATGTGTAAGCGCCGTCCTGGCTTCCAGACGCGAGAAGAGTGGAAGAACTCCATCCGCGCGAAGATCGAAGAACAGCGGGTTCGAATCGGCTTATAACTTGCCGATCTGTGGATGTTGAAGCCTGGTTGATGGGCACGCACACGCCTGTTCATCAACCAGACGTCGCACTGGATAAAAACAAAAAGCGGAGTAGACGATGGACTACGATGTCATCATTGTTGGAATGGGTCCGGTGGGTGCTCTGTGCGCAACTCTGGCCGGCATGTGGGGGCTGAAGGCCCTCGTCGTGGACAAGTCCGAAACGGTGTACACCAACCCCAGGGCGATGGGGTTTGACCACGAAGTGATGCGTGTTTTCGGCAACATCGGCCTGGCCAATGAGATCGCCGAACATGTCATGCCATATCGCCCCTCGGAGTACCGAACCACCGGCTCTGCGCTGATCAAGCGCATTGATGCCGCCAAGCCTCCTTTTCCGCTGGGTTGGGCACCGAATTATGTGTTCTCGCAGCCGCCCGTCGAGCGTGCACTGCGCGGCAAAATTGCCGATTTGAAATCAGTCACTGTAGAGCTCGGTTCAGAGGTTCTGTCGGTCGATTCCACAGGCTCGCAAGCGGATGTGCGGATTCGGGCCAAAGACGGCACCGAGCGCACGGTCACGGCGGACTATGTGCTGGCGTGTGATGGCGGCACCAGCCCGATCCGCACCCGACTGGGCCTGAAGATGGAGGACCTGGCGTTCGATGAACCGTGGCTGGTGGTCGATGTGATTCTCAATGAAGGGGCGGGCGAGCATCTGCCGAAGACCAACGTGCAGTTTTGCGAACTGGCCCGGCCTTGTACTTTTGTCGTCGGACCGGGTCAGCATCGGCGCTGGGAGTTCATGATCAATCCTGACGAACAACCGACGGAAATCTCACAACCCGAAGCGATCAAGAAGCTGATCTCCCGCTGGTTGCCGGAGGGTGACTATCAGCTATGGCGGGCGTCGGCTTATCGATTCCACGCACTGATCCTTGAGCAGTGGCAGTCCGACCGGGTGTTCTTCCTCGGGGATGCGGCGCACATGACGCCGCCCTTCCTGGCGCAAGGCATGTGCCAGGGGATTCGCGATGCATTGAACCTGGTCTGGAAGCTTGCGCTGGTGAAAGAAGGGCTGGCCGCCCCGGCGTTCCTGAATACCTACCAGACTGAACGCGTGCCTCATGTGCGCCAAACGACGATGGCGGCCAAGGAGTTCGGTGGCGTGATTTGCGAACGCGACAGCGAGAAAGCCGCAATCCGCGATGCGCGGTTGATCCGCCAGATGACAGAGAACCCGGCAGGGACCATCAGGCAATCGCTGATTCCGGGGTTGTCTCAAGGATTTGTCGCGCAGGTCGCGCCTGCCGGTGAGCTGTTTCCGCAACCGATGGTCATCAACCATGCCGGCAAGACCGCGCTGCTGGATGAGTTTACCGGCCAGTCCTTCCGAGTGGTCATTGCCCCCGGGTTTGATGCCAGCGCTTTGTTGAGATGCCTGCGCAGCAGTCAATCGCTCAAAGGTCTGCCCATCCATGTCGTGCGATTGGTCGACCCTCAACAGTCAGGCCCACGCACCGTGGATGATTATCAGGAAGTCGATGGGGTGTTGGCGCAATGGCTGGAGAGCCGAGGCTGCAATGTCGTCATCGTGCGGCCGGATCACTACGTGTACGGCGGGGCGGTCACGGTTGCCTGGGCGATGGAGTTGCTGGAGGGGATGGAGCTTGCGCTGTGGTGCAAGAAGCCTGAACCGAGTGATGGCGGCGCCATTGACCCGATGATCAAATTTGCCCAAGGGCTAAGTCAGTAGAAAACAGAAAGCCCTTCGCTTTGCACTGTCCACGAAAGCAGTTGCATGGCGAAGGGCTTTTTTTGCAATCCCGGTTGATCTATTGAAGCGTCGCCTGTTGGCGCTCGATCGCTTCAATGGTTCGCTCCAGGGTGTCCTGAATGTGGTTGCGCAACAGCGTCACCGCTTTTTCAGAGTCCCGTGCCAGCGCAGCATCCATCAAATCCTGGTGCTCATTGCCCTTGTGGCGTTGGCGGATTCTCTGCTTGGCAGAGAAGCGTCTGTAGCGCTCAGCCCGGTCAAACAGGGAGTCGATCATCTTCAGCATCAACGGCGATGGGCACGCCGCGAACAGCGCGAAGTGGAACGCCTTGTGCCGGGTCGACCAGTCATCGTCGAGCACCAGCACACCAGTCCCGAGTTTTTTCTCAACCAGATTCAAGCGGTGAAACGCGCCCAGCACATCGGCTTCCCAGGCGTCATCGCCAAACTTGATGGCATCGCCCAGCGCCTCGCATTCCAGCAAGCAGCGCATCCGCGTGATGTCGCGGAAATCCGTGGTGGAAATCGGGGCAACCCTGAACCCTTTGTTATCGCTGGCTTCGACAACGCCGTCCTGCGTCAGGCGATTGAGCGCCTCACGAATGGGCGAGCTGCTGAGCCCATAGGTCTTGGACAGTTCGGCGACTTTGAGTTTTTCGCCGGGGGCCAGCTCGCAACAAACAATCGCTTTTTTCATCTTGGTCAATGCGACTTCGATCAGCGGACTGTTGGGGGATGAGGGGATCATGATGGGTCATCCTGAAATTTGCACTAAACGGATTTTATGCGCAAAAAGTTGTTTGGTGCAAAGGATGAATTTCGCATTGCGCATAAATTTTCCTTCGTCGCAAGGGGGAAATGGACGAGCCGTCTTTCGGACGCTCTAGACCGGCCCTTTGCCTCCAACCTCCTTCCCACCATCCATTTCAACACGCATGCCTCTGCTGTCCTCACGGACTTCTCGCCTGCCGTAATCCCCGCCCCCAGCTATCCGAATGACCTCCCGAATGTTCTTGACATTGAATTTGTGCAGGATTACGTTTTGTGCACAAAGTGATATTGAATGCAGCAAATCATGTTTTGCGCATAAGTGGTCGGGCTCGTAAATCTGACCAGAACGGACAGGGAAGAAACGCCGCCGCACCCGTGGTATTCGCAGCCAATGCTGCGAGTGGATGACCTTTTACAAAAACAAAAAAACAGGAACATCTTCATGAAAACAGCCAACCAGCGGCTCTGCCCGTTGCCGGTTTCCAGCATCGCCTGCGCGGTCAGCGCAACGGTGCTGCTGAGCCTCTCAACGCCCTCGCACGCCTTCCAGATCGACACGGGTAATCCCGATCTTTCGGCGACCTGGGACAACACGATCAAGTACAGCAACGCCTGGCGCGTGAACAAACTTGATCACAAGGTCGCGGTCGGCCCAGGCACGTCCAACAGCAATCCCAACCTGGACGATGGCGACCGAAATTTTGATCGTGGGCTCATCTCCAATCGCCTGGATGTCCTGTCCGAATTCGACATCAAGTACAAAGACGTCGGTGCTCGCCTGAGTGCCGCCTCCTGGTACGACAATGTCTACGCCCACGACAACGATAACGACTCTCCCGGCACCGCCAACTCGTTGAGTGTCGAGCACGACGAGTTCACCAGCGACACCCGCCGCATCCACGAACAGCACACCGAAATCCTTGATGCGTTTGTCTATGGCTCGAAGGAAATCGGCACGACTTCGCTGTCCGGGCGACTCGGCCAGTTCACGCAAATCTATGGTGAAAGCCTGTTCTTCGGGGCCAACGGCATCGCCAATGCTCAGTCCACCGTTGACCTGGTGAAGCTTCAGTCCGTCCCGAGTTCCCAATTCAAGGAAATTCTGATGCCGACCAAACAGGTGTCAGGCAACTGGCAGCTGAACGACACGGTCAGCGTCGGCGCCTACTACCAATTCGAGTGGAACAAGACGCGCCTTCCCGCAGCGGGTAGCTATTTCAGCGGCGCGGATTTTGTCGGCGAAGGCGGGGAGCGGGTGTTCTTTCCTACCGGCGAACTACGCCACGGCAAGGACATTGATGCCAAAGATTCCGGGCAGTTTGGTGCGCAACTGAAGTTTGCCGTCGAGGACTGGGAATTCGGTCTGTACGCCGCGAAATATCACGAAAAGACCCCGGTGTTTTACTTCCGTCCGGCCGCGCTGGTCCCCGGTGCTGATGACACGTTCGTCAACGTTTACCCCGAGGACGTCAAAGTATTCGGCGCAAGTTTCAGCACCCTGGTCGGCGAAGCCAACATCGCCGGTGAAACGTCGATTCGGCTCGATACGCCGTTGGCGGGCGTCGGCGGAACGATCATCACCGGTATGGATTCCGACAATGATTCCAACCCGGCGTACCCCATCGGCAAGTCGTGGCATGCCCAGGTGTCGATGGTCAATGTCTACGGCGGATCCGCGCTGTGGGACGGTGCTTCGTTTGTCGGTGAACTGGCGTTCAACCGTCGACTGAGCGTGAGCAAAAATGCCGATCAACTGGACCCCAATACCACTCGCGATGCCTTCGCGCTGCGCTTCACCTTCGAGCCGCAGTACTTCCAGGTCTTCCCCGGCATCGACGTTCAAGCCCCGATCACCATTGGTTACAACCCTTCCGGGCGCTCCTCGGTCACGCCTCAGGCGTTCGGCCCGGAACATGGCGGGGACCTGACGTTGGGCCTCAAGGCCGATTACAAGAAACAGTGGTACGCCTCGCTGTCCTACACCAACTTTTTCGGTGAGGCGGGACCTGTCATCAACTCCTCCAACTCGTTCACTTACCAGCAAAACATGAAAGACCGGGATTTTGTTGCGTTCTCGATCCAGCGAACCTTTTAAGCAAAGAACAGGCGGGCCCTGATAATGACAAAAATTAAACTGCTGTTGCTTTCCACCTTGTCGATCTCAATCTGCGCCAGCACTGCATTCGCGGCGGTGAGTCCTGACGAGGCGGCGAAGCTCAAAACCACCTTGACCCCCATGGGCGCCGAAAAGGCCGGCAATGCCGACGGCTCCATTCCGGCCTGGACAGGCGGACTGACCAAGGAAGTGGCCGGGGCAAAATCCGGTGACATGCCGGCCGATCCGTTCCCTGGTGAGAAGCCGGTGTTGCAGATCACTGCGAAGAACGCTGCGCAGTACGCGGACAAGTTGAACGAAGGGACGAAAGCCTTGCTGGCCAAATACCCCGACACCTTCCATCTCGATGTGTACCCGACTCATCGAACCGCCGCGGCCCCCGACAGCGTTTATCAAAACACCTTTACCAACGCGACCCAGTGCAAGACCACCAGCAATGGATTGTCGGTGGAGGGCTGTTACGGCGGCATTCCGTTTCCGATCCCGAAAACCGGCAACGAGGTGATCTGGAATTTCCTGCTGCGCGTCGAGGCCGAATCCATTCAGATGGGCTACGCCAACATCATCGGCAATGCTGACGGAACCCGAACACTGGCCAGCCGTGGCGTGGAGAACTGGCAGTACCCGTATTACTTCAAAGACGGCGGCGTGGATAAGTGGTCGGGGCAGTATGCGCTGCTGCGTTTCTTGACCAACGAACCCCCGTTCAAGGCCGGCGAGTCGCTGGTGACGCACGACAGCATCAACGCCCAGGAACCGCGGGAAGCCTGGCAATACCTGGTCGGCCAACGCCGCGTGCGCCGCGCGCCTACCGTGGGTTATGACACACCAGACTTCGTGGCGTCGGGTGCCAACTACTTCGACGAGGTGCATGGCTTCATTGGCCACCCGGATCGTTATGACTGGAAACTGGTCGGCAAAAAAGAGCTGTACATCCCGTACAACGACAACAAATTCAACGCCGAAAAACGCGACGATGCCTTTGCGGCTAACCACCTCAACTCGGACAAGGTGCGCTGGGAACTGCATCGCGTCTGGGAGCTGGAAGCCACGGTCGCGGCGGGTAAACGCCACGCCGTGCCCAAGCGCAAATTCTACATCGATGAAGACAGCTGGACGGTCTCGCTGGTCGATGGCTATGACGCCGAAGGCAAGCTGTGGCGTGTGTCCCAAGTGCTTCCATTCGTTGTGCCTTCCATCCCGGCGGTGGTGGTGAAACCGGTGGTGATCTACAACCTGCAAGCCAAGACGTACAGCGTCGTGCAAAGCCTGAACGGCGAAACCTACAGCGTTATCCCGCGCAAGCCCGAGAACTTCTTTACCGGTAACTCGGTAGCGTCCGGGTCGGTGCGCTGAGCCTCGCAACAGCGTGTTCACACTTGTGTTCCATGGACGCCGTGCCACTGACGCGGCGTCCACAGAACCGCATCATCGAGGCTCGAAAATGCGTATTCAGACTCCCAGGCTTTTACATCCGCATCCGTTCAAGGCGTTCCTGCTGAGCGTGTCGATCATCACGGCGCTCACCGGTTCGGCTGCGGCGGCACAAACCGATGGACTGCCGGTGCAGCCATCGATCACCAGCGCCATGGCGGCCCAATCGGTCATGCTGAGTGTGGCGAGGGCAGGGCAACGCCTCGTGGCCGTTGGCGAACGAGGGTTCATCATTGTTTCTGATGACAATGGCGGCACCTGGAAGCAAGTCAGTTCCCCGATCAGCATGACGTTGGTCAAGGTTCGCTTCATCGATGACCGCGAAGGCTGGGCGGTCGGGCACGCCGGGGTTGTCTTGCACAGCCAGGATGGCGGGCTGAGCTGGAGCAAACAGCTTGATGGCGTCCAGGCAGCCGAGATCGAACTGCAAGAAGCGAAACGCTTCGACAATGCGGAAAAAATCGCTCAAGCACAGCAACTGGTGGACGATGGCCCCGACAAACCCCTGCTCGATCTGCTCTTCCTGGACGCCAAAAACGGGTTGGTGGTGGGCGCTTATGGTTTGGCGTTTGTCACCCATGACGGCGGGCTCAGCTGGCAATCGATCCGTTCCCGTCTCGATAACCCGAACGGATTGCACCTCTACAGCATCGAGCGTGTAGGGGCGGACCTCTTCGTCGCCGGCGAACAGGGCACGTTGTTGCGCTCTGGTGACGAGGGCCAGACCTTTGAGTCGCTGACGTCACCCTATGAGGGCACGACCTTCGGCCTCCAGGCGACCAGCAGTGGTTCGATTCTGGCGTTCGGGCTGCGTGGCAAAGCCTTCGAGTCCAAAGATCGCGGCGATACCTGGCAGCGACTCGACACCTTGCAACCCGTCACCTTGACCAGCGGCCTGCGCCTTGACGATGGCTCGGTATTGCTCACCGATGAATCAGGCCGAGTGCTGCGTTTCGCGGGCGGCGATACCAAAGCCTCTCTCCTTCAAGTGACTCAACCCGGTTACTTCACAGGCATGGCGCAAGCCGCGAACGGTGACCTGATCATCAGCAGCGCACGCGGCATGCTGTCGTCCGTGGTTGCCGTGGAATCGTCGGAGCACGATCAATGAACAGCTTTACGCGTACTGCCGAGCACACCGTCCCTCAAACGGACACCTTCGATCCTTCTTCCGGTACCCTGGTTGAACGGCTTTTGTTCAATCACCGCCGCATCATTTTGGGCATCTGCGTCTTGCTCAGCCTGGTGTTCGGCTACCAGGCGCTGAGTTTGAAGCTCAATGCCGCCTTCGAAAAAATGATCCCGACGGATCACCCTTATGTGCAGAACTACCTGAAGAATCGCGGCCAGTTGGGGGAGGGCGGCAATACCTTGCGGATTGCGATCGAGGCCCGGCAGGGCAGCATTTTTGATGCCGCCTACCTTGAGACGGTCAAGAAAATCAACGACGAAGTCTTTTTGCTCCCCGGCGTCGACCGGTCGTACATGAAGTCCCTGTGGACCCCGGCGACCCGCTGGATCGGCGTGACGGAGGAGGGTTTTGACGGCGGCCCGGTGATCCCGGACAACTACGATGACTCTGTCGGCAGCCTGGAGCAGGTTCGACAAAACGTCGAACGGTCGGGCGAAGTCGGCCGACTCGTGGCCTCTAACTTCAAGTCCAGCATCGTGCTTTTGCCGCTTCAGGACATCACCACGGACGATGGCAAACCGCTGGACTACAACGTGCTTTCAAGCCAGCTCGAACAGATTCGGGCCAAGTACGAAACCGACAACATCAAAATCCACATCACCGGTTTCGCCAAGGTGGTGGGCGATCTGATTGACGGCATGCGGCAGATGCAGCTGTTCTTCGCCGCGACGCTGGTGATTTGCGGCATCGTGTTGTTCTGGTACACCCGCTGCATTCGCAGCACGCTGTTGGTGCTGCTGTGTTCG
>Ga0207655_1003735_pt1 | contig 11177 bp, 8 predicted proteins | sample KBSM44metaG_FD_184398 | JGI IMG/M metagenome (GOLD analysis project Ga0207655, IMG submission 184398) | Miscanthus rhizosphere microbial communities from Kellogg Biological Station, Michigan, USA - KBS M4-4 metaG (SPAdes) (version 2) | ecosystem: Host-associated > Plants > Roots > Rhizosphere >... | reverse complement strand
TGCGCACGTTCCTACCGCGCCTGCTTTTCGCCGCCTTCACAGCCATTACCCTGCTCGGCTGCTCACCCTCCGGCCCGGACGGCCAGGCAGCCAAAACCCTCAAAGTGGCGTTCTTCAGAGACAACACCACGCTGGTCAGCCTTGACCCCTTTCAGGTGTACTGGCTGGAGCATCGGGTGGTGCTGCGCAATATTGCCGAGTCCCTGACCGATCAGGACCCGCAGACCGGCAAGATCATTCCCTGGCTGGCAGAACGCTGGGAAGCCAGTGACAACGCGCTGGAATATACCTTTCACTTGCGCAAGGACGTGACCTTCAGCAACGGCACACGTTTCGACGCTCAAGCGGTGAAGACGGCCTACGACGCGGACAAGTCGTTCGCCGCACAACTGCCAGCCACCTTCGGCGCCACTTACCTCAAAGGTTACGACCACGCCGAGGTACTGGACGACTTCACCATCAAACTGGTGCTGGCCCAACCCAACGCGGGCTTCCTGCAAGCCACCTCCACCACCAATCTCGCCATTCTTGCTCCAGAGTCCTACGCACTCAGCGTCAAGGAGCGTTCGTTGGGCGCGATCATTGGCACCGGGCCATTCGTGCTGGAGCGCTACACGCCTGAAAGCGGTTTGCGCCTGATCAAACGCAAGGGCTATGCCTGGCCATCGGCCAATGCGCAGAACAAGGGCGAGGCGCATCTGGATGCGGTCGAGGTCAGCTACGTGCCGGAAGAAAGCGTCCGTAACGGCCAGTTCGTTCAGGGGCAGGTCGATATCCTCTGGCCGCGCAATCCGTTCTCCGAGGTGGACCTCAACCTGTTCAAGTCCAGGGGCGCGACCATTCAGAGCCGTTCGCTGCCAGGACCTGCGCTGAACCTGTACCCCAACACGCGTGGCAATCGCATTCTTGCCGACCGCAACGTGCGCCTGGCCCTGCAAAAGGCAATCGACCGCAAAACCTACGCAGCCACCGTTTACAACCCGCAATTCCCGGTGGTCTCCGGCATCTACGACGTCACCACGCCGTTTTATAAAAGCCAGGCCGACAAACTGACCTACGACCCTCAAGGTGCAGAGCGCCTGCTCGACGCTGCGGGCTGGCAGAAAAGCGCCGACGACTATCGTTATAAGGAAGGCAAGCGCCTGAAGCTGGCCTACAACCTTTCCCCCGCCGAAACCGCTGGTGATGTGCTGATTCAGGATCAACTGCGCAAGGTGGGTATCGAGCTCAAGCTTAACGTGGTGACCACCGCCGAGTGGGCTGCGGCCAATGCGGCAGGCAATTATGACCTGACGTCCACCTACATGACCCGCGCCGACCCGATCATTCTGCAAACCATCATCGACCCGCGCAGTGCCAACAGCTCGACGCTGGCGACCAACCTTTACGCGCCGGAAACGCTGCCCAAGGCCCTTGAGCTGTTCGACGCAGGACTGACCGCCACGCAAAGCGAACAGCGCGCCAGGGCTTATGGCGAGTTGCAGGACCTACTGGTCGACGAGGGCTCGGCGATCCCGGTTTACGAGCGCGTCTGGCAAGCTGCCACGGCGAAAAACGTACGCAATTTCCACTGGACGGCGGAAGGCTTTGCGCTATTCAACGACATCGAGTTGGCAACGCCATGAGTCGCTATATCCTCAGTCGGATCGCGCAAGCGCTACTGGTACTTTGGGGTGCCTACAGCGTCACCTATTTCATTCTTTACCTGCTTCCCGGCGACAGCCTGTCGATCATGCTCAGCGCCTCGGGTGTCGAAATCGACTCCCTGTCCGCGCAGGACCTCGCCAAGGCCAAGCTCTATTACGGACTGGACCGCGGCATCTTCGAGCAATACGTCGACTTGCTGTGGGGAGCGTTACATGGCGACTTCGGCAATTCGCTGACGCTCAACCGCCCGGTTTCGGAATTACTGATCGAGCGTCTGCCACAAACCCTGAGCCTTGCGGGGCTGGCCATTGTTCTGTCACTGATCGGCGGGACAGGTCTGGCGTATCTCACCGCCTACGTACGCTGGCAGCCCTTGAAAGTCGCCTTGTCACGCCTGCCGTCGCTGGGCTTCTCGGTGCCGGTCTTCTGGATGGGCCTGCTGTTCATTCAACTGTTCGCGTTCACTCTTGGCTGGTTCCCGGCGACCGGCAATCAGGGATTCTCCAGCCTTATATTGCCCGCCGTCACGCTGGCGATCCCCAGCGCCGCGGTGTACGCCCAGGTCCTGCAACGTGGTTTTCATGGCGTCTGGAAAGAGCCCTACATCATCACCGCTTATGCCAAGGGCCTGACCCGCGCGCAGGTTCAGGCCCGCCATGCGTTCAAGAATGCTGCTTTACCGCTCTTGACGCTGATCGGTCTGCAAGTGGGCAACACAGTGTCCGGTGCCGTGCTGGTGGAAACCATTTTCGCCCGCTCCGGGGTCGGTCGACTTGCCCAGGAAGCCGTTTTGCGCCAGGACATCCCGGTGGTACTGGCCATCGTTACGGTCTCTGCAGCTGCGTTCGTCGTGGTCAATCTGATCGTTGACCTGCTGTATCCCGCGCTGGATCCGCGCATCGCCCACACGCCAAAGGTCTCCTGACGCCATGACTATCTTCGACAACCGCCTTGCGCGCCTGACCCGCCTTGTTGATCCCAGTCAAAACCTTCCCGGCAAAAACGCACCTGCCGTGCAGTGGCAGCGACGCAGCAGCCTGAGTCGCGCCATGGAGGCCGCCAGGCCCCTGCTGCGCCGCCCGGGGTTTCTGCTCGCTGTGGCAATGGTCGCCTTTGCGTTGCTGGCGGCGCTGGCACCCAACCTGCTGAGCAGCTACGCACCTTATGCCACCTCGCCTGCCGACAAGCTCGCCGCCCCGAATGCCGCGCACTGGTTTGGCACCGACGAGCTGGGCCGTGATCTTTATACCCGCGTGGTGCATGGATCGAGCGTGTCGGTACAGGCGGCATTGCTGGCAGTGGGCATCGCCATGCTCGGTGGTCTGAGTCTGGGGGTGATTTCCGGTTTCGCAGGCGGGCGCATCGATGCAGTGATCATGCGTCTGATCGATGTATTGCTGGCCCTGCCCGGCTTGCTACTGGCGCTGGCGATTGTCACCGCCATCGGGTTCGGCACCCTTCCGGTGGCCATTGCGGTCGGTGTGGGGATCATCCCCGGATTCGCGCGCACCACCCGCGCCGAAGTATTGCGCGTCAAGACCCTGCCTTACGTCGAGGCCGCGCGGCTGGGCGGTGCAAGCTGGACGCGAACCCTGCTGCGCCACATCCTGCCGAACGCCTGGGGCCCGGTGGCGGTGCTCGCCACACTAGATTTCGGTGCAGCGATTCTGGCGACTGCCGGGCTGAGTTTCCTCGGCTTTGGTGCCGAACCACCGGCTGCCGAATGGGGCACGTTGATCGCCAACGGTCGTCACTTCCTCATAACCGCACCCTGGGTGTCGCTGCTGCCGGGCCTGTTCGTGGTTGGCGTAGTGTTCAGCTTCAACCACATCGCCCGCACTCTGGAAGAGACTCAACGATGACCGATACCGCTCAACTGATCGACATTCGTCATCTGAGTGTCGCTTACCGTTTCGACGGCCAGATCAACCAGGCCGTGCGCAACGTATCCTTTCAGGTCGCCCGAGGTGAAACCGTGGCGATTGTCGGCGAATCCGGCTCCGGCAAGTCGACGATGGCCAACGCCATACTCGGCCTGTTGCCGGACAATGCCGCCATTACCGGCGGCGAGCTGCACGTCGATGGACACGATCTTGGCCATGCCGGCGAACGCGAGAAACGGCGAATTCGCGGCAGCACCATCGGCCTGGTGCCCCAGGACCCGATGGTCGGCCTCAACCCTACCCTGCGCATCGGCCGACAAATCGCCGAAGCACTGATTCAGGCCCACGGCCGGCGTTACCCGGCAGTGAATGCCGATGTGCTGGAGTTGCTGCAGCAGGTCGGTCTGGACAGGCCGGTATTGCGCGCCCGCCAGTATCCGCACGAACTGTCCGGTGGCATGCGCCAACGCGTGCTGATCGCCATCGCCCTGGCTGGCAATCCTCGCCTGATCATCGCCGACGAGCCCACCAGCGCGCTGGACGTGACGGTACAACGCAAGATCCTTGATCATCTGCAACGTCTGGTGGCCGAGCGTGGTATTTCCCTGGTGATCATCACCCACGATCTGGGCGTGGCGACCGACCGGGCCGATCGAGTGCTGGTGATGAACAAGGGCGAACTGGTCGAACAAGGCCCTCCGCAACAGATACTCATCGCGCCTCGCCATGCCTATACCCGCGCACTGATCGCCGCAGCACCGGCTTTCGGCCAGCGCAAGAGCCCGGCAACAGTGCGACCGGTCGCGAGCAGCGACACACCTCTGCTGACCCTGAGCAACATCGGCAAGACCTATCGTCTACCCTACGTGAAAGGCGAAGACGCCGACTTCCAGGCGCTGCAGGACGTCAACTTCAAGGTGTATCCCGGCCAGACCCTGGCCATCGTCGGCGAGTCCGGCTCTGGTAAAAGTACTGTGTTGCGCATCGCACTGGGTCTGGAAAAACCCACCCACGGACGAGTGCAGCTGGACGGCCAGGATGTCACCGACCTGGGCTGGCGCGAATTCAGACCGCTGCGGCGGCGTATCCAGTTAGTGCAGCAAAACCCGTTCGCGGCCCTTGACCCACGCTTCACGTTATTCGAAAGCATCGTCGAACCCCTGGTCTCGTTCGGCCTGCTCAAAGGCCGCGAACTGGAGCAGGCCGCACGCCGGTTGATAGAGCGAGTGCAGTTGCCCGTGGCCTATCTGGACCGCCTGCCCCGCGAGCTTTCCGGTGGCCAGCGTCAGCGGATTGCCATTGCCAGAGCGCTGGCCCTGCAGCCCGATCTGCTGCTGCTCGATGAGCCGGTTTCGGCACTGGACGTGTCGGTGCAGGCGCAGATTCTCGACTTGCTGGTCGAGCTGCAAGCCGAATCGGGCATCGCCTACGTGCTGGTGTCCCACGACCTTGCAGTGGTCGCCAGCGTTGCCCATCAGGTACTGGTGCTCAAGCATGGCAAGACCGTCGAGCAGGGTCTGGCCGAGGATGTTTTTGCCAGGCCTCAAGCGGCTTACACCCAGGAGTTGATTGCCGCGATACCTGGCCGGCGTCTGGAGTTACAAACAGGGACGCACTGACAAATACCTGGGCTTGCATCAATGGGTCGCACGACGTTTGAAAGCCATGGCCTCGGCGACTGCGTATATGCATATTCCTTATCGATATTTAAATTATTTTTTTAATAGCTATAGAGTTTCGCCTTATGCATCAAACGTTGCCGAAGCAGGATGCAGGCAAGACCAGGCTACCTTGCGCACCTGACTCGCATGTTCAGGCCGCATCAGCAACAAGCCCCCATCCCCCTACTTCGAGCACCCGCAATGAAAGGCATCACCCCCCTGTCGTTCCCAGCCCTGATGGGTTCAGCGCTGCTGCTGAATGCCGTCGTTTCATTCCCTGCTCTGGCCGGACTGCTGGAAAAAGGCCGCACTGACGGCCTGACCGCTGGCATCGCCAATGAACAGCCCTATGCCTACATCGGCACCGATGGCAAAGCCACCGGGGCCAACGTCGAGATACTGCGGGCGATTCTCGAACCGCTGGGCATCAAGCAGATCGAGACGCCTATCACTGACTTCGGTTCGCTGGTGCCGGGTCTGGCGGCAGGTCGTTTCGACTTGATCGGTGCAGGCCTGTTCATCAATCCGAATCGCTGCAAGGTCATCGCGTTCTCCAACCCGGTGACGCGATCCGGCGGTGCGTTTATTGTCAAAACCGGCAACCCGCTGAACCTGCACAGCCTCAAGGACGTCGCCAGCAACGCCAAGGTGCGCCTGGCCACTCAACCTGGCAGCAATCAGGTTCAGGAAGCCAAAGACAGCGGTATCGCCAACGGCAACGTGGTGTTGTTCGACAAGGACACCGAGGCATTGGCCGCCTTGCAGGCGGGTCGCGTGGACGTGGTGTATTTCCCGGACGCCGAAGTCATCAGTCTGATCAAGAAAGCCAACAGTCCGGACATCGAGCGCGCCTTGCCTTTCGAGCAGATTCCGGACGCCAGTGGCAAACCGGGCTGGAATTACCACGCCTACGGCCTGCCAAAAAACGATCCGGCCTTCGAACAGGCCTTCAACGAACAACTGGCCAAACTCCGGGCGTCGGGCGAGCTGCTGAAAATCCTGCAGAAGTACGGCTATACCGAAAACGAACTGGCTGACCCGGCCATCACCGCAGCCCAACGCTGCAACCCATGATCTGCCCCGCCCCGCAAGGGCGCGCAGTAAACGGCCCTGACCCACACGAGTACGGCCATGCCTGTTGATGCTGCAACACTGGAAACCGCAGGTTTCATTGCCAGACAACTGGCCCACGGCGCCTGGATCACCCTGCAGATCACCGTGCTTGCCGAACTGCTGGTACTGGTGCTCTCGTTTGTAATCGCCCTGATGCGCCTGTCGCCATTCCGGGCGTTACGCTGGTTCGCCACGGTGTATGTCGAGGTGCTGCGTGGCATCTCGGCATTGGTGCTGCTGTTTTACCTGTTCTTCATTCTGCCGCTGTTCGGCATCCGCCTGTCCCCCATGACCACCGGCGTGCTGGGGCTGGGCCTGACGTTTTCGGCGTATGGCGCGGAAATCATTCGTTCGGCATTGATCAACGTCAGCCAGGGTCAACGTGACGCTGTGCGTGCGCTGGACTTCGGGCCGATAAGCGCGTTTCGGCGAATCATTCTGCCGCAGGCCCTGCCGTTCATGATCCCGCCGATGGGTAATCAATTGGTCGAGCTGCTGAAAACCACGTCACTGGTCTCACTCATCACCCTCACCGACCTGACCTTTACCGGCAGTCAATTGATCACCACGCTGGGCCAGCAAACGCTGATCTGGAGCATCGTGCTGGTGTGCTATTTCGTGATGGCCTGGCCATTGAGCTGGCTGGTCAAGCGTTATGAGCAGCACGCCACCGCGTGGCGCACGGCCAGGGGATGAACGATGGAGTTTGATATCGCATTCGTCTGGTCGATTCTGCCGGAGCTGTTTCAGGGCTTGCTGGTGACCGTGCAGGTCGTGGTGCTGGGGTTCCTGCTCGCGGTTTTGCTCGGTCTGATCCTGGCCCTGACACTGCGCTCGCAGATAACCATCGTGCATCGCCTGAGCAAAGGCTACCTGAGCTTTTTCCGTAATACGCCGTTGATGGTCCAGTTGTATGTGCTGTTCTTCGCGCTGCCGCTGGCGGGCATCACCTTCCCGGCGATCACCACCGGTGTGATAGGTCTTGGCTGCTATTACGCGGCCTATATCGCCGAAGCGTATCGCGGTGCCATTGACGACATCCCGGCCGGACAGTGGGAAGCCGCACGCGCCCTTGATTTCAATCGTGGCGACACCTGGCGGCGCATCATCCTGCCGCAGGCGTTGAAACCCATGCTACCGGTGCTCGGCAATTACCTGATCGGCATGTTCAAGGAAACGCCGCTTCTGGCGGTGATCACCATCCCTGAACTGTTTCAGGCTGCCAAGCAGGTCGCCGGCATGACCTATCGTTACAACGAACCGTACACAGTGATGGCGCTGATGTTTCTGGCGATCAGTGTGCCGACCTCGTTGCTGTTCAAATACCTGGAAAGGCGCAGCCATGTCTGATCTCGCACACACCGCAACCCCACCCGTCACCACTGCGCAGATACAGCTGAAACACGTGGTCAAGGACTTCGGCCGCAACCGGATCATCGACCATCTGGACCTGAGCATTCCTCAAGGTCAGAAAGTCGCCTTGATCGGCCCCAGTGGCTCGGGTAAATCAACGGTATTGCGCCTCATCAAGGGGCTGGAAAACTATCAGCAAGGCAGCATAGAAGTCGCAGGCGAAGCAGTGCCCGCGCGCACATCCGTATGGCACTGGCCTGGCGCACGCAAGGCTCCGGTGGAACATCGGGTAGGCATGGTGTTCCAGCAGTTCAATCTGTTCCCACACCTCACCGTGCAGGAAAATGTCACCGAAGCACCGCTACGGGTACTCAGGCTACCTCGCGAAGAGGCCCTTGAACGCGCGCATCAATACCTCGGGCTGGTCGGGCTCGCTCACAAGGCCGATGCCTATCCGAGCCAGCTCTCCGGTGGTCAGCAACAACGTGTAGCGATTGCCAGAGCACTGGCCATGCGTCCGCAGGTCATGTTGTTCGATGAAGTCACGTCAGCGCTCGACCCTGAGCTGGTCGGCGAGGTACTGGCGGTAATTCGCTCGATTGCCCACGAGTTTCAGATGACCATGTTACTGGTGACCCACGAGATGAAATTCGCTCAGGACATCGCTGACCGGGTGCTGTTCATGGAGGGCGGGCGCATCGTGGCGGACGGCACCCCGAGCGAAATTCTGCTGAATCCGCAAAACGAGCGGACTCGAAGGTTTCTGCAGAGGGTGGAGCAGCGCTGATTGCCAGCGCCGCTCTTTTTACAGGATGAGACTTTTGGGCCTCGCGACTTTTTGAAAGTGGCGACAATCAGATCCGGAAACGCGCAACCATGTCCTGCAGGTTGCTGCCCAGGCGCGCCAGCTCCACGGTAGACGCTGCGCTTTGTTCGGTGGCCGTAGCCGACTGGTCGGCGATGTCCCGTACGCTGATGACACTGCGATTGATTTCGTCGGTGACGGCGCTCTGCTCTTCAGCGGCAGCAGAAATCTGTTGGCTCATCTGTTCGATGGTCACAATCGAATGAGTGATTTCAAGCAACGATTCTTCGGCCTGCCGCGCCAGCGCCACGGTGCCTTCGGTACGTTGACGGCTGGCATTCATCAGATCCGATGCCGCGCCGGTGCCATCCTGCAAGGACTTTATCAGCGCCTCGATTTCAGTCGTGGATGACTGTGTACGCTGAGCCAGCGAGCGCACCTCATCGGCCACCACGGCAAAGCCGCGCCCCTGCTCACCCGCACGTGCGGCTTCGATCGCCGCGTTGAGGGCCAACAGGTTGGTTTGTTCCGCGACCGCCTTGATCACATCAATGACACCGCCGATCTTGTCACTGTCCTGAATCAGGCGCTGCATGGCCTCGCCCAGTTGCCCCACTTCACCGGCAAGCTGGCTGATTTCACGCGTGGCGTTTTGCACCACACTGCTGCCGTGGGTTGCGCGGTCACTGGCCTGTCTGGCGGCCTGCGATGCATCTTCAGTGTTCTGCGCCACTTCCTGAACGGTGGACGCCATTTGGTTCATGGCGGTCGCCACCTGGTCGACTTCCAGTTTCTGCTGAGTAACGCCCGCGCTGGTCTGTTCGCTGACGGCTGAAAGCTCCTCGGCCGCCGTGGCGATCTGTGTCACACCATTGCTGATACCGCCAATCAGGGTACGCAGAGATACGGTCATGTGTTGCATGGTGTTTTGCAGCAGGCCCAGCTCATCCTGGCGAGTGGTGCTGAGGTCATTGGTCAAATCGCCGTCGGCAATTCGACGCGCAGCGATCACCGTGGAATCGAGCGGACGGGTAATCTGACGGGTAATCAGAATCGCCGCGAAGATGCCCAGCAGCAATACGATCACCGCCACCGTGAGCAACTGGGTTACGGCGCTGTCTTTTTCTTTATTGGCACTGACTACCTGGCCCGCCATCAGCTTTTCGGTACTGGTGACGACGTCCATTGACTGCTGGCGAAGGCTGTCGCGAATCTGATCGTTCTGTTGCATCAGTTGCGAGATGGAGACCATCAACGACTTGTACTGTTGCAGCGCCGCGAGCGCCTCATCCACCGCCGGGCCGGCCTTGTTCGGCAATTGGTTGCGCGCACTGCTCACCTGAGCGATCAGTGAGTCGGCAGCATCGAAGGTGATCTGCCTGTTTTCAGCAGTCGGGATACTGATATAACGGCGAAACACCAAGCGAAAATTGGTCATGCCATTGCGCAGGTCGCCAGCAATCTTTACCTGGTCGATACCGCTTTGATCCAGCGAGCGGGAAACGTCGTCCAAGGTCTTTTGCAGGAGTGTCTCAAAGCTTCCGCTCACTTGTTCGGAAATGGTGATCAGCGGCTGCATGGCCTGATCAATTTGCCGATTGTTATCGACCAATTGACTGAACGTTTGTCTCAAGCCACCCGCCTGATCGCGAATACCTCTGAGGATATCGGCGTTGGCCGGAACGGTCAGAATCTTCAGGCCTTCCTCGATGGTCTTGCCCAGATTGTCCAGGGCGGCCGTGTAGCCCTGCGAATTACTCGCGTCAGGCTTGGCGGTATAGGCCTGCGCAGCGATCCTGAGGCTCAGCGCATCGGCCTTCACCTCAGAAACCCTGGCTGCCTTGCCCAGCCGCTCGATCAGCAGGTTGGTGCTGAGGTAACCGATCGCGGTGACCGTCAGCACACCCAGCAGTATCAGACCGAAGCCTACACTCAGCTTTTTGCTGACCTTCAAATTGTCCAGCCATGTCGACTTCATCAAACTTTTCCTCGGGATTTATCGCAATAACCAAGGATCGACTGTTCGCTGGACAACTTGATAGCCGCGGCGATTGCAAAGATTGATCGAAGAGATAGCAATATGGCATGAGCTTTTTTGGCTCACCATAAGGGGAGCATTCTCAGCCCCGAATGCCTGGCCGCTATCCACCCTGCGGGTCACCCGGCTGCAGCTTTTCGAAGACCTATGGGTACTCATCATTGCCAGTGATAGTAACCTTCGGTTTATTCGATTCGTTAATAACACCCCGTGCGCAACAGAATCCGCCCCATTCTTCACTATTGGCGGAACTTCCCATGCACCAGACAATCAGCCATCTGCGCTACCCTCTCACCGCCCTCGCCTTGATCGTCATCAGTGCCTGCGGCCGTGCGCCGGAAGCCACCAGTGCGCCTGGCGCAGCCAAAGTCAGTGTGGCCAAGGTACTGGAACAGCCAGTCAACGAGTGGGATGAATTTACCGGTCGTCTCGAAGCACCTGAAACGGTCGAAGTTCGCCCAAGAGTCTCCGGTCAGATCGATCAGGTAGCCTTCACCGACGGCTCGCTGGTCAAGAAAGGCGACCTGCTGTTCCAGATCGACCCTCGCCCCTTCCAGTCGGAAGTCCGCCGTCTCGAAGCCCAGTTGCAACAGGCCCGCGCAGTCGCTTCGCGCAGTGACAGCGAAGCCCAGCGTGGAGAGCGTCTGCGCAGCAACAATGCGATTTCCGCCGAGCTG
>Ga0207655_1003734_pt1 | contig 11178 bp, 8 predicted proteins | sample KBSM44metaG_FD_184398 | JGI IMG/M metagenome (GOLD analysis project Ga0207655, IMG submission 184398) | Miscanthus rhizosphere microbial communities from Kellogg Biological Station, Michigan, USA - KBS M4-4 metaG (SPAdes) (version 2) | ecosystem: Host-associated > Plants > Roots > Rhizosphere >... | reverse complement strand
ATGCACTGATCCCTGTGGGAGCCTGCTCGCGAATGCGGTGTGTCAGTCACCTACTTTGTTGAATGCGACGCCGTCTTCGCGAGCAGGCTCGCTCCCACATTGTTTGATCTGTTCAGCAAGCGCATGACCTGTTCCAGTAACAGTGCGACCACAATGGCGCCGGCTGCAATGACAAACAACAACGCGTGATCGCCGCCGCTGGCGTTGAACAACGCCGAATACGCATACCCGGCGATAGCCTGAAACGTAGCGAATGAAACCGTCGCGCGGCTCCAGGCAAGTTGCTGTTGATGATGCTGTGGGACCAGTTCGTGAACCCGTCACCGCCCGCAGGGCCAGCACTGCACGAATCCCTGTAGGAGCTGTCGAGTGAAACGAGGCTGCGATCTCTTGATCTTTATGGCATTTCCGGCAGTTCTTGCGGCCGCAGGTCAAAGATCAATACCTCGGCATCGACGCCATTGCTCAAGGTCAGCACCTGTTCATCGCGAACCCGCACGCCATCGCCTTCCTGCAACGGCACGCCGTTGAGCTCGACATTGCCGCGGGCCACATGCACATAGGCATAGCGGTTCGTGGCCAATTCCAGCGCAGCGCTTTCCTTACCGTCGATCAGCGCCGCATACACCCGTGCGTCCTGACGCACCTTCAGCGAGCCTTTCGCCCCGTCGGGGGAGATGATCAGTTGCAGACGGCCGCGTTTCTTTTGCGGGCTGAAATGCTCTTGCTGATAGCGCGGTTTGGCGCCGCTGATGTCCGGCACGATCCAGATTTGCAGGAAGTGCACCGGCCGGGTGGTCGAGTGGTTGTATTCGCTGTGCGCCACGCCGCTGCCGGCGCTCATCAACTGCACGTCGCCGGGGCGGATCACCGAGCCAGTGCCCAGGGTGTCTTTGTGTTCCAAAGCACCTTCGAGCACATAAGAGAAAATCTCCATGTCGCGGTGTGGGTGCTGGCCGAAACCTTTACCGGCGGCAACCCGGTCATCGTTGATCACCAGCAGGTCGGAAAAACCCTGCTCTTTCGGGTTGCGATAGTTGGCGAAGGAAAAGGTATGGAACGACTTCAACCAACCGTGATTGGCCGCGCCGCGATCCGAAGCTTTGCGAAGGGTCAGCATGATGAAATCTCCTGTGGGGACGTTGATTCGTCCGAGTGAGGAGAAGGTTAATGGTTACGGGTTGGTGCAATAAGTAGGTGGAAATTGAAATACTGTCCTGTTGAGGTTGACAGTGATCGGCAGGCGATCACGTATTCTTCTCCGACGCCGATGCCACATTTGGCCATAATGCACAGCATTCTTCTGATGCCGGGCACAAGACCTGTGGGAGCGAGCCTGCTCGCGAAGGCGGCGTCACATCCAACACTGTTGGTGACTGATAGATCGCTTTCGCGAGCAAGCCCGCTCCCACAGGGGGTGGTGTTTGGCAGATGGATTTTCTTTTGACTTCAGTGATTTTGAACCCATGAAAACCGTGGCTATTGTGTTGTTCCCGGACTTTCTCCTGCTGGACATGGCAGGCCCGATGGAAGTGTTTTCCATCGCCAATCGATATCTGGCACCGGATGATCGTTACGAACTGTCGACCATCGGCACCGAGCATGGCGCGCTGCGTGCCTCCAACGGCGTCAGCGTCCAGGCCGATTTGCACATCGATCAGGCGGATCAGGCGTATGACCTGTTGCTGGTGCCGGGCGGTCCGGGTGCCTACAACGAAAAACATCCACCGTTGTTGTGTTGGCTCAAAGCCGCGGTCGGTCGCGCCGAGCGATACGGCTCGATCTGCACCGGCGCGTTCGTGCTGGGCCATGCCGGTTTGCTGGACGGTTATCGCGTGACCACCCACTGGCATTACACCGAACGACTGATCAAAGGCTTCCCGAAGGCTACCGTCGAAACCGATCAGATTTACGTGCAGGACCGCAACCTCATCACTTCCGGCGGCGTCACTGCCGGCATCGACCTGGCACTGTCGGTGGTCACCGAAGACCATGGCAAGAAAGTCGCCCAGGACGTCGCCAAGGTATTGCTGGTGGTCATGAAGCGGCAGGGTGGGCAGGCGCAATTCAGCCCGTTGATGGCCGCTGTCGCACCGCAGGAAACACCGATCACTCGCGTGCAGAACTTTGTGCTCGAACACCTCGATGAAGCATTCAGCATCGAACGCATGGCCAGCCTCGCGAACATGAGTGCGCGGCACTTCGCCCGAATGTTTGCTCGGGAAGTGAACATGACGCCCATGGAATTTCTGCAAAGTGCGCGTATCGACAGCGCCAGGAATCTGCTGGAAACCAGCGACTTGCCACTCAAGACAGTGGCGTTCAAAAGTGGCTTCGGCAGCGTACGGCACATGCGTTTTCTGTTCAGTGAAAAGCTTGGTTTGACGCCGACCCAATACCGTGAACAGTTCAGCTAGAGCCTTCTTGTCCGTTATGCGCACCGTGATGGCTGTGACGCTCCCTCCGTGGCAGTTGTACCGTCACTGATGCCTGCCAAGATACCCTGAACGCTTTGCAATGGAGGTGCGGGAGCCTGGAAGGCGGGTGCAAGGGATGTTGCTGCACTGTGAGCCGGGCCAGGTTTCAGCACGTGAATGTGCATGAACAGCCTCAGAGATTTAAACAGCGATGCGGTGCTGCGATTCGGCCCCTATGCATTCCACCTGCGGCAACGGTTGATCCTTGACGGTGATCGACCGCTGCGCATGGGCGGTCGGGCACTGGATATCCTCCAGGTGCTGGTCGAGCGCGCCGGCAACGTGGTCAGCAAAGACGAACTGATTGCTCACGTCTGGCCGACTTCGGTGGTCGAGGAAATCAACCTGCGCGTGCACATTGCGGCCCTGCGTCGGGCGCTTGGCGACGGGCAGAATGGTCAGCGCTACATCGTCAACATTCCCCAATGCGGTTATAGCTTTATCGCCCCGGTGCAGCCAGCGTCCGCGGGCACTCAGGTCTTGATCGAGACCATTCAAAAACATCAGCACAACCTGCCTGCACGACTCACGCCGGTGACCGGCCGGGATTCGATGGTCGGCAGTCTCGTCCGGCAGTTGCCGGTTCGGCGTCTCATGACGCTGGTTGGCCCCGGCGGCGTCGGCAAGACCACCGTGGCGTTGCGTGTCGCCGAACTGCTGTTGCAGCACTATGAAGATGGCGCGTGGCTGGTTGATTTCGCGACGATCGAAGACCCCGCGCGAGTGGTCGATCATCTGATCCAGGGTCTCGAGCTGGAGATCGGCACCACGCTGGACGTGCTGGCAAACCGGCACGCGTTGCTGGTGCTCGACAACTGCGAACACCTGCGCGAACGCTGCCGAATCCTGGTGGAAGATTTACTGAGGTCGGCGCCTCGGCTGTCCATTCTGGTGACCAGCCGTGAACCGTTGCAGGCGCAGGGGGAAACGGTCCAGCGTCTGCCATCCCTGGCAGTGCCGCCGGTGTCGGCGTTGAATAGCGTCGCCGAAGCCATGGGCTATTCGGCGGTGCAGTTGTTCGTCAGCCGTGCCCGGGCCCGCCAGCAAGGGTTTGTCCTGCGCGAGCAAGACCTCAAGGTAGTCCGTAAAATCTGCCGGCGTCTCGACGGTCTGCCACTGGCGATCGAACTGGCGGCGGCGCAGATCGATGCACTGGCGTTGGTGGGCTTGCAAGCGCAACTGGACAACTGTTTTCAGTTGCTGACCCTGGGCCGGCGCACCGCTGTGCCTCGGCATCAAACCCTCAAGGCGGCGCTGGACTGGAGCTATGAGCGGTTGAGCCTGCTGGAACAGACTGTGTTGCAGCGTCTGTCGGTGTTCAAGATGTCCTTTACCTTCGAGGCAGCTATGGGCGTGAGCAGTTGCGCGATGCTCAAACCCGAGCAACTGGCGCCGCTGGTGGAACGCCTTGTGGCCAAATCGTTGCTCTCGAAGGGGCAGGTTAACGGCATACACCGTTATCGCTTTCTCAACACGACGCGTGCGTATGCGCAGGAGAAGCTCGAACACAGCGGCCACCTGCGTGTGTTCGAAAGGCGCTACTCGCAATACATCAGCCGGGGGCAATGGGTCTCAGGTGGGCAATTGCCCATGGAGCTCGTCGAGTAACCGCCGGACTTTGCTCAGGTCCGGCGTGGCGAATCCCTCGGTGAACCGGTTGTAGATCGGCGCCAGCAGCTCATGGGCTTGCTGATACAAGCCCTGACGCTGCCAAAGTTGCGCCAGCGAGGTGGCGCTTCGCAGTTCCCAAGCCAGGGCGCCCTGAAGTTTCGCCACGTTCAATGCTCTGATCAGCACGGCCTCGGCCGCTTCGGTTTTCAGTGGGCAATCCTCGGCCAGCAGCGCATTAGCCCGGGCCCGCAGAACTTCCGCCGTGCTCCAGCCGGCCGTACCGGTGTCGGCCCGTTGCAACAGGGCGTCATCGACGAAACCGCAATCCAGCGTGACCATGATGTCCTTGATCAGCCCCACGCCTGGCTGAAGCGGCAAGTGCGCCTCGGCGCCGTCGATCACCTGCGCATAGTGCCGGGCCCAGGTGTAGAACAGCAGCACCGAGTGTTTCTGTGCTTGTTCCAGCAACAGGCGCAAGAGTTCACGAGCGGTACGGGTATCGCCGTTGTAGTGAGCGATCGGGCAGCCGGCCAGCGCCAGGGTGTAGCAGATGGACGTGCCGTGGTTGATCTGGATCGCAATGTCCAGCGCTTGCCGGGCGGTGCGCCAGGCTTGTTCCGGGTGCCCCTGCAACCAGAGGATGCGCGCCAGAATCGTCAGGGCGGCGACACTCTGATCGTAGTGCACGCCAAAACCGTAGGTGAAGCGGTTGAGGTGGCCGCTCTGGGCCATGCGCTGAAGGACCTGTTCTGCATTCATCCGCGCCTGCTGCTGGTCCCCGGCAAAGTGCAACGCCAGCACCCGCAAGCGATGCGTGCTGAGGGACAACACCGCATCGCCATGCAGCCCCAACCGATCGAATTGCCGGCTCTGTTCCAGGGCCATTTGATAATCGGCGCAACAGAGATTGACCGCCATGTGCCCGGACACCGCACGCAACTGACCGGCCAAATCGTTGCAATGTTTGGCCAGGATTCTGGCGCTGACGAACGCCTCGACGGTTTCTGCCGTGCCGACCTGAGTGTGATAGCAAGAACTGCCGAGGGCGAGATGCAGGGCTATTTTCAGCTGCGGGCAAGGATCGGACGTTGCATCGAGCAGTGCCAGCGCCCTACGCACGTACATACCGTGCTCCTTGAGCAGTGACAGTTCCTGCCACAGCGGCGTGGAAGCTGCCGTCAGGCGGATCGCCAACGCCTGCGGCCCTTGTCCGTTCAAGCCCCAGTCGAGGGCCGAACGAATGTCCTCCAGACTGCGGGCGTAACGCTCGATCCACGTGCTTGTCGGAATCAGCTCCCACTCGTGCTGGGCTTGATTCATCAATGCCAGGCAGCGCTCGGCGTGACGTTTGCGGGTACCGGGCAGGTCGGCGGCCTGGTCGAGTTTTTCCAGGGCATAGCTGCGGGTGGTGTCGAGCAATCGGTAGAACACCTCTTCGTCACCCACTTCCACGTTCAGCAGCGATTTGGCCACCAGTTGCGTGATCGAGCCAAACACTGCCTGCGGTTCGATGTGTTCGCCGACGATCACCGCCGCCGCCGATTCCAGGGTGAAGCCGCCTCTGAACACACCCAGTCGGCGCAGACAGGTTTGTTCGCAGGCACTCAGCAGTTCGAAGCTCCAGTCCAGCGTGGCACGCAGGGTTTGGTGTCGGCCCAACGTGGTCTGACAACCCTGGGTGAGCAGGCGAAAACTGCCTTGGAGTTGGGTCAGCAATCCGCTTAATCCGAGGCCGCTGACTTGCGCGGCCGCTAATTCGATCGCCAGTGGAATACCGTCCAGACGCCGGCAGATTTCAATCGCCAGCGGCAGCTCGTCATCGGTCAGTTCGAAGCTGTCATTGCTGGCCATCGCGCGCTCGACGAACAACTGCAGGGCGGAAAATGTAAGGGCCTGAGCGCGGTCCGGTACGGCGATGGGGGGAGGGCAGTCCAGCGACTCCAGGCGCTGAACACATTCACCTTCGGCTCGCAGGCTCTCACGGCTGGTGGCCAGAATGTGCACCTCTGGCGCGGCGCGCAGGATGCTCTCGCTCAGCAATGCGATGGCGTCGACCAGGTGTTCGCAGTTGTCGATCACCAGCAGCATCTGCCGGTCGCGCAGGAACGCGGCGAGGCCGCTCATCGGCTCGGCGTCGTGCAAGGACAGCCCGAGCAATGTCGCCAGGTGAGCGGTGATCACCGACGGATCGTTGATCGGCGCCAGGTCCAGCAGACGAATGCCATCCCGGTAGCGCCCGATCAGTTGTTCGGCGACACGCAGGGCCACGGTGGTCTTGCCGATCCCGCCGGGGCCGACCAGGGTAATAAAACGCTGGCGTGACAGCTGGACCATCAGGTTATCGACGAGGGACTGGCGGCCGATCATGCGGGTTCGACGAACGGGAAGGTTGTGACCGCTCGGCGCGGGCGCTTCGCTTCCTGGAAGGTGCTCGATGTGCTCCAGCGAATAAGGCGCCACAAAGCTGTACCCGCGCTGCGCCACGGTGACGATGTAACGCTGGCCGGCCTGGCCATCACCGAGGGCCTTGCGCAATGCGGCCATGTGCACTCGCAGGTTGATGTCTTCCACCACGCTTTTGGGCCAGACCCCGGCGATCAGCGTTTGTTTGCTGACGACCTTCCCGGCGTGTTCCAAAAGGATCAACAGAATGTCCATGGCACGCCGACCCAGGCGCAGGGGCTGGTCGGCCTCCATGACCAGACGTTGTCCGGGATAGATCCGGTAGGGGCCGAAATGGATGGCTTGTTCGGGGGGAAGGGTCAACGTGTCTCTCCTGCTTGCCGCCGTCTGGTACGCGGTTTCCGAGCATATTCGTCAGGTTTTTACGGCAGCGCAATACGCTGGCCGGATGACGCTGCAATGTCCGCCTGGCCCGCAGGTTTTCGGCTCTTGTTCATGAGTTCCGTATTTATTGGGCGCGATGGTCTTGAAGGTATCGCTGAGGCTTTTGGTGCGCCAAAGAAAATTAACAACGTTTAACTCGTGCTGCGTCTGGTCTACGCCCAAAACTCTCATCCTTCAAGTTTACCGAAGGCACCTGCCTTCCCGATGTAAAGGGATTGATACGTCAAGAGGACGCCGGAATGAGCAACGTGGTGGTGGTCTATCACAGTGGCTATGGGCACACCCGCGTCATGGCTGAAGCCGTGGCCCAAGGTGTGGAAAGGCACCTGGGAAGTACCTGCCAGCTGATTTCGGTCGAGGACGTGGACCGGCACTGGGACCATTTGCACAACGCCGACGCGATCATCTTCGGCGCGCCGACCTACATGGGCAGCGCCTCGGCCCCCTTCAAGGGGTTCATGGAAGCCACTGCGGCGTTCTATCTGGCCCAACCCTGGCGCGACAAACTGGCGGCTGGCTTCACCAATTCCGGCTGCCTGTGCGGCGACAAACTCAATACCTTGCTGCAGATGGCAGTGTTCGCCGCGCAGCATTCAATGATCTGGGTCGGCCTCGACCTGCTGCCGGCGCGTTCGAGCACGGGCGTGTTCGATGGGCAAATGAATCGCCTGGGTAGCTCGCTCGGCGCGATGGCTCAGTCGAACGTCGAACAGTCTCCGGACTTTGCTCCACCGCCCGAAGATCGCTGCACCGCCGCGCACCTCGGCGAGCGGGTGGCGCGACTCGCCGAACGCATGGGCCACTCACCGGTTTGAAACACCCCAACACTCGCTAAGGAGATATCGCATGAGTACATTCACGACCCGAGACGGCACCGAGATTTATTACAAGGACTGGGGCACCGGTCAGCCTATTGTCTTCAGCCACGGCTGGCCGTTGAACGCCGACAGCTGGGAATCGCAAATGATCTTCCTGGCCTCCAAAGGTTACCGGGTGATCGCCCATGATCGCCGCGGTCATGGCCGCTCCAGCCAGCCATGGACCGGCAACGACATGGACACCTACGCCGATGACCTGGCGCAGTTGATCGAGTTATTGGATCTGCAAAACGTCGTGCTGTTCGGCTTCTCCACCGGCGGCGGCGAAGTGGCGCGTTACATTGGTCGTCATGGCACCGGGCGCGTGGCCAAGGCCGGGCTGATTTCTTCGGTGCCGCCGCTGATGCTCAAGACGGAAGCCAACCCCGGGGGCCTGCCGATCGAAGTGTTTGACGGCATTCGCGAGGCGTCCCTGGCCGACCGTTCGCAGCTTTACATCAACCTCGCAAGCGGTCCGTTCTTCGGCTTCAATAAACCGGACGCCCAGTCATCTCAGGGCATGATCGACTGGTTCTGGATGCAAGGCATGACCTCCGGCCACAAGAACGCTTATGACTGCATCAAGGCGTTCTCCGAAACCGACTTCACCGAAGACCTGAAGAAGTTCGACATACCGACGCTGGTGGTGCATGGCGATGCTGACCAGGTGGTGCCGATCGAAGCGGCGGGCATTGCCTCTGCAAAACTGGTGAAAGGATCTACGTTGAAGATCTACCCCGGCGCTCCCCATGGCTTGACGGATACCCACAAGGATCAGCTCAACGCTGATCTGTTGGCATTTTTGAAGAACTAGACCCCCCTCGATCCTTTGCCATGGAAACTCTGTAGCAGCTGTCGAGCCCCAGCGAGGCTGCGTTCGGCTGCGTAGCCGTCGTGAAACCTGATGACGCGGTTTACCTGAAACACTGCGTTGGCCGATTTTACGACTGCTGCGCAGCCGAACGCAGCCTCGCAAGCTCGACAGCTGCTACAGAGCCGAACGCAGAGCTGCTACGAAGCTTGCGGTGTCGCCTTTATTGCGGGTGTAGTTGAGCGGTGTAGGCGGGGCGTTGGGGCAGGGCGCGCACAATCTTGCAACGCCACGCAAACGGAGTGATGCCTTCATTGCGAGTGAAGATGTGGCAGAAATGCGCCTGATCGCAGAAACCGCATTCGAGGCTGATTTGCGTCAGCGTCAGGTCGGTGCTCTGGATCAATTGCTTGGCGCGGGCGATGCGCTGGTGGCGAATCCAGTCTTGCGGCGAGAGCCCTGTGCTGCACTTGAACGCGCGGGAGAAATGACTGCGCGAAAGGGCGCAGGCGCGGGCCAGTTCCGTCACTTCAACGGTTTCGCCGAGGCGTTCGAGGATCAGTTGCTTGGCCAGGCTTTCGCGCCAAGGCGTCAGGCCGCCGGTGGTTTTTTTGAGGGGGTCAGTGGTCGTCGCGCGAGCGACATTTTGCTGGGAATGGGCCATGACCAATATCCAAGTCGATGAGCTTCATTCTTGGACGCAGGGCTCTGGCCGGCGAGTTAAACGTTGTTAATTTCGTTGGTGCGCGGTGATGAACAACCACCGTGACTCAGCACATGGCTGCAATTTCCATGGGCGTGTCCCGTGCAGAATCGACGTCATACGGCGGCGTTGTGCGTGGCCGCTTTTCTGACTCGAACAAGGATGAAGGCATGAAACATTCTCTGGTTTGCGCGCTGGGGCTCGCGGTAGCGCTGGCGTCCGGCATTTCCTCGGCTCAGGCGCCGGTGCAAGTCGGCACACAAGCGCCGGGCTATTTCCGCCTGGCGGTAGGCGATTACGAGGTGACGGCGTTGTTCGACGGCTACAACGATCTGTCGCCGAAACTGCTCAAGGGCCTGACCCAAAGTCAGATCCGCGCGCTGCTGGCCCGTCGCTCGATTGAAACACCGGGCGTACAAACCGCGTTCAACGCCTTTCTGATCAACACTGGCAAGCAGTTGATCCTCGTCGATACCGGCGCCGGCCAGTGCATTGGTGCTACAGCCGGGATGCTGTCAGACAATATGAAAGCCGCCGGTTATGAGCCTGCGCAGGTCGATACGATTTTGTTGACCCACCTGCATTTGGACCATGTCTGCGGACTGGTCGATGGCCAACAGAAACCGATTTTCGCCAACGCCACGGTTTTTGCTGCGAAGGCAGAAGCCGACTACTGGCTTGATCCCCAGGCCCTCAGCAAGGCGCCCGAGGGCGCCAGGCCGTACTTCAAAATCGCTCAGGACTCGACCGCGCCATACGTTGCGGCAGGGCGCTTCAAGACTTTCGCTACCGGTCAGTCGCCAGTACCGGGTGTAGTCGAAGCGGAACTGGAAACCGGGCACACGCCGGGCAGCACCACTTACCGCTTCACCTCGCAGGGGCAGAGCATTCTGTTCATGGGCGATCTGGTGCATAACCTGGCGGTGCAGTTCGAACATCCTGAGGTGTCGATCGGTTTTGACGTCAACAGTCAGCAGGCGATCAAGAGTCGCGCCAAGGTGTTCAGCGATGCCGCGGCGAGCAAGGCCTGGGTGACGGCGGCGCACTTGCCGTTCCCCGGCATCGGCCACATCGCCGCCGAGGGCAAGCATTTCCAGTGGGTGCCGGTTGAGTACGGTCCTTACAAACGTGCGGCCAACGTGCCGCTGATCGAGTAAAGTCCCCGGCTGAACACACAAGGAAACCGTGCCTATGAACCGTAACGATCTGCGCCGCGTCGACATGAACCTGTTAGTGATTTTCGAAGCGTTGATGTTCGAAAAGAACCTCACCCGTGTTGCTGAAAAACTGTTCATGGGGCAGCCGGCGGTGAGTGCGGCGCTGGGGCGGTTGCGGGATCTGTTCGACGATCCGTTGCTGTTGCGCAATGGCCGCGGGATGGAGCCGACGGCGCGGGCACTGGCGATCCTCAAGGAGCTGCAACCGGCGATGGATGTGATTTCCGGGGCGGTGAGCCGAGCTAAAGAATTCGATCCCGCTTCAAGCTGCGACGTGTTCCGCATTGGCCTGTCGGACGACGCCGAGTTCGGCTTGTTTCCACCGTTGTTGAGCCAGCTTCGGGAAGAGGCTCCAGGGATCATCGTGGTCGTGCGGCGGGCGAATTATTTGCTGATGCCGGCGTTGCTGGCGTCCGGGGAGATTTCGGTGGGGGTGAGTTACACCACGGATTTGCCGGCCAACGCCAAGCGCAAGACGTTGCGGGATATTCCATGCAAGGTGCTGCGCGGTGACAAACGGCCGGGGACGCTTTCGCTGGATGAATACTGTGAACGACCCCATGCGATGGTGTCGTTTTCGGGGGATTTGAGCGGCAACATTGATCTTGATCTCGCGAAGATCGGGCGAAGTCGGCGGGTGGTGTTGGGCGTTCCG
>Ga0207655_1003733_pt1 | contig 11178 bp, 8 predicted proteins | sample KBSM44metaG_FD_184398 | JGI IMG/M metagenome (GOLD analysis project Ga0207655, IMG submission 184398) | Miscanthus rhizosphere microbial communities from Kellogg Biological Station, Michigan, USA - KBS M4-4 metaG (SPAdes) (version 2) | ecosystem: Host-associated > Plants > Roots > Rhizosphere >... | reverse complement strand
CGGTGGCCATGCCCAACCATTTCGGGTCGGCGGCGGCTTGTTTGACGCTGTTGAGCAAGTCGAACAGGCCGATGATGATCACCAGGCTCGTGTCCTTGAACAGCGCAATGAAGGTGTTGACGATGCCAGGGATCACCAGCTTCAGGGCTTGCGGCAGAATCACCAGGCCCATGCTGCGCCAGTAACCGAGGCCCATCGCCGCAGCCGCTTCGTACTGACCTTTTGGAATCGCTTGCAGACCACCGCGCACCACTTCGGCCACGTAAGCCGACTGGAACAGGATCACGCCAATCAGCGCCCGCAACAGTTTGTCGAAGTTCATGCCTTCAGGCAGGAACAACGGCAGCATTACCGAGGACATGAACAGCACCGTGATCAACGGCACGCCGCGCCAGAATTCGATGAAGGTCACGCAGACCACGCGAATCGCCGGCATGTTCGAACGACGGCCCAGCGCCAGGATGATCCCCAGCGGCAATGCACCGGCAATACCGACGGTGGCGATCACCAGGGTCAGCATCAACCCGCCCCACTGACTGGTCGCCACGGTGCTCAGGCCGAACACGCCGCCATGCAGCAGGAAGTAGGCAATGATCGGGTACAGCACCAGGAAGCTCAGCCCGTATACCGCTTTATGGTGAACGCGCGCGATAAACAACGGTGCCACGCCGATGACCGCCAGCCACACGGTCAGGTCCACGCGCCAGCGCAAGTCCACCGGGTAGTAGCCGTACATGAACTGACCGAAGCGCTGCTGGATGAACACCCAGCAGGCGCCCTCCTTGGTGCAGTCGGCCTGGCTGGTGCCGACCCAGTTGGCATCGAGGATCGCCCAATGCAGGATCGGCGGCACCACCAGGTAGATCAGGTAGAACGCAAACAGGGTCAGCAAGGTGTTGAGCCAGCTGGAAAACATGTTGGCGCGCATCCACGCCACCGGCCCGAAGACTTTGATCGGTGGCGGCATGTCAGGTTTGAAAGTATGAGTCGTCATGCGCTTTTCCTTACCGCTCGATCAGCGCAATGCGCTTGTTGTACCAGTTCATCAGCAGGGAAATGCTGATACTGATCGCCAGGTACACGCTCATGGTGATGGCAATCACCTCGATCGCCTGCCCGGTCTGGTTGAGCACGGTCCCGGCGAACAGCGAGACCATTTCCGGATAACCGATACCGGCCGCCAGCGAGGAGTTCTTCGCCAGGTTCAGGTATTGGCTGGTCAGCGGTGGAATGATCACGCGCAGCGCTTGCGGGATGATCACCTTGCGCAGGGTCGGACCGTTACGCAGGCCGAGCGAGTGCGCCGCTTCGGTCTGGCCATGGCTGACCGACTTGATGCCCGAGCGCACGATCTCGGCGATAAACGCCGCGGTGTACACAGTCAGGGCCAGGGTCAGCGCCAGCAGTTCCGGGATCAGCACCCAGCCACCGACGAAGTTGAAGCCTTGCAGCTTCGGCATTTCCCAATGCAATGGTGCGCCGAAGATCAGTGCACACAGCGCAGGGATGAGCAGGAACATCGCCAGGCCCACCCAGAACTTGTGGAACGGCACACCGGTGGCTTCGAAGCGCTTGGTCGCCCAGCGGCTCATCAGCACGATGGCGACGATCGCCACCACGACGCTGGCTACAAACGGCCAGAATCCATCCGCCATCAGAGCGGCGGGCATGTTCAGGCCGCGGGCGCTGACAAAGAAGGTGTCGCCGAAGTTATGGCTGTTGCGCGGCCCCGGCATGGTCAGGAACACCGCGAAATACCAGAACAGGATTTGCAGCAGCGGCGGAATGTTGCGGAAGACCTCCACGTACACCGTCGCCAGTTTGGCGATGATCCAGTTCTTCGATAGCCGTGCCACACCGACGATGAAGCCGAGGATCGTCGCCAGGATCACGCCGATGAAGGTCACCAGCAAGGTGTTGAGCAGGCCGATGACAAACACCCGGGCGTAAGTGTCCGCTTCGGTGTAGTCGATAAGGTGTTGAGCGATGCCGAAACCTGCGCTGCGATCAAGAAAGCTGAAGCCCGAGGTAATCCCGCGCTTCTCGAGGTTGGTCTGGGTGTTGTCGAACAGAAACCAGCCGATTGCCACGATGGCAATAACGGCAATGCTCTGGAATAGCCATGCGCGCACTTTGGGATCGGTCCAGACTGATCCACGTGGGCGCGAGCCATCTGCAGGAGTTTGCATAGGAACCCTCTAGGAATCCCCATGCCCGCATTGACGGGCATGGGGCTTCACGTCATCTAGAACATGCCGGCGGCCGGAGCGGGACGCAGGCAAAGATGGTTAGCGCACTGGCGGTGCGTACTGCATACCACCCTTGTTCCACAGGGCGTTGAGGCCACGTTCGATCTTCAACGGGCTGCCGGCACCGACATTGCGCTCGAAGCTTTCGCCGTAGTTGCCCACCTGCTTGACGATCTGCACGACCCACTCCTTCGAGAGTTTCAGATCCTTACCAAAGTCACCTTCGGCACCCAGCAGACGTGCAATTTCCGGGTTCTTGGTGGTTTTGGCCATTTCTTCGACGTTAGCCGAGGTGATACCCAGCTCTTCGGCGTTAACCATAGCGAACAGCGACCAGCGCACGATGTCGAACCACTCGTCGTCACCCTTGCGTACCACTGGGCCCAGCGGCTCTTTCGAGATCACTTCCGGTAGCACCATGTAATCTGTCGGCGCAGCCATTTTCATGCGCTCAGAGAAAAGTGCCGACTGGTCGGCAGTGTCCACGTCGCAACGGCCGGACTCCAGCGCCTTGGCGCTTTCATCGGAGGTGTCAAAGGTGATCGGGGTGTACTTCAGACCGTTGGCCCGGAAGTAGTCAGAGAGGTTCAGCTCGGTGGTGGTACCGGCCTGGATGCACACGGTAACGCCGTTCAGTTCCTTGGCGCTGGTCACCCCGAGTTTCTTGTTAACCAGGAAACCCTGTCCGTCGTAGTAGTTCACGCCGACAAAGTTCAGGCCCAGGCTGGAGTCGCGCGAACTGGTCCAGGTGGTGTTGCGAGCCAGCACATCGACTTCACCGGATTGCAGCGCTGTGAAACGCTCCTTGGCAGTCAACGGGCTGTATTTAACCTTGGTCGCATCGCCAAATAGGGCTGCGGCCACTGCGCGACATGCATCGACGTCGAGGCCGGAATAATTGCCCGTTTTATCAGCGGAGGAGAAGCCAGGCAAACCATCGCCGATACCGCATTGAACGAAACCTTTCTTTTGTACCGCGTCCAGGGTCGCGCCAGCGTGAACGAAGCCGCTGACTCCCAGAACGGTTGCGGCAGTCAAAATAGCCAGGGTGGATTTCATCATCTTCATTAAAACCTCCAGTTGCTTTTGTTGTTTTTGGAGTCTCGGCCCTACCTCCGTACCTTTATGGGTACGTCGATCATGTCGGCAGCAACGCGATCAACCGGGGATCAGACCTCGCGAGGGTTTAATAGCCGATCATTAAATCGGCCAAAAAATCTCGCACTCGGTCATTGGTCAAAAGGGCTAGAGACGGATAGCAAATTGCATCAGGTTTCTTACAATGCTGGGTGGCACTTTCAAGAATTAAGCGTCAATCGAAAGTCATTCCCGCTATTTGAAACAGACCTTGACCAAAGTTTGGTTCTGGAATACTTCCAACGATACTTAAATACTCGAAAATGTCTCATCCAGCGCATCAGAGATGTCCTTGATCAGTTCCTCAGGATCTTCAAGGCCTACCGACAGGTGCAGGTAACCATAACGTCGGAACTCCCCCGGGCATGCACCCGAACCACCATGGCCCTCAGCACCAACGTGCACAATCAACCTCTCATCGTGTCCGAGCGATAGCGATTTTATATTCAGTCACGACCAAGCCTTATTTTGTGCATTTTTAATTATAAACGAGGTTCTTGCCTGTCTGAATATGGCAAATAGCACGTATTTACGAGCAAAACGCTCGTAGATGCTGCCAAAAACTCCGTAGCTCACTCCATAGCCGAAAGTACAAATGAGGTCACTGTATTGATAACACCAGACATGACCGAAATATCGCTCCTCGCCTTCTGAAATCTTTCACTTGTGAATGCCTCAAACTGAAATACGACATCTAAGTCTCCGCACATTATCCGACAGGAGACAACCTCTCACATTGAAACTATCTTTAGAACAACGTCCGTGCCCCGCATCCGACCTTGATGGTAAACAAAAATCAATGCAGATATAGACGTATCACTGCAGATCGGGTCGCCTCTCAAGATCGTATATGTATCCACCCTGCTCCTGCCGCTCAACTCTAAACCGCATCGCACCGCATTGCGTGACAGATCAACATTCAGAACTATATCGTTATATACAAGTCTGGAGTCACCTGTAAGCTCATTGAGAATTGTTTCATACCGCCCCGCCGCCCTTCCGGCAAAAACAGCAAAGACACTAACTTCAGAATAACCCACACGAGCAGTTAGCTTGCTACAACAAGCAAAACGCTCAATGCAACAAGCTATTTGCCAACTGGCACCTGTGCACTGGAGGTGTAGCATTGAGCGAATAACACGGAACCAACTTCCCCTGCAAAAAAGTACTCAAAGGATGAAATAATGAAAATAACATTTTCTCACTTTGCCGCAGTAGGTTTCATTGCACTTGGCACTCAGGCTGTCGCTGCACCGCTGCTACAGGAGTACAACTTCAAGCAGGACGTAAATGCAACAATATCCCAAACAAATGCCTGGTTAGAGATCAGTAAATCTGCTTTCAAGCAAAATATCGAATTCGTAAAAAGCGGATTATCGAAAGGCAGTAGCTTGTGCGCCGTGATGAAAGCAGATGCTTATGGCCACGGTATCGCACTATTGATTCCGACGATCATGGAAGCAGGCATTAATTGCATCGGCATTGCGAGTAATGAAGAAGCGCGAATTGCCAGAAAAGAGGGCTACACAGGAAAAATAATTCGCGTTCGGCAAGCCACGGAGGGAGAAATCGTCAGCGCATTGCCTTATGACATTGAAGAGCTTATCGGCAATGCACAGGTAGCCCGAGCAATCAGCACGCTGGCAGAACACAATGGCAAGCCCATCAAAATTCATCTCGTTACCAATGCGGGCGCCATGAGTAGGAATGGCTTGGAGCTTGCCACCGAGCAGGGCAAAAAAGACGTACTGGAAATCACCTCAATGAAGGGACTGAAGGTCACCGGGATCATGACGCACTTCGCCGTCGAGGATAAGGCCTTCGTCATGGAGGCCTATGACAAGTTCATGTCGGAGCAGGACTGGATCATCAAGACAGCCCACTTGAATCGTGACGAAATCACCGTTCATTGTGCCAACTCGTTCGCAACGCTTGACGTCCCGGCAACGCACTTGGACATGGTGCGTGTAGGAGGAGCGCTTTACGGCGATTTGATCGGCCGTGCCGAGCTGAAACGCGTCATGTCACTCAAAAGCAAGGTTGCTGCGGTCAACACCTATCCTGCCGGAAACACAGTCGGTTATGACCGTACCCTCACACTGACTCGAGACTCCAGGCTCGCCAACATCCCAGTAGGTTACTCAGATGGCTACCGCCGAGTGTTTACCAACAAGTCTTTTGTCGTCATCAATGGCGTGAAAGTGCCCACGGTCGGAAAAATCTCGATGAACACAGTTATGGTAGATGTGACCGACATAAAAAACGTCAAGCCCGGCGATACCGTAACGCTCTATGGCAAACAAGGCGATGCCGAGATTACACAAGCTGAATTGGAAGACATAAATAATGGTGCACTGCTCGCCGATGTTTACACCATGTGGGGCACCTCAAACATTCGAATACTGGTCGACTAAAGCAAGAGGCCCGTAGCATGTGATGAAAAGCCACCTCATCAGGGTGGCTTTTCATTGCGGATTTGCAATGATCCGCCAGTTGACCAAAAACCGCACCCGAGTTCAGTTAGCAACGGAGCTTCGGCCTGGGCAGCGGTCATGGTTTTTTCAGGACGTCTGTTCCGTCTTTCATCTGGTGGCATTTTTATCCGATGCACGCTGCCGCGTTAGGGCATAAGCACCATCGCCACACAGCGCGATAGCAATCAGCACCACCGTCCAGAATGCCGGGTACTCCCAGCCCCCGCCGGTACTGCTGAACAGCCAGCCATTACCCGAGTGCGCCCAGGTGGCACCCAACAAAACAGGAATGGCCGCCAAGGCCGCATAGCGAGTTTTAAAGCCCAGCACCAGCATTGCACCCGTGGTTACCTCAACTCCGAGAACCAGCCACGCCAATACACCCGGCAAGCCAATCGAATCAAAAAAACTTGAAGTGCCTGACATTGTAAAAATGAAAATCTTTAAATACAGAGAGTGCGCCAGCAACGCAATACCAGCTGTCAGGCGAAGCAATAAAACACCATAGGAGATACCTTTATAATCGTCCATACAACTTCCAAAATAACACTGACAGCGCACGTTGCGCTGCCTTCCGAATATATTGTTGCGAGTAATCAGCAACCCTACAATCTGCAATTTAGCTATTACGGACTGCATATATGCACACTTGGGACTGGGACGATCTACGCCTGATACTTGCCGTTGCCGAACACAAGTCTTTTGCCGCTGCCGGACGCGCACTTCATCTTAATCACACCACCGTGCTGCGGCGCATCAATGCGTTCGAAAAACGTCATGCATTTCGACTATTTGATCGCCTCTCGACCGGCTACACAATGACTGACGCCGGAGAAGAATTACTACAGACAGCACAAATCATGAATATCGCCGTCAGCGAACTGTCCCGCAAACTCGAAGGCAAGGATCTGCGATTGGAGGGCATACTCCGCATTACCACCTGCGATACTTTAATGGCATCTATTTTACCGGAGGCACTTGGAGGATTCAGTGAACTCCATCCCGAGATATTACTTGAAGTCACCACCGGCAATTTCATCAGCGATCTGGCCCAACGGCATGCAGATGTAGCAATACGAACCAGTGACAGTCCTCCCGACGCATTGATCGGTAGGCGTATCGCCGATGTCGGGTTTGCCGTTTACGCTGCCAGGGGATTTTCTGAGCGTCATGGGAGCGTTGATCCAGCGCACTTCAATCGATGGCTTGCCCCGGATCTCGCGCTTGGTCAAATGGATATTGCAAAATGGCTGCGTGCCAGCGTTCCTGCAACGTCCATTGTTTTCAAGGCCGACTCTTTGGTCACCCTTAGGCAAGCAGCGCTGGGGGGCTTGGGAATAGCCGCACTTCCCTGCTATTTGGGAGATTCAACCCCCGGGCTAGAGCGGGTCCCGTTCGTAGGACTCAACGCCCTCAAAACAGGACTTTGGGTCCTCACCCATCAGGACCTGAGACATACCGCTCGGGTGCAGGCCTTCACCCGCTTTTTGAATGAAGCACTTCAACGCTCCTGGCCTGGACCGACAACCACATGACCGTTGAGCAGAGTGACGTACTTCAGATGGAACGTAACCTTGCGTACCGTTCAATTGCGATTTTTTCCGGACAGTTACTTTCTTTATTCATGGGGGTCTTGCCGGGGAGGCAATCCCTGGTTTTCACCAGTGCCGCAATCATTGCGCTGGTGGCTGTGCTGCTCCTGTCTCTCACTCACAAATGCTACTGGATCGGGTAAGTACTGCACCTGATCTCAACCAGCTCGAACCAGAAACTGTTCAACTAACCGAACCCAGTAACTAGCCCCCGTCCCCAGGCAGTCATCGTTGAAGTCGTACCCGGGGTTATGCACCATGCACCCCCCCTCCCCATCACCATTACCGATAAAGAGATAGCTGCCAGGACAATGCTCAAGCATCACTGCAAAATCTTCACTGGCAGCAATAGGTGCCATGTCTTGAATCACCCCCTCTTCACCCAACCAATCAACAGCGACCTGTCGGGCAAACGCAGTAAGCTGAGGATCATTGATCAAGGGTGGCAATGATTCTTCCCTATCAACCTCCACACTGACACTGGCGCCAAAGCTAAGCGCCTGAGCTTGGGCAACCTGGACAATCCGCTTGAGAAGGTCGGCACGAACGTTAGGCTTCAAGGCGCGAACACATAGTTGGAGTACTGCATGCCCCGGAATGACATTGGGCGCCTCACCAGAATGAAAGGAGCCCACAGTGATCACCGCCGTCTCCAGAGGATCCGTATTGCGCGACACAATACTCTGCAGCGCCATGACAATTGCCCCTCCAGTAAGTATGGGGTCAATGGCTTTATGTGGCATTCCGCCATGCCCGCCCGTACCATCAATTCGAATTTCAACAGTATCGGTGGAGGCCATGAACGGCCCGGCCCGAAAACCCAACTTCCCTACTGGCAACCCAGGCATGTTGTGCATACCGAACAACGCATTACAGGGAAATCGCTCCAGGAGACCATCATCCAGCATTTTCTGCGCGCCCCCATCGCTTTCTTCGGCGGGCTGAAAGATGACCACCAGCGTACCGTCGAACTGCCGGCTGTTGGCTAGGTGCTGCGCGGCAGCCAGCAGCATTGCAGTATGGCCGTCATGACCACAGGCATGCATGGCGCCTGGATGCTGGCTCGCATATGGCAATCCGGTCTGCTCCTGAATCGGCAGCGCATCCATATCTGCCCGAATACCAATGACCTTACTTCCACAACCTTGCTGCAAACGCCCTACAACACCAGTCCCCCCAATGCCACGATGCACCTCAAACCCCCACGACTCGAGCTTGGCAGCAACCAGATCTGAGGTTTTGAACTCCTTAAGGCTGAGCTCCGGATAAGCATGAAGTTGACGGCGCAACTCAATCATTTCAGCTTCAATAGCACGGATACCCGGCAGCATGGGTCGAACGGTCATGGACTTCACCTGTTTCATGTAAGGGAGGCTCGCCTGCAAAGTGTGAGGATATAAAGCTCATCAACGTTAAGTGCTGCAAACTCTGCTCAATCACAGGCAGGCAGCTGTATTGTCTAGGGAGTCGTGAAACGCATCATGACGCTCCCACCTCGAGCGAGTTTGTAGCGCGCAATGGCAAATACCCACGCCGTCGCTGGTTGATCTGGGAGGTACGTTTCGCGCCTGCTATACACGGCCAACAATATTTCTTGCAGCAAGTCCTCGATTTCACTTGGTTGACGCTGAAGTCTATTACGCAGAAATCCACGCGCATGAACACTTAGCTCCGACAAAAACGTGAGATAGGCTTTTCGTTTCCGCCCTGGCCTGCGAGGAACAATGCTTGTAGGTGAATCACCCGGTTGAGCAAGGCGGCATCATGTGTAGTTCGTTCCATCGTTAACCCGGGTCGCAGAGGTCGGATATTGTTGATCGAGTGATTGAATTTTAATGCCTCGAAGTAGCTCGACTTGCTCATAGCTCCTCGAGTTGGCCTCGTTTAAGGCAAGGAGATACATCCGAAACGCGATGCGATTCAGTTTTCTCAATGGGCCCTCAGTATCAAGAACTCAGGGTTCCCACTGAGCAGGAACAACTATTAATAATCAGCAGCGTTCGATGTATTCAACTTAAGTACGGAAGCTATCAACCAGATGCTTGAGTCGGCTGGCTTGTTGCTCAAGGTCATCACAGGCAAGCAAAGTGGCCTGGAGATTCTCCACGCCTTCTTGGTTGAGGGATTTGATCTCAGTGATGTCCATATTCAGCGAGTCGATTACAGCGGTCTGCTCTTCAGTAGCAGTGGCTACAGACTGATTTATGCAATCAATTTCGCCAATACGCTGAGTAACGCTCCCTAGTCGCTCGCCAGCCTGGTTGGCGATAACCACACCTTCATGGCTATAGCGCTCGCTTTCGCTCATGGTGCAAACCGCCTCACGGGCGCCGACCTGAAGCTCCTCAATCATCGTATGAATTTCTTGTGCCGATGTCTGAGTGCGGTAGGCAAGACTGCGTACTTCATCCGCCACCACAGCGAAACCGCGACCTGCCTCGCCCGCCCGCGCAGCCTCGATAGCGGCATTGAGCGCTAGCAGGTTGGTCTGTTCGGAAATGCCCTTGATCACTTCAAGAATCCGACCAATGCTCACCGTCTTACCATTCAGCGTCTCTATGTTGCTGCAGGATGCACGAATTTTTCCTGACAACTCGTTCATGGCGTTTATCGTCTGAGCCACCACTTGCCGGCCACCCTCAGCCTGAAGGCGTGCATCTGACGCCTGAAGTGACGCATCACCGGCATTACACGCGATTTCCTGAGCGGCTGCACCCAGTTCGTTGATCGCTGCTGCAATGCTGTTGGTGCGATTGGCCTGTTCGTCGGAGTTTGCTATGGATGAGCTGGAGGCAAGCATCACTCGCTTTGCCACTTCGTTGACTTGTTCGGTCGCTGATGAGACTTCGCGTATTGAATGTTGGATTCGCTCCACGAAAAGGTTGAAGTCGCAGGCCAATTCCCCAAACTCATCTTGTGAATGCACGGCCAAACGTCGGGTCAGGTCCCCCTCCCCCTGGGCTATATCGCGCATGGCTTTACCCATTAACCTCAGAGGTTGCATCAGTACGCGGATTAGCATGTCCAGTAGAAGTAGCGTGATTAGCACGGCAATCAGAGTGGCGCAAATAGCTGAAGCGCGAAAATCACCTAACGCCTCGTAGGCTTTTTTCTTGTCTATGGACAAGCCGATATACCAGTTCACCGAGGGCAATCCCTTGACCGGAGAGAACATCAAAATATAAGGAACACCCGCCAGCTCAGTCTCACTGAAATGGGTGCTGATAGCAGGTATGTCTTGCGGATAGATATCGACAAGGTTTTTCATCACCAGGTCTTTATCCGGGTGGGCAAGTATCTTGCCGTCGGCACTGACCAAGAAGGCATAACCGATGCCGCCCAGATCGAGCGAACTGACAATTTTCGCCAGGGTATCCAAGGTCAGGTCACCACCGACCACACCGAGAGGTTGGTTTCCATGGTGAACCGGAGTAGCGATGGTCATCATCAATTGGCCAGTGGATACATCCAGGTACGGCTCAGTCAAAGTCGTACCACCAGCGGCCATCGCATCCTTGTACCAAGGCCGGGTACGCGGGTCATAATCGGCGGGCAATTCGTCTTTTGGTCCCATCGCAAAGCTGCCGTCGATACCCCCTAGGTAGGTGAAGTTAAATGTTGAAAGCAGCGTCTTCTGTTCCAGCAGGCGCACCACACTGTCCGGCGTATTGTCGTTGGCAACAGTCTGAGCGACGGTGTCTATCAGCAGAACACGTCCAGACAGCC
>Ga0207655_1003732_pt1 | contig 11179 bp, 10 predicted proteins | sample KBSM44metaG_FD_184398 | JGI IMG/M metagenome (GOLD analysis project Ga0207655, IMG submission 184398) | Miscanthus rhizosphere microbial communities from Kellogg Biological Station, Michigan, USA - KBS M4-4 metaG (SPAdes) (version 2) | ecosystem: Host-associated > Plants > Roots > Rhizosphere >... | reverse complement strand
GTCGCCTTCCTCGGGAAGAGGCCACAGCCAGAGTGATCCCGAGCCGGCAAGTTCGTCGTCACCGCCACTGCCTCCACCGCCGTTGAAGGAGAGGACGGGAGCTGTGGGCTGCTGTGTCGGGTCCATGTACCGGCCACCTCCGTGGGCTCCGGTGAAAGCGCGGGAACCGTCAGGGAGTTCTACGCCGAACAGCAGAAGCACGTCCAGCAGATTTTGTTCGGGCTTCGGCCGGAATCCGTGCTGGAAGAACACGCCATTGAGGGCTTCCCATTCCTCGTCTGTCTCGTCGGCCCGGCGGATGATCCAGGTCAGATCGAAATTGCATCCGGTGGAGAACACTTCAACGCCCTTGACGGCAATCACCCTGGTGGGGCTGAAGTACAGGAACTGACCGATGTGGACCAGCGCGGGGAGCTCGTAGCGGGGTGTTCCGGACCATGGCGGGGGAACGAAGCGGCCTTGGCGCCCACGTTTGGGCTGGGTTGGAATGGGGAAATCCTGGAAGAAGGCCATGGGGTCCTTTGCTCGCTGGTTTCGACCGACCAGCGGAACGACCGATTGCGCGCGTCGTTGTGGATCCCCCAATCCGTCCTTCACGACGAGTCTAGCCGTGTAGGTCGGGATGCCGGCAAGAAGCTCCTTGTCAGTCTGCGTTGACACAATGACCCATGTCAGTCTAGCCTGACAGCATGGAAGCTGATGAACTCTCCGAGCAGATCCACTCCACCAACCCCGCCGTCGGATTGCGGGCCGTGGGTGCCCTTCACCGCCTGGCCGAGCAAGTGGAAGCCGTCCATGTCCGGGCGGCACGCGAGCAAGGCTGGACGTGGGAGCAGATAGGTGACGCTTTGGGTGTTTCCCGGCAATCGGTGCATGCCAAATACAGGGAATGACCAGTTACGGAGAATGACCAAGTACAGGGAATGAGTTGAGCAATGTTTGAGCAATTTACCCATGACACCCGCCGGATCGTGGGGTTTGCCATGGAAGAAGCACGCAGTCTGGGCGACAAGCGAATGGGAACTGAGCACCTGCTCCTGGGGGCACTCCACGAACGCGGCCCCGCTGATGTCCTGGGCGTCTCCCTGGACGATGCGCGGAAGGCGGCGGCCAGGCTTGACGCCGCTGCGCTGGACGCCATCGGCTTCAAAAGCAAGGGACTTGTACGGGCACCCATGCCAACCCGCGGAAGGAAGCCGCCTTTCAGCTCCGGAGCCAAGGAGGTCATGGCGAGCATGGTGAAATCTGCTGTGGATCAAAAATCCCGGAAGATCACCGCATCGAGCCTTTTACTCTCCCTGTTGGATCGGGAGGAGCATGACCCCGTGTCCGCCCTGTTCGAGGAGCTGAAGGTAAACCGTGAAGCTGTTCGAGAACGGCTGCTCTCCCAATAGTCCCGAAGAGAGTCCAAGTAGCGGGAGGCTCCAACGGGAGCAAAAAACGAGTACACATTACTCGTGTCCCCGCGGGTGGGAGCGACTTGACTGAATCCAGCGGATCCAAGCAACGGCCCATGACCCCCCTCGTCGGCCGGTGCTGCCCATCGGATCCGCGGCGCAGGGCCGGACGCATCTCCCAGAAGTGCTGTCCGGCCCTGACGCGAGGGCTGCGCGGCTGGGACGACGACGGCGACGCCCCAGCGTGTGGAGGCGTCGCCGTCGTGATGGTGCCAAGTGGCGCCTATGGCGTGGGGCTGCCCCCGTTGACGTTGAGGGTCTCGCCCACTACGTAGCTGGATTCCGCCGACGCCAGGAAGACATAGGCCGGAGCCAGTTCGGCCGGCTGCCCGGCGCGGCCCAGGGGAGTGGACTGGCCGAACTCCGGGAGCTCTTCCTTGGGTTGACCGCTGCTGACCTGCAGGGGAGTCCAGATGGGTCCGGGTGCAACGGCGTTGACGCGGATGCCCTTCGGTGCGAGCTGTTGCGCGAGTCCCTTGGTGAAGTTGTTGATGCTCGCCTTGGTCGTGGCGTAGTCCACCAGGGTGGGCGACGGGTTATATGCCTGGATGGACGTGGTGTTGATGATCGTCGAGCCCGCCGGCAGGTGCGGGAGCGCCGCTTTTGTCAGCCAGAACATTGCATACACATTGGTTTTCTGTGTGTGGTCGAATTGTTCGTCCGTGATGTCGGCCAGGTTTTCCTGGGCAACCTGCTTTCCGGCGTTGTTGACCAGGATGTCCACGCCGCCCAAAACCGCGACGGCGGTGCCCACCAGTTCCTGGCAGGTCGCCGGGTCCTTGAGGTCGCCGGGGACTTTCACGGCCTTACGGCCTGCTGCCTCGACAAGTGCCGCAATCCGCGCGGCGTCCTCTTCTTCTTCGGGCAAGTAGGACAGTACGACGTCGGCCCCCTCACGTGCGAAGGCGATGGCGGTGGCTGCGCCGATCCCTGAGTCGGCGCCGGTGATGATCGCCTTGCGCCCCTCAAGCCGTCCGGTGCCGCGGTAGCTTTCCTCGCCGAGATCCGCCTTGGGCGTGAGTTCGGCGTCGAGGCCGGGCTCGGGCTGGTGCTGCTTTGGCGGGGAGATCTGCTCGTAGGCGGTGACCGGGTTGCGGAAGGTGTACTGGTCAGTCATGGTGGTCCTCCGGTTTCTTAGGCGTGGAACACGAAAGCTAAGTAAGCTTATGATTTCCAGCCTAGACACGTGAAGGCGTCCCTGCCAAACCGGGGAACCACCTCCCGTATCAAGCTGCGGTGTGCACCGCCACGGAAGCCCGTTCAACGGCGGGGCACGCGATTTTCACGGGGCCGTCGCCAGCGGCCTGATCCAGGCCGAGCAACATGCGGACGCCGGCCGCCCCGAGTTCGTAGTGCGGCAGGGAAACGGTGGACAACGGCGGGCGGAGGTGCGCGGCAATGACCTCCTGGTTATCGAAGCCCACAACGGCCATGTCCTCAGGAATGGCGAGCCCGTGTTCCCGCAGGCCATCGTAGAGGCCCATGGCCATGCGGTCGTTGTAGCAGTAGACGGCGGAAACGTTGAGCTTGAGCAGCTCCTCCGTCGCGCCGTAGCCACCTTCCTGGTCCGGGTACGCCTCCATCACCAGTTCCGGATCGAAAGCAATTCCCTCCGCTTCCAACGCCTCCCGGTAGCCCTCGAGCCGGCCGTCCTTGGCCGGAGCGGGAGTGGTGGTGTTGATGAAGGCGATACGACGATGCCCCCCGCGCAGCAGGATTTCCGTGGCCGATTTCCCGCCCTGGGCTTCATCGGGCACTACGGCGCGGGATGCCGGCGAATCCGGCGAAAAACAGTTGACCAGCACGAAGTCGGACTCACGAAGGGTTTCCGGAACTTCCGTGGCGCGGTGGAACCAGGTTGAGTACAGGATGCCGCGGACCTTGTACTCCAGCATCATGGCGATCGCGTCCTTTTCCAGGTCCACGTTTCCTTCGGTGTTGGCGATCAGCAGGGCGTAACCGTGCTTCCAGGCTTCGTCCTGCGCGCCGTGGATGATCTGCCCCGCGAACGGGGTGGTTGCCACGCCGTCCGCTACAAGCCCGATGAACTTGGAAGTTCCGCTGACAAGGTTCTTGGCCATCGCATTGGGCCGGTAGCCCAGGAGCTGGATGGCCTCCTGGACGCGCTGCCGTGTGTCGTCAGCGATGCGGGCGTTCTTCTTCTTGTTGATGACCAAGGAGACAGTTGCCGTTGAAACACCGGCTGCTTCAGCAACTTCGCGGAGGGTTACCGGATGGGCGCGGTCGGTAATAGTTGGAACATCGGCCGCGCTGCCTGAATTTTTCTCCTGCGAAATCATCTGTCCTCCATCAGGAGTATATCCATCCGCTGTGGTGGTCATCCCTTGCTCGCCCCGCTCTCCAGGCCCTGGATCATGGCCTTGTTCAACACCAGGAAGACCAGCAGCAGCGGTGTGATCGTCACGCAAACAGCAGCAAATGTTGCTGTCCAGTCCACCTTGCCCATGGCGCCGATGTAGTTCTGCAGACCGAGGGGAATGGTCTTGAGGTCCTCGGAGAGGACAAAGGTGTTGGCGAAAATGAAGTCGTTCCAAATGAAGATGCTGTTGACCAGGACCACGGTCACCACGGTGTTCAGCGACAACGGCAGGGTGATCAGGCCGAAGATCCGGTACGGCCCGGCGCCGTCCAGGGAAGCTGCTTCATAGGTTTCCCGGGGAATGTACTCAAAGAAGGACGAGAACAGGTAGATGGACATGGGCAGCGCAAAGCCGGCCAGGGGAATGATCATCGACTGGTAGGTGTCCAGCAGATTCACGGTGGAGTAGTCGATGAACAGGGGGACCAGGGCGATCTGGACGGGAACGATGATGCCCACCAGGAACAATCCCCGCACGAACCGGCTCAAACGGAAGCCAAGGACCTGGATGGCGTACGCGGCCATCATGCCGAACAGGACGATGAGAAGGTTGGCGCCCATGGTCACTATGAAGCTGTTGAGGATGTTCCGGCCGAGGTCACCCGTCTCAAAAGCCCGGGCGTAGTTGTCCCAGGTCAGTGCGCTCGGCAGGGCGAACGGGTCTCCGGTGGCGAAGTCCTGTTCCGTGCGGAGGCTTGTCAGGAACAGCCAGGCCAACGGATACACCTGGACGATCACGATCAGCATGATCAGGACCCGCGAAAGCGTCCGGTACAGGCTCGGCTTGCGGCGACGCCGTTTGGGTGCCGGCGCGGACGGCGGAGCTGCCGGTGACTTGGTGGCCGGGGCTGTCTGGGCGATCATGAGTCTGCCTTCCGCTTGAGCATGAAAAGGATGAGGCCGACGGCGACGAGGCACTCGATCACGATGAAGACGGAGATGGTGCTTGCGTAACCAAAGTCCGTACTGGTGAACGCTGTCTTGTACATGTAGGTGGTGAGCAGCTCGGAGGATTGTCCGGGGCCGCCGTTGGTCATGAGATAGGGGATGTCGAAGCCGCGCAGGCCGTAGGTGGTGGCCATGATGGTGGTAGTGATCCAGACAGGGCGGATGTACGGAAAACGGATCTTGGTGAAGAGCGTCCATTTGGAGGCGCCATCCAGGACGGCGGCCTCTTCAAGTTCCTTGGGAACGGCGATCAGTGCGGCGTAGATGATGAGCATGTAGAGCCCGGTGAATCGCCATCCCTCCGGGGCGGAAACTGCGGCAAGCACGGTATTCACATCGGAGAGCCAGGCGCGTTCAAAGGAACCGAGTCCCACCCAGTGCAGGAGCTGGTTGAGCAGGCCGACGGGATCGATGGAGTAGATGCGCACGAACAGGAAGGCGATCGCCACAGTGGAGATGACCGCGGGCAGCAGGTACAGGGTCTTGATGAGCTCCCGGCCCCGGCGCAGCGAGGTCAACAGGCTGGCGACAACCAGGGCGCCGCCAAGTTGCAGGACCAGGCAGATGGCCAGGTAGAGGAGCGCGTTGAAGAAGGAGCGCCAGAAAACATCATCGGCGGTGAGCATCCGGACGTAGTTCTGGAGCCCGACGAACTCCATGTCGCTGATGCCGTTCCAGGAAAAGAAGCTGAGAAACAGGGATTGCAGGATGGGGAACAGCACGGCTGCGCAGTACAGCAGCAGTGGAGGGAGCAGGAAGACCAGGACGGACGTCCTTGACCGGTTGGGAAGCATGGCGGGGCCTTTCGGGCGGGGGGCCTTGCGACCCCCCGCTGCTACGTTTACTTGAAGAACTTGGGCGCGTTCTGCTTGATGGCGTCGTTCATCGTGCTGGTGAACTGTTCGGGCGTGATATTGCCTTGGACCAGCAGGACCAGCTCTTGCTGGAGCCTGCCGTTGGTGGTTGGGTCCAACTGCGTATCCCAGGGCATGGCCTGCTTGTCACCAAGATCGTTGGCCGTCTCCAGCGCTTTCTTGTAGAGCGGGGTGGCGTTGGCCGGGATTGCCGTCTGCACATTGGTGGTGGGGGACAGTGCGCCGGTGGCCGCGTACTCGGACGGGTACTTCTCCAGGGCGAACTTCAGGAAGTCGCTGACCAACGGATCGTAGGTCTTCGAGTTCACGGCCATGCCGATGCCGGACGGTGAGACGAACTCGTTGGCCGCGGTCACGGACCCCTCAGTGGTGGGAAGGGTGAAGAAATCTATGTTGTCCCGGACTGCCGGGTTGAGCTTGTCCGTGGCAAGGCTAGGCAGCTCCCACGTTCCGATGTTGTACATGGCCGCCTGGCCGGACGTGAACTGGTTCTGCGCGTCCGAGTATCCCTGCGAAGAGAACCCGTCCTGGAAGCAATTGGCCTTGCCGAGATCAGCCATCCACTTGACTGTCTTCTGGCCCGGGGCGTCGGAGAATGAGGACTCGCCCTTCTTCAGTTTCTGCACGAAGTCAGGACCGGCTTCGCGGAAGGGCTGGTAGGCAACGTAGCGTTCCAGCGGCCACTGGTCCTGCCCGTCAATGGCGATCGGGGTGATCCCGGCCTTCCTCAAAGCCGTGCACATGGCCGGGATGTCATCGAGGGACTTGGGGATGGAAACGCCGGCCTTCTCCAGGAGGGCTTTGTTGTACCACATGAATTCCAGCTCGAATTGGAACGGAATCATGTAGAGCGAACCGTCGTCGAAACGCTGGTAGTCCAAGGCGCCCGGACGGTAGTCGTCGTAGAGGTTCAAGGATTTCAACAGCTTGTCGGCGTCCACCATCTTGCCTTGCTTCGCCAGTTGCTGGGCGAACGGGGTGGCGTCGGTGTCAAAAAGTTCAGGAAGCTTGTTCGCTGCAGCCAGGGTCTCAAGCTTCTGGATGTAGGACGGCCGGTCCGGTGTGGTGATGAGGTTCAGCGCGAAGCCGGGGTGGTCCTTGGCGTAGTCATCGGCGAGCTTCTTCATGATGTTGATGACTGCGCCGTCGGCGGGCCTGGAGAGCAGCCACGAGATTTCGCGGGGTTTGATCTCGCCGGTGGGGCTGACGTTGGCAGGGTCGGCGGTGCTTCCTCCGCCGCCGCAGGCTGTCAATGCCAGTGCGGCTGCGGCTGCGACGGCGGCAACGCGGAGTAGTTTTTTCATTGCGGCAATCTCCCTTGATTGGAACAGAGGTTGGGGTTGGGGGTATTAGTTTTCGGTGCGTTGACGGATTTCGAGTTCGGTGACGCTGACGGAACCTTCACCGGCGAAAACGCCGATCCGTCCCGCCGTCAGGTCGTAGATCCGGGCGCTGAGCGCAACTTGGCGGTCGACGACGGCGACGCAAGTGTCGCCGTCGACAATCACCTCAAGGCTGTGCTCGCCCGGGGTGAGGTCGCAGGGGCGTTCCAGTTCGATATCGAAGGGGACGTCCCCGGAAACGTGCCACTGGGCGTCGCCGGTGATGGCGCGGGGCCATCGGTCAAAGACCAGGCGGCCGCGCTTGGGTTCCAGACGCAGGATGTAGGACTGGTCGCCGTCGTGGCTTGCCCGCAGGAGCAGGCCGCATTCGGTGGTGTCGGGCCCTATGTCCAGCACGGCCTTGGCGTAGAACTGCGAGGGGAGCTCCTCCCGGGAGACCAGGGCTGCGTAGCTGTCCGGCACGTCCAAAGCTGCCGGCAGCTCGTCCGCCAGCGATACGTGCACGTCTTCCCAAAAGCTCTCCACCAGTTCATCCGCGAAGGAGAACCCGAGGGTGCCATCCGGATTCTGTCGGGCCTCCAGGACGGACATGGTGCCGGCCCATTCCCAAGGGCCGTGGTCCTTGTTGCCTTCCTTGCTGGCGATCCATCCGAAGAAGAAGCGGCGTCCGTCGCGCGCTGCGGTCTTGGACGCATAGAAGGCCCGGCCGTCGACGCTGTCCAAGGCCGGCACGGTCCATGGGCCGTCAGGGCTCTTGGCCATCCGGTACCGCGTGGTGAACGATTCCGAGAATTCTGAGTAGACCATGTACCACCAGTCGCCCCACTGGAAAACGTCCGGGCATTCGTGAGTGATGTAGCGGCGGGGATCCCAGAAAGGCTCGGTGTGCTCCCAGGTCATCAGGTCCGTGGATACGCACTGGGCGATGACACCGCGACGCCGCTCGGGTCCTTCTGAATGCCGAGCCGCGAGCAGCATCCGCCACTGGCCTTTGGCTTCATCCCGGAAAACGAAGGGATCCCGCCAGTCCCCGGATTCGTACCCGTCGGGAGCTCCGAAGGTGAGCTCCGGGTGCTTGGTCCAGCTCTGCATGCCGTCGGTACTGGTGGCGTGCATGACCAGTTGGAGCGGTGCGCCGTCGGGGCCCAGGTTGCGGGGGTTCTGGCCGGTGTAGAACAGGTGGTGGACTCCGGCGTCATCGACGACGACGCTGCCCGTGTAGGCGTTGAAGTCCAGTTCCGCTTCGGTTCCGTGCGGGAGGGCAACGCCGTGGTCCTCGAACTGGGTGAGGTCCTTGGTGGTGATGAGGTTCCATGAAGTGCCCGGTTTGGGCTGTGACCGGACTTCATGGAGGTAGTAGAGCCAAAACTCCCCGTCTTTCTCGAAAGGGATGAGGTCGCCGACCCAGCCGTCGGCGGGTTGGAAGAAGACTGAGCGTTTCATCTGCGCTGATGTCCATTCTGCTAAAGCGTTTGATCACACTGAAGGTAGCGCAGGTCACACACATTGATCAAGCGTTTTAGCAAAGTTAATTTGCTCAAAAATATTCTTCGCTAAAACGCTTGACCACCGAAACCCCCAGCCACTAACGTCCTTGCTACCGGAGGCACACCTGTGTCCCTCGACGCCGAGCAGACACCTTTGGTCACGCCCACCGGACGAAGTAATCCAGTTCCTTTGATGGCGCACTTTGGCGTGCCCGGATGCGCAGCCGTATCCGCACACCCACCGCGTTCTCAACCAAAGAATGTTTGAGAGGAAACCGCTTCATGACGCCCAAATTTCCACGACGAACCCTTCTCCAAGGCACCGGAGCCGGCGCTTTGGCCCTGCTGATGAGTGGTGCCGTGTCCGGCTCCGCCCAGGCTGCTGCCTCGCAGCGGGCGGTCTATCACATGACACCGCCGTCCGGATGGTTGTGTGATCCGCAGAGGCCGGTGTACACCAACGGCGGCTACCAGCTGTACTACCTGCACTCCAGCATCAACAACGGCCAGGGCGGTTGGGATCACGCCACCACAACTGACGCGGTGTCCTTCAGCCACCACGGCGTAGTCCTACCGCTCCAACCGAACTTCCCCGTCTGGTCCGGGTCGGGAGTGGTGGACACGGCCAACACCGCAGGCTTTGGCGCGGGAGCCGTCGTCGTGCTGGCTACCAAGCCGACCGACGGAATCCGCAAGTACCAGGAGCAGTACCTGTACTGGTCCACCGACGGCGGCTACAACTTCACGGCCCTGCCGGATCCGGTGATCGTGAACACTGACGGCCGGGCTGCCACCACACCTGCCGAGATCGACAACGCTGAGTGGTTCCGCGATCCCAAGATCCATTGGGACGCGGCACGCAGCGAATGGGTGTGCGTCATCGGCCGGGCCCGCTATGCGGCCTTCTACACCTCCGCGAACCTGCGCGATTGGCAATGGACCTCCAACTTCGACTACCCCAACCACGCACTCGGCGGGATCGAGTGCCCGGACCTGTTTGAAATGACCGCAGGCGATGGCACCCGGCATTGGATCTTCGCCGCGAGCATGGATGCCTACAGCGTGGGCTTGCCCATGACCTATGCGTACTGGACCGGCAGCTGGAACGGCTCGGCCTTCATTGCCGATGACTTGACGCCGCAGTGGTTGGATTGGGGCTGGGATTGGTACGCCGGGGTGACTTGGCCGGCCGTGGATGCGCCGGAGACCAAGCGTCTTGCCGTTGCGTGGATGAACAACTGGAAATACGCCGCCCGGGACGTCCCCACCGACGCATCCGATGGGTACAACGGGCAAAACTCGATTGTCCGGGAGCTGAGGCTGGAAGGGCAGGCAGGAGGCTGGTACAGCCTGCTGAGTTCCCCGGTCGCTGCCTTGCAGGGCTACGTCAGCGCCACCACCGCCCTCCCGGACCGCGTCGTCAATGGCAGCGCCGTCCTGCCATGGACCGGCCGTGCCTATGAACTGGAGCTCAGTATCTCCTGGGACGCAGCAGCCAACGTCGGGGTGTCAGTGGGCCGTTCGGCCGATGGAACGCGGCACACGAACATCGGAAAGTACGGCGATGAGTTGTACGTGGACAGGAGTCCCTCCGAGCTGGCCGGCTATTCGCTGGCACCGTACACCCGTGCTGCCGCACCCATCGATGCCAACGCCCGCTCCGTCCACCTGCGCATCTTTGTCGATAAACAAAGCGTGGAGGTCTTTGTGAATTCCGGACACACCGTTGTTTCGCAGCAAGTTCACTTCGCGGACGGGGACACCGGGATTTCCCTCTATGCCGATGGTGGCCCTGCCAACTTCACGGGGATAACCATCCGTGAGTTCGGCAACCCCATCTAGAAGCTCTTCGTGGCGTCGCGGATTCCGCGGCTCAGGGGCAGTTCAGCGTGCCGGTCAGCGGCTGGCCTGCCCAGCTGTTGGTGGAGTTGGGCACCTTGTAATAACCGCGGATCTGGTAAGTCCACGTTCCGCTGAGGTTTCCCACGCTCTGGATTCCCGAACTGTAGGAACGGCCGGACGACTTGCTCAGATCTCCAGTGAACTGGACGACGCCGTCGGGATCGATGACTTTGAGCTCGTAGTAGTTCGCATAGGTTACGGCGGTGTAGCTTCCTACACTGATCTTGGCCTGGCCGAACCACAAGAAGGAATCACAGCTCTTGGTTACGGAGACGGTATTGGCCGCCGGTGCCGGGATCCGCGCTGCCGCCACGGCCATGCCGGCGCTTTCGGTGTCGTGGAACTGTGCATGGGCCGGAGACAACGAAAAGCCCATCAGCATCAGCAGGACGGCCAGGAAGATGGCCGGTCCGCGCCAGAGGATGAACTTGATCCGCATGCTCGTCGTCACTTCCGTTTCTGATGGTGTGGATTGGCCTTGATCCAACTCTCCCAAGGGATCCTCAGGAAAAGATCCTTCGGACCCTCAAGGTCTACTCAAGACTCAGGGAAAGCCTGGATTTGACCGGCACAGTAATGGCCGGGAACCGGCCTGAAGGGCAAGACGGGCCGGTTCCCGGGGTTGGGGTGGTCTATTTGGTGGTTTCGGTGCGTTGGGTGCCGGTGAAGGCGAAGGCGATGGTGGAGGTGGCGCCTTGGAAGGTGTTGTCCGCGGTGGTGGGGAACGCGGTGGTGACTTTGAGGTTGTCGGTCTTGGCCGAGGTCAGTGAGGTGAGGTTGTTCAGGG
>Ga0207655_1003731_pt1 | contig 11181 bp, 5 predicted proteins | sample KBSM44metaG_FD_184398 | JGI IMG/M metagenome (GOLD analysis project Ga0207655, IMG submission 184398) | Miscanthus rhizosphere microbial communities from Kellogg Biological Station, Michigan, USA - KBS M4-4 metaG (SPAdes) (version 2) | ecosystem: Host-associated > Plants > Roots > Rhizosphere >... | reverse complement strand
GCGGCAAGGCGCACGTGATCAAGTCGCACCACAACGTGGGTGGCCTGCCGGAAGAAATGAACCTCAAGCTGGTTGAACCCCTGCGCGAGCTGTTCAAGGACGAAGTCCGTCGTCTGGGCCTGGAACTCGGCCTGCCGTACGACATGGTCTACCGTCACCCGTTCCCGGGCCCGGGCCTGGGCGTGCGGATCCTCGGTGAAGTGAAGAAGGAATACGCCGACCTGCTGCGTCGCGCCGACCACATCTTCATCGAAGAACTGCGCAAGGCCGACTGGTACCACAAGGTCAGCCAGGCATTTGTGGTGTTCCAGCCGGTGAAATCGGTTGGCGTGGTCGGCGATGGCCGTCGTTACGCCTGGGTTGTTGCCCTGCGTGCCGTAGAAACCATCGACTTCATGACCGCGCGTTGGGCACACCTGCCTTACGAACTGCTGGAAACCGTCAGCGGCCGCATCATCAATGAAATCGAAGGCATCTCCCGCGTCACCTATGACGTGTCGAGCAAGCCGCCAGCGACGATTGAGTGGGAATGATCCTGCACTAGCCTTGATGGCTTGATCGCAGGTAACTGAAAAGGCCGTGTGAACACTGTTCACACGGCCTTTTTGCGTTTTAGACGCCGGGTAGTCGGACAGGGGTCATGCCCATTCTGTGCAAGGCTGAACTCAAGTTCTCTAGCGTTTGAAAGCGTCGGCCGTTGATCTGCCAGGTATCCCGTTCGACGTAGTACCCGGCGGCATCATGTTTTATGGGCGTTCGGAGGAGTTTTCCCCGAGTGATGATGCCGTTACTGGTGATGATTCTGTTGGTGAGGGTTCTGCTGCGGTGAACCAGCAAGGGTTCGCCGGTACTGGTGCTGAGGGTGTACGTGCCAGGCCTGGGTAGCCCATCCTCGAGCCTTTGCGCCAGGATCACGCTTTTCGGCGTCGGGATTTGCAGCAACAAGTCATTTTTGGCAAAACCGGCTGCTTGCCCCGGGCGGGGCCCGTCGGACACGCCCGGGTCGACCTTGATACCGCCGAGCTCGTCCGGGCCTACGCTTTCAATACGCAGCCCGATGCTGCCTTCAAGCTCGCTGATTCCCGCAACGCCGTCATAGGTATTGGCGTGGGAGTTCCCGACCAACGCCACCCAGTTATGTGCGCCTCTGGCCGTCTGGTCGGCGCCGATGACTTGTCGGGCGAAAAAATTCATCATTTTTTGCCGAAAATTGATACTGGCCGGGGTAATACCGGTGCTGCGGTAACTGGCCAGGCAGTCGATGGCCTGAACGCGTATGTTATTTTTTTGCGCTGTCCTGACCACCTGCTCAAAGGTGAATTGTTCGCTGGGGTCAGTCGAAAAACCTGCGTCCAGGTTCTTGAGATAGCTTTGCAGGTCCTCGGACATCACCCCGGTGCGATTGAACACGTCCAAGTCCGCCTGATGGAAATCGGTCAGCAGATGCTCCATGTACAAGGTTTTGACCTTTTGTTTGCGCAGCACGCTCATGTTCTCGACCAGAAACTGTTTGCTGCCCACGCTGGAGTGGTTTTCACCGATGACCAGACTCTGTGACCGCTTGAAAAGCGTCTTGATGATGTCCTTGATCTTTGCATTCGCGATGAACGATGGAAGGGGCGGTCTGGGTCGCAGCGGCGGTTGCGAATAGAAGGTCACGGCGTCGTCGTGCAGCGTTCGGCGCAGTCTCTTGAAGGCTTCCAGCTCATTGTTCGGATTGTTGAGATTGACAAATCCGTCCTTCAAATCCCCCTTCGCGGCCATACCCTTGGCCGCCTGTTTGAGGGCTGGCTTGATGTCCTGCGGAACATCGTATGCAGTCGCCGGTGCATCGAAGTCCGGGAGTGACGGCTCGGCCCTGGCAAAAAAATCTGAAAACCTGCCACCTCCCGCCAGGCCGGGACGCGTGAGGGCCGTCCATTCACCCTGTTCATTCAGGCGCACCGGTATGTTGCGGTAAAAGGAGTAGGGGTTGACCGGGTCGACGATTGTCCAGGCCCTCATGTCATTGCTGTAGCGCACCAGGTAGAAACTGTCACCGACGGCAATGTAATTACCGCCTGTCTCAGGCTGATAGATACCTTGAAACTTGCCTTCGGCGTTGGTTGGGGAATCGCCATCGAGAATTTCATTGGTTTCAAAAGGCGCCAATATGTCGGAATCGCTTGGGCGGGGGGCAATGGCTTCGACGGGGGGATTTACTGTTACGCCCGACTCTGCTGGATCTTTCTCGGCCGTGAGTACCTCCTCGGCTTCCGCTGCTTCTGCGAGTTCGGCCGCCCCTCGTAAAAATGGCAAGTTGAACAGTACGTCCACGCTACCGAGAATGGCACCGGTAATGGCTGCCTTGCGTTCCGCAGGGGTAGTCGCGTTGATGGCTTGATCGATGTGCAGGCCGACATTGGCAATGCCCGCGCCAACGACAACCAGTGCTGCCGGCCATGCAAGGGCGGCCATCGGCCCGAAGGTGTGGTTGAAGGCATTGAGATAGCCTATCCACAGCTTTTTTCTGATCTCGCCGTTGGAGTGCAGCAGGTAATTGGCGTCGCTGAGCATGCGCTCATGAGTGGACCGGTTCAGGTGGGTGAACGCATCACCGGCAATCTTCTCGCCACGGTAATAGAGCAAATGAACGTTCGCGGCTTCATTGTCACTCGTTAGAACGTCATAGGCGTGGGTGAGGCCGACATTTTCATATTCCGTGTTCTCCAGGAAATGAGCGATCAGACCAATGCCGGTGAAGTTGGCCAGCTTATGCCCCAGCGAAGCAGGCTTTTCCTGAAGGGTATCCCGCTCTTCCTGTTTGAAGTGCATGAGCATGCGTTCGCGGCCTTCAGCGTCCTTGACCTCGTTGACCAGCCATTCGTGCAGTTCCTCGACCTTGTTAAAACAGTGAAACCCTCTGGGTTCGCCCGGAACGTAGAGAATGTTCAGGTCACTGTCGTCAGTGATGCTGAGGATGTCCGTCGACACGAAGTGGTCAATGCAAAACGTGCGAATCGATAAACCGCTGCCCGCTGGCGCCTCGTCCAGCAGCATTTGCCAGGTGAGCGGCCTGCTGACATTACCGACGACAGCCCTGAGCACGGTGGTGAAGTGTTCTCGGGTCAAGTGACCCTTCTCGTAGTCTTCAATGGCTTTGGCAATGAACGTGCACTTGGCCAACGCACGGAAGTTGTCACTGTGCTTTTCCCAGAACGTCGCGATGGCCGTTTTGTAACGCTCAGCGAAATTGACATCCCAAAAGGTGTTCAACACATCCCGGGCATGCAGGCGAATCTCGTTGGTTTCGTCGTAGTTTCCGGCATTGCCGTCGGCACGGTAGAAACCGCTGTCAACGTCCAGCAGGTCCCCGTTGTCCTGGTCGTGGACACTGAAACGCTGCATGACCAGTTGCGGGAAGGTCATCGACTCCCTGGGGGTTTCAAACACATGCTGCCAGCCGGTAAAGGTCTTCGAGCTGCTTTGAGCGGCATTAAACCGATGCCAGTAGACTTTGTCGGGTTCGATATCGGTGATGCTGTGCTGGACGAGAATGTCCTTGGCGACCTGATACGCCATGGCGTGCAGGTCGGGGCAATCGGTTACCAGATCAGGGATCAGGGCCAGGAGGGCCAACGCATCGGTAGCGTCGGGCAGGGTTATGTCTTGAGTATCGTCCATGATGCTCGCCTTGAGAGGTTGCCAAGAGGGTGCTCACTATCTCAAGGGGCATCGATTCCATCTGTAAGGCACAGGCTAGCTGTCGGTGGTCAGTTGCTGACGGAAGACGTAGGAGTTGGCGAGTACCAGAATCAGGCTCAGCGCCGTGCAATGTCGGAAAAGTAAAACTTGTCCAGGGTGTGCCGCGATTCGGTGTACTCGAACTGCCGCCCGTCCTGCAAAAACGTCTGGTTACTGACCACGATCACATGGCTCTGGCCGTCGAGGTCCAGGTGTTGCTGGTCGTCCTTGCTCCGGGGCACCGCTTCAATAGTGCGCTGGGCGTAGGCGATTTGCAGTTGCAAGGTCTGCTCGATGAAGGCGTAGATCGAGTGCTCGGCGATGTCGCGGGACAGGCCTGGAATCACATCACTGACGAAATGGTTGATGTCGAGGATCACGCGTTTGCCGTCGATCCGCCGCACTCGTTTGATCCGTGTGATCAGGCTGCCTTCTTCGGCCTTGATGTGTTCAAGCAAGGGGCCTCCGAGGGGGATTTGAGTGAACTCGACCACGTCGGTGCTGACGTCGTTGCCCAGGCGCGGGTACGTCTCCTGGAAGCTGACGATGCCGCCCAACTGGAATTCGATCGGGTTGGTCGACAGCACGAACGTACCTTTGCCGTGGACTTTCTGGGCGAAACCGCGCTCCTGCAATTGCTCGATGGCCTTGCGCACGGTGCCGCGGCTGGCCTGATAGCTGTCCATCAGTTCCGTTTCGGAAGGCAACCGGGCGCCGCGTTCCAGACGTTCGGTCGTGATGCTGGCAAGCAGATCGCTGTAGATCTGGTTGTATTTACTCATGGGGATGGCTCTGTACCGCGCTGTGCTCAAGGTTTCGAACCTTAAGGGCAGGGTAGGGGTTTGTCCATGCGGCGTTAGGTTTCTTTGACTTTTGAGGTAGGAAAGATCGCCGCCTGTCGGGTTCAGGATAAACAAAATCAAACTCGTCTGTACGAGTTGTTGCTTTAACTCGTACAGACGAGTACTTTTCGCTTCGGCGTGCTGCCAATAACAAAAAACTACAGCGGAAGAACAAGCATGAGCCACGACTACCCGAATATCGCCAGCGAGCTGCTGCAAAGCCTCGGTGGCAGCGACAACCTCGAGCAGGCCGCGCACTGCGTCACGCGCTTGCGCCTGGCCCTCAAGGACCCAAGCCTGGTCAACAGCGCCACGTTGAACCAGATCGATCTGGTCAAAGGCTCGTTCTTCACCGGCGGCCTGTTCCAGGTGGTCATCGGCCCAGGTGAAGTCGAAAAGGTCTACGCCGAACTGCGCCGTCAAACCGGTCTCGCGGCCTCGACCATCGCCGACGTTAAACAAAAAAGTGCCGACAAGATCAACGCGATGCAGCGTCTGGTGCGGGTGTTTTCCGATGTGTTCATGCCGATTCTGCCGGCACTGATCATTGCCGGCCTGTTGATGGGCATCAACAACCTGATTGGCGCCAAGGGTATGTTCATCGAGGGCCAGACCTTGCTGGACGCCTACCCGAAGCTTGACGGGCTCTGGAGCCTGATCAACCTCATGGCCAATACCTCGTTTGTGTTCCTGCCGGCGCTGGTGGGCTGGTCGGCGGCCAAGCGGTTTGGCGGCAGCGAAATCCTTGGCATCGTGCTTGGCCTGATGCTGGTGCACCCCGATCTGCTCAATGCCTGGAACTACGGTAAAGCGGTGGCCGGGCTGGACGGGCAGAGCCTGCCGTACTTCGACATCCTGGGGTTGTTCCAGATCGAGAAGGTCGGTTACCAAGGGCAGATCCTGCCGATCCTGATGGCGGCCTATGTGATGAGCGTCATCGAGAAATGGCTGCGGGCGCGGGTGCCGAACGCGGTGCAATTGCTGGTGGTGCCGATCACCACCATCGTTGTGACCGGCGTGCTGGCGTTGGCGGTGATCGGCCCGGTGACCCGGCATCTGGGGATTCTGATCACCGAAGGCGTGGTCATGCTGTTTGACCTGGCGCCAATGGTCGGCGGGGCGATTTTCGGTTTGCTCTACGCACCGTTGGTGATCACCGGCATGCACCACATGTTTCTTGCGGTCGACTTGCAGCTGATCTCCACCCAGGGCGGGACCTTCATCTGGCCGATGATCGTCATGTCCAACCTTGCCCAGGGCAGCGCGGCACTGGCGGTGTTCTACATGACCCGTAATGTGCGGGACAAAAGCATGGCCTCGACCTCGGCGATTTCCGCTTATTTCGGCATCACCGAACCGGCCATGTTCGGGGTCAACCTGCGTTACAAATTTCCGTTTTATGCAGCCCTGATCGGTTCGGCCCTGGGCTGCATTTTCCTGTCGCTGAACAAGGTCCAGGCCTCGGCGATCGGCGTCGGCGGCTTGCCCGGTTTTATCTCGATCATTCCGCAGTTCATTCCGATGTTCGTGATCGGGATGGTCATTGCCATGGTCGTGCCGTTTGTTCTGACCTGCGGGTTGAGCATGAAGATTGTTCGGCCGGGATATCGGGTTGCCTGACGGTCGCCACATCAATTTGTTGAAGGAATCCGCCATGCAAGACTGGCAACGTTCGGTGATCTACCAGATCTACCCGAAGAGTTTTCACAGCCACGCCGGCAACCCCACGGGTGATTTGCTGGGCGTTGTGGCCAAGCTCGATTACCTGCACTGGCTGGGTGTCGATTGCCTGTGGATCACGCCGTTCCTGCGTTCGCCCCAGCGTGACAACGGCTACGACATCAGTGATTACTACGCCATCGATCCGAGTTACGGGACCATGGCCGATTGCGAATTGCTGATCGCCGAGGCCGGCAAGCGCGGGATCAAGTTGATGCTCGACATCGTGGTCAACCACACCTCCATCGAGCACCCCTGGTTCCAGCAGGCCCGCAGCAGCCTCGACAACCCATACCGGGATTTCTACATCTGGCGCGACCAGCCGAACAACTGGGAGTCCAAGTTCGGTGGTTCGGCCTGGGAATACGAAGCCCAGACCGGTCAGTATTTCCTGCACCTGTTCGATCACACTCAGGCCGACCTGAACTGGGATAACCCCAAGGTGCGCGCCGAAGTCTTCAAGATGATGCGTTTCTGGCGCGACAAGGGCGTAGGCGGGTTCCGTCTGGACGTGATCAACCTGATCTCCAAACCGGCGGACTTCCCCGAGGACACCACCGACGGTCGACGTTTCTACACCGATGGCCCGAACGTCCACGAATACTTGCAGCAGATGCACCGTGAAGTCTTCGAAGGCCATGACTTGATCAACGTTGGCGAGATGTCCTCCACCAGCCTCGAACACTGCATTCGTTACTCGCGGCCAGAGTCGAAAGAATTGTCGATGACCTTCAACTTCCATCACCTGAAGGTCGATTACCCGAACCTGCAGAAGTGGGTCCGCGCCGATTTCGATTTCCTCGAACTCAAGCGCATTCTCTCCGACTGGCAGATCGGTATGCAGGCCGGCGGTGGCTGGAATGCGCTGTTCTGGTGTAACCATGACCAGCCACGGGTGGTCTCGCGTTTTGGTCATGACGGCGAATATCGGGTGCTCTCGGCGAAGATGCTCGGCACGGCGCTGCATTTCCTCCAGGGCACGCCGTTCGTGTACCAGGGCGAGGAACTGGGCATGACCAATCCGGGCTTCGATCACATCGATCAGTACCGCGATGTCGAGACGCTGAACATCCATCGCCTCAAGCGCGACGCCGGAGTCAGTGATGCCGACAACATGGCGGCGATCATGCAGAAGTCCCGGGATAACGGCCGTACGCCGATGCACTGGAATGCCGAACCCAATGCGGGTTTCAGCGCTGTCGCACCGTGGATCGGGGTGCCGGCGAACGCCGGGCAGATCAACGTTGCCGCTCAGCTCGATGACCCGGATTCGGTGCTGCATCACTACCGTCAGTTGATCGCCTTGCGTCGCACTGAGGCGCTGATGTCCGACGGTGTCTATCGGCAATTGTTGCCAGAGCACAGGCAAATCTGGGCTTACGTGCGTGAGGGCAATGGTGAACGGTTGCTGGTGCTGAACAACTTCTACAGCACGCCATGCGAAGTCGAACTGCCGGATGAAGTGATCAGCGAAGCGATGGCCCAACGTCTGGTCATCAGCAATTACCCGGACTGTCCGGTGCGAAATAGTCAGGTCCTCTTACGGCCTTATGAGTCGTTCGTGCTGCATATGACCGACTGACCGACCGCAAAAAAACACCGACTCAAAAAAATACGCAGCACGCTGCGCGGGGGAGTTTTGCGCGCCGATTTTGCCGCTGCACACAATAAAAATAATGGGGTAGCTCTTGAAAACAACAATAAATCGCAGCCTTGTAGTGGCGGGCGTGTGCCTGGCTTTGCCTCTTTCGGCACACGCGCTGGAGTTCGCCGGTTACTTGCGCAGCGGCGTTGGGACCTCGGTCAACAGCGGTAAACAGCAGTGTTTCCAGCTACCGGGCGCTCAGACCAAATACCGCTTGGGCAACGAATGTGAGCAGTACGCTGAACTGGAGTTGCGCCAGGATTTGTACACCCTGGATGACGGTTCGGTGCTGAGCGTCGATGGCATGGCTTCGTTGTACAACCAGTACGACAAGGACCTGACCTTCAACGGTGACAACGGCTCGGTGCGCATGCCGCAGGCGTACGCGCAATGGTCGAACATGCCCAGCCTGAACGGCGGTTCGCTGTGGGCCGGTCGGCGTTACTACAAGCGGAACGACATCCACATTTCCGATTTCTACTACTGGAACCAGAGCGCCACGGGCGGCGGTATCGAGGACGTGCTGATCGGCGATCTGAAATACAGCTATGCCTTCTCGCGCAAGGACAACCTGTACCAGAAGGACTACATCAACCGTCACGACTTCAACGTCGCCGGCTTCAACACCAACCCTGGCGGTGCGTTGGAGTTCGGCCTGAGTTACATCGACAAACCCGACAGCCGCGACGCTCACCGTGGCTGGGCGATCACCACCCAGCATGTGCAGAAAGGTTTTCTGGGCGGCAAGAACAAACTGGCCTTCCAGTACGGCGAAGGCCCCGGCACCGGGTTGGGCTATACCGGTAACGTGAAGCTGGACGACAGCAACAAAAGTTACCGGGTGGTGGAGTTCTTCGACTGGCAAGTGACGCCGCGATTTGGCGGGCAAGTCGAGGCGGTCTATCAGAAAGACATTCGCCAGGACGGCAGTGATCAGAACTGGATTTCCCTGGGCGTGCGCCCGACCTATGCGATCACCGAGCAGTTCAAACTGGTGACCGAACTGGGTCACGATCAGGTCGACGCCACGGGCGGCACCCGCAAGCTGAGCAAGGTCACCTTCGCCCCGACCTGGTCTCCCAAAGGCCCGGAATTCTGGGCGCGCCCCGAGGTGCGTCTGTATTACACCTATGCGAGCTGGAACGAGGCGGCCAAACGGGCGGCCAATGAACTGGCGGCGGGTTCGGCATTGTCCGACACCGGCACCTTTGGCACGGCGCGACACGGTTCGAACGTCGGATTGCAGGTCGAGTACTGGTGGAAATAAGCGATGCTGTCGGAGCCTCGCGCTCCATCGGCACTTCAAAGAACAAAACAGCAGGTGACGTCATGGCCACACTCCAACAATTGCAACTGCATGCGCCCCTGTCAGGCGTATTGATGCCACTGGACCTTGTGCCGGATCCGGTGTTTTCCAGCCGCGTGATCGGCGATGGTTTGTGCATCGATCCGACTTCAACGACGTTGTGCGCGCCGCTGGCAGGGGTTGTCAGCAATGTGCAGGCCAGCGGGCATGCGATCAGCATCACCGACGAAAATGGCGTGCAGGTGTTGATGCACATTGGCCTCGACACGGTGAACCTGGCGGGGAAGGGTTTCACGCGGTTGGTGGAGGAGGGCCAGCGGGTTGACGTTGGGCAGTCGCTGATCGAGTTCGATGCCGACTTTATTGCATTGAATGCCCGCAGCCTGCTGACGTTGATGCTGGTGGTCAGCGGTGAGCCATTCACTTGGCTGACACCGGAAACGGGTTTGGTCGACAGTGGCCAGCCGCTACTGAGCTTGAAGCCCATCGAGCAGGCAACGGATGAGCCAGTGCCGGAAGAGGGTGAAGCACGGTTTTCCAAACCGGTGACACTGGCCAATCCGAACGGCTTGCACGCCCGACCGGCAGCGGTATTCGCTCAGGCGGCGAAAGGTTTTTCGGCGAGCATTTACCTGCATAAACAGCAGGCGAGTGCGAACGCCAAATCCCTGGTGGCGATCATGGCGTTGCAGACGGCTCACGGTGACGTTGTGCAAGTCAGCGCCGCCGGCCCGGACGCTGAAGCGGCGATCAAGACGCTGGCCGAACTGCTGACCGCCGGGTGTGGCGAGACGGTCGCCGCGACGGCAGAAGTCGAGACGGTTGAAGCGTCATCGCTGAACGTTTTGCGCGGAGTCTGTGCCTCGGCGGGTTCGGCGTTTGGCCAGGTTGTGCAGATCGCCGAGCAAACACTTGAAGTCAGCGAGTTCGGCGTCGGTCCGCAGGTTGAGCGAGAGCACCTGTCTCGGGCCTTGGCCGCAGCGGTGCTGGCCTTGCAGCAGCTGCGTGACAACGCCACTGGTGACGCCCAGGCAGAGATTTTCAAGGCGCATCAAGAACTGCTTGAAGACCCGAGTCTGCTGGATCAGACCGAGGCGCTGATCATCGAAGGCAAAAGTGCCGGGTTCGCCTGGCGCGCGGCCACCGAGTCGACGGCAACCTTGTTCAAAAGCCTGGGCAATGCCTTGCTGGCGGAGCGGGCGGCGGACCTGGCCGATGTCGGCCAGCGAGTGCTCAAGCTGATCCTCGGCGTACAGGATCAGGCGATGGAGCTGCCTGAAGGGGCGATCCTGATCGCCGAACAACTGACGCCGTCACAGACCGCCGGGCTCGATACCCGCAAGGTACTGGGTTTCGCCACGGTCGGTGGCGGCGCTACCAGCCACGTCGCGATCCTCGCTCGGGCGTCCGGTTTGCCGGCGATCTGCGGGTTGCCCGTTCAGGTCCTGGGGCTGGCCAACGGCACTCAAGTGTTGCTCGACGCCGACAAGGGCGAGCTGCATCTGGAACCGGATCTGACGGCCATCGAGCAGCTGCAAGCCAATCGCCAGCGCCAGCAGAAGCGCCATCAACATGAGCTGGCGCACGCTGCACTGGCGGCTTGTACCCGCGATGGTCACCATTTTGAAGTGACGGCCAATATCGCCTCGCTGGCTGAAGCGGAACAGGCCGTGGCACTGGGAGGCGAGGGCGTCGGCTTGCTGCGTTCGGAGTTTCTTTATCTGGATCGCAATCATGCGCCGAGCCATGACGAGCAAACATCAACCTACAGCGCCATCGCCAAGGCACTCGGGCCGGCGCGCAATCTGGTGGTGCGCACACTGGATGTCGGCGGCGACAAACCGTTGGCCTACGTGCCGATGGACCGCGAAACCAACCCGTTCCTCGGCATGCGCGGGATTCGTTTGTGCCTGGAGCGCCCGCAGCTGTTGCGCGATCAGTTCAAG
>Ga0207655_1003730_pt1 | contig 11184 bp, 11 predicted proteins | sample KBSM44metaG_FD_184398 | JGI IMG/M metagenome (GOLD analysis project Ga0207655, IMG submission 184398) | Miscanthus rhizosphere microbial communities from Kellogg Biological Station, Michigan, USA - KBS M4-4 metaG (SPAdes) (version 2) | ecosystem: Host-associated > Plants > Roots > Rhizosphere >... | reverse complement strand
GGACTCCAGCGTTGTTGAACGCGACTGCTGAACTCGGCGGGCAGCAGGCGCAGCTGGCTGTTAAGCCAGTGGATCAATGCTGCATCGCGCGCTAACGCACGAAGCGTCAGCTCGCCTGCGCCGGGATCGGCGGTAATTTGGTAAATCTGGCCTTGCTGCAACTGGCCCAGCAAAAAGCCCGCGCTGGCCTCATCAGCGACCAGATAATCGCTCTGCTGATTGAGCAGCGCATACAGCGCCTGCAAATCGCCTGGCAAGGTGTGCCAGCGATGCTGTTGTACAAACCTGGCAGGCAGTTGCGTTAATGTCGCTTCGGCGATGGTGAGCTGCGCGGTATCGCTGTTGAACATCACCGCGCGCTGATTATCGCGATTACGATAGATACGAATTGGGCTGCTGTACCAGCTGTCGCTCAGCAGAATATCGGGCGGGAGCGGAGTGTGTTGATTACTTAATACCAAATCCACCTCGCCGCGCTGCAGCGCCTGCAATTGCTGAGCGCGGTCGCTATAACTTTGTAGCGTGAAACGAGTGCCCGTCAATTGGCTAAGGGCGCTGAGATAATCAGCATCGATGCCCCAAATATGGTCGCCAATGCGCATCGCCCAAGGCGCGCTATTTTGTGCCGGAACGGCAACACGTAACGTTGCGCCCGGCCATGGCTCGGCATGCGGCGCAGGCATCATTGCGGGTAACATCACGCTGCTGGCGGGTTGCAGATCGGCTTTAGCCATGACACTCAGCAACAGCATGCTGAGTAGCAGATACATCCTCACTGCTGCGCTTTCCACAGTTCAGCCAGTTCAACGACCGATTGCACGCCGGTTTTCTCCAGAATGTTCTTCTTATGCGTGCTCACGGTTTTATTGCTGATGTGCAGCTGCTCGCCAATCTGTAAATTCGATAAACCGCGCACCAGTAATGCCACAATCTGCTGTTCCTTCTCGGTCAACGGCAATTCGATACGTTCTGGTAGTGGCGGGAACGCCTGTTGGCCACCGAGTACCGCCAGAATCGCACTCAGCAGTTGCATCATGCTTTGACTCTTCACCACGTAACCCGCCGCGCCAAGGGATACCGCGCTGAGCAAGGTGTGGCGGCTCTGCTGCGCGGAATAGATCAGTACCGGACATTGTTGATGGCGCACGCGCAAGCGGCGTAACAGCTCCAGCCCATCGCAATCGGGTAAGCCGATATCCAGCACAATCAAATCGATAGCGTGTTGCTGAAGCAGTTGGCGCGCCTGTGCTTCATCGCCAGCGGCGAGAATTTTCAAAGGGATGGGAGCGTTAACGCAAGCCGCTTCCAGTGCGACTTCAACTAACGGATGATCATCAATAAGCAGCAATGAAGCCATGAAACGGTTCCTGTGAATTTCATTGCTTCAGCATAGCGGAAAAGGGCGGGGGGCAAAATAAAAGGGAGAGCCGAAGCTCTCCCTTATTTAAAACTGACGGCATGATTATTGTGAGGTGCCGTCTGTTTTATGTTTCACGTGGCCGCCACCCTCTTTGGTGTCGACTTTTTTATTCATATCCGGGCATTTGCCGTCTTTACACATGCTGTTTTTGTGCACCTGGTTGGCGGACATATTACCTGAATCTGTGCCAGACGTGGCCGCGCTATTGGTATTGGTGCCAGTGTTATTAATTTGGCTATTATCAACTTTATTGGGTGGCAGGTTCTCTTTTGCACCACCCGCTGCAGCACCTGCTTCCGCAGAAGCATTCGCCGCGCCGTTGTTATCAGCAGCCATCGCTGCACCGCTACCTAAAGTCATCGCTGCCGTCAGAAAGATAATTGCAAACTTATTCATCATTATGCTCCAGTAATTAATGGATAGTTGCCGTCAAACACGCACTGGTGTTAAGTGACGAAAATAGCGTGCCGCGATGGAATAAAATCCACCTTATACGCTTCGCTCAAATATTAAATTTTGCAAACACGTCATTCCTTAGTGCTTACATTTAAAAAGCTTAGTGCATGGATATATAAATGCAAATTTGAGATGTACATTTTAACCGCGTTGTGGAATTTACACCTGTGGCGCGAAGGGCTAAAGTGGGCAGGTTGCGCCCGGCGGACGCTGGGCCAGAAATTTGAATGGAATGGTGTATGGATTACCAGAACGATGACTTACGCATCAGAGAGATCAAAGAGTTACTTCCTCCTGTTGCCCTGCTTGAAAAATTTCCCGCTACCGATAAAGCTGCCGAAACCGTCGCGCAGTCACGTCAGGCAATTCACCGCATTCTGCATGGCGAAGACGATCGTCTGCTGGTGGTGATCGGCCCTTGCTCGATTCACGACACCGAAGCGGCGAAAGAGTATGCGAATCGCCTGCTGAAACTGCGTGATGAGCTGAAAGACGATCTGGAAGTGGTAATGCGTGTTTATTTTGAAAAACCGCGCACCACCGTAGGGTGGAAAGGGCTGATTAACGATCCCTTTATGGATGGCAGTTTCCAGATTAACGACGGCCTGCGTCTGGCGCGTAAACTGCTGGTGGATATCAACGATATCGGTTTGCCTGCGGCGGGTGAGTTCCTCGATATGATCACGCCACAATATATGGCCGACCTGATGAGTTGGGGCGCGATTGGCGCGCGTACGACTGAATCGCAAGTGCATCGCGAACTCTCTTCTGGCCTCTCTTGTCCGGTAGGTTTCAAAAACGGCACCGACGGCACCATTAAAGTGGCGATTGACGCGATCGGTGCGGCCAGCGCGCCACACTGCTTCCTCTCTGTCACCAAATATGGTCATTCGGCGATTGTTGAAACCAGCGGCAACGAAGATTGCCACATCATTCTGCGCGGCGGCAAAGAGCCGAACTACAGCGCCGAACACGTGGCGGCGGTGAAAACCGGTCTGGAGAAAGCAGGTCTGCGTCCACAGGTGATGATCGACTTTAGCCACGCTAACAGCAGCAAGCAGTTCCAGCGTCAGATGGTGGTTGCTGATGACGTGGCACAGCAAATTGCCGGTGGCGAGCAGGCGATTACCGGCGTGATGATCGAAAGCCATCTGGTGGAAGGGAATCAGAGCCTCGAAAGCGGCAAATCGCTGGTGTACGGCCAGAGCGTTACCGATGCGTGTATTGGCTGGGAAGACACCGAGAAAGCGTTGCGTCAGCTGGCTCAGGCGGTCAAACAGCGTCGCGGCTAAGCCATTACCGCAATAAAAAAGGCCAGACTTGCGTCTGGCCTTTTTGCGTTTCAGCGGTCGCTTACTTCGCTTTACCCTGGTTTGCTACAGCTGCAGCTTTCGCAGCAATCTCGTCAGCATCGCCCAGATAGTAACGTTTAATCGGCTTGAAGTTCTCATCAAACTCATACACCAACGGCACGCCAGTTGGGATGTTCAGCTCAAGGATCTCGTCTTCGCTCAGGTTATCGAGGTATTTAACCAGCGCGCGCAGGGAGTTACCGTGCGCAGCGACGATCACTTTTTCACCGCTCTTAATGCGCGGCAGAATGCTTTCGTTCCAGTATGGGATTACGCGTTCGATGGTCAGCGCCAGGCTTTCAGTGGTTGGCAGCTGCGCATCAGTCAGTGACGCATAACGCGGATCGTGGCCTGGGAAACGCTCATCAGCGCGATCCAGTTCTGGTGGGGTGATGGCAAAGCCACGACGCCATTGTTTAACTTGCTCGTCACCGTATTTGGCGGCGGTTTCAGCTTTATCCAGACCTTGCAGCGCACCGTAATGACGCTCGTTCAGACGCCAGGTTTTCTCAACCGGCAGCCATGCCTGATCCAGCTCATCCAGCACGTTCCACAGGGTGTGGATAGCGCGTTTCAGCACTGAGGTGTAAGCAAAATCAAACACGAAACCTTCTTTCTTCAGCAGCTGACCGGCTGCTTTGGCTTCAGTGCGACCTTTGTCAGACAGGTCAACGTCGTACCATCCGGTGAAGCGGTTTTCCTGGTTCCACTGGCTTTCGCCGTGTCGCACCAGTACCAGCTTAGTTACGGCCATAGCTTTACTCCTTAATGCTCGATTTACGATTAGTATTGAAACCGGCTGCGGCCACTGAGAAGCGGCTCACTAATAGCGCCATACCATAGCGGAAAACATCGCACTGCGTAAGCCTGTCGGCAGCGCAGTGCGCGTTTTTCATCCGGTGGCTCAGTGCGGCGTGAAGCGATAACGCGTCACGGACTGCCAGCTGTCGCCGGGTTGCAGCCAGCAATCGGGCTGTGGCCACTCTGCATGGTTGGGCGAATCCGGTAAAAATTCGCTCTCCAGAGCGATGCCCTGGAAAGCAGTATAGCTGTCCTGCTCACGGGCGCGTGTTCCCGCCAGATAGTTGCCGGTGTAGAACTGCAGCGCCGGGGCGGCAGTAAACACGCTCAGCTCAAGCTTGCCATCGGCTGACCACAAATGAGCAGCAGGTTGGCTGCTGTCACCGGCGGTGTTAAGTAAAAAGGCATGATCGTAGCCTTTCACCGCTTTTTGATCGCCATCGGCGAGGAATTCGTCGGCAACGCGCTTCGGCTGGCGGAAATCAAAACTGTTTCCTGCCACTGCTTTCAGCGGCGCATTCGGAATACCTTCGCTATCCACCGGCAAGTAATGATCGGCGTGCAGTTGTAAGCGATGCTGGCGCGCATCACCATGATGCGCATCAAGATTAAAGTAAGCATGGTTGGTCAGATTGACCGGGCAAGGCTTATCGGTTTTCGCTTCGTAGCGAATCGACAGGCAATTATCATCATCAAGTTGATAGATGACATCGGCAATCAAATTGCCGGGATAACCCTGATCGCCATCCGGTGAATCGAGGCGATAATGCACCTCGGTTTCGCTCTGACTGAGAATCTGCCAGCGACGTTTATCAAACCCTTCCGGTCCGCCGTGCAGCTGATGCGCGCCCTGGTTAGCGGCCAGCAGCAGATTGAGCGGCTTGAGTTCTGCCGAGGCAATACGATTAGCGTAGCGGCCAATGGTGGCGCCAAGATAAGCATCCTGATGCAGATAATCTGATGGTGTCGCGCAGCCGAGTAGCGCTTCACGCACGCTGTGATCCTGCATCGGTACGCGCGCGGAAAGCCAGGTCGCGCCCCAATCCATAAAGGTGGCGACCATGCCGTTGCGATTGCGCAACACGGTGATACGCCACGGTTGCCCGTCTGGCGCGTGTGAATTCACATCACTTACCATTGGCCGGCTCCTGCGGAGGCTTTGCACACGTAGAACGTCTCTTTGATGCCGGTTTGCGCTTCATACTTCTCAGCCACCACCGCTTTCACTGCATCGACCAGATCGGTCGGCATCAGCGCCACGATGCAGCCGCCGAAGCCGCCGCCGGTCATGCGCACGCCGCCGCGCGGGCCGATTTCTGCTTTCACAATCTCAACCAGCTGGTCAATTTGCGGCACGGTGATTTCAAAATCATCACGCATTGAGGCGTGCGATTCGGCCATCAATTCGCCCATACGTTTCAGATCGCCTGCGCTTAACGCCTCTGCTGCTTCCAGCGTGCGTGCATTCTCGGTAATCACATGACGGACGCGTTTTGCCACTAATGCATCCAGCTCACCGGCAGAGGCTTCAAATTCTTCCAGCGTAACATCGCGCAGCGCCGGTTTATTGAAGAAGCGCGCGCCGGTTTCACACTGTTCGCGACGCGTATTGTATTCGCTGCCCACCAGGCTGCGTTTGAAGTTGGAGTTGATGATCACCACCGCAACATCTTCTGGCATTGATACTGCGCGCGTGCCGAGCGTGCGGCAATCCAGCAGCATGGCGTGATCCGGCTGACCCAGCGCGGAAATCAGCTGATCCATGATGCCGCAGTTGCAGCCGACAAACTGGTTTTCCGCTTCCTGGCCGTTCACCGCAATTGCTGCGCCGTCCAGTTTCAATGCATACAGCTGCTGGAATACGGTCCCAACCGCCACTTCCAGTGAGGCTGATGAACTCAGCCCCGCACCTTGTGGCACGTTGCCGCTGATCACCATATCGACGCCGCCCAAGCTGGCATCGCGTTTCTGCAGGTGTTTCACCACGCCGCGCACGTAGTTGGCCCACATTGGCTCTTTTAACGGCTCAATCGGCGCATCGAGCGAGAAACTGTCCTGCTGATTGTCGTAATCGACGGCAATCACGCGCACCTGGCGATCGTCGCGTTTGGCGCAGGCAATCACCGTTTGATAATCGATGGCGCACGGCAGCACGAAGCCATCGTTGTAGTCGGTGTGTTCGCCGATCAGATTGACGCGGCCCGGCGCCTGAATGCTATGCGTAGGCTGATAGCCAAAGGTGTCAGCGAAAACCTGTTGAGTAATGGATTTTAATGACATTTATTGCGCCTCACGGAAATGGATATCGCTGACAGAACGCAGACGTTCAGCCGCCTGTTCTGCCGTTAAATCACGTTGGGTTTCGGCCAGCATTTCATAGCCAACCATAAATTTGCGTACCGTGGCTGAACGTAGCAGCGGCGGGTAGAAGTGGGCATGCAGCTGCCAGTGATCGTTGGCTTCGCCGTTGAACGGCGCGCCGTGCCAACCCATTGAATAGGGGAATGAGCACTGGAACAGGTTGTCGTAGCGGCTGGTCAACTGCTTCAGCGCCAGCGCCAGATCGGTGCGCTGCGGCTCCGTGAGATCGGTGATGCGTTTCACATGGGCTTTTGGCAACAGCAGCGTTTCAAACGGCCACGCCGCCCACCACGGCACCACGGCCAGCCAGTGTTCAGTTTCCACCACCGTGCGGCTGCCATCATTCAGCTCACGTGCAGCGTAATCGACCAGCATCGGCGACCCTTTCTCAGCAAAATAACGACGCTGATGGTCATCTTCTTTCTGCGCTTCATTCGGCAGGAAGCTGTTGGCCCAAATCTGGCCGTGCGGATGCGGATTGGAGCAGCCCATCGCTGCACCTTTATTTTCAAACACTTGCACCCACGGATAATGCTGACCGAGATCGGCGGTCTGTTCCTGCCAGGTGCGCACAATATCTTCCAGCCCGCTTAGCGGCAGTTCTGGCAGCGTTTTGCTGTGATCCGGCGAGAAACAGATCACCCGGCTGGTGCCACGCGCGCTTTCGCAGCGCATCAACACATCGTCGCTCTGCGGTGCATCTGGCGTGTTGGTCATCAGCGCGGCAAAATCGTTGGTGAACACGTAAGTGCTTTTATAGTTTGGATTTTTGTCACCGGTAATGCGGGTGTTTCCCGCACAGAGGAAACAGTCCGGATCGTGCGCGGGCAGTTGTTCCAGCGCCGGCGTTTCCTGCGCACCTTGCCACGGACGTTTAGCGCGGTGGGGTGAAACCAGTACCCATTGATCGATCAATGGGTTATAGCGGCGATGCGGATGATCGACCGGATTAAATTTTTCCATGATGAGTCCTGGTAAACAGCAAACAGATAAAAATGATTTTGATCAAAGTAGCACAAAGACCAGCGGGAAAGCGTGATCCAGTCTGGATAAATGGTATCGTTTACACAAGGTGACGATTCTCATTTTGTAGGGTTATCGCGTGCATTTGTTGAAATACCAGGCAATGAAATGGTAGCGGTTACATCGAAGCGTCATTTCAGGGTTGGTGCGCATGAATACGCAGAGATTTGTAGGGTCGCCATTTATGGCGACCACTCATTAACGCAGTGTTTCTTGCAGGAAACCGTAACCGTGTTCCTGCGCAACAAAACTCAGGCGGTGGGAGATGCACTGCGGGGCGTCTTCAGCGTGATGCGACACAAACAGCAGTTGCGTGCGGCCTTCGCCGATCAGCACATCTACAAAACGGCGCACCAGCTGGCGGTTAATGGGATCCAGTCCTTGCAGCGGTTCATCGAGAATCAGCAGCGTCGGATGTTTCACCAGCGCACGCGCAATCAGCACCAGCCGCTGCTGGCCCCACGACAAACTGTGGAACGGCGCATCCGCCAACTGATTGTCCATACCAAGCAGCGCCAGCCACTGAAGCGCCAACGCTTTCTGCCGGTCCGACACCGCCTGATATAAGCCAATTGAATCGAAGAAGCCGGAGAGCACCACGGTGCGCACATTGCAGCTGACGCGATAATCAAGGTGCAGGCTGCTGCTGACATAGCCGATATGCTGCTTGATGTCCCAGATGGTTTCACCGCTGCCACGGCGGATGCCAAACAGCGTCAAATCGTTGCTGTAACCTTGCGGATGATCGCCGGTCACTAAACTAAGCAAGGTGGATTTACCCGCGCCATTCGGCCCAACAATCTGCCAGTGTTCACCTGGATTGACCTGCCAGTTCAGGCCATTAATCACCGCGACATCGTTGTATGACACCACGCCGTTACGCAGAATCACCCGCGGCGCATCTTCAGCCAGCTGCGGCAATTGATCGGGTTGATCCGCTTCCGGCAGTGCCATGCCTGCGAGTTTTTCACTGTGTGCCAGCTGCGCCACCAGCGCTTCGGCCAATATCGCGCGGCGCTCGCCAACGTGCGTTAGCGTGCATTCGGCTAATACGCCGACTTTTTCAACAAAATCAGGAATATCGTCAAAGCGATTGAGCACCAGCACCACGCTGTAACCGTTGCGGTGCAAATTGTTGAGGGTGTTTGCCAGGCTGGCGCGCGACCCCACATCCAGTCCATCAAAAGGCTCATCGAGAATCAGCAGATCTGGCTGCGCCATCAGCGCCTGACAAAGCAGCGTTTTGCGCGTCTCACCGGTAGAAAGATATTTGAAGCGGCGATCGAGCAGATAAGTGATACCAAACTGCTGCGCCAGTGCCTGACAGCGCGCCTCATCTTTCACTTCGTCCTGAATGATTTGCGCCGCAGTGCGACCGGTATCGTCTTCGCCTTCACTGAGCAGGTCGGTGTTATTGCGTTCCCATTCATCGCTGACCAGCTTCTGGAGCTGCTCCAGCGACAGGCGCGTACGGCGCTGAAAATTCTGCTGCACGCTGCCTTTACCGGGCAGCAGCTCGCCGGATAGCGCGCGCGCCAGCGACGATTTGCCGCTGCCATTGGCGCCGACAAAAGCCCAGCTTTCGCCGCTGTTGAGGGTTAAATCGTTGAGTGACAGGGCTCGGGTGTCGCTAAGGTGAAACGTGCCTTGCGAAATTTGCAATGAAGACATCATCTATTCCGTTTTATGCATCGTGTCGCTCAGTTTTAGCCAGTGATGCAGACGAAGTCAAATCATGGCGCGGATTTCAGAGCAGCGTGGCAATGATGGCATGTTCGGCATTAAAACTGGCGGTGACATGGGCGCCAACCTGCAGATTCTGCTGCTTCACTGCGTCATTGGTGACGGTAGCACACAGCGTTTCGCCGCTCGGCAACGCCATCAATACTTCGCTGACCTGCTCGCCGGGTTCGATGGCACTAATCAGCGCGGCCAGCTGGTTATCGCTGCTGTCTGCGGAGTGACTGATGTGAATCCACGGCGCTTTAATTAGCACCAGCACCTCTTTACCGCTGTCGAGCTGCAAACGTTCGGCGCTGCGCTCGGTGATCGCCACCTGCAAACGCGTGGTGCCGTCGGCGAGCAGTACCTCAATGTGTTGCTGAACCTGTTGATGGTCTCTGGCCAGCACCGTGCCAAACAGCTGATTGCGCGCACTGGTTTGTAGCGAGAAACGCGCAATCGCTGCCAGTAGGCTGTCGAGCGGCAAACTGTCGTTTTGCAACGCATCAAAGGCTTTCTGCTGAATCTGTTCCATCAGTTGGAAAAGCTGAATCAGTCGTTCGCCATAGCGTGTAAGTTGTGCACCGCCGCCGCCTTTGCCGCCGGTCGCGCGATCCACCAGTGTTTGATCGGCCAGTTGATTCATCTCATTGATCGCGTCCCAGGCACTTTTGTAGCTGATACCCGCCAATTTCGCGCCCTGGCTGATAGAGCCGGTTTGCTGCACGCGTTTCAATAATTCGATGCGGCGCGGATCGGCAAACAGTTTTTGCTGAAGACGAATATGGAGAGAAAGTTCTGCCTGCATGTCAGCTCCTTAGGTTAATCCGCTCAGTTTACTGCTTAAAAGTAAAAGCACGAAAAGGGCAGTGCGTTTTTTTCGCTAACCGTTACAATCACTTTTTTATTTTCTGCGTGAGGTTTCCATGCTGGAACTGTTAAAAAGCCTGGCTGTGGCTATCATCATGGTGCCGATTGTGATGGCGATTATGCTCGGTCTGATTTACGGCCTGGGTGAAGTTTTCAACGTCATCTCTAAATTTGGCCGCCGCGACGATCGTCCCGCCAACAGCTCGCAACACTGATTTCCCCACGCCCGCACCCTGCGGGCGTTTTGTTATTAACTTCCGTAAAATCCTGCCGATAACTATCTCATGACGCATTTGTGCCGACGTTGTATTATCAAATATATAACGTAACAAGGAGCAACAAATGCAAAAAAATCATTACCGCTGGGCTGCTGTCACTGCATTGACTCTTTCTCTGGCCGGACAAGCGGTTGCTGCGGAAAAAATTACCGTGTTCGCTGCTGCGTCACTGACTAATGCGTTGCAGGAGATCGCTACGCAGTACCAGAAGAAAACGGGCGTTGAAGTAGTCGCTTCATTTGCCTCTTCATCAGTGCTAGCGCGCCAGATTGATCAGGGCGCGCCTGCCGATCTGTTTATCTCAGCCGACCAGCAGTGGATGGACGATGTAGTGGCAAAAAACAGCGTGGTGACCAACACGCGCTATACGCTGCTTGGCAATGACTTAGTGCTGATCGCCCCGAAAAGCGATGCCGCCAAAGCGGTGACCATTGATAGTAAAACCGACTGGAGAAGCCTGCTGAAAGGTGAGCGACTGGCGGTGGGCGATCCCGATCACGTACCGGCCGGGATTTATGCCAAAGAAGCATTACAAAAACTCGGCGCGTGGGACGCTTTATCTTCGCAGCTGGCACCCGCTAACAATGTACGTGCTGCGCTGGCGCTGGTTGAACGCAATGAAACGCCGTACGGCATCGTGTATGGTTCAGACGCGGTTGCCAGCCAAAAAGTGCAGGTAGTCGGACGTTTCCCGGAAGAGAGCCACAAGCCGGTGGAATATCCGATGGCGATCGTCAAAGAACATCAGAACGCAACGGTAACCGCCTTCTATAACTATTTGCAGGGGCCGGATGCCGCTGCCGTGTTTAAACAGTATGGATTTACGCCGAAGAAATGATATTGAGCGATCCCGAATGGCAGGCCGTGTTTCTCAGCCTGAAAGTGTCCTGTGTAGCGGTGC
>Ga0207655_1003722_pt1 | contig 11203 bp, 6 predicted proteins | sample KBSM44metaG_FD_184398 | JGI IMG/M metagenome (GOLD analysis project Ga0207655, IMG submission 184398) | Miscanthus rhizosphere microbial communities from Kellogg Biological Station, Michigan, USA - KBS M4-4 metaG (SPAdes) (version 2) | ecosystem: Host-associated > Plants > Roots > Rhizosphere >... | reverse complement strand
GGCAGGCAGTGCAGCATGCCATGAAGGCTCGCATTCATCTCTATGATCATCACGTCAGCCTGGTTGCCGATCAACTGCGCGTGCTGAACGGTGCGGCAAGCTGGGATGCGATGTTCTGGCTGAGGGTTAAAGATCACTATCAAAGCCTGCTACCTGGCTATCCGCGGCACGAAATTGCCGAAAGCTTCTTTAATTCCGTCTATTGCCGGCTACACGGACATGCCGACCTGCAACCTGAACGGCTGTTTATCTTCAGCTCTCAGTCCCTGACCGCGCCGGTCACACCTCTGCGCCCCTTATCACGGCGTTACCAGCCGGAGCGGGGCTGGCGGGCATTGGTAGATCAGATACTGGAGGATCTACCGCTGACGCTACCGTGGCAGCACCGCGCGCGCGATGTGGGCTGGATTGTCCGCCACCTGGAGTCGCATTTTCCCCGGCTGAGCGAGGGCTGGCTCGAGGTCAACAGTGAACTCTTTTATCGCAACAAAACGGCCTGGCTGGTGGCGCGTCTGCATCTGCCAGCGGGTATCTTTCCCTGTCTGCTGCCGATCCAGCGGACGGAAACCGGCGAACTGTGGATCGACACCTGTCTGACGGATGTAAATGACGCCAGCATTGTCTTTGGTTTTGCCCGCGCCTATTTCATGGTGTATGCCCCGGTACCTGCGGCACTGGTCGCCTGGCTGCAACCCATTCTGCCCGCCAAAACACTGGCCGAACGCTATATGGCGATTGGCTGCCAGAAGCACGGTAAAACAGAAAGCTATCGCGAATATCTTCAGGCGCTGGCAGAGAGTGAAACGGCCTTTGAGATCGCGCCTGGCGTGCGCGGCATGGTGATGCTGGTCTTCACGCTGCCGGGCTTTGACTGGGTATTCAAGGTCATCAGGGATCGCTTCGCACCACAAAAAGAGGTGACGGAAGCACAGGTCCGCGCCTGTTATCAGCAGGTCAAAGAGCACGACCGCGTGGGGCGCATGGCAGATACCCAGGAGTTTGAACAGCTTGCACTGCCGCTGGCGCGCATCTCACCAGCGCTGCTGGCGGAACTCCACGCCTGTGTGGCAGAGAAGCTGTATATCGAAGGCGATCGCCTGATTATTCGTCATCTGTGGCTGGAGCGCCGTATGCAGCCGCTGAATCTCTATCTTGCCCAGGCCAGCCCAGCCGAGCGACGTCATGCCATTGAAGAGTATGGCAATGCCATTCGACAGCTGGCGGCAGCCAATATCTTTCCCGGCGATATGCTGTTTAAAAACTTCGGCATAACCCGTCATGGGCGGGTGATATTTTACGATTACGATGAGATCCGCCCGATGCAGGAGCTGAACTTCCGGGAGGTGCCCGCGGCACGCTATGAGGAAGATGAACTCAGTGCCGAGCCGTGGTACAGCGTGGGGCCAGACGATGTCTTTCCCGAAACCTTCCGCTATGCGTTATGCAGCGAAACCGCGACCGGCGCTTTGCTGCTGGAACTGCATCCGGAAATATTCGACGCCAGCTGGTGGCGCGCACAGCAGCAGCGCATCGCGCAGGGCCACGTCGAAGAGGTGATCGCCTGGCGGCAGACGCAGCGTTTCAGCGTCTGCTATACGCCAGAGAGGGTTAGCGACCGCTGTACGCCAGCGTAACCTGACGCGCTTCGCGGATGACCAGCGCACCTAATTCCGTAATCCTGTCGTCTGTCATGCGGGCGATAGGGCCGGAGATGGAGAGGGCAGCAAACGCCTCGCCATGTTCATCATAGATGGGTGCAGCGACACAGCGCAGTCCGAGTGCATGCTCTTCATCATCCAGCGAAAAGCCCGCTTTACGCACCTGTGCCAGATTCTCTTTCAGACTCTGTGGCGACATCAGGGTTTTTGGCGTGTAGTAGTGCAATCCTTTCTGATGCAGCAGGGCAGTAATCTGTTCTTCCCCCAGATGGGCCAGAAAGGCTTTGCCTGCACCTGACGCATGCATCGGCAGCTTGCCGCCAATCGGTGCTGACATCCGCATCAGCTGGGTGCACTGCACCTGATCAATGATCACCGCCTGATAGTCACTGAGGTCCAGCACCGCCAGATTCACTGTTTCACCGGACTGCTCCATCAGGCTCCGCAACACCGGATGAACCAGCGCCAGCAGATTACGGCTTTGCAAAAAACTGCTGCCAACCACAAAGGCGTGTGCGCCAATCGTCCATAGCCCGAGATCGCCCACCTGGCGGACAAAGCCCTGTTGCTGCATGGTGCTGAGCAGGCGATGTGTGGTGGAGTTAGGCAAACCCGCCTGCTGCGCGAGCTCGGTCAGCGCCACGCTGCCATGTGAATCTGCAATCAGCTCCAGCAGCGTGAGGCCGCGCGTCAGTGATTGAACCTGACCGCCCGCGGGTGCGGCGACAGGGGTGCCGCGGGGTTTCTTACCGCGCTTAACAGGAACGGGCGTGGCCATTGTTGTCTCTCCTTTTGCATTGTGGAAATCATTTTCGTTTTAATCGCGCGGTTTGCAAACGCTGGTTTTCTGGTCAGACCTGTGAGGCGATGATCTGAAAATCTCTCAGGTGAGGTTACTTTGTCGCCAGACAGGGTTGTGCCAGAATGGAAAACAGGGTTTTCCGCCAGCAGACTGACGTGAATGGGGCAACAGTGAGCAATAAAATCGACGCGCTACATCAGCAGCTCGCACAACGCATTATGGTGTTGGATGGTGGCATGGGCACCATGATCCAGAGTTACCGGCTGGAGGAAGAGGATTATCGCGGCAGCCGTTTTGCTGACTGGCCCTGCGATCTCAAAGGCAACAACGATCTGCTGGTGCTGAGTAAACCGGACGTGATCCGCGAGATCCACGACGCTTATCTGGCTGCAGGTGCAGATATCCTCGAAACCAATACCTTTAACGCCACGTCGATTGCGATGGCGGACTACCAGATGGAAAGCCTGTCGGCGGAGATCAATTATGAAGCGGCCCGGCTGGCGCGAGCCTGCGCAGATGCGTGGACGGCGAAAACACCGGACCGCCCGCGTTATGTCGCGGGGGTGCTCGGCCCGACCAACCGCACCTGCTCGATCTCACCCGACGTCAACGATCCGGCTTACCGAAACGTCACCTTTAATCAGCTGGTAGAGGCATACCGCGAATCAACCCGTGCGCTGGTGGAGGGCGGTTCCGACATCATTATGATCGAAACGGTGTTCGATACGCTGAATGCCAAAGCCGCCATCTATGCAGTGCAGACCGAGATGGAAGCGCTGGGTGTCACGCTGCCGCTGATGATCTCCGGCACCATCACCGATGCGTCAGGCCGGACGCTCTCCGGTCAGACCACGGAAGCCTTTTACAACTCGCTGCGCCATGCCGAACCGCTCTCTTTTGGCCTGAACTGCGCGCTGGGACCGGATGAACTGCGTCAGTATGTGGCGGAGCTGTCACGCATTGCTGAAGGCTACGTGACTGCCCATCCTAACGCCGGTCTGCCCAACGCGTTCGGCGAATACGATCTTGATGCAGAGTTGATGGCGCAGCAGATTGGTGAATGGGCGACCTCGGGTTTCCTGAATATTATTGGCGGCTGTTGTGGTACGACGCCGAAGCATATCGCTGCCATGGTAGCTGCGGTTGAAGGTGTTGCGCCGCGTCCATTGCCGACGATTCCAGTGGCCTGTCGTCTCTCGGGTCTTGAGCCGCTGAACATCACCGCAGAGTCACTGTTTGTTAACGTTGGTGAGCGCACCAACGTCACTGGCTCCGCAAAATTTAAGCGGCTGATCAAAGAAGAGAAGTACAACGAAGCGCTTGAAGTGGCGCTGCAGCAGGTGCAGAGCGGCGCACAGATCATCGACATCAACATGGATGAAGGGATGCTCGATGCTGAAGCAGCGATGGTGCGCTTCCTGAATCTGATTGCAGGCGAGCCCGATATTGCCCGCGTGCCGATCATGATCGACTCCTCCAAATGGGAGGTCATTGAGAAAGGGCTGCAGTGCATTCAGGGCAAAGGGATCGTGAACTCGATTTCGATGAAAGAGGGTGAAGCCGCCTTTATCCACCATGCGCGGCAGGTCCGGCGTTATGGGGCGGCGATGGTAGTCATGGCGTTTGACGAAGTGGGCCAGGCGGATACGCGTGCCCGTAAAATTGAGATCTGCCGCCGTGCTTACCACATCCTCACCGAGCAGGTCGGTTTCCCGCCGGAAGATATTATCTTCGATCCCAACATTTTTGCAGTCGCCACCGGCATCGACGAACACAACAACTACGCCATGGATTTCATCGGTGCCTGTGAAGATATCAAGCGTGAACTGCCCCATGCCATGATCTCCGGCGGCGTCTCCAACGTATCGTTTTCATTCCGGGGCAACGATCCGGTTCGTGAAGCAATACACGCGGTGTTCCTCTACTACGCCATCCGAAACGGCATGGATATGGGCATCGTTAACGCAGGTCAGCTGGCCATCTATGACGATCTGCCGACAGAACTGCGCGAGGCGGTAGAAGATGTGATCCTTAACCGCCGGGATGATGGCACCGAGCGGCTGCTGGCGCTGGCGGAGAAATACCGTGGCGGCAAAAGCGATGGTGCGCAGGAAAAGCAGCTCGCCGAGTGGCGAAGCTGGGACGTGGTGAAACGACTGGAGTATTCGCTGGTTAAGGGGATCACGGAGTTTATCGAGCAGGATACCGAAGAGGCGCGCCAGCAGGTGCCGCGTCCGATAGAAGTGATTGAAGGTCCGCTGATGTCCGGCATGAACGTGGTCGGTGACCTGTTCGGCGAGGGCAAAATGTTCCTGCCGCAGGTGGTGAAATCGGCACGCGTAATGAAGCAGGCGGTGGCTTATCTGGAGCCTTTTATCGAAGCCAGCAAAGAGGCGGGGCGCAGCAACGGTAAAATCGTGCTGGCCACCGTTAAAGGTGACGTACATGACATCGGCAAAAACATTGTCGGCGTGGTGCTGCAGTGTAATAACTACGAAATTGTCGACCTTGGCGTGATGGTGCCGGGCGAAAAAATCCTTAAAACGGCGCGCGAAGTGAATGCGGACATCATTGGCTTATCCGGTCTGATTACGCCGTCGCTGGATGAGATGGTCAATATGGCGAAAGAGATGGAGCGTCAGGGGTTTACCTTACCGCTGCTGATTGGCGGCGCGACCACCTCAAAGGCACATACTGCCGTCAAAATTGAGCAGCACTACAGCGGCCCGACGGTCTACGTGCAGAACGCCTCACGCACTGTTGGCGTCGTTTCATCACTGCTCTCCGCCACCTTAAAAGACGATTTCGTTGCCCGAACGCGCAAAGAGTACGAAACCGTACGCATCCAGCATGCGCGCAAAAAGCCGCGCACGCCGCCGGTCTCGCTGCAGACGGCGCGCGATAACGCCACGTCGATTGACTGGGAAAGCTACTCGCCGCCGGTGCCACACCGTCTCGGTGTCAGCCAGGTGGAGGCCAGCATTGCCACGCTGCGCCACTACATCGACTGGACGCCATTCTTTATGACCTGGTCGCTGGCGGGCAAATATCCCCGCATTCTTGAAGATGAGGTGGTCGGTGAAGAGGCGCAGCGTCTGTTCGCCGATGCCAATGCGATGCTCGACAGATTAAGTGAGCAGTCACTGCTGAAACCGCGTGGTGTGGTCGGTATTTTCCCGGCTAACCGGGTCGGCGATGATATTCATCTCTACAGTGATGAGCGGCGCGATGAAGTGTTGTGTGTGAGTCATCACTTACGTCAACAGACCGAGAAAACCGACTTCGCCAACTACTGCCTGGCGGATTTTGTCGCGCCGAAAACCTCCGGAAAAGCGGATTATCTTGGCGCGTTCGCGGTGACAGGCGGACTGGAAGAGGATGCGCTGGCGGAGGCCTATGATCGTCAGCACGACGACTACAACAAGATCATGGTGAAAGCGTTGGCTGACCGTCTGGCGGAAGCCTTCGCCGAATACCTGCACGAGCGGGTGCGTAAGGTGATCTGGGGCTTTGCGCCCAACGAGAATCTCAGCAACGAAGAGCTGATTCGCGAAAATTATCAGGGGATACGTCCGGCGCCAGGCTATCCGGCCTGCCCGGAGCATACCGAAAAAGCCGCTATCTGGCGTCTGCTGGCAGTGGAAGCGCAGACCGGCATGAAACTCACCGAATCTTATGCGATGTGGCCGGGTGCGGCGGTGTCTGGCTGGTATTTCAGCCATCCTGACAGCCGCTATTTTGCCGTGGCGCAGATTCAGCGTGATCAGGTGGAAGATTATGCGGCACGCAAAGGGATGTCGGTTACGGAGGTGGAGCGCTGGCTGGCGCCGAATCTCGGCTACGATGCGGACTAAATAAAAAAAGCGGCCCGAGGTGGTTGATAAAGCCTGGTCCGCACTGCTGTGATACCGGAGCGGCGCAGGAAAGACGGTCAGATCGGAAAGGCGCTAAAGCCAGTCTTTGGCCGCTCGGCCCGCGCAATTACGCACCTCATCCCTGAGGTGCGCCCGCAAACGGACCAACGCGTTGCGTTGTTCAAAAACGCTCCTGGCGTTTTTTGCGTCTTTACGCAGGGCGTTTGCTCCCTGAGCCTGCTTCTGTAAACAGCGTTGAGCGGCCCGAAGGCCGCCTCTGCTTAGTTGAAGCGAGCATCGCGATCCGACGTCAGATCATACAGCTGGTACTTACGGCCCAGCATCTGACCACCATCACGCGTCAGCGGCACCCAGTTCACCTGCGCGCGACCACGCGTTGGTGTCACGGTGAACAGATCCATCGGGATGGAGATATAGAAGCCTTTGGTGAAGTCGCCTTCGCCATACTCTTCAGACGACACATTAGTTTTGGTAGCATAAACACCGACCATCACGCCGCTGTCGAAGCGCTTCGAGACATCAACCGTCACGCCTTTATCTTTCGCCAGATACTGACCGACGCTGGTTTTCACCAGTACATCCTGCATGAACCATGGACGCCAGTAGCCCGTCAGGTTGCCGGTTGCCGCTTTATAGCGGTTAAACTGCATCATATTGTCCCAGTCACGCTGACGAACGTAGTTGGCATCGACGCCCACCGCCCAGTTCGCATCGACCGGACGATAAAGCACCTCGCCACCCACGCCGCCGTACATTGTCTCCAGATAGCCGCCGTAGACCTGACCATAGAAGCCATTACCGAGCTGGCCCATATAGTTCGCCTGCAGATCGTTGACGTAGACATTGTTCTCAACGTAGTCGCGGATATGGGTACGCACGCGCGGCAGGGAAGAGTCCGCCGGTGCGCCGTTGTAGTTGAACTTGTCATAGTTGTTGGCGAGGTTACCAAACAGACTGCCGCCCACCAGCAGGTGGTCCGTCAGCCAGTAATCCGCGCTGGCCATCACGCCGACCTGATACATATAGAAGCTTTCCGGGCCGCCCACCGACTGATTCAGCACCGGCGACAGGCTGTAGTTCAGGCGATCTTTACGGATAAACATCCCCTGCTCAGTGGTACCCGGATCGACCGGTTCTTTGCGTGTCTGTTGCAGCGGCTTCTCATGGCCCAGCGGATAGCCTTCCAGATCGTTACGCAGGCTGGCGACTTTCGTCTCCGTGGTTACCTGCGGCATGTTAAAGCGCGACTCGGTGACATTGATCGTGTCGATGCCGTCAGGCAGGTGGTTCATGATAATGCGGTTAGCGCGATCCACCCCTTCACGGGTATCGCGATACTTCGTCTGCTCGCCTGACACATACAGCGTATGGCCCTGAGTCTGAATACGCGGACCGTCGAGACCGGCGTTGTATTTCAGATCGGTCAGCTGAGAACCCACCACCGTCGTCTCCAGCAGTTTTGGCTGCGGCTGCGGATTGTAGGCCGGCTTCTCGCTGTCGATGTGCGCCTGGCGCAGATCGTTGAAGTTGGTTCGGATGGTGACACCAAACATAAAGGTATTGCCGCGTTCGTAGCTGGCGTTGATGTCGGCCCAGTCGGTCACACGATAGATTGCCCCAACGTTGAGCTTGCTGCGCTGATCAAGGCGGCCAGCAAAGTCATTCTGGTAGTCGTTGCCTTCATATTCCATCTTAAGGCGCAGCGGCTGCCAGGGCGTCTGATACTCCACGCCGCCAAACAGCGCCGTCGGACCATGGAACATCTGCGAGCCATTGATCGAACCCGCTTCGCCCACTTTCGGACGCTGACAATAGCTGTCGCTGTATGAGCAGAAGGGGTTCTTCAGCGTGCCGCTGTTGCCGAGGTAGCCCCAGCCGACGCCCAGCGTAAAGTCGAACGGCCCCCAGGCTTTGGTTCCCACCAAGTATTCGCTGTCGAACAGGCCAGTACCGCCGAGATCGCGGGTTCCCACCGCCACCTCTGGCAGCCAGAAACCTTCCTGCCACAGGCGCAGTTTCAAATCGAAGGCTTTATCTTTGTAGCTCTGTGTGCCGCTGAATTCTGATACCGCACTGTATTGACGGGTCCGCACGTCGGTATAACGCACCGTAGTTTCCAGCCAGGGGAAGAGCTGCAGTGAGGCAGAGTAGTAACGATACTGATCGTTGTCGCGGGCGTTGAGGCTGAATTCACCCTCTCTGGACATGCGCGCCGTCGGCACCTGCATCAGGCCAACACCACCGAAATCGGATTGTGAAGGACCCACCGGCGCGGGGAAAGTGTCAGCCTGCGCCTGACAGGCTGCCGCCACGGAAACAGCCAACAGGCTGAAGAGATAACGTTTTTTCATCAGTCTGGTATCCGGTGAGTCAGTACGGAAAGGATGCGATCGTTCAGGTCTTCATCACTGCCTGGCAGGCTCCATGACGAAAAGCCCAGCCAGATAACGCTGCCTGGCTCCACTTCCGCATGGCGGCGATTCCAGTAAGCAACCGGCACCTGCTGTGTGGCGCCTGAAGGGGCAATCACCGTGACAAAATTGCGTTCTGCCCCGGAGAGTGCGTCATGACCATCCAGATAGTCGCGTACTGATTTACCCGGCTGCCAGCTCACCTTGCCTGCGCCGCTCAGTGCGCCGAGCAGCAGCACTGAATCGGTGGGCGCCTGCAGATAGAGGTCATAGCTGCCTTCCAGCCGACGGTTGTCCGCCGGATGCAGACGAATCCAGTCCGGGTCAAGCGAAGTAAACTGGCGACCTGTCACTTTGATGGCGCTCAGCTGGCGAATCACCTCATCAATGGCCACCGCCCGATCGCCGCTGCTGTCGGCACGCCAGGCCCGTAACGCGCCCAGCGTCTGTTGATATTGCTGCCGGGCGACTGCGGTTGCGCCGCGCTCGGCAATAAAGGTACCGCGCCAGTCCGTGTTGACCTGCAGTGGAGGCAGGGTCACCAGCTGTGAGAGATCAGTGATCTGGCTCAGCTCAGCCTGACCGCCATTGTGCGGTGTATGGACAGTAACCTGCGCAGCAGCCTGCGCCCCTGCGACGCTGAACAGGCTCAGCCCGGCCAGCAAAATAGTGATTTTTTTCATGATTTCGCCGGCTTCAGAATAGTGATATCAACAGGGAAGGCATCGGCCGCCAGCATCTGATGGGCCTGCACCACATCGCCGCTGCTGTTATCGATCCAGAAGGTGTTTTCCCACTCGCGGTTACTGCTGTCGATGCTCACCTGCTCATGCCAGACACGACACGGGATGCGGTTGCCTGCAACCGTCAGCACCTCGTCGGTGCCGCGCTGGAAGGTTGAACGCACGGTCGCGCCGCGAACCTTACCCTGCTCGGTCCACTGCACGATGCGGGTCCAGCCAGCGCCGTTGCTGATATGCAGACTGTCAGCGAGCGGATCCTGTTGCAGATTGCTGACGCTCAGCAGGTTATCGGGTAAGCCCAGGGTTTTAACCAGACGGCCATGCTGTGTTACCAGCATCGCCTGATCCTGAGTGACCCATTTCTGCTGTCCCTGCTCGCTGTAGCCCAGCACCACAAAAATGCGCGGACCGTCATTCAGACGAGCGTAGAGACTGGCATAGGGGAGATTGTTGACCTGTTGATCGGTAACGGTGACGTCATCCGGACCGTTAACCGCGAGCAGCAAAGTCTGTTCAAGACCTTTTTGCGTTTGTGTACAGGCCTGCAGCAGCAGGCAAGCGAGCAGCAGAGGAAGTTGGCGCACTGTGTGTCCCTGATAAGTCATGCCAAAGTAAAAATAACCACACAGGCGTGTGGTTATGTTTAAAGGTGCTCTGCCCGTCCCGTCTGGCTGCAAAGCGGCAGACAATGTGGCTCCGCTGAAATCCTCACCGTAGTCAGTTTTTCAGCCTCGCCGGTTTGTTACCGTTCAGTAATCAGACGCGTTTCGGGCATCCATCAACGAGTGGTGCTCGTCGTGGTTGTGGTTGTTGTACCGGTATTTGCACCGTCACCACCGCCAGAAGCGGCAATGCCGAGCCCGACCAACGCACCAAGTGCGCCGATACCGACAGCGGTAGAAGCACCAGCAGAGATTGCTCCCGCCTGCGCGCCTGCTGCCGTACCTGCTTCACCTGCTTCCTGCGGCGCAGCAAATGCGCTTGAGGAGGCGGCAACGAGGATCAAGGCTGCACCGGCAACCATAGTTTTTTTCATAACAACGTTTCCTGCATTGAGTGAATGAAGGATCTCTGACCAGCGACAATGGCTATGCAGACAGGCTGCGACCAGTGCGACGGACAGTCCCATTGCGGGCGCGTTCATTATAGGGCAACAAAATATCAGAGTTCAGTGCTATAAAAACCAGGTCAAATGGCGGGATGATTGCGTGATTTAATCAGTAATATTGGGGATAACTGCTTTTTATATCGGAGTATTTCCGGTTGATACCCTATATTTCGCTGCTGCTAAGGGGAATGCAAAGCGTAATGTTCTTTTTTATTTATAAATGGTACGGAATAAGAATAATCAGAATTTACTCAGAAGGTCTTAAATTAAATATGGCTATGAATCAATAGTTAACCTCGTAACGTCGCTATTATCAGATCCACTTTATACTGGATTAAACGCTGTTCCGGAGCGTGATGTTCAGAATTATCCTGGGGTATTTTAAGACTTTTCCCGTGCTGGCAGGCATCTCTGTCCTGATGAATTACCCAATAAGATGTTAAAACAGACAAAAAAAGGGCGACAAGGTTGCCGCCCGGTAAAATTAATGCCGATTAACGCCAGGATTTATAACGATTAATTAAGGCATTGGTGGAACTGTCGTGAGTGGTAATTTCATCCTCATTTTCCAGTTCCGGCAGAATACGGTTTGCCAGCTGCTTACCT
>Ga0207655_1003719_pt1 | contig 11219 bp, 5 predicted proteins | sample KBSM44metaG_FD_184398 | JGI IMG/M metagenome (GOLD analysis project Ga0207655, IMG submission 184398) | Miscanthus rhizosphere microbial communities from Kellogg Biological Station, Michigan, USA - KBS M4-4 metaG (SPAdes) (version 2) | ecosystem: Host-associated > Plants > Roots > Rhizosphere >... | reverse complement strand
CAGTGTTTACCTGAAGATGCTGGTGCTCTACAGCCCGTTCTTCGTGTTGTCCTGCTTCATCAGCCTGACCCGCGGTTACTCGCGCAAGGAACAACGCCGCCTGGCCTGGAAAGTGGCGGTCGCCACCCTGGTTTCGAGCGTGTTGCTCTACCTGTTCGGGCGGGTGATTTTCGATGTGTTCGGCATCACGGTGGACGCCTTCCGCATCGGCGCCGGCAGCGTGCTGTTCATTTCCGCTCTGGGCATGGCGCAGGGCAAGTCGGCCATGCAGACCGACAACGTGCAGCAGGACGTGACGATCGTTCCGCTGACCATTCCACTGACCGTCGGCCCCGGCACCATCGGTGCTTTGCTGGTGATGGGCGTCAGCCAGCCGCACTGGGACGACAAGCTGTTCGCGATCATGAGCATCGCCCTCGCCAGTTTCACGGTTGGCGTGGTGCTGTACCTGTCGAACCGCATCGAACGCATTCTCGGCGATCAGGGTTTGCAGATCGTCAGCCGCCTGATGGGGCTGTTCGTGTGCGCACTGGCGGCGCAGATCATCTTCACCGGGGTCAAAGGCTATCTGGTGCCTTGAACCCTGAAACGAAAAGACCGCCGACGGCAACGTTGGCGGTCTTTTTTCGTCAGCGCCCGCGCACCGTCAACCCGCAGACTCGACGGTTTTCTTCGCATCCGCCTGATCGATCAACGCTTTCAGCGTCACGCCCTCGGCGCACTCCTTGCGCGCCTTCAGCCAGCGCACCAGCGTCGACACCTGGCACGGACGCAGGCCCTTGACCTCAAGCATGGCATCGCCCCGCAGCGAGGGATCTGATGCATCCGCATTGCGTACCAGTACACAGTGCTCACTGTCGGGATCGATCACCACCAGGTGATCGTCGACCATCCCCACTTCGAGCTTGTATGGATCGGCCATGGTCAGGATCAAGCGACTCATGACCGCGGGAAAACCCACAAGCGGATAACGGCAATCAACCACCAACGAATCGAGCTTGCGCATCAGCGCCTCGGACAGATGCCACTTCATCCAACCGCGCCCTACCCGCAGAACCAGCGTGCGCACATCGTCCGGGATCACCGGCAGAAGATCGTAGGCATCCACCCGTCCCTCGAGCACCAGCACGTCACCCGTGCGCTGGACGTAATCCAGCGGCTTGATCTGGCGCATGCTCGGATAACCCTGAACGACCCGCTCGCGCGATTCATGCAACAAGACTTCAGCGTACTTTCGGGTTCCAAGCAGCTCGTAATCCTCCGGCAGGTCGACAGCGGGAATCTGGATCAGCCGTGCACTGTCAGCGATATACCACTGCACACTGGCCTCCTGAGAAGCGATAGAGATGAATGGACGATGCGCTGCGTTCGCCAGCAAGGCTTGCAAGTCTCTGATCAGATGCTCGCCATGGGCCGCCAGCCAATCGTGTTGCACGCCAATGATCTGCGGTGGTTCCTGATGCTCCAGTTGCAGCACCACGCCTTCGCGCGTCGTGCCCAAGAGACCGGCACCGTCGACCCGTACATCGGCAAAGCGCCACGCCGTCCACTGCCGCTCTGGTTTTGGCAGCATCCGGCTTTGCAACAACTGCGAGCCGTCTCCGAATGCCGCCTGCAGTTGATGCGGATCGATAAACGTCTGGCGCCAGACCTCGCCACTTTCGGGCTCGAACAGCCACGCCGATTGATTGTCCGGTGTCATGCCCAGCAACCGGAGCTGTGTTGGTTGCGCGTCACACAACAACAAGCGGTTGTCCACGTACCAGGCGTGCAAGCGCGCATCCCCGGCAGTATTGGCAATGCCGACAATCGGGAACTGCTCCACTGCGTATTGTCGGGCGATGGCGTCGAGCGCCAGCCACCATTGTTTGCGCCCCTTGAGCCAGGACTCGGTCAGGCCCGCAAAACGCACTTCACCGTCAGCGCCGATTTCGAATGACAATCCGTCCTCGGTGCGGGCCTGATAGCCATTGTGTTCAGCCGTCACCTGCTTCAGGCGCTCGGGCTGAACCCAGCGGTGCGACCACTGAATCTGTTCCAGCGTCACGGTGCGCTGCACCCGGCACAGGCTCTGGAACTGCCGGTCGTAGATGACAAACACGTCGCCGTCATCACTGGGCGTCAGCAGCATCAGCTCGTTCAGGTTCTGGATCGAGTCGGGCCAGGCGCGGGCATGGTGGCGGCGCGGTACCGGGCGCACGATCAGGTTGTCACGAGTACGGACCCAGGCCATGTCCCGAGCGTTGTCTTCGATCTTCCAGCAGACCGAAACGTAAGCAGCGAACTGCCAGTCGACCGTGGCGTAGCCTTTGTCTGCATCGACCGGTTTGAGCGATACCCAATCACCCAGTACCGATGTCCAGGCAGGCAACGGCGTGCCGTCATCGAGCAACGTCTGGAAACCCGGCTCAAGTCCACGGGTAACCGAGCTCAGCCACAGTTCACCTTCATGAATCAGGTAGTTGAGGCGCTCACGCGTACCGTCCTCATACGCGTATTCCTGCACCACATGGACGACACCCTGCCCATCGGCTTCGACGCTACGAATCGTGCTGACGCCGGTGCGTCGAAACATCAAACGAAAGCGATGACTGAGCAGGCCGGTGCCGGCATCGACCTGACAGATATCGTAGCCAATCGGATCATGGAAAAATGCCGAATCGCCGGCCACCACCGACAACAGCCCTTCATCGTCGAACACCTCGTCGTTGCGGATATAGAGGATCCGGTCCTGCACAGCGTCATACCAGCCATTGGTGTAACGCGGCGCCTTGATGTTCTCGAACGGAATCAGATAGTCGTGGATCGGCGTATAGCGCAGCGCCAATCGATGGGCTCGCGCCAGGTCTTGCAGATGATCCTGCAGGACCTGGCCGTCCAGGCCTCTGGGCGCCTGTTCTTCCAGAAGATCCAGTTCAGTCCGTTTATTGCCGGCAATCCGGAAGAGCCGGCCATTTTCGATCAGCAGGGAAATCTCCGGGGCAATGTCCGCCGTCACCTTGAACTCGCAACCTTTGATACCGAACTGCCCGTTGTTGCCCAGCACGATGTCCTTCTCGACGGCCCACGGCGCGACAATGATCCAGCGGTCCTTTTGTTTGCCCACTGACGTCAGTCCGACATTGACGCCGGGGTTGAGCACGAGTGTGCATGTGCCTCCACCACCCTGAATCCGATAGCTGACCTGCTCGCGCCAAGGCTCGGGGATCACCGGCACAACCAGTTTGCGCGCCTGCGCATCCAGCGTGACCCGGATCTCGGTCGGGCGATAATCGGGGTACATCCGATGGACAATGTAATGGCTGGGGAACGAGTAGAACGAAAACAGGAACAGCCACTGACCGTCCGCTTTTTTCTTCTCCAGACGCCGGGCGATGTCGAAACCCTTGTCGTGGCGCTGTGATGCGAACGGCAGGATCTGGTACTCGTAGCGATAGCAGGTAAGCGGCGTGCACGGCAAGACAATGGCCTGCTCGGCGGACGGTGAGAACTTCATCTCGGCTGGATAGCCCAGTTCTTTGCTGAGGTGGATCGCTCGCGGGTAATCGACCTCGAACTCCGGCACGCCGAAATGATCGCGCAGCGGGTAAAGACGGGTGCTGTCGAGCAGCAGTTTGCCGGTGCTCAGGTCCAGACCATTGATGATCAGCGACGGTCGTGGCAACCAGGCACCTTGCTCGCCGCTGTAGTGAAATCCGTCCCCGTGATGCGCCTGCTCCAGTTCCGCAAAAAACAGCCCGACCGCCTTCGCTTCTTCAGCGATGGTGGCAAAGCTCTGCGCCAGCGCAGTCACGCCAACCGCAAGGCCACCCAGAATCACCCCGGCGCCTCCCAGCACCGCTGCTGCCGTACCCGCACCGGCAAACGCTGCGCCAAGCCCCGCGCCGGTGAGGGCCAGACTGCTGGCATCGAAGGTCAGCTGGGTGGCGTAGGTGGCTGTCTCCACATCATTACGTGCCGTCGCCAACTGATAGATATCGAAACCGACATTGGCCAGACCCAACACCGCGCCGACGCCTTCGTTGCCCAAATGCCCGGCCACTGCGCCGAGGGATCTGCCGGTCAACGGCTCGAGCGCTTCGCCGACCACCTTCGCAGTGGTGCGGGCGATCAGTTTTTCATCGCGCAGCGCGGCCTGCACCAGACCGATCAGTCCCGCCACATCGACCACATTGCCATGCACCAGTTGTGCGTAATTGACGTAGGCATGCCACTGCACCGCCGTTGTCAGTGTGCGGTCTTCGCCTTCGCGACCACGCAAAGCATTCATCAAGGCCTGCACCGCGAAACCGGCATTGAGCGTATGCACTGCCGCTGCCTCGGTCGGATCCACAGCATCACCGACCGGACGCTTGCGCCCGAGGCTCGAAAACAGGTCAGTCAGGTAATTTTTGATTCGCAGCAGGCGATCATCCCGGCTGACGACCGTGGCGACCAACTCGCCGGTCTGTGGATCGATCATGCCCACCCGATAACTGCCCTCGGGCGTCACTTCCAGCGAGTCGAACAACGGCACAAGAGGCGTCACCGAGTCATGGCCCTCCTGCAACCGCGCCGTCATGTCGGCAATCTCCCCGCCCCACCAGTCATTGTCTGAAGACAACAGTGCCTTGCCCAGCCGCGAGTTCTCCATCAGCGTTCGTCCGTGAGCACTGTTCATCCTCTGGCGAACCGACCTGAACGGTTTGTCCGGCAGCGGCTCGTCCCTGAGCAATTGACTTACCTTGCTGCCGTTCGACAGGTTCAGATCGGCGACTTTTTCCCCATGCACATCGATGAGATCGAACTGTGGCCGGCCAGGTTTGCCGTACACGGCGTAATGACGGGCGATCTGTGCCTGCTTGAAAAATTGCCCAAGGGCCATTCTGAAGGTTACGGAGCTGTCGAACTGGAACAGGCCGAAGTTCGGATCGTAGAAGTGATAAATGACCGTACTCCCGTGTACAGTCCGAGCCACCAGCATCGAGTGGTTATCCGAGTTGAGCATCAGGGTTCGCGGCCCCACGGACGCCTCGAGTGTCGCGACCATCTTGTCCAGATCGCCCCGCCCCAGCGCCGTGCCCACATCGGCTGCGTTCACGCCACGCATTTCCTCCAGCGCGGCCAGAAACGCCTTCGAGTCCGGGTGCTCCGGCTCAAGCACCGCCAGAAAGAATCGCTCGCGCAATTGCCGGGTCGCTCCCTCACCCTGTGTGAGGGCGGCCCCCATCGCCAGCGCCAGCGGAAAACAGCGGCCGGCCGCAGTGTCACCCGGCCCGTGCATCAACAAATCCTGAGGCACCATTTTGACAGTGCCGGCCTCGAACTGACTGAGCACCTGTTCCAGCCGCTCCAGAACCTGTTCGCGGTGTTCCTGAGTAGCGAGCCGCTGGATCTGCGCCACCTGACGCCCCCAGTCAAACAGTGTCGCAGTGTTGGCCAAGGCATTCTTTTTCAGGCCAAGTGCGGTGACCGGATGCGCGGGCAATTCATCACCCACACTGGACATGCCTGCCATGAACGCAGGTGCGCGGTGCTGATAGAGATGCTGTTCAATCGCCGCATAGCGCCCTGCCGTACCGCGCTCACTGAGGCTGTTGATCAGATTGTCCAGCGTACTGCGCAAGGCGGAAAAGCTTTGAGCGTCCAGTGAATCAGCGCCCAGCAATGCTCCGATGGTCAAACGCTGCAACGGGGTGAGCTGTTCGAGTTGCCAGGAACCGGCGCCCAACCCGATCAACAGCTCATCCAGTGCGAGGCTCTGGGCAACCGGATTTTTCGGGAATGCCGGTGGCCGCAGGCGAGTGTCCTGATTGCGGATGGCCTGACGATCATCGAAGCTCAGCGGCAACCTTTCAGCGAACACAAGGGTGCCGTCGTGACCGTTCGTCATCGCCTTGGTGAACGGCTCGCCGAGGTGATCAGCCATCCGCTGCAACAGCTCGGTATTCAGGACATGACGTCCTTCGATGAGCGGCCAGCCGAGTTCGAATTCGACGGTCGTCTGTTTCAACAACTCAGCGATGTTCCCGGCGTAGCGAGTCTTGAATTGGCCATCGCGCCAGCGTTGCTGCTCAGTCTCGAGCCACTTCTGAGTATCGGTTTCGTTTTCCTTCCAGGAGTGATCCAGTTCCTCTTCAGTGAGTTGATTGACCGTCTGCAGAGGTGCGATGGCCATTTCCCGCCGTGACGCCTGCGCGCCCTCGGGCGTTAAAAATGCCTTTTCGAAATCGCCGGTGCCATCCTTGATCGCGACCGGTCCGGTCAAATAAATGGTCCCCTCATTTTTTGGTCGGATACCTTCGTTGTGGTATCCGGCTGCGGCATTTGCCAGATAAGACGCAAAGATGGCTTCCATTCCGGGCAAATCAAACAAAGGCCCGTAAGACTTTTCCAGCACTTCACCAGCCAGTGTATCCATGGCTTCATGCTCTTGAAGACTGATACCTTTGTCAGTGGCCAACCGTGCGGTGTCATCGATCAATTCATAGTTGAACCTGAAGCGCTGGAGCACGGACTCAAGTACCGCCGAGCCGGCATGCGCCATCATGTAGGCATTGCTGATCGTGTTTCCCTTTGCCACCGCGCGCAATGCGTAGGGACGGACAAGCAGATCCTGTGGAGGCTGAAACACCTGGGTCAAAATCGGCCGGCTTTTGGCAAACGCTTGCAGTACCGTGCGATGCTCTTCGGGTATTTGCAACAGCTTGTCTCTGTATTGCCCCCGCAACGCTTGTCGACCTGGCATCCAGTCAGGATTCTGATCCAGCATCAACTGCAAAACACCGAGTCGAGCATCCTCACCAAAGTCGCTTATATCGACACCTGCAATTTCCTTCAGCAACGGCGGCAAGTTATCGACATCGGTGTAACTGCCGCCCTCAAAGTACAAGACCTCTGCTCTTACGATATCCGATGCCGCCGCCAAGTTGCCCCGCATGCGCATTTCCCGCTGGTAAATATCCCGCAACTTCAAAGGTATTTCCGAACCCGCCAGATCGCGCACGCGAACGTCACCTCCGACCAGCGCATCAATACTTTCACGGTTCTTTGCCTTCAACACCCGTAAGTCCTGAGAACTCTGACCATAAGCACGGCTCAACAACTGCACCCTTGCTTCATCGGCTGATTCGCCCTTCGCAACTGCCGCATCAATGTGTTCGCTCATTTGTTGCTTCAACGCAATAGCGCGGGCCACATACATTTCGCCCAATACCTTATCGGAAGTGCTATCGACGCCCCCGTGCTCCATGGCGTCCGCCTTCGCCGCCTCGACCATCAAGCGATTGGCCTGCCAGGCCAGCAGCGCATCACTGTCATACCAGACGTTGATCTGATAACCCTGACCAGCCAATACCTGCTTCCAGACATTGATGTAGTCGCGCTGAATCTCGCCGATTCCGCCACCCAGCCAGATGAAGTGCAGGATCTTCGGCACTTGCGTAGCGGGCGTTTTCATCAGTTCGACGCTGTAACTCAGACGCGACTCAAAATCGGCGACCCTGGCGCCGATTTCTGAAAGATCAGGTGTCTTCTTGCTGTCCAGGCCCGGAGCAGGCGCCTGTTCCACTTCACGTCGTACCCGCAGGCCATCGAACTCTGCAAGCGCCCGCTTGAATAGCGCGAGCGGTTGCAGAAGCCTTGGCGAATCAAGCAAACCGACACAAGCAAAGTAGTAACGGATCACTTCGTCATGACGAACAGTATTCTTGTAGGGCAACAGCGCCTGTTCAAGATCAGATAACTTGAACAGATTGACGAACTTCACATAGCCGCCATCGACAACATCAACATTAGCATCCTGCATTTTAATACTTCCCTGAGTGGTGAATCATGTGCACTGCCAATCGGCTGGCACACGTCTGCACTGCAAGTAACAAGACTTGCAACACTTAAAAATCATCAATATAAAAACTTGAGCAAGCTTCACAAAATTGAAACTAGTACAAAACAAAAACCAAAAACACACACAAAACACTTCAAACAATGTCCAGGGAAATATTCAATAACATCGAGCCAACTATCGAAATAAACAAGCCATTAAAAAGCACATAAAAAAACAAGGCCGCGAATGGCGAATTCGCGGCCTTGTTTGTTTTATCGATCATTGCCACTCGACAGTGCGGGGATATCAGCCGGCCGGTTTTTCCCCGTACCAGCGCGGCGTATAAACCCACTCCCCGCCCTCGGCTCGAGGGAAAGTGCAGGTAGTGGAAGAACCGATCAGCACCATGGTGCGCATGTCCACTTGCTCCGGAGTCAGCGCGCCCAGTGTCGTGACGCGCAGCGTCTGCCCCGGCCGACCGATATCGCGGCCCAGCACCACCGGTGTTTGCGGCGTGCGGTGTTGCGCGACGATTTCCAGCGCTCGCCCCAGTTGCCACGGACGGGCACGGGAGATCGGGTTATAGAAGGCCAATGCCAGATCCGCCTCGGCGGCCAGATCCAGACGCTTCTCGATGATCGACCACGGTTTGAGGTTGTCCGACAGCGACATCACGCAGAAGTCATGGCCCAGCGGCGCACCGGCCTGAGCGGCGGTGGCGAGCGACGCCGAAACACCCGGCAGGATTTCCAGATCGACGCTGTGCCACGCCGGATCCGTCGACTCGTGCAATGCTTCAAGCACCGCCGCCGCCATGGCGAACACGCCCGGATCGCCGGACGAAACCACGATCACCGAACGACCCTCAGCGGCCAACCGGAAGGCGTGACGGGCACGCTGCATTTCTTCGCGGTTGTCGGTGCAATGCTGCACCTGATCGTCGCGGAACGGGCCGGCCATGCGCACATAGGTTTCGTAACCCAGCACGTCAGTGGCGCGGGCCAGTTCGGCTTTCACCGCCGGCACCATCAACTCTGCCGCACCCGGGCCAAGGCCAATGACAGCAAGGCGACCACGCGGACGACCGATCTGCGAAACATCCAGCGGCTGTTCGGCCACGGCGATGGCAAGGTCGCGGGATGTTGTGATGATTCGAGCGTCGGGGACTGCATCGCGAACCAGCTCAACGATGTCACTCGCCGGCGCGACAAAGCGCAACGGCACAGCCAGTTCAAGCGCGGCGTCACGCAACGCCGGACTGGCCATCTGAGTATCAGCCGCCACCAGACAGGCCAGCGATTGAATTGCCACACCGGCCTGAAGTAACGCATCGCGAATTACATCCGGTAGATCGGCCACATCTGTATCGACCGCCACCGCCACGCTACGCGGATAAATCAGCAACTCACTGGCGTTCGCCGCGCGGGCATCGCTGCCCACATGAATCGAGCGCTGCGCCTGTGGATCTTCCGGCAGTTGCGCCTGCTCAAGCCACGGCGCAGCACCGTCGATGCGTACGCTGTGGCCGGCGAGCAAGTCGGAGACAAAACGCTTGCCCTGCTCCAGATCGCCGAGGGCATAACCGCCGGGCGGGTTGAGCAGGCAGGTGCCGAAACGCAACTCGCCGCTGGTGGTAATCGCCGCTGCCACTTCAAGCGCAGACGCAATCTCGCGGGCCATGACGTTCACCCCGCCGAGGCCACCGAGCAGCGGCACCACGGCGCTGCCGTCTTCAGCCACGGCGAGCACCGCTGGCTCGACGCCTTTTTCCAGCAACAGCGGCGCCAGGGTGCGAATGACAATGCCCGCCGCGCACAGGGCAATGATCGGCGTGTCCTGTTGATACAGCTCGCGCAGGGTCGCGCCGAAGTCGCTGTAAGTCAGGTCCGCGCCTTCGACGCGTCCATTGAGCCCGTGAATCTTTGCAGCCGGATAGACCTGCTGCAGGCGACGGGCCGTGCCCAGTGCGCCCTGACCGAGAATGACGATGGCCGGTGTGGAATGGGTCATCAGCCTTGCCACCGTTCGCCGGGCACAATGATCAGCGAGAAGTACGGCGACGACATCGGCTCGACCTCATCCAGCGGTACGATCTTCTGGTTGGCCATGGTCGCGCGCTCGACGTACAGCGCACGCTCGGCCAGACCCAGCTCTGCCAACACGTCGCGCACCTTCGGGAAGTTGCGCCCCAGTTTCATGATCACCGCCGCATCGGCATCCGCCAGGCGACGCTTGAGTTCATCGTGAGGCAGCACGCCGGACAGCACCGACAGGCTCTGATTGCGATACACCAGCGGCGCGCCCAGTACCGAAGCGCCGCCGAGCATCGAGCAGACGCCCGGCACCACTTCGGCTTCGTAACGGCTGGCGAGGCGATCGTGCAGGTACATGTAGGAGCCGTAGAAGAACGGGTCACCTTCGCAGATCACCGCCACGTCGCGACCGGCGTCCAGATGCGCGGCCACTTCTTCTGCCGCGTCATCGTAGAAATCGCTGATCACCTGTTCGTAGGACAGCGGCGCCGGCAGCACTTCGGTGGTCACCGGGTACACCAGCGGCAGTAGATTCTGGGCGTCCTGCAGGTGCGCTTCGATGATGCCGAACGCGTTGCCCTTCTTGCCCTTGGCCACGAAGTACGCCACCACCGGCGATTCGCGCAGCAGGCGCAAGGCCTTGACGGTAATCAGTTCCGGATCACCGGGGCCGACGCCCAGGCCAATCAAACGTCCTTGAGCCTGCATCATTCGATCTCCGTGGCGAGAGCATTGACCGCAGCGGCGGCCATGGCGCTGCCGCCGAGGCGGCCCTGCATGATCACGAACGGCACGCCACGGCTGTTGGCGGCCAGTTCGGCCTTGGATTCGGCGGCGCCGACGAAGCCCACCGGGAAGCCGAGGATCAACGCCGGTTTCGGGGCGCCGGCGTCGAGCATTTCCAGCAGATAGAACAGCGCGGTCGGCGCGTTGCCGATCACCACCACGCTGCCTTCCAGATGCGGACGCCACAGTTCCAGCGCGGCAGCGGAGCGGGTGTTGCCCAGCTCGCGCGCCAGCTCCGGCACGCTGTCATCGCGCAAGGTGCAAATCACCTCGTTGTTGGCCGGCAGGCGCGCACGGGTCACGCCCTCGGAAACCATCCGCGCATCGCACAGGATCGGCGCGCCAGCGGCCAGCGCATCGCGCCCGGCCTTGCCGGCGCCTTCGGAGAATTGCAACCCGTCGATGGCCTCGACCATGCCGCAGGCGTGGATCACCCGCACCGCGAGTTTTTCCAGGTCGGCCGGGATGCGAGCCAGGTTGGCCTCGCTGCGAATGATCGCGAAGGAGTTGCGATAGATCTCCTGACCGTCGCGGATGTAATCAAGCATCAAGGGGGCTCCGTGAGCGGGCGGCGAGCAGGGTCGCGGCCGCTTCGA
>Ga0207655_1003718_pt1 | contig 11220 bp, 7 predicted proteins | sample KBSM44metaG_FD_184398 | JGI IMG/M metagenome (GOLD analysis project Ga0207655, IMG submission 184398) | Miscanthus rhizosphere microbial communities from Kellogg Biological Station, Michigan, USA - KBS M4-4 metaG (SPAdes) (version 2) | ecosystem: Host-associated > Plants > Roots > Rhizosphere >... | reverse complement strand
GGTCCAGCTCCAGACGCCGCCCTCGTTGCGGCCGCCCAGGCGGCCCTTGGTGGCGTAGGCCGGCGTCTCGGGCAGCAGCACGCCGGTCAGCGGATACAGGTCCGCCATGCTGGCGCCGGCCAGCGACAGCGACAGATCGATGCCCGCCAGCGCGCGCGGATCGGTCAAGGTCCCCTCGACGGCGATTTTGTTTTTGCCCAGCATGGCGTTGGCCTGCACCGGGAATTTGCTGTGTTCGTCCTGCAGCGACAACACGGCGCCGGTCTTACCGCCGCCGGTCACCGGCGCGCCGCGATACGTGCCGCCCAGTTCGAAGCGCATGCCGTAGTTTTTGGCGTCGGCGTCGTTCGTATCGATCGTGGTGGCCTTGGCGCGCAGGTCCAGCTTGATGCCGTCGTCCAGATAGCGCAGGCTGCCCTCGCGGAACGCCAGGCGCCGGATATCGACCTCCCACTCCGACGGGCCGTTGTCCTTGAAGGTCCAGGTATTGCTGCCGTCGGCGCGGCGCTGGGCCGCCACCTCCAGCTTGTCCAGTTCCAGGTTGGTGATCACCACCTGCTTGCGCAGCAGCGGCAGCGTGTGCATCGCGACGACGATATTGCCCACGCTGGCCAGGCGCGGGCCGGTGGTGGTCCACGCAGGATTGACGACATACACATCGTTGGCGCTGATTTCAGGGCGCGGCACATAGCGGCGCCATCCCGGCTCCGCCGAGTCGCCCTGGCGGAAGCGCACGTCCAGGTCGCCCTTGATGGCGAACTCCCGTCCTATCGTCTGCGACACCTTGTCGTTGATGTAGGGGCGGGCCCGGTTCCAGTCGAACGTCAGCACAAAAATGACGAGCGCCGCCAGCAGCACCAACAGTGCAGCAAGGAAATAATAAAGAATGGTGAGGGGGCGCGATCTTCTCATGCAGTCCATGCTACGCCTCGATCGTGGGGCGTTATGTGAGCTATTCAACAAAACCGGCCAAAACCGGCAAATCGGACGGCAGGGCGGCGCGGGCGCTGGCGGCGTAACGCAGCAAGGTGTCGCCGAAGCCGCCCCTGGCCTTCGGGTCGCGGCGGGCGCTGGTCACCACGCGCGGCGCCGAGCTCCAGGCGAAGCGCGCGCCGCTACGCTCCAGCGCCGCCACCAGCGCCACGTCCTCGCTGCAGGCCAGCGGCGCGAAGCCACCTGCGCGCAGATAGGCGGCGGCGGACACTCCGAGATTGGCGCCGTGGATGTGGCGGTGGCCGTCGGCATCGGTGTACCCGCGGTGGAAGTGCCGGCGCAACGTCTCGGCGTCGTCCAGATGCGGCGACCAGTCGTCGACCGCGATGGTGCCGCAGACGACGTCCACATTCAGGCTCAGTTGCGCCGCCAGCCACGCAGGCGAGACGCGCGTGTCGGCATCGGTGAAGGCCAGCCAGCGGGCGCCAAGGGCCAGCAGGCGCGCGGCGCCGGCGGCGCGGGCCGCGCCGACGTTGCGCGATGCGACCACGATGCCCTCGACGACGCAGCCGCCGTCCGCGCGGTTTGTGCGGTTTGTTTCACCGCCGCGCGCGTGGCGCTCGACGATGGCGCGCGAACCGTCGCTGCAGCTGTCCAGCACCACGGCGACATGCACCGCCTCGCCGCCCAGCGCGGCATCGCCGGCGGCAGCGCGGATCGCCGCCAGACACCGTTCCAGTTCGCGCTCCTCGTTGTGGGCCGGGACAATCACGCCGATCATCAGGCCAGTCCCTCCTGCTGCGCCACCGAATCGGCGCTGCCGGACCAAACGTCGAGCAGGAAGTCTTCCTCGCAATGGCGCAACAGCCGGTGCAGGCCGGGCGTCGCGTCGAACACGGTATGCATGCTGTCGGTGTTGAGCCGGCGGTCGGCGAACGGCCGGCGCCAGTGGCACATGACCAGCGTGCCGCCTGCGGCCAGGCCGTCCGCACAGCACCGGCGCAGCCGCAGCAGGGCCGGTTCGTCGAGGTAGTAGGCCATCTCGCTGATGACGATCAGATCGAACGCCGTATCGGCCGGCCAATCCTGCGGCATGTGCTGCTGGCGGATCGTCACGCGCGCGGCGTCGCTGGGCGCCTCGCGCAGAATGCGCCGGCGCGTCAGCACCACCGCCTCGGCCGACAGGTCGCTCGCCAGCAGCCGCTCGGCGCGGTGGGCCAGCGCCGCCGTCAGCTCGCCATTGCCGCACGCCGGCTCGAACGCGTTGCGGTAGCGCTGGCGCGGCAGCGACGCCAGCAGGATGTCGCGCTTGCGCTGCTCATACCAGCGCTGGCGCACTTTCCATGGATCGGCATCCTGCTGGTACAACTGCTGGAAGTGCGCGAGCGGATCGAAGCCGGAGGGGAGTGAGGTCGTCATGTGAAGTAGATTTCGTAGGGATGCAGCAAGCGCGCCAGCACATGCGGCGGCAGGATGGCCGGCTGGCCGGTGGAGGTATCTTCGTGCAGCTGGCTGGCGAAGCAGCCGACCGCCTCGCATTTGCGCCGCAGTACATCCTCGTCCAGCGCCAGGCGGCGCGCGCGGCGCCACGGCAGGCGCGCGTCACCCGGCGCGGCCCAGTGCCAGCTCCAGACGGGCATCTCGATCAAGGTCGCGCGGCAGGCGCCGGCGGCCATGGCGGCGGCCAGCCCGCACGCCTCGTGGTCCGGATGGCCGTCCTGGCGCCAGGTCACGAAGACCACGTCGTCGGGGCGCAGCATTTGCCGCAACAGCGTTTGCAGCTGTTCGATCGATGCCGCCACCGCGCCGTCGGGCAGGCGGGCGCGCAGCACCTGCGGCGTGGGGCCGGCGGCCGGCGCGCCCAATCCGAGCGCGCGCAGGGCGGCGTCGGTTTCGCGGGGACGCTGGCGCGCCAGCTGGTCCGGCGTGATCAGCGTCGAACCCGGATGGCTGGCCGCGCCGTCGGTCACCGCCACCAGCACCGTGCGGCTGCCTTGCGCCGCCAGCAGTTGCAGCAACCCGCCGCAGGCCAGCACCTCGTCGTCCGGGTGCGGCGCGACGACGACGGCGCGCCGGCCCGGCGGCACCAGCGAGGCGGCCGACACCGGCGGCAGGTCGCGCAGTCCGCCCCAGGCCTGCCAACTGGCGTCGGGCGTGCCTTCGCCGGCGATCCGGCGGGCGGCCGCCGCGTGGTCGATCACAGCGCCCATGGCGACCGCTCCATCACGCCCAGCATGCGGCCCAGCCCGGCCAGGTCGCGCTCGGCGTGGCTCTGGCGCAGGAACACCGGCAGATCCGCCGCCAGGCGGGCGAAGTGCGCGTCGCGGCACAGCGGCGTGGCGCCCAGCGCGCGCGTGGCGTGCTGCAGCACCAGCGTGGCCGCCGCTTCGACCACCAGGCGCGCGCGCAGCGCCAGCGGGCCGGCGTCGGCGGCGGGATCGGCGTCGATGGCGGCGGCGGCCTCGCGCAGCACCGCCGCCGCCCCGGCCAGCGCGACATCGGCCATGCCAAGCTGCGCGAGCCGATGCGGATCGGCCGCCTGGCGCTCAGCGCCGGCGCGCACCGCCGCGTGCAGATAATCGGCGATGGCTTGCGCCGCCCCGTACCAGCAGGCGGCGATGCCGGCGCCGCCGTGCCAGAATCCCGGACGCCCCACATACGCGCCGGACGCGCCCACCAGGCGCGCCTCGGCATCGTCGAACACCACGTCGACGCTGGCGCTGCCGGCCATGCCGACGGCGTGCCAGCCGTCGGCGGTCACCGTCACGCCGGGTTGGCCGAGGGCGACGGCGGCCAGCCAGGGCCGCCCCTCTTCATCCCAGCAACTGACCAGCGCGTGGTCCACCGTCTCGGCGCCCGAACACCATAGCTTGCGGCCCGCCAGGCGCACCGCGCCGCCCTCGGAACGATGCAGCACCACCCTGCCGTCGGGCGGCTCGGCGCACCATACACCCCACAGCGCCTCCGGCGGAGCGGCCGGCGCCCCCAGCTCGGCCAGGATGGCCAGGGCGTCGGTGTGGCCTTCATATAGCTTGAGCAGGCTCAGATCGTGGCCCGCCACCTCCGCCAGCGCGCGCCAGCGCCGCGCCGTCGCGCCGCGTCCCGGCGGCGGCAGGCGGTCCAGCCCCTCTGCGACGATGCGCCGCAGCAGCGGTCCGGGAGCGGCCGCGCCGCCGCGCTCGGGCAGCAGCAGCCGGCGCAGCGCGCCGGCCGCGTCGCAGGGGGGCGCGGGGACAGGCGGGGGTGGCGAAATCATCGATAACAGGGCCGGCATGACCATCCATTCGAGACGTTGTGGGAGACACTGTCATCATGCTGCGGCGCCGCCGGGCTGTATGTTCGCTCGGACACAGTAGTCTCCAATCAAGTTCCACCGTGCGACACGTCGCGTCGCCATGCCGGGTAGAATGAAAAACCGGCGCTTCCGGCCGACTTTCTTTGCGTCATTATCCTCAATGAAACCGCATGAAAATATTGATATCTGGCATGAATTCCATCCCGCCGTGGCGGCCTGGTTCCGCGCCAGCTTCGCCGCCGCCACCGAGGCGCAACAGCGCGCATGGCCGCTGATCCAGCGCGGCCGGTCCACGCTGATCGCCGCGCCGACCGGCTCCGGCAAGACCCTGACGGCCTTCCTGGCCGCCATCGACACGCTGGTGCGCGAAAGCGGCGAGACGCCCCTGTCCGACCAGACGCGGGTGCTGTACGTGTCGCCGCTCAAGGCGCTGTCGAACGATATCCGGGTCAACCTGCTGGCGCCCCTGGAAGGCATCGGCCGCGAGCTGGAGGCGATGGGGCTGCCGCCGCACGGCATCCGCGCCGCCGTGCGCACCGGCGACACCACCCAGGCCGAGCGCAACGCCATGCGCCGCCGCCCCCCGCACATCCTGGTCTCGACGCCGGAATCGCTGTACGTGCTGCTCGGCTCCGACAGCGGCCGCGCCATGCTGGCCGGCGTGCGCACCGTGATCGTCGACGAGATCCACGCCGTCGCCGGCGGCAAGCGTGGCAGCCATCTGTCGCTCAGCCTCGAACGGCTCGACGCCCTGTGCGGGGCGGGGGGCCAGCGCACGCCGGTGCGCATCGGCCTGTCGGCCACGCAAAAGCCGTTGTCGGCGGTGGCGCGCTTCCTGGCCGGCGCGGGCGACCGCGACTGCGCGGTGGTCGACGTCGGCCACGTGCGCGCGCGCGACCTGGGGCTGGAGCTGCCGCCGGTGCCTCTGGAGGCGGTCATGCCCAACGAGGTGTGGGAGCGCGTCTACGACCGGCTGGCGGAGTTGACCGTCCTGCACCGCACCACGCTGGTGTTCGTCAACACCCGGCGCATGGCCGAGCGCATGGCGCGCCACCTGGGCGAACGCCTCGGCGGCGAACACGTGGCCGCCCACCACGGCAGCCTGGCCAAGGAATACCGGCTCGACGCCGAGCAGCGCCTCAAGCGCGGCGAGCTGCGCGTGCTGATCGCCACCGCCTCGCTGGAGCTGGGCATCGACATCGGCGACGTCGACCTGGTGTGCCAGATCGGCTCCCCGCGCGGCATCGCCTCGTTCCTGCAGCGGGTCGGCCGCTCGGGCCACCACGTCGGCGGCCTGCCCAAGGGCCGCCTGTTCCCCACCTCGCGCGACGACTTGATCGAATGCGCGGCGCTGCTCGACTGCGTGCGCCGCGATGAACTCGACGCGCTGCGCATCCCGGTCGCGCCGCTCGACGTGCTGGCGCAGCAGATCGTCGCCGAAGTGGGCGGGCGCGAATGGCGCGAGGACGAGCTGTTCGACCTGGTGCGCGGCGCCGCGCCGTACGCCGCGCTGGAGCGGGCGCGCTTCGACGCCGTGCTGCGCATGCTCACCGAGGGCTACACCGGGCGCCAGGGCGTGCGCGGCGCCTACCTGCACCGCGACGCCGTCAGCGGCACCGTGCGCGCGCGGCGCGGCGGCCGGCTCACCGCCGTCACCTCCGGCGGCACCATCCCCGACAACGCCGACTTCACCGTGGTGCTCGAGCCGCAGGGCCACAACATCGGCACCGTGCACGAGGACTTCGCCGTCGAAAGCCTGGCCGGCGACGTTTTCCAGCTCGGCAACACCTCGTACCGCATCCAGCGCGTGGAGGCGGGCAAGGTGCGGGTCGAGGACGCGCACGGCGCCGCCCCCAACATCCCGTTCTGGCTGGGCGAGGCGCCCGGCCGCAGCGACGAACTGTCGGCCGGCGTGGCACGCCTGCGCGGCGAGATCGACCGCCTGCTGGGCGAAAAGGACGGCGCCGCCGCCATCGACCACGCCATCGACTGGCTGTTCGAGCACCTCGGCCTTAACGACGACGCGGCCGGCCAGATCGTCGACTACCTGGCCCGCGCGCGCGCCGCGCTGGGCGCGCTGCCGACCCGCGACACGCTGGTGATGGAGCGCTTCTTCGACGCCTCGGGCGGCATGCAACTGGTGCTGCATTCGCCGTACGGCAGCCGCATCAACCGAGCCTGGGGACTGGCGCTGCGCAAGCGCTTCTGCCGCACCTTCAACTTCGAATTGCAGGCCGCCGCCACCGAGGACGCGATCGTGCTGTCGCTGTCGGACACCCACAGTTTTCCGCTCGACGAGGTGTGGCGCTATCTGCGCTCGGGCAGCGCCGAACATGTATTGATCCAGGCGCTGCTCGACGCGCCGCTGTTCAACGTGCGGTGGCGCTGGAACGCCACCACCGCGCTGGCCCTGCCGCGCTACGCGGGCGGCCGCAAGGTCGCGCCGCAGCTGCAACGCATGAAGAGCGACGACTTGCTGGCCGCCGTCTTCCCCGACCAGGCGGCGTGCCTGGAGAACATCGTCGGCGAACGCGAGCTGCCCAGCCATCCGCTGGTCGACCAGACGCTCGACGACTGCCTGCACGAGGCGATGGACAGCGAGGGCTGGCTGGCCCTGTTGCGCCGCATGGAGGCGGGCGAGGTGCGGCTGCTGTCGCGCGACCTGCCGGCGCCGTCGCCGCTGGCGATGGAGATTCTCAACGCCCGGCCTTACGCCTTCCTCGACGACGCCCCGCTGGAGGAGCGCCGCACGCAAGCGGTCGTCAACCGCCGCTGGACCGATCCGGCCTCCAGCGACGACCTGGGCGCGCTCGACGCCGGCGCCATCGAGGCGGTGGCCGCCGAAGCCTGGCCCGCCCCGCGCAACGGCGACGAGATGCACGAGGCGCTGATGTCGCTGGCCTGCGTCACGCAGGAAGAGGCGGCGGCCGGCGACGGCTGGCACGCGCTGCTGGCGGGACTGGCCGCCGGCGGCCGCGCCGCCCGTTTGCGCGGCGGCGGCGCCGACCTGTGGGTGGCGCTGGAGCGCCTGACGTGCCTGAGGGCGGCCTACACGGACGCCGTCGCCACGCCGGCGCTGACGATACCGGAGCGCCTCGCGGCCGGCGACGGTGACGAGCCATGGACGCGCGACGACGCGCTGGTGGAGATCCTGCGCGCGCGCCTGAGCGGCTTCGGCCCCCAGCCGCTGGCCGCCATCGCCGCCCCGCTCGGCCTGTCCGAAGGCGACGCCGCCATCGCCCTGGCCCGGCTCGAAAGCGAAGGCTATGTGATGCGCGGGCGCTTCACCCCCGGCGTCGCCGACGAGGAATGGTGCGAACGGCACCTGCTGGCGCGCATCCACCGCTACACCATCAAGAGCCTGCGGCGCGAGATCGAACCGGTCGAACGCCAGGATTTCATGCGATTCCTGTTCGAGTGGCAGCACCTGGCCGAAGACGCGCGGCTGCGCGGCAGCGAGTCGCTGCCGACGATCCTGGCGCAGCTGGAGGGCTACGAGGCCGCCGCCGGCGCCTGGGAAAGCGACCTGCTGGCGCTGCGCATGCAGGACTACTCGGCGCTATGGCTCGACGACTTGTGCCGCGCCGGCAAGGTCGTCTGGACGCGGGTCGGCGCGCCCGCCAGCGCCGCCGGCGGCCCGGTGCGCGCCACGCCGCTGGTGCTGCTGCCGCGCCGCCAGCTCGGCCTGTGGCACGCGCTGCCGGCCGTCGCCGCCGAAGTGGAAGTGTCGCCGCGCGCCGCGCGCGTGCTCGAGGCGCTGCGGCGCGAGGGCGCCATGTTTTTCGACGAACTGTCGCGCGACGCTAAGCTGCTGCCGGTCGAACTGGAGACCACGCTGGGCGAGCTGGTGGCCACGGGGCTGGTCAACGCCGACAGCTACGCCGGCCTGCGCGCCATGCTGCTGCCGGCGAACAAGCGCGCCACGATGGACAAGCGCCGCCGCCGTGGCGCCGGCCCGACCATGGAGGAGGCGGGCCGCTGGGCGCTGGTGCGGCGCGCCGACGGCGTCACCATCACCGAGCGTTTCACCGGCTTGACCGTCGACGGCGGCGCCGACGACGATGCGGCGCCTCCCCAACCAGCGGCGCAGGCGCGCAAGCCCGCCCCGGCGGCGGCGCGCAGGCCGCGCACCGATCCGCAGACGCTGGAGCACATCGCCATGACGCTGCTGCGCCGCTACGGCGTGATGTTCTGGCGCCTGCTCGAGCGCGAGGCCGCGTGGCTACCGGCATGGCGGGAACTGCTGCCGGTGTACCACCGGCTGGAGGCGCGCGGCGAAATTCGCGGCGGCCGTTTCGTGGCCGGGCTGTCGGGCGAGCAGTTCGCGCTGCCGGAGGCGATTCCGCTGTTGCGCGAGATGCGCCGCCGCCCGCACGACGGCGGTTTCGTTTGCATTTCCGGAGTCGACCCGCTCAACCTGTGCGGCACCCTGCTGGCGGGCGACAAAGTGCCCGCGCTGGCCGGCAACCGCGTGCTGTTCCGCGACGGCCTGCCGGTGGCCGCCATCGTCGCCGGCAAATTCCGTTACCTGGAATCGCCCGATCCGGCCGAGCGCGAACTGCTGCACGCCCAACTGGTCGCGCGGCGATAGCGCGACGCCGGCCGCGCGCGACGCCTAGGTGCGGTTGATGGACACGCCGCCATCGGCCATCAGGCAGGACCCGGTGGTGAAGCTGGACGCGTCGGACGCCAGATAGAGCGCCGACTGCGCGATCTCCTCGGGCCGCGCCAACCGCTTGAGCGCGTGCAGTCCTTCGACGAAGGCGAGCGCCTCCGGCGTGTTGCTGACCGCGCGACCCAATGGGGTGTCGGTGCCGCCGGGCAGCAGCGCGTTGGCGCGGATACCGCGCTCCCCGTATTCGACCGCGATCACCCGCGTCAGGCCCACCAGGCCGGCCTTGCTGGCCGCGTACGCGGCCATGCCGGGAAAGCCGGCGCTGTGGCCGACAAACGTCGAGGTGAAGATGAGGGAGCCGCCGCCGCGTGCCAGCATCGCCGGGATCTGGTGCTTGGCGCCCAGAAAGGCGCTGGTCAGGTTGGTGTCGAGCGCCTCGCTCCAATCGGCGGCGGACAGCTCGGCCAGCGGCACCGCCGCGCCAAGGACGCCGGCATTATTGAAGGCGATATCGAGTCCGCCGAAGCGGCCGACCGCCGTCTCCACCAGCGCCCGCGCCAGCCGCTCGTCGCGGATATCGCCGGCCACGGAGACCGCTGCGCCGCCGGCCTGCCCGATCTCGTCCACCAGCGCGTCGAGTTCGGCCTGCCTGCGCCCGGTCACCACCACCCGCGCGCCGTGCTGCGAGAACAGCTTCGCCGCCGCGCGGCCGATGCCGGAACTGGCGCCCGTGACGATCGCCACCTTGCCTGATAACTGATTCATGTCGCCATCCTGTTGAGTTGATAAGGATGGTCAGCATAGGAGGTCCGCGCGCGGCGCACTATCCGTATATTGCTTTCGTTATCTGGCTCCTATGCGCGGTGCTGTCTGTACGAAGGCGCACCGTTGCCCTAACGTGTGACCTGCTGTCGACACTTTGATTTCCAGTAAGAATTGGACCGAGCTGTTCCGTCCGGGTTCGATACGATGGCGGCTCAGCACCATCTATCACAAAGGACAGACATGGAATACTCGGACCTCAGCATCGCCATCCAGATCCGCACGCTCGCGGCGATCCGCCAAGCCGAAACCCTGCACGCGCGCGGCAGCATCGCGCCGGACAGCGCCGACGCCAGGAAATGGATGGAGGAACATCATCTCCTGACTTTTGTTCCGCTGGTGATCCAGGAATTAAAACAGATCACCGAGATAATCAAGCAGGAGTACTGACACTGAAATCAAACACCGGGGGTCAAGTCTGTCATTCGGACACGAACTGAACCGCTGTATGGCTTAGCTCGTGTCCGAATGACAGACTTGACCCCACCGTTTTACCAGCCGAACTTCAACTCCATGCCGAGGTAGTTGGCGCTGCCGCCACCGGCGGCGCGCAGGCTGTCGCCCGCCTGGAAATGCACCGCTTCCAGCGACGCCGTTACGTTGGGGCTGACGATCCAATCGGTGCGCAGTTGTGCGTAGGCGCCGGTCCAGCGTCCGCCCCGCCCCGCCGTGCGCGGCACGCCCGCCATGCTTTGGACGTACACCGCGTCGCCGGTGGTCTGGCGCCATTGCAGGCCGAGCGCAGTCGTTACGCTGAGCGCTTTCACCGGCTTGACGGTCAACGACGGTTTCAGGTGAATCAGGTTGCTGTAGCCGGTCAAGCCGGCCAGCGAGAAGTAGTAGCCGTTGGCGAACAGCGGATTGAAGGTGCCAAGCTTGCCGTCGCCGGCATGCTTGTCGCCCGAGGCCATGTCGAACTGCACGCCGACGCGCGGCGTCCATTCCGATCCCGCGAACGTGTAGCCGGCGATCGAGCCGATCGCCCACGCCGAGACGCGCTTGGCGCCCACCTCGCCGTGCTGCAGCATGCCCTCCACGTCGAAGTCGGCGTTGCCGCTCTTGCCGCTGTAGCGCATGTCGTAGACGTCGCGCCGCTCGTCGCCAGCGGCGTCTAGGAAGCGGGCGCCATCGCGCCGGTAGCGCGAGTAGTACCCCGAAACGTCGCCCGGCCCCAGGCCCTGGCGCTCCAGCCGGACCCCGTTCAAGGTCAGGTGGCCGTTGGAATAGTCGTCGAAGCTGGCGTCGCTGCGGTTTTGCACCGGCTGCGTGACGTAGCCGATCACCCGCCAGGGACCATGTTCCCAGTCGGCCCAGACGCCATCGAACGCTTGCCGCATGTTTGGGCCGTCGCGTACGGCGATGAAGCGCTGCAGGTCGAAGGCCATTTCCTGCCGGCCGGCCCGCACCTTGATGGCGCCGTCGGCTGTCGGCACGGCCACCGTCATGAACAGCTGCTCGACGTCGAGCTTGTTCTTGTCCGGCGGCGCGATCGATTTCTTCTGGAAGGCGCGCGCGTCGACCAGTTGGCCGAACACCTGCACATATTTGCCGAGCC